>Ga0302324_100002429_pt1 | contig 43146 bp, 35 predicted proteins | sample Palsa_T0_1_FD_201949 | JGI IMG/M metagenome (GOLD analysis project Ga0302324, IMG submission 201949) | Peat permafrost microbial communities from Stordalen Mire near Abisko, Sweden - Palsa_T0_1 | ecosystem: Environmental > Terrestrial > Soil > Palsa > Peat permafrost | place: Sweden: Abisko... | reverse complement strand
AAGAAAGCCGGATTGCAGCTGGCCCGGGACCCAGCAGGTCATGTGCGGTTTTACTCCCGGAGCAACTTTGGCGATCTCTCGCGCCTGACAGAGCATGCACGAACGCATCCGGATAACGCTGCGTTCCTGCAAGACCTCCCGGAGAGTCTGAAGGATGCATACGCCACGTTTCAGCTGTGCTGGGCACCCGTGTTGGCCCAACCCGGCAATACGGTCTACGGCTTTCTGAAACGTCTTGAGTTCGAAGTCACGAGCGATTTCGCGGATTTGCGTGCACGTCAGCTCGGACACCTCCGGCAGCTGGTGTCCCAGCATGAAGGAGTCTATGACGCCATCATGACTCGATTGGAATTGATTGGGCGCCGCATGAATCCGATCGGCGCCCCTTCCAGCAACTCGATCGCTGAACGTCTGACGCGCGGGTCACTGCGTGATCTGATCGCTGCGGCAGGGTCTGTGCAGACGCCCACACGCACCGAAGCGGAACTCGATGCCAGACTTCGGCAGCTCTCCAAGTTAGGCCGTGCCTGGATCCGCACCGTCGATGGCACGCAGATCCCGCGCGCCACTCTGCGGCAGGACCTGATGCACATTCTCGCCAGCCAGCCGGCCACCCTGTTGCTTCATGCTGGCCCTGGCTTCGGAAAGTCGTGCATCCTCCTAGACCTGACCGAGGCGCTCGAAGCGTCGCCCCGGCACTTCGCTCTCTACCTGCAAGGGCGTCTCTTCGCGTCGTCGAACTCAGATGCTGATCGTGTCGCACTCGGTCTAGATGAGGACATGGTCGGATTGGTTGCTCGTGCGGCTGAATTTCGGCATTGCGTCGTCATTATCGATTCACTCGACGCGCTCTCCCTCAATCGCGAACATGCCGCGCTCGGCTACTTTCTCTCCTTGATTGACCGTCTCTCGGCTGTCCGGAATGTTACGGTCGTTGCGGCGTGCCGCACTTTCGATCTGGAATACGATACTCAGCTCTCGCCGCGAGATTGGATCAAGAAGCTTGCCATTGGCGCCCTGGACTGGGACATCGAGGTGGTGCCGCTGCTGCAGCGCTGGCAGGTGGACCCGGAGCGCTTATCCGCCAAGCTGCGCGAGCTGCTGCGAAATCCGCGCATGCTGTCCCTGTTCGCGGCGGTGAGTGCCCGCGGCCTGACCCCAGGCGCGGACTCGGAGCAGGAACTTACCGAGCAGTATCTCGAAGTTGCCGTGGCGCGCGCGCCAGAGCTCGGGGAGCCGGCCCTTGAGCACCTTTCCAGACTGGCCGCGCAAATGATCGTCGAGCGGCGACTGGACATTCCCAGGGCACGGGCGGGTCTGCCGCAATCGATCACCTCGACGCTGCTCAGCGCCGCGATCCTGATTGAATCGGCTCCGGGGCGATTGGCTCTTGCGCATCAGACCCTGCTCGATGTGCTCGCCGTACGACGGGCGCAGCGCAACGGCGATTCGCTGCTGCAATTCGTCAGTAAACAACCGCAGACACCCTTTATCCGGCCCACCGTCCGTACCTTCTTCTTCTATCTTCGTACTGCTGATCCCGGCCAGTTCCGCAAGCAGGTCCGGGCGACACTGGACTCTCCCGGCATCGCTTACCAATTGAAACGCCTGCTAGTTGAGTCCCTGGCGGAGCTCGCTGCCGCGGCAGAGGACTGGCCGCTCATTAACCACCTGATCCGTGCGCATCCGAGCCTCTTCGACAGCTTCTTCGGTCGCATCCGGACACCCGACTGGTTTGCGCTCCTGCAACAGCACTGGCTGCCCGAGTTGCAGGCGCATCAGGACGCCTCCCGCCTTCTCTTCTATGCCCAGCGAATCTCCATCCTGGCCCCGCAGGATCCCGCACAGGCCATTGCGCTCTGGCAACTGGCGATCTCGTTGCCGTGGATCGATCGCGAGGAGCTTCGGAGGGTGATCGCATTCGGCAGCCGGGACCTGACGACCTGGACGACTCCGGGCGCTCAGCAGCTCGTGGAGTGGCTGGTGAACACCGCGCCCGATGACCACGACTTCGCCTCGGCTGCGCTCTGTCGGTTTGTCGAGGCTACCGATAGCAATGATTTTCTGCTTTGGCGCTATATTACCTCAGCGACTGATAAGGAGGATCCCGCCCAGTACCACTTCGGCGACAAGCTCCGCTGCGGCCCGAATCACGCACCCATGCCGGAGTTCCTGCCGAAGCGGATGATCCGATCGAACGCGCTGCTCGAGTTCGCGGTGGGCGCTGTCAGTTCCTGGGCAGATCGGCGACGCCGGGAGCGATCAAGAGATCATGCGTGGGATGATCGCTTCCTGGGGGCGACCTCTTACGCCCAACGCCACAGTCATCAGGCCACTCACTATATCGAGCCGTCGTCCGTGCTCTTCGGCGCCATTGAGACCGCCTGCCTGGAGCGCGCCGCCAGCTTGTCCCGCTGGTGGATCGACAACGAAGTGCGCCTGCGTCAAAGTGCGGACGGTGCGCTGCGCTACATCGCGCTGCGGGCCTATACCAACTACCCAGAGTCCAACAGGAGCGCAATCGCCGCCGTGCTTCGCGACGAGGACATCGTGGGTGCGCCCGGTCTGCGATATGAAGTCAACGAACTCATTCGGGCCTCCTTCACGCTGCTGAGCCAGTCGGATCAGGAAGCTCTCGAGATCCATGCCCTGAGTGTCGGCGGGGCGTACTTGCACCTCGCGGAAGACGTTGGGAAGTGGCGCAGGGACCGCCTCGCGGCAATTCCCGCCTTCCTGCGCAGCCCGACTGCTCAGCAATACCTGGACCAGGCGCGGCGGCAATTCGGGGATGCCGAGCACCGGCCGGCAATCCCATCGTTTAGCGGATTTGTCTCCTCACCCGTCTCGGACAGCGAACTGCTGTCGCTGAGCGATCGGGCGCTGCTGAAGCTCATCAATTACCTTCGTCCAGCGCGCCGAGATGAAGCAGACGGCCGCTGGTTGGATCTCGACCAGGTGTCCTCGCAGCTCACGCTCGCCGCCTCGCGCGACGCGGAGCGCTTCCTCAAGCTGCTGCGGACCGAGTGGTTCGAAATACCGCCCTCATACCGTCGGTCCATTCTCGATGGCGTGACCAATCACTTGCGCTTCCGCTTCGGCAACCTCAGGAGCAGTGCCCCCTGGGAGCCAGTGGCGCAGCCCGACGGCGCGGGACTCGCATCCCAACTGCTCACGGAGTTGGAAGCGCACGGTGCCGTCTGGCGAGGCACCCTTGCCGCCTCTCAAGCACTGAGCGCGTGCGCTCATATACTTGATGTCGCCGCAGACAACGAACGATTTGCATTTCTGCTGATCGGCACCTGGCGATCGACCGAACCACCGCCCAATACACATGCGGATGATCTGCTTGCCAGCGCGCTCAATAGTGCTCGAGGCGTCGCAGCAGAGGCAGCGGCCATATTGGCCCGCCGAATCGGCGAGTCGGGCGCTCCTCTGAATGATCTTCTCCGCTCGAGCCTCACGGAGTTCGCGCAGGATGAAAGCGAAGCCGTCCGTGCTTTGTTGATCCATTACCTGCCAGCCGTTCAGAGAGATTTCCCCGACTTCGGCTGGTCCTTGTTTACGCGAGCGATCGAGCAGGCAAGCCCGAGCCTCTGGAATCAAGCGGAACCCTGCCTGTATTACGCCTATCGCCGCGACTTTGCGCGGATCGAGCCGTTCCTGCGGGCGGCCGAGGCCCAGGTCGCGACGGGTACCGGCGCCATGTGGGGCCGGATTGCATCGCTGGCGATGCTTGCCGGATATCTGTCCCTCGAGCAACTTCTCGCAACACTTCGCTTACTCGGCAACGCCGAAGCCTGGCGCGGTACGGCCAGCGTCTTTGCAACCAATGCACCACAACCGGAGCTCAAAGACCAGTGTCTGGCAGGCCTTCGCATAGTGCTCGATGATCCCTTGGGCCAGGGCATGGCGGTGCAGGAGATGACAAGTCTGTTTCGAGGCGTCCGAGCCAACGAGATTCCGTGCGAGGTCCTCGCGCGTTACTTCGAAGTGCTGGGCAGCTCTGAGCATGGTCACAGTCCGTCACTGTACGAGTTTCAGAAATGGTTGGCACAACGAGTGCAAGTGGCGCCGGAAGAGGCTTTGAGCGCGGCGGAGCTGGCCCTTCGCAAGGGCCCGCCAGGAGCACTTCATGTCTGGGACCAGGAACTCTATCCCAAGATTCTGACGAGCCTGTTCCGCGAAGCCGAGGACCGCGAAGAGCAGGACGGGGGCGTCTTTCTGCGAAGAGTCATAGCCCTGCAGGACGCTCTCATCAAATTGGGAAGCACCCAGATCTATAGCTGGCTTACCGCAGCCGAGCGACCCTAGGCCAGCAAGGCTGGGCGGGTGTGGGTTTGCCTTTAAGATGTCATTTCTCACCTTTAGGACGTCCTCAAGGCAAAATGGCGCCTTTGGCTGATAGTGCTGTGGAGGTGTCTATATGATCTAACTCGTGCTACACCGCTCGCGTGAATCCCATTAGTCTTACAGTTCCTGCAATCTATCACCGTCCGCGTCAAGGATAATCGCCTCCGCAAACGGTGCATTGACCCCAGAATGATAGTAAAAGTTTTCTTCCGCTTCGGGGTCGCGATCACGACCCGAATCGTATGTCGCAATGATGAACCATTTACCTTCGATCAAGTCCCATTTCAATGTAAAGGGGTTGTTCGAGTATTCCCAGACTTGCCAAATTGCACCCAAGGCTTCACCGACCTTTACGGCTTTGTTGATCTCGGGCCTTGAAACCTCGGATACTGATTCCGGCGGAGCGACAACAGTAGATTCGAGAGAAGTCATTGGTAATCCTCCAGTTAGTCTTCCTTTTACTAGGGGAGAAGATGTATTACCTGCTACTGTGTCTCGGTGATAAAAATTGTTTGTGGTGTTTTTAGCTCCCTAACCAACTAAAAGCGCGGAAACTGGCAAGTGGTTGCTCATGGAGGGCTGCCGGCGCATGACTACACACCGGAATCACTACGTCCCTCAGTGGTATCAACGGCGGTTCCTCAAGGATTCCAAGACACGTCTCTACTATCTCGACCTGACCCCAGCCAGAACCATTCTGCAGTCAGGCGAGGAGGCCGGGCCTCCCGCCCTGCACCGCAATTCGCCGAGGAACTGCTTTTGGGGTCAAGACCTGTATACGACGGTCTTCGGCAATCTACAAAACGACGAGATTGAGCGGTTCCTGTTCGGGGCAATCGATAACGACGGTGCTAATGCACTTCGGGCAGTCGTGGGAGGTGACCTGAGAGAGATCCACGATCTCTTCCATAGATTCTTCGAGTACCTAGACGCGCAAAAGCTCCGGACGCCGAAGGGTCTCGACTGGATTAGAAGCAACTATCCGCAGCTCGATCAGCTCGAGCTTATGCTTGAGATGCAGCACCTTCGGCAAATGCACTGCACGATGTGGCTGGAAGCGGTTCGGGAGATCGTTTCCGCGGAAGATTCCGAGATCAAGTTCATCATCTCCGACCATCCCGTCACCATCTATCACCCCGACTGCCCGCCGGGCAGCTTTAACTGCACCTATCCCAACGATCCGGACATTGCGCTGAGAGGGTCGCAAACGTTATTCCCACTAGACAGGGACCATTGCCTCATCCTGACCAACCTCGACTACGCGAAGGACACGAACCGCGCCGATCTACTGGTGCCGAGAGAGAACGCCCGCCATTTCGGTCGCACCATCGCACGGATCGATGCGTGGATCCGCACCCGCAAGCTCGCTTCGCAGAATGTGGTAGCCGTCAATCACATTCTCAAGTCACGCGCCCGCCGGTTCATCGCCGCAACCGAAGAGGCCTGGCTTTATCCGGAGACGTCGGCGTCCACGGACTGGAAGACCAACGGACAGATACTGCTCCCGCCCAAGAATGAATTGTGGCACTTCGGCGGCGAAATTTACGTCGGGTATAACGACGGCCGCTCGGACTACCAGGACGCGTATGGTCGGACCTCCCGGGGTCACGAGTATCTGCACAAGGACGCGCTCAAGACCGAGCTAGGGCCACACGACGAATGTCCATGCGGGAGCGGGACAACTTATGGCGATTGCTGTCGCGACATAGAGCCCGGCGATCGGATGCCGTGGAACGTCTACAGCATTCGAGAGCGAAATCTGATGTTCATGCATGCGATCGAGTCCATCCTCGGATTTGATCAGCGTAAGAGCTGGGAGGATGTGCGGCGGGAGCTCTCTGATGACCAAGTGCGTCGAATTCACGAGGCGTACGCTTCGCTGTGGCCGAAGGATACGAACATCGCTGACTTGCTGCCTCGGCCGGATGAGCGCGTTGCCAGAGCCGTCTACGTCGGGTTGATCGATCCCCGTACGATAGCCGCGAGCGTCATCGGATGGGTGCAATATTTCGACCAGATATTCCTTCTCAATCCCTTCTTGAATGCGGCCTTCATACGGCCGGAGTACAGCCCGATTGAGTCGCCTGGCCAGTATAAGGAGCAGACGATCAAGAACGTCGCGCTCTTGGAATCCCTAATTCCGTTCATCCACGCTGGGATCGTCCACCTAGTTCCAGACCCTATGGAATTCAACGACACCTTCAGAGAGATGGTCTGGAAGACAGCCCAAGAGAGGATAGGAAACGTCAGACCCACTGCAGAAGACCTTCACGTTGCAAGGGAGCTGGGAAAGGACGATCTCAAGCGCATGATTGGCCGATTGCCGGATGAGTCTCTGCGGCACCAGCTTCGGCTCAGCTCTCCCGAGCTGGACGGGGCGAAATTGGATGAGGCGATCAAATACATTCGGACCGAGCACGCTCGCGATCCACTCGCGCTCATCCAACCCCTCAAATCGGGAAAGGACGACGGCCAGCTGCAGCAATTCAGGAGCACCAACTTCGAGCTAGCGCTGTTTCTAGCACAGCTAACCGGGGCGGCGATCTACACGGATCAGAAGTCCACGACGAACGATCTGATTGCCGCGATAACGCCGGCTTCGGTACATCAAGCTAGCACCGGTCGAGAGACGATCGAGCACGGGCTTCGACTGAGGATCATCATCGACGATGGGCCGAAGTCCACCCTTGTCAGGAGGGGTGCATCGACATCCACGGCGTTCAGAAGTGCTTTGCGAGGCCTCCTGACGGCGTCACTCTCTGCGGGCGAACACGCAAACCAGATAGTGTCCCGAGCGATCATTGAGCTGGACCGGACCGCGAATGCCTTACTGGCGGCGGGCGCGCCTGCGGAAGCGGATGAGACGTGCAACGCCGTCCTTGAAATCGACGCGACCATTGCAATCCCCTCCGCCGGATATAGCCTTAATGCGGCGCGGCGGTTTCTCATTGCATTCGGGCGCAGGAAGCACCTCGCGGTTGTGCCCTTGGCGCTGATGTTTGGCAGGGCGGCACGGCAGCTCCCGAAGCTCATCCGGAATTCCGCCAAGCCGGGGTAATGGACAGCAGTGAGACCGTGGCCGAGCATGTAGCCGGTAGTCATTCAAGAAGAGACCCAAACACTTCCCGAATGGCTGTATCGCTGTCGCCCCTCGCGTCAAAAAAACTCTCACGTGTGCCTGAGCCACCACCCCCGCGGTACTCCGATTCAGGACGCTCGAGCTCGGCGATGCGCTCATCAATGTTCTCCAGTGTCTTCGTGAAGGGAACTCCAAGGCTCTCCCCAAGAGTTCTCAGCTCATCGCGAAAACTTTCGTATTCATCAATCTTGTCGCAGTTGTCATACTCGTCATCGATCCCCCGCTTCTTGTACTGCGTCACGGCACCTTGCAGTCTCGAGTCATCGCTTGGGGCCCAAATCGATACATCCTTCGAAAAGCGGATCATCACATTCAGCTGTTCGGCCCACCAGCTGTCCGGATCCGTCAGTATCGCGTCGAGCAGAGTTCGTTGAAGCTCAACCCCGGCGCCCGTCTTCAGCTCTGTAAACTCGTCGAACGCCTCAACTAACGTCGTAGCGTCCCTAATATCGAGACCCCCCTTTTGGTAACGCGAAGCCAACTCACGGACTTCTTTCTCGAATAGCGTCCGAAGGAGAGTCAATTCCAGGCTACTCGCTAATCTACCGATGTGAATAAGTCGATGTTCGAACACCGTGTCGAAGTATGTACCAACCCGGCGCCCCTGGTTGTCCGGTTCCCAGCGCAGATGAGGCGTACGCAGTAGTCTTGTAATACTACCAATTACCGTCGGCCCATTCTCGGCCAATATCCTCTGCACCGATGAATATCCCTCGCGCCGGGCCAATTCGACTATCGCGATGATCTGCTGAAAGCGGCCGGCGCTCGTAATCATGTCTAACGCATGTTGTGAACAATCTCGGATCTCAAGGGCGATCATGTCTCGAATCGAAGGATTTAGGAATTCCGCGTAACCTTTTTGGTATGTCACGAAGGCATTATCGAGTTCCTTCAAAGCGTTAGTAAAATCCCTGGGATCGACTGGCCTGTTGTACTTCTGCGCCGTATACGTGTTTAGCAGATTCCACAATGGCTCCAGGTCGCGTAGCTCGCAATGAATTCCATACGTGTACAAGACCAGGAGCACATTTCGGGCAGCAGCGGAGATCTGGCTGTTGAATGCGTGCGACCAGATAGCTTGTGGGTTTTCTAAGAGCCCCCGGATGTGTACCTGGTAGGCCGAACTGGGAACATCCCGTAAGCGAGGTGCCGACGATAGCCACTCAATCAACCGGGGAGTGAAGTTCTTGTGTGCAACCACTTCCAAAAAAAATTCATCACGAAGGATTTGTTCCTTATAATCGCGCGCCAGATCACTGAAATAGAGATGATTGTAAAGGATGCGTGCCCGCTGCCCCTTTGAGTAATCCGACAGCGCGAGCCGACATCGATGATCGAGAAGAGCGCTGTGCCTGAGTCGCTCCGAAGCAATGTGCGCGTTCTGTAGAAGGTGCTCGCGTGTAGTAAGGATGAAGCGAGATTGTCCTGTGGCTTTGATCATTTCGACGAAATCGACGAGCGCCGCATCGCTGTTCATGCCGCCTGGGAACCGGTCTTCGCCGAAGTAGGTTTGTCCCAAGAAGTCATCGAAATAGAACACTTGCCGACGTTTGCCGTTAAACAACTTCTTACCTTCGCGAACGTCGGTTTGGATGACGACCGGCTCGTATCCCATTTCAAGTTGGGCGTATAGGAGAACCTCCGCGAGCGTTGTTTTTCCGATTCCTGGCGCCCCACTGATGACGAGGACGTTTGTGGTATCGAGAATGCCCTGCGCTCGCGGGAAAGCTGCGTTTTGTACAAAAATTGGCAGTTTTCGCGTTACACGCTCGACCTCGAACTCGGTTTGACAGATCTCCGCGTTATGCAGCACGCGCTCGAGAATTTCAGTTCCGGTGAGCCAGAGCTTTAAGTTCGACCGCGCGACATCGGCATGTCGCTGCAGAAGCCCCTCGACATCGTTGGCGCCAATGATGTCCTGCGGCGTCCGAATAAAGGGATGAAGGAGCTCCTGTATCGAGTCCTTGTTGGTTGGACTCAATTCTACCGAGGTCATCAAGACGTAGCGTTCCGGCGCTAGCGCTTTAACCTTTCGAAGCTCGCTACTGCGCAAATGACTGAGGAGCTTCGAATACCCAGAGGCGACGAAGTGCTTGCACTGTACAATCGTGGTGCCGTTGCTTGCAGAAATGCGGCGTAGATCGATGCCCCGGTCGCGGCCAGTTCGGAACGCCTCAAGGGATTCGTTCCACTCCGCCTGGAGAAGATCGCGAGCGAGCTCCTCAAAATCCCGACTCGAGAGCTGCCTCAGGTCATAACGTGGCATTGTGTGTCCTCTTCGAGCCCATTTAGGGCCACAGCTGTCCGCCGCTCAGAGCTTCCGGCAATGGAAACGCCGCTCTTTCTGCAGCGTTCCGCCAGACTATCGCCACTGAATGTTGTCGTTTTGCGTGTTTGGCCCGGCCTTCGATTTTGCATCCGTTGAGTACTCGCATATGTCGCCGAGTCGGTGACAAAATCATTTCTGTAATCGGCGCAAATCATTGCGGTATCACCACTCAATTTTCCGTCGGGGCATCCAATTCCTCGTACGGAATGTAGCGGACAGCGTGATTTCGTTCGTAGTCCGCTCGGAAACAAGGATACACATGCGCGAGGTACGGCGATGAAAAGTCGAACTTGATAAGCGCGTAAGGCGTTCCGCGGCCCCGGGCGCATCCGAGATCGTAGTCTAACTGGACCAGAATGCTGGTCGCGTTGTCGCCAAATCTCTTCTCAAATGCTTCGCCGCGCTCTGCAGTATCATCGCTATCCTGTAGGCCACACAGAATTACGTACCATTCCCTACTCAGGGCGGCCCAAGCCAGAGAACGTTGCCATTCTGCGTCGCACCTGGGATACAACATACCGTCCGGGGAGGTTAAGGACTGGGCGGCGACCTCTTTGTCACTGAGTCGCCGTCCGGCGTAGTGCTTCTTGTAAATCTCTGAGGTGGCAATAAGAAGCTTCTCAAACCTCTTCGTCGCTGCGCAGTAGCGCTTCTCGGCCCTCGGCCGCCACGTCTTGGCGTTGACGAGCCGCGCCCGCACACTCTCGTCATCGTCATGCAACAGTTCAATCGTCTGAAGATCGGGCATCCAAGGCTCAGCGTCCACCGCTAAATCATTGTGCATCAAGGCTGCTTCCCCATCGACCTGATGAAGTGACACTGCGAAAACCCACATGAATCGAAGCTGAGCGGCGAACTCTCGATCTGAACAGATTGACTCCCACTGCACGGGGCAACTCAGCGTTTCCGCAATAGCTTGGATGTCATAGCTCGTCACCATAATTTGCGCACACCATGTCGTGTCGAATGATCGTTGAAAACTCATCATCTTTCAGGGCAGATGGCAATCTAGAACGACCGCCCGCACGTCCGACCCCTGAGGAAGCGCGGCCGCTTGTGAATCGAACTGCAGCTGTGCATCTGCTCGACTGATATCGGGGGTCGCGCCCCGACGTCGATCGGCCGAATCCCACTTCGCCTTGTCGAACCAGCCGACCAGATAGATTCCCACCGGAGCACCCAATCGTGTCATGTAATCGTCGTGGAGTTGATCTTTGAGCGAGCTGAGCAGCCCGCTGTTCCAGCATCCCTTTGTCTCTATGACAGCCGTGATCGTGTCGAGCACCTTGTTTCCCGTGCCAAGCCGTATTGCTTGCACGCGAATGTCGGTCCGCGTACCTACTGGAGCTCCAGGAACGCGACCCACCTCGACTTCTCGGTTGACGACGATCCCGCTTTGGACGAGGTCGCGTTGCAGAAATAGTTTCACGTGATCAGAAAGCGCATCCTCTTCCACGGGTCGAAATGTCTTGCCGCCGCCTTGACGGTCCCAAAGTCCACGTACAGGCGTCTGCTCCCCATGTAACTCAACCTGATAGCGCTGCAGGCTTTCCACAAGTATGTCCGCCAGATCCGGAGGCACTTGAAGAAGCTTTGCGCTTTTGTTGGCTATGACCTTCCTCACGTCAGCCACGGTAAGCGGTGTCCACGTTCGAATCCTCATGATTTGCTCCGCCTCTCGGAGCTGAAAAGTCAGCCACTGCAGCTGCGGCAGCTGAGAAACAGTCCAGCGCAGAGCCGAGACTGACTCGGCCGTTCCGCGTCCCACGAGCTGTCTCAGCAAGCTGTCGCGCATATGTGCCACCTGCTCCAACGGACCCACGGCGTGCGCCCTGCCTCCTGGGTGCACAGGATCGTCTTTCCTCGGAAAGAGGCGCTCCACCCGCACATATAGCTCCGCGAATTCTCGTTCTGGCAACGCCACCAGGCGGCCTCCCCGAAACGAGTATCGTTGCGCGAAGGTCAAGAAGGCGCGCCGCGCGAATCCATCATTGTCCCCAATCAAAGGCCACGCAGCCGACCAAGCCTCGGCAGGACAGTAGGCGAGCAGGACACACGCGGCGATGACTGCCATACCCTCGTCTTTGAAATCGCCATGTTGCAAACGCGCTACCAGGTAGCCGCGACACGGCCCATGCCCCACTGAGAGCAGAATGTCAGCGAGAACGGCGAACTGGTCCTCGGTATTGTTGCCGTCCATCAACTCTGCAAGAATGACATCGCAGAAATTGGGGTGTGCCCAAAGGGGCTTTAGGCCCTGCAAATGCAGAAACGAGACACCTGGTCCGGCTGCGCTTCCTGCCGCCGCGCTCTCTCTTCGATGGCAACGGATGATTTTGCGAATCGCGGCCATGAACTCTGTCGGCGCCTTCTCGAGCGCGTCCCTCTGCACCCGCTGCTCCATAGGTTTGTCATTGCCCAGGACCGGTAACGCAGCTATAGCCGGTGCCCACTTGCGCCAGACTTCAGATGCTAGGCGGTTGTACGCCACGGGATTCAGGCGCAATAACAGAAGAAAAGCACGGAAAGCCGCGTAGTCGTTGTGATTGCAATGATTGGTGCCCACCCAATTCATCACCGAAGTTTTGCCGATCTCCAGATAACGCTCTGCGGCCTTAACGATTCGGTCACGGGTCAGTGGGTCAGCCTGCTGCCAGCCTGGCAGAGCGGTTAGGTCGAACTCGAGATCATCGCCGTAGTACTGGCTGGTCGGAGTCAAAGTGAGGTGCAAGTTCAGCCAAAAGAAGGCACGCCAAGTGCCAGCCTCAAATCGTTCTAACGCATCTGCAATACGCTCGGCCGGCGAAGGCGTCAGGAGCGGCGGTGCCGTCTTCTTGAACGAATTCATCATTCGATGAGTTTCCTTCGCCTGTTGTGCCTCCGGGGAGTCGATAGGAATGCCCTCAAATAGGTATCGATATCGCCCGAAGAGCAGCGGCCAGCGTGATGCCGCCCCCTGCAGTTGCTCAAACTGGCGAATGTCATCAGTGTTGTAGACGCTCTCCACCAGATTGCACAGCGTCTCTTCGTTTAGTGTGGAATCAAACTCAGCACCCCCTGGCGCTATGCTCAGCAGCCAAGCCAAGTCTCCGTGTTGTATGAAAAGATCCCGCCTGAACGGGTAGACGTGGATGCGATCGATCTCTTCGCGGGCAAGCGCGCGGAGGAAGCGGCGACGCGGCTCGGCGTTGGATTTTAGGGCTGACAAAAATGCATCGCGTTCCTTACGTCCTGCGCCGCGAAACAACTCTCCGCCCTGACGGACGCATGCGCGGACATAGGTGACCAGCCCGTTGAGGATGGCGTCTTCCTCATTATGGGCCCACGCCCGAACAAAAATGGAGTCCACCAGCGAATTAAGATGCAGTACATCCGACTGACCCACCGAAGTGATGTACGACCGCGCCCAATCTAAAGCTACCGGCAAGTCGGTGACGGCAAGCGAGTCAGGTAGGATGAACAGTAGGAACATCACATAGGATCCAGTAAACCCTTCGTTCGGCGGGACGAGGCTCGCGAAAAGGTCGGTGGCTGAGAGGTGCTTGGGCCACAAAAGCTGCAGTGCATAACCGCGAAGTTCATTTTGCGGATCTGCGCCTGCCTGTCCGTGCGCCAAGGGCAGCATGAGCGGAATAATGTTGCTTCCCCCGCAGGTGCGGAGTGCGGCGACGGCCCGCGCGCGGAGGGAGTTGTCTTCCGTGGCATCTACTGCCAGCGCCGTGAGCTCAGTCTCGAGATCGGTGATCGCGCATGCCTCCGCAATCATGATGGCAGCACGGCGACTCATGTCGGGTTCGCCCGAATCGGTGACGTACCCGCGCAGCAGCGCGTCCAAGCCGGAGTGGGCGAGTCGGGGATAGAAGCTTGCGATCTTGATTTGGAAGTCGTTCGCCCGATTCTCCTCCAGCGCCTTCAGGTATGCCCTCGTCAGCGCCGATCTATCGTCGTCGTCCCAGCTTGACAGATCGCCACGCAGCAGTACGACCGGCTCGCCGTCGAATAGCGCCTGGCGAATAGCTGGGCTGAGTGAGGCAGCCCACGCAGCGACTGCAGAGAGCTGCGGGATAAGACCCCCATCTGCGTGCCGGAGAATCTTGAGGACGGTAGCCGGTGATACCTCCTTCTCGACCAGATACTCCGCGGCGAGAAATTCAGCGTACCCTTGATGGGCCCACCCCATTTGCTGCGGCCCGCGCGCCGAAAACAACCCGGTGTCCAAGACCTCACGAATGTGGGCATCGCTCACGTCGAATGTAGTGGCATTAAACTCCTCAATGTCCCCGCCGGCGAGCGCAGAGACCTGAACATCTTCTGGGGGAATATCTCCGGATTCCGGCCCCGTCCAAATGGCGTACCGGTTCGCCAACATGGTGGTGGCGGCCACTCGACTGGCAACGCGCAGGCGCTGAGGCGCTGTTAAGGAGCCCAAACGACCGGAATCGCGGCGGCTAGGGTTCATGTCTTCGCAAAGCATCAAGCATCCGCGTCGGTAAACATCCCGAACGCTGCGTGGCATTTTCGCCTCGCGCTTGTATATCCCCAACAGCATATTGAGCGTCAGGGGCTTTATCGCAAAGGGCACGACGTCAGCCTCAAACACGGCGCGGATGAAATCGCCGGCATCGATGCCTTGAATCGACGCAGCAGTCGTAACATCCGTGCGACGCAATGGTGCCAACTCGAAGGCGCCGACCGCAGCTTCACCCCAGATTTGCTTCAGAGCTGGTTCCAAAGTCTGCACGGGCCAGACAGCTGTACGACAGGCAATTCGGATCGAGAGCCGCCCGGTGGGATGGTGCGGAAGTTCGTCCGCAAGAAAATTGGCAACCGAATCAATCCGCAGCAGCACTTCATCCAGACTATCCAGGTGTAGCACCATCTGTGACGAACCACTAGCCCAAGCCAGAAATTCCTGGCTTCCGAATACACGCCTGTAGAGAAGGTCCTCGCTGGAGAATGCACTTAGGTCCACCCTGATCGATATAACACCACCATCGCCGCCTTGGGTGAGGCGAGCGTGCTCCTCTTTCAATGTCATCGACTTACCCATGCCGGGCTCGCCGAGAAGAATGAGCGCACGGTAGCTTGAGAGTTTCTCCAATGTCAGTGGATCGGCCGGCGCGACGCCCCACGGGTAGATCTCAGGGTCCCTCATGAAACCCGAATCAGACAAATCGATCGTGCCGCCGCGCGCACACCAGAAGCGATGCCAAGGGTAGGTGATCTTGCCCGTGTTGGATTCTTTGGCAGATAGTGCAGTCATGCTGAGTACTTCAGACGTGTCACTTTAGGCTTGCGCGCTGATAGCTCTGAGGTGTGCGATGACCCGGTGTACCGCCGTGCTAGGGTTCTCGTCTGCAATTCCCGTTCGACTAGAAAGCCAATGCGCATTTGTCATGGCGTATTCGAGCTGCGGCAGAAGCTGCTTGACCGTCTCCGGATCCGCCTTCTGATAGCCCGGGAGATGCGTTTGAACTCTATGGATGGCGTTTTGGCATGCAACGAATGGTGCGTCGGTTTGTTCAAAATGCAGTAGCACCCAGACTTCGAAGCAGGGTACGGACGGGACCTCGCTAATCGCGAGAGGGTTCCTGGATCGAGTCGCGAGGCTACGGACCTTTGCACGAGCACGGTTGAAGCTCTCGTGCTGATCTCGATCAAATACACAGAAGATATGGTCGTATCCCCCACGCTCCTTGGCGCGGTCTTCAGCATATTCCACGACCGAGATTGGTGCCAAGCCGCCCTGGTCTCTTGGGATTACGACCTCGGTTGTCAGTAACTTGAGTTGCAGGCGTATCGCGTCAAAGTACGCCTGCTCCGACTCCCCCTCGCAAACGATGAGCGTGATCGAGCGGGGCTCGCGATTTCCGGGGCGACGTCGAAACTTGTTGCGTCCACGGATCTGCGATATGGGGCGTCGCGCCAAGATCTAGCCGCCCAACTCGCCTACCGTTGGCACGGCGCCGTACCTTCCTTTTAGATAGCCGCGCTCAATTGCCTCGCCCTTGCGTGGTTTGTAGTCCAGGAGTGGGTATAGGTGGGTAGTCTGGTCTGCCTTCTTCTCTAAAAACCACACCTGGTCCCTGCGAAGCAAATCTGAATCGAGCAAGGTGGTGTCGTGAGTGGTAAAAATGAGTTGAGCGTTCTTTGTGTTCTTGCTGCTGTGGAACAGGTGCACGAGAAAGCGCGTGATGTAGGGATGCAGGCTTCTATCGAGTTCATCGACAAACAAGGTTGCACCATTGGCCAATGCCCGCACCCAACCTCCAGCAAACTCGAACAATTTTCGCGTGCCGTCCGATTCATCTGAAAGGTCGAAACGCACATTTTCGGTCCCGTCATTTCGCTTGTGCCATGTGACGATCCGTATCCGCTTCACCGGAGGAGGTGCAGTCCCTGTGGGAGTTCCTTGCGAGAATTGAATGGTGATCCCTTGGCCTGGGTCGCCCACGAGCGGGCCCGAATGATCTTCTTCCAGCATCTCGACACGGTCGATGCCGATGTCGGCCGCTTTCAGGTATTCGATAAGTTGTTCTGTACCACCCTGTTGCTTGAGAAGTGCCAGGGTTAGGAACGGATTGAAGTTATTCTGAGCCGTGAGAACGATGAGGCTCTGCGCAACCCAATTGAATGCGGGCTTCAGCTGGTCGTTGTTGAGTTGGATGGCGGTGGAGAAAAATAGCGAATTGGAGCGCGTGAAGTCCTGCCAAACCTTCCTCTCGGTTTTTTCGCCCCGGAAGTTGGGACCAAACCACCACTCGTAGCTATCGGTTTCGGCGCGGTACTCGCGCTCAAACCAGCGCTGAGGCCTATCGTTCGGATAGGCGACCATCCATTCCCTTTCGACACGTCGAGCAGTGATGGCACAACAGTACTCGTATCGCGTTCGATCCGCGGCGACAAATACGATGTCGAACTCAGTAGGCTTTTCCGCAGATGCCTTACTCAGCAGGAACGGCGAGACCGGTAGTGGCTGGCCTTGCTGGGTCCCGATGGCAGACCCGACAATTAGCTGCTGCAGCGTCAGGAGGGCCCTGATGAAGTTGCTCTTGCCAGAAGCATTGGCTCCATAGATGACAGCCGAGCGCAGGATGCCATCCATGCCATCTGTGGTTGGAGCCAGGTTTGCGGGAAACTCATCCTCCCTTCTATTCGCCGTGAGGTTGAGCGTCTGCCGGGACTCGATTGAGCGGAAGTTTGTGGCACTGAACTCTACTAGCATGACGCCACTCCGATAGAATTAGATGCCAGAATCTACGGGATTTCTGCGAAATATCAACTGTAATTGCTTACAGGTGAGAACTGGTAGCCGATTTTCGCAGAATCCAAGTGATTGGACATAATGTAATTTGCCATGTTGCGCGGCCTTGTCTCTTCATCGGTCCGTACCTTGCTGTTCGAAGTCGAACTGATCGTGCGTATTTTGATTTCCGAAGGATGCACGACGCAGGCGAGTCGCACTTGGTGACAACGGGTACATCACAACGGCGCGATCACGGCCACCGATGCGGCAAAACGAGTGGCCGGAAGGCACCACAACGGCGCAAGTTTCAAGCCCGAACGAAACTGCGAAGTAACCAGCAACTTTAAAGTCGCCCCCGAGACAATTTGACGAAACTCGACCGACTCTCCAGAAAATCCCGAGCACCGCACAGAGTTGTGTGGGCACCCGCGTAGGCTAGTCGCGCGGTTATTGCCTGAGGCGGAGCAGCTTGGATGCCACCCACCTCAACCAGCATGGAGAATGCAGCAATGAACCGTTTCGCCAACATTGAGACCCAAAAAATTGATCGTCAAACCATTAACGCGCCACAGTACGGAATAAACCGCAAACGCAAACGTCAGAAACGGCTGCAAATGGAAATTCGTCATCAACGACGAATGCGTCTATTGGCAGGAAAGACGACAAGCGCGAGTGCGGCCACGGAACTGTCTTGACCAACCCGGCGGGATGACCCCCGCCGGCTTTTTTTCTGTCCGCCCAGCAGGGCCCACTGACTCGGGGGTGAAAGTTCAACACAACCGACATGGGTAAGTGTTATCGGAAGGCAACGGTTTCGCGGGTGAACGGGAGTCGGAAGGAAGCCGGAAGGAAAAGCGCTGGCGCGACGAACAGTAAGCGAATAGATGCTGCACCCCGGGGTCAGAGCCGAGCAATAAGTTGGCGGACGTTCACTGGCATTGGCTGTAGTTTCACACGCAGCCATGGTGCCTGGTCAGAGCGCCGGCAGCTGATCCAACGATTACGTCGAACACGGAATACTCATCGACCGGTCATCGGTCCCGCAAGCCCTCGATTGTGGACGACAACCTTTGCTTCGACGCCCGCAGCGGAACACGTCTCATTGTCTGGCCTTGGCTGGCGTTGGCTGGTATGACAGCGTTTTTCGCACAATAATCGCACGCAGCGCTCGTCCAAGATCGCAACACTATGATTCGAATGGACTCCTAGCTCGCCAGCGGTATTTTCGATTCCCATCGCCCGCTCCACTCCTACTTTCTACGTGAGCCAATGTAAGCACGCGCAAGTCATTGTTTTTAAGCTACTTGAGTGATGTTGCATAAGCTTGGGATCCGGCCGCGCATCTTGGCTCACATGGGCTCATCTGGGCTCTCGATTCACACGTGAGAGTTTTCTAAATTTCACGTGTGAATGCGAGGAGTGCCAGGCCGTCCTGGGTGTGCCGCTCCCGCGACGACGAATGACTACAAGCGTGAGCCGATCATCCGGTGTCGTAGCGGTTTATTGCGTTTTCCGGCGGGACGGACTTCAATTGACTGTGTCATCGTGCATCCTCACATTCCCGAAAATTAGATCCCTGCCCCTGCGCCATGGACACCGCGGTTTCGCGACACCGGAGTTATCGCGTTGCGACCGCTATGGCGGCACCCGCCATCACCGTTCCCGTGCCGCGGTTTAGCCAGCGGACGGCATGCACACTCTTGAAGAGACGTCGAGCGCGTATGGCGGCGCCCGCATAGATACTCAACACGGACGTCAGAATGAGGCAAATCGCAGCCGCCACTTCCATGAACGCCGGAAGACTCATCTTCGTCAAATCTAAAACCGTAGGTAGAAGGGCTAGAAAAAAGATCATGACCTTGGGATTACCCAGAGTCAGAGTCAGACTTGCGATGAAGACCCTTGGCCCGCACTGCGGCGGCGGAGCCTTGCCTTCCCCAACGACTTCTACCGGCACCATCCACAACCGATAAGCCAGATAGAGCAGATATGCTGCACCGGCATATTTGATCACCACGAATAGGGAATGAGCCGTCTGCGCGAGCATCGCCATGCCCGTGGCAGCCAACGTGAACCAGATCAAATCGCCAACTACATAGCCGGCGATGAATGCCACGAGACCCTCGGTGCCTCGGCCGAGTACGCGGGCGAGAATTGCACCGATACCGGGACCGGGTGTTGCCGTCGCGAGAAAGTAGGTCAGGATGTCTCGACGGGCGCGTCGAGTATGCAGCGTATGTACTGGCGCGTTCTTGATTGCCGAAGCAGGTCTGCTGGATGGCCGCAAGGCGACCACTCACTGGCAATCGGCCGGAGAGTTGCGGCGCTTGTTCCCCAAAATCAGGATGGACAGCGACCAGATTTACGTGAAGGACGGAAACATCTACACCTCCGGCGGTGTAACCGCCGGAATTGACCTCGCGCTCACGCTCGTCGAGGAGGACCTCGGCGTCACTGTAGCGCAGGCTGCGGCACGAGACCTCCTCGTCTATCACCGTCGCGCAGGCGCGCAGGCTCAATTCTCCTCTCTCTTGGAACTTGGCCCCACGTCTGATCGAATTCGGCGCGCGCTTCACTATGCTAGGGAGCATCTGCGAGAAACGCTGTCCTTAGGTGTCCTGGCCGCGGCGGCACGAATCGGTCCTCGGCAATTCAGCCGACAGTTTGTTCGTGAAACTGGTGAGACTCCCGCGAAGGCGATCGAACGACTACGCGCAGAGGAAGCGCGAATCCGAGTGTCCAGTTCGTCTGATCCGATCGAAGCCGTAGCGCGACATGTGGGATTCTCTGATCCCGAGCGAATGAGACGGGCATTTTTGCGCCTGTTCGGTCAACCGCCACAGGCAATTCGCCGGCTAGCCCGTCGATCAAGTCTCCAAAACATTCAAACATCAGCGGTCACGCGCCCTGGGTAGCTCTGAAGAGCGTACTGCCTGCACACTTCCGCTCTGCCGCTCGCCAGCTTTGGCGGGCAGTCTACGATGCTGCTGGCGGCGCTCGCCGAACATTTGCACCACACGGCACATGACTAGTGTGAGGTCGCAAATTCGGTCAAATTCCCTATCCTCTGCGAACCGATCATCGAGTTTGCCGCGAGTTGAGATGTGTCCGTCCAGGTATTGATGGCACGGTGCGTCGGAGAACCATGAGGACCCCGCGCGACCGGTCGTCGTGATTTGCGGCAGACTGGCGCCGCATCAACAAGACGTCAGAGGTGCATTTCCGCCGTGATGGCATCATAGGGCGCAGACACGTTGCCATTCTCACGGAGCAACAATCCGGAGGCGGTCAACGTCTCAACGTCCTCATGAACGCGTTTGTAGTCGCGGCCCAAGCGCTCGGCCAGCGCCTTCACGGAACGTGCCGGACTATCATGGACCGCGCGCAGCAATTCGAGGCGCTTAGGCGATAGCGCGTTCAGCATGGCTGCCAGATCCGGAAAGGTTAGATGCCTTTCTCGTACCTTCTCCCCGCGCTCGATTCGGTGCCAGGCGTTCACGAAACGCTGACCCATCTCGTCGAGAGTTCCCACGTTGACTTTGACGCGCTTGCTCATTGTTCACCTCTCAGGCCGCGCACGTCGGCCAAAAAATCCGCTATCAAAAGCTCCACGGTCTTGAAGACATACCGTTCTTGGCGATCTTCAATGTGTCGATGATCGCCCTTGCCGCGCTCATTGTCATAGCCCACGAGTCGCGTACCGCTCATCCCATAAAAGAGGCTGTACTTAAGCTTATGGGCGCTACCAGCCACGGGGGTCGCCAGCTGCCATATCTTCATCTCGACAATCGCGCCGTCAGGCAGGACTTGCTTGTCATGGAATGCGAGCAACGCCTTCATATGGCACAACATGCCATATAAAGGGTATGGCGTCAAACGCCATAATTGGGGCAAACGCACAGTTATTGGCCACGATCAATTGACCGTCATCGCCATAGGAGCACCTCATTAGATTGAAAACGGCCGTCGCCAATATGTGAAGCCGCCACCATTTTGAAATAAGCCATTTTTCACACGCCCCGCCCGCCAGAGAGCTTCCAGAGGAGGAACTTCCCTGGTCGGTCGCGAATGGCCGTTTTCTGCTGTCCGATCAGACCGGCGAGCGGCAGGTATTGGCCGGGCAGCGTCCATCGCCGACGTTGCGGCTGCACACGGACGCTTCCCGACCGCGGTTGTGTGAAAACGCTCAAGGGAGGGGCAGTATGCCGGTCGGTCGAGCAGACCGAAAAATATCATTGAGACTAGACCGCCGGCGCCATGGCGGTATGCTCCGAGTGGCTAAGCCACATTGGTTCGCGGACTATTTACCGAAACAAGGTAGACTTTTGGCAATCGTCAACGCTTTCAGGGAGTGAATTCATGCTCATCGCGGTTGCAATCGTGATAGTTCTCGGCCTATCCGGGCTCCGTGTTGCTCAGGAGTACCAGCGCGGAGTCGTTTTTCGACTGGGGCGCTATGTCGGTCTGCGTGGACCGGGATTGTATTGGATCATTCCGCTCAACATCGAGCGCGCAGTTACCATTGATATTCGTACACGCACTGTCTCGGCTGAGCAGCAGGAGACAATTACGCGTGATAGCGTAACGATCAAGGTCAACGCCGTGCTGTGGTATCGGATAGTTGATGCCGCGAAATCCGTCATTGAAGTAACGGACGCCCCTGCCGCCGTCTACCAGTTAGCGTTGACGGGCTTACGTAACATCATCGGACAGCACGACCTTGACGAAGTCCTCCAGGAGCGCAATAAGATCAATAGTCTTCTTTGCGAGAGCATCGTGAATTCGACGATGGCGTGGGGATTGGAAGTCCAGCGGTTTGAAATGAAGGATGTGGAGTTGCCCGAGGCCATGCAACAGGTGATGGCGATGCAAGCTGAGGCTATTCGCGAAAAACGTGCGCGAATAATCAAAGCCGAGGCCGAGTTAGAGGCGTCAGTGAAGCTGTCGGCGGCCGCCGCGCAGATGATGGAAAATCCCGCCGCATTGGAATTGAGGCGGATGCAAATGATTTCGGAAGTCGGAGCAGAGAACAACAGTACGACGGTGCTGATGATTCCATCGGATTTTGTGTCGCTCTCTCACACACTGGACAAGTACTTACAGCAGCGTAACGCAGACAGCGCCGCGCAAAAACCCTAAACAACACCATGTTCATATGGGCCCACATGGCAATTCGCCTTCGTGAAAGATTCGCGCGGCGCCTTTTGGCGTAAGCGCCAGGTCGCAGCGCGGGGCATCCCGTTTGAATTGACGGCGGAATTTGCGTGGGACAGCGCGCTCATAGTCGAGGATCTTCGAAAGGACTATGGCGAGCGGCGATTTCAGGCGTTAGGTCTGATCGGAGATCGATTGCACATGATGGTTTTCACGCCGCGCGCCAATAAGGCGAATGTGATCAGTCTGCGCAAGGCCAACAAACGCGAGGTGAAACGATATGAAGCGCAAGCCTAATCCCCGGAAGGCGGATCGTGAGAACCCGACGTGGACGAAGGAAACCTTTGCACGTGCTCGCAAGGCGCGTGACGTGTTGCCGGAAATCTTCAGCGCCGCGTCTGCTGCCAAGATGTTGAAGCCCCGTGGACGCCCGAAGTCGGGCAGAGCGCGTACATCGATCTCTCTTCGATTGCCACCGGAAACATTGGCGCGTTGGAAGGCTACGGGTCCTGGCTGGCAAACACGGATGGCCGAAGCACTGTCGAGAGCTGTCTGATTGACATGTAACCATGCGGCGGCCGGCAATGCCGCCTAGCACACCAGAAGTCACGACAGTTGTCTCGCGTGTCCCCACGTGGTCCCACGTACCGCGAAAATTCACACGCCTATCACACTTGGGACTCACCATCGGGCCAAACCGCTTGTTTTCAAGGCCCGGAAGCGCCTTCCGCGTGGGTTCGAGTCCCATCGCCCGCTCCACTCCCAGCCATCGTTGGGGGCCCTGACCGGCCATTTGGCGAGTCAAAATTCCTGCCGCAAAGCTGTCATAGCACAAGCTTGGCCGCCGGCAAATATCTACAAGAGCGCTTGTGCCCAACATTTTAGTCATGGGCGGGCAGATATCGGCTCGAAAGCCCGAAGAGGCGGTTTTGGTGCGATAGCGAACGGACGCACGTTGAAAAAAAAGGCCAATACTCATCGCCAGGCGTCCCTTGTTTGACACGCTCACTCATACCGTCCAAATCACCAACGACGTCCTCGTGAACACGCTTGTAGTCGCGGCCCAGGCGCTCGGCTAGCGACTTCACGGAACGCGGTGGACTCTCACGGACTGCACGAAGTAGCTCGAGGCGCTTGGGCGATAGCGCGTTCAGCATTCCTGCCAGATCTGGTTACTATGATGTGAGTCGGACCCGAAGAGAAAGGCCCTATCTAGGACTTTTCGGTACACCCAAGTGCCAATCAAATCAGGCGGCAACTGCCAACGGCTACGATGCGCACTATCGCGCACCCGACTTTCGAATTGAGAGTTGTTTCTCAACGGGAATCTGCAGTGGCGGTAGCCCCTCGAATTGGGGTCTACCGAATAGATATCCTTGAAAAAGTGTCACGCCGGCGTCCCTGAACCACCGATACTCCTTGAGCGTCTCCACGCCTTCAGCGATGACGTCAATGCCGAGATCAACGCATGCCTGCATGATGGCTCGTACGATGGCTTGGCGCGGGCCGCTCCCTTCTATGCCGCGAACCAGGGTCATATCTAACTTGAGCAGGTCAGGTTGGAAGTCGGCAAGCATTGTCAAACCGGCGTATCCGGCCCCGAAGTCGTCAATTGCAAGCTGAAGTCCGGAGCGGCGAAACTCATTGACAACCCGACCGAACGCAGCATGATCGTCAATCACTTCGCCTTCAGTAATCTCGAGTACCAAGCGATCAGGAGTAATACCGGAGCGCTCCGCGGCTTCCAGCGCACTGCTCACCGCCGCCGGCGACGTATATAAGCTTCGCGGCAGAAAGTTGAGATTCAGTTTGCACGGCAAGTGCAGCCGTGCCGCACTTTCTATCGCGGCGACGCGGCTTTGCTGATCGAACATATGTAGATCATCGGGCGGGACGCGCCCGAATACGCGCGCCGCGGGGGCACCGTCGGGGCCGCGCACAAGCGCTTCGTACGAGAATATGGAGAGAGCGGCGACGTCAACAATGGGCTGAAACGCGTAGGAATAGTCTTGGCCGGGTACCAGGCGCGGTTCGATAGCCGCGGCCGCAGTTGCAATTTGCGGTGTCACCACCGTGGCTACGCGGCGGACGAGGAGCGCCAGCGGCCGTCCGCGAAGGCCGCCAAGAGCTTCTTCGCACGACCAGCACTGAGCTCATAAAAGCAACTCTTTTTCTGAAAGAAATCGTTGGCGCCGATGATTCCCGCTACGTCTTTGGATGTCACCGAGGCGAATCCCATGGACCAGTCCGCAAATGATCGACTGGCAATCGGCTCTCGGACGATTAACACGACATTTGCGTGTCGCTTGTCGTGGGCGATCTTTGCGTATAGCGAGTCGATTGCTTCAGCCTCTCCTTCCAGCACCTGAAAATAGCTTCCATCGGTATGCAGCAAGATGCCGGTGATATCTAGCTGAGAATTCACTTTTCGCGCGCGCTCGAGAATAGCGCGGAGTTCTGTGTCGCCCATGCTTGAATCGGCGGAGCTTGCGTAAATAAGATGGCTCAGGGTTTTCAAGAATATCTCCATCGCATTGTTAAATGCGCGGTAAGGTGGAGGAGGGCCTGTTCGCGTAGGTATCGGCATTTCGAGAGCGATCTTGAGTCGCAGCCAGGAGAATGCAGACACCGGTAGTTGTCTCGCGTAGTCCTAGTTTGCCTGTCATAACGCGAAAATTCGCACGCCAATCGCACGCAGCGGTTGGCGATTCACAAAACGCGTCATTTTTCAGGTTTTGAAGGACCGACCGTTTGGGTTCGATTCCCATCGCCCGCTCCATTTTTTGTTGTCTGGCGTGTCCCCGCGTTGTCCTGGGACGCGACTTAGATTGTCGCCCAGTTCCCACAGTCTCGACGCGGCTACGACCGTTCTTTCGATCGAATGCGTTATCGAGCCACCACCCGGGCCAACTTGAATTCGGGATCTACGAACTCATCGACCCGTGCGTCTAATAGGTCCTTGAGCTCATCCCCCGAGATCACGTCGCGCTCCAGTAACCGTTGAGCCAAGCCATCGAGTTGCGCGCGGTTCGCCTTAAGCAACTGCTGGCAGGTTGCTTGGGCTTGCTCGAGCAATAGGCGAGCTTCCCGCAGAACAGCGGATTGGATGTCCGGCCCGAGCAGCTCCTTGGGTACACCCGCCACGCTCAACAGGCCGAACGCATCGGAGAACCCGAGCGAGCCAACCATGTTGATCGCGAGTTCCGATGCGCGTTTGAGGTCGTCGGAAGCACCGGTGGAGACGCTGTCGAACACCAGCAACTCAGCTTCGCGCCCCGCCAGCATCATCGCCAACCGGCTCGTGAGTTCGGATTGTTTGTACAGCGGGTCCTCGGTGTCGCGGGTGATATAGGTCACGCCCAGTGCCCGACCGCGCGGTTCGATCGTGACGCGCTCAACGATGCCCGCCTTGAGCCAATGTCCTACCAATGCATGGCCTGACTCGTGGTACGCAAGACGGTCTCTCAAATCCTGCGTAAACAGGTCCTTGATCGCAGAGACTTCACCACCCAGCTGATGGGTCTCGATCGCGCCCAAGAAATGTTCGTTGGTCACTTGCGACGCGTGAGCTTCGGCTGCCGTAGACGCGGCCTTGTTCACGGTATTGGCAATATCGGCTGGCGACATGCCAACCGTCATGCGCGCCAAGACCGCGGTGTCGGCGCGTTCGTCATGCACTAACTTCCTTATGTACAGGTCGAATAGTTTCTGACGCTCAGGCAAGGTGGGCAGTGTGAGGCGCACCAACATGTCGAATCGGCCGGGCCGACGCATGGCCTCGTCGATGTTGTCCTCATGATTGGTGGCTGCCACCACCACCACGTTGTCCAGTGGGTCGAACCCATCCATCTCCACCAACACGCGGTTGATGATGCGATTGAGCTCCGATTCGGCCCCGCCCATATCGCCGCCGTGGCTGCGTTTGCCGATACCATCCACCTCATCAATGAATAACACGCACGGCGCGTTGCTGCGTGCGAGTTTGAAGAGCGCCTTGACCTTGTTGACTCCAGCGCCGTAGAAGGTCGCTGTAAAGTACGAGCCATCGACCGAGATGAAATTGGCTTTACTTTCTCCCGCAAGTGCCTTGGCGAGAAGCGTCTTGCCGGTACCGGGCGGGCCGACCAGCAATACGCCTCGTGGTGCCACAGCGCCGAGACTCGCGTAGTGCATGGGGTCTTGCATGAACGCTTTGACGCGGTTCAGCGCGGCCTTCGCCTCTTCTTGGCCGATGGCGTCCGTAAATTGGGTTTTGGGACGGATAGCAAGCCGGGAAGCGGTGCCACCCATACCGCGATGCAGCCGAATGCCGACGACGCAAGCGCCCACCAACGCGGCCACCAGCAGCACGGGCGACAGCAGGCCCGTGAGTATGTCCAGTAAACGGCGGCTAGCGGTTCGCGGGTCGATTTCGACACGCACCAGGGCGAAGCCGGCCTGAGCGCTCTTGTCGCCGAGCGAATCCAACGCGGTCCCTGCACAGCCAAACATCGTACACCCCGGCACAATGGTGCTGCCCTTCTCGCCGCTCTTCAGCGTATAGAGCACGAGGCCGAGTGCGGCGCTATCCAGGCCGACCGCAGACAGATTGCCGGCATTCAGTGCGTTGCGAAATTCCGCGACGCTTTTTTGGTGCGTCAGCCAGCCATCCGGTGCTTTCTCGAACTGCAACGCTTCCGGGCTCTTGCGGGCATCGCTTTCCCGTGAAGCCTTTTCCATTAGTGCAATGATGCCAAGCAGCAGAAACGCGGCTACCAAGACCGCAATTGACAGCCGATAGTGGGAGCGCGCGCCGTGCAGAAGTTTTCTGAGCATCGGCTCTTTTATACGGCAAGAATGAAATGAACCGCCGACGGCATTTCACATATTCACGAAGCGGTTGTGCGAGGTGACCCCGGCAAACTTGACCACCAGCGCATGGGTGGGGGCGCCTTTGCTTCGCCTATGCGAAAGCCAGCTGGCGCGCCTCCGCGCTAATGAGCCATGGAGGAGAGTTCGTGATGCGCGTGCGCTGGAATGAGCAAGGCATTGGCCTTGGTCTCGAGGGTTTGCACGGCATCGGCACCAGGCGAAGCTCGTTGTCAGCGACATGAGGGCGTGCACCGCCTCCAGTCCTCTGCGCGACCCAAGGCCACGTTCCTTTCCTATAACCCATGACCAATGCTCGCATTGGCTGGCGTTGGCCGGTGTGGCATCGTTTTTCACGCAAAAATCGCGCGCAGCGATTTTATTCGCTGGAACGCATGATTATCAGATGCTTACGGTATCCCAGCGATATATTCGATTCCTTGCCCGCTCCACTCTAAGCCTACGTCAGGCGTTCAGACCCCGGAACGGGGCTGCCCCCCTGGGCCCCAAATAGAATCGAGCGTAGCCCGCGGATCGCGTGGGCCCCATTTTCCTTGCGCTACCTGATGCAAAAAATCATCGAGCAGCTGGTTGAACAATAGGGGTTCTTCGAGATTTACGGCATGGCCTGACTTGGGAAGGATCAGGAGTCCAGACTTCGCGACAACGCGCTTGATCAGGAGCGAAGGCTCGAGGCACAGTTCGTCTTCATCACCGCAAATGACCAGAACGGGTATGTCGATACCCGCCATACGGTCAGTCAGGCCGTACAGGGAAGGCCGTTGGCCCAGATAACCTTCCATGGTGTTAGCCGAACCGGCTGCCGAATGTTCGATTAGTTGTCCCAGGTATTCGGCGAAACCGCGCGGGTCTTTGGCAAGATATTGCACACGCGCGGCGCCATGTCCGTAAGTCGCCGCAAGTGTGGCCATGCCTTCGCGCCGGATTGATTCGGAACGCGCAATGGAGTCTTCTTTGAATTGACGATGTGCGGCCGGGTGTGCACCCGAGCCGCATCCGACCAAGGTCAGGGACAGGGCTCGCGCCTTGGCAGCAGAATTGCAGTATTCCATGCCGAAATGGAGGGCGGCGAAGCCACCCATCGAACACCCCACGATGTGCGCCTTTGCAATTCCAAGCGCGTTGAGGATCGCGAGAATGTCGTCGCGAACGCGATCCTGCGAGTAGTGCTCCGGGCACTCCGGAACGTCGGACGGCAGGTAACCGCGAGCGCTATAGGTAATGCAGCGATAGCGGCGCGAGAAATGGCGAATCTGGGGTTCCCAGCTGCGGTAATCGCCCGCGAACTCATGGACAAATATCATCGGCGTGCCGGTACCGGCTTCCTCGTAAAATAGGTTGATGCCGTCATCAGTGCAAATCTTGGGCATAAATGTCACCTTGGTCTAAGCGAACAATCGCTTTTCGAGGAATTCTGGGGGCAATGCTGGATACCGCTGCGCGTCCGAGGCGAGCTGCAGTCATCAGGCATATTGTGCGACAAAACGTTCCAAGTCTCGCAGCGTGGATCCGACGCCATCGGGCTTGAAGCCGAGTTCCTCGAGCGGCACGCCGGCCCGATTGACCCAAAAGCACGGATAACCGAAGGCCTTGGCACCGACAGCATCCCAGCCGCCGAAGGCCGCGAAGAGAATCTCGTCACGTCCGAGAGCGAACGCATCAACTCCCATTTGATACGCGCGCGGATCGGGCTTGAAAGCCCGGACGCGGTCGGTGCTGAGGTGCGGTTCGAAAATGCCATCGAGCCCAGAGTTCTTTACCCAGACATCGAGCATCGTTGGAGTCGCATTTGCCAGAAAGGCCAGCTTGAGGCCAGATTCCTTCATGTGCCTGAGCGCCTCGGCCGCGTCCGGCCACGCCTTGATTTCAAGAAACGCTTGCATTAGCCGATCGCGTTTCTCCGACGTGAGGGTCACCTTCACGAGTTTGGCAGCCATGACGAGCGCCTGCTCGGTTACCTGCCAGAAGTCCACGTAGCTGCGAATCAAGGTGCGTAGCCATGTGTATTCGAACTGACGGGTGCGCCAAGCCTTGACTAGCTCGCCGCCGCTCCCGGGAAACAACTGCTCGGTGAGTGCGTCGATGGATCGCGTATCGAAAGTGGTAAACGCGTCGAACGCCACCGCCTTCAGTGCATGACGGCCTGCGCCGCGTGCGGATCGTAAGGTCGCGGGCAATCCGGTCGCCGCGCCGGCCACCGCCATTGTCAACAGGCTGCGGCGACTAAGAGGCATTGACACCAACACGAGGGCGACTCTCCTTGGGTATGAACGTAGCGACAGTGCTGTCTATACTGCACCCACGGAAAGAGCAATAATCGCGCCTATGCTGAAGACAGTTTTTCGATAAGCTGAAGAATCGATGGATCGCCTCGACGAGTTCGCGCTACTACTTGCCATCATCGAGCGGGGCTCATTGAGTGGCGCGGCGCGAAAGACGGGCCGCTCGCCGGCCGCGGTTACGCGCATCCTGAATGAGATGGAGGCGCGATTGCGCGTTCGCCTCGTCGAGCGCACCACGCGGCGTCTCGCGCCCACCGACGCAGGAGTGCGCCTGGCCGAGCACGCGCGACGCGTTTTGGGCGACTACGAAGACTCCGTGCAAGATGTGACTGGCATGGCCGGCGCGCCGTCCGGCGTCCTGCGCGTGACGGCGCCCCTGCTATTCGGCCGGCGCCACGTCGCGCCGCTGATTGCGCGGTTTCTCGATCAGTACCCGCAGATGCGGGCTGAGCTAATGTTGACCAACAGTATTGTCGATCTGATCGAAGCGAATATCGACGTCGCGGTGCGAATCGACTCAATGGGTGCGAGCAATCTGGTCGCCAGACGAGTCGGCGAAATGCGCCGTGTGGTCGTCGCCAGCCCGGCCTATCTGGCTCGACGCGGCGAACCGAAGACCTTGGCCGCCTTGGCGCGGCACGAGATCGTATTTCAGGCGTCGGCCGATGGCCTCAACGAATGGGAGTTTGCACTGCCAAACGGCACCATCGCGCGCGTTCGGCCGAATGGCCGCTTCGTCGTGAATCAAGCCGAAGCGGCCATCGACGCTGCATGCGCGGGCCGTGGACTGATCCGAGCCCGGTCGTACCAAGTGGCCGATGAAATCGCGTGCGGCAGGTTGGTCAGGGTTTTACGTTCCTTCGAACCGCCACCCACTCCGGTCAATCTGGTGTTCGCCGGGCGGCGCTACCTGGCGCAGCGCATCCGCGCCTTCGTCGATCTGGCGGCAGTCGAACTCGAGCATTATCTCAGCTTGAACTGCCCTTGACGGACTGCAAGGTGCACGAAGTAGCTCGAGGCGCTTGGGCGACGGCGCGTTCAGCATTCCTGCCAGATCTGGTTCCTATGATGTGAGTCGGACCTGAAGAGAAAGGCCCTATCTAGGGCCTTTCGGTACACCTAAGTGCTAATCAAATCAGGCGGCAGCCGCCAACAATTGCCAGTTCTTCGGCATAATGACCGCGTCGATGTCATGGATGACACCATTCGACGCAGCGATGTCGCGTTGCCTGACGTGCGCCCCATTGACTCGAGCGTCTGAAGAGGACACTACCGCCGTGAGCGCGGTACCCTGAGTCGTCATCACCTCGCCCGATTTGAAATCCTGCGCCATTACGTGACCCGGGACCACGTGATAACTCAAGACGGCTTTGAGCTTTGCGGTGTCCTTGAGCAGCGCGTCGAGCGCGCCCGTGGGAAGTTTCTTGAAGGCTTCGTCTGTGGGTGCAAAGATCGTGAATGGGCCCTTGCCGGTCAGGGTATCGGTAAGTCCGGCGGCCTTAATGCCGGCAACCAATGTGGTGAAATTGCCCGCTGCAATTGCGGTATCGACGATATTTTTCGTTGAGCCTGAATGGGCGGGGTTGCCTTTGGGATTTGCGGAAGTGTTTTTTGACTGTTCCATAAATAATAGCCTTGACGTATAGCCCGCAAGAATTTGCTGGCTAACTCAGCTCGTATTCGGCCGAGGAGTTCACTATGGACCCGATGTGGAGCGTGTGCGGGATGAGATCAAAATAAATCGCGAATGATGCACAAGCACTTGCAATAGAGATGCATGACGCGATCGTCGCAATTGAATTCTCGGCGAGCCCTCGTCACCAGCCGTCAAGCTGAGGGCGGATACCTTATTCGCATCAAACCGCTTGTTTCAAAGTCTCGGAAAGGGCACCCGTGTGGGTTCGATTCCCATCGCCCGCTCCATCTTTCTCGTCGTCTGGCGTGTCCCTATCTTGGTAGCATTACACTCCGGTGGGGACCGAACTCCCAGCCCCTTACGCAAAGAGACGACCGGTGCCATCCACAGACCGGACCGCAGAATCGGCGGAAACATTGAGGCTATTCGGCAACCCATGACCGATACCAAAGTGCTTGTAAAGAGGCGGTTCGCGACCGCGGCGGCCTGGCACAGTTGGCTCGAAAAGCACCACGCAGGGTCACGAGGCCTGTGGTTGGAGTTCGCCAAGAAGGAGAACGAACGGCCCTCGATTACCCATGCACAAGCACTCGAGACCGCTCTTTGTTTTGGCTGGATCGACGGCCAAACCAAGTCCAGCGCAGATGGATGGTGGTGCCAGCGCTTCACTCCCCGCGGTCCTCGAAGCAAGTGGTCTCAGGTCAACTGTGCCGCGGTCGAGCGCCTGAGAACCCAAGGTAAGCTCACAGCGGCAGGATTCGAGAAAATGGAAGCCGCAAAGAGCGACGGACGCTGGTCTGCCGCGTACGCACCCCAGCGAACAATCATCGTGCCCGATGATTTAAAGGCGGCATTGGCAGCTTCTCCGCTTGCAAGGAAGTTCTTCGAGTCGCTCGACAGCAAGAACCGCTATGCCATTCTCTATCGACTGCACAGCGCAAAAAAGCCTGAAACTCGTGAGAGGCAATTGTTGAAGTTCGTTCAAATGCTCAAAGCAGGCGAGACGTTGCACGAGCGTCCTGGTAAATCCGCTCGCCGCACAGTTCAGAAACGAACCGGTTAGAACCGTGCTGGAAGAAGCGATCGGTTGGCCGGCTGATTGTATCGCTGATATGAACCGGTCAGTTGGCCGATGACGGAGAGCCATGGCCGGTGCTGGCTAGTGCGGCGGGTTCTTCACGCCAAAAACCCACGCAGCGACTAATGCGAGATTGCTTCGTTCCATACATCGCTAAAGGTATTGCTTAAGTATCCACGGGCGCTATACTTAGGCACATGCTTAACAATAATGCTCGGCTCGACGCGACCTTTCAAGCGCTCGCCGATTCTACCCGGCGGTCGATCTTGGCCCAGCTGGCTCGGGGACCAACTTCCGTAAGCAAGTTGGCGCGACCGCTGGCGATGTCGCTACCAGCGGTCATGCAGCATCTGGCGGTGCTTGAAGGCTCGGGGCTGGTGCGTTCGGCGAAAGTCGGCCGCGTCCGCACCTGTAGGATCGAGCCCAAGGCACTCAGCTTGGCCGAACAATGGATCAACCAGCGACGTGCAGAGTGGGAGCAACACTTCGATCAGCTCGGCGAGTATCTGAACACCCTCGTAAAAGGAAAGGGAACCCATGACAAAGACAAGTAGTGATTTATCGCGCTCGGTCGTGCACGCGACGTTTTGCATCGAACGGACCTATTCGGCTTCCAGGTCTCAGGTGTTCAAGGCGCTGACCGATCCCGCAGCCAAGGCGAAATGGTTTGCGGGCGGCAACGGCTACACATTGCTCGCGCGCGAGATGGATGTGCGTCCCGGAGGTCGCGAGCATGTGAAGGGGCGCTGGGAGAGCGGAGTCGTGTCAACCTTCGATGCCGTTTACCATGATGTCGTAGCCGACGAGCGGATCGTATATGCCTATGAGATGCACCTGGACGATCGCAAAATTTCGGTCTCATTGGCTACGTTGGAACTTAAACCCGAAGGCGCCGGTACCCGTTTCGTGATGACCGAGCAAGGAGCGTTTCTAGACGGCTACGACGATGCTCACTCTCGCGAGCGTGGCTCTAATTTTTTGCTGGATGCGCTGGGCAATTCGCTCAAATAGCGCGCGGCCGGTCAATTTTTGATGGTCGCAGCCGCACGTCAATAGGTGTATTTGACATAATATTTATTGTGGGCCAATCGCACGCAGTCGCGACATATGCGCCGTCGGTGGGCCGGCCGATGAGCGACGATTTAATTTCCACCGTCCGCCGCCGATACCTGGGTAACGAGATATCGGCCAATTTGGTACGGACGCGCGTGAGTATGCAAATCATCCCCGCTGCAGACAGCATTTTCTACGTGAAAGAACTGCTCTCGAAGGAACTCTGTCAGACGATCATTGCAAATTATGAGCGCGACACGAGCCGACACCCGGGGTGCGTCATCCGTGGCCGTGGCGAAAAGGAATTGCAGGACGAGATTAAAGTCAGTACGGACCTGGTCATCAGCCAGGATGGGGCTTGGGCCGCGGCCTTCGGCGAGCTGAACCGGGCCGTCAATAACGCTCTGCAGCAGATAACGGCGCAGACTCCGTCGCTGCAGATCTGGCCGCTATGGTGGACGGGTTATAAGATTCAGTACTACAAAAAAAACGAAGGCCACTTCAAATGGCACTTCGATGCCATCGGGCCGGGCACGTGGGAGCGGCAATTAGCGATGGTCATTTATCTGAATTCTGTCGAGGACGGCGGCGAAACCTGCTTTCATCGACAGAACCTGGAAGTAAAGCCCATTGCCGGCGACGCGGTGATGTTTCCCACGTTCTGGACTCACGCGCACTGCGGGCAGATTCCCCGATCGGAAGACAAGTACATCATTTCATCGTTCGTCAGCTTCGACATTCCCGCGGCTGATCAGAAAGTCGGGCGTCGCGAGTTGATGGCGGAAGCGGTCTGACCCCTCCCGGCCGGTAGCGCTCATCGATGCGACTCGGCCCACCCGTCGAGCGCGCTGGCGCCCGCGTGCGCGCGCAGCGCGGCACACTGATCGATTGTCTCGAGCGATTGCGCCTCGACCCTTTGGCCGCCGATCAAGGTCGGGATGCGCGGTGAAAACCAACTCTGCAGTTCTTCGTATTCCGACTTGCTGCAGCGGCCGATACCGGCCACCCGGAGGATGTAACTCTGAGTCTGGTCTGGGAGGCGTGCGGCCAGCGATTCGTAATGTGTTTTCATCCATTGCCAAAAGGCCTGGCGATTCTCTCTCTCGGCGACGTGGCTGGAATACAGGGATGAAATTTCGCCCACCGCTACGGCCGGCGTGGCGCCGTAGTTACGGGCATCTTCGCCGAGCTTGGCATCGTGGGTGGCGCCCAGCGCGGCCAGCATTTCGTATCGTTGGCGAGTCTGATGATTGACGGCCAGTTCGCCGATGATGGCCCGAAAGGCGGGCTCGCCGGACTCCTGAACCGCCGCCTTGAGCGCGGCTCCTCGCAGATCGGGATTTATCCGCGTTAGATCGACCGCGCCGCCGGAATCCAGCCCCAGAGCGATGCGGCCTTGACGGTTCAACTCCTGTCGCAACGCCTTGTCCTGCACGACGAAGGCGAGGAACCCGACCAGGCGCACGCGCATTTCAGTCGCCATCGCCGTATCGGTCGGCAACGGCTGCAGACCCAAGGCGGCGAGGCGCGGCGCGTAGAGCTTCATCGCGTAGGCATCTAAAATGGGACGCGTCGCGTCGGTCGCAAGATATTCGCGGATCCACGCGAACTGGTCGAGCAGCGCGGTGGCTACTTGCGGTATCTCGGAAGTCGCGAGCGCGGGCATGGCATCGAGCACAGCGCCGGCGGAGAGCGTTCCTTGGACGAATGCACTGGATACGGAATCCGCATAAATGATCTGCTCGGTGGGCGGCAGCGACGCCACCAGCGGCCGCAACGCCGCGGAATCGGTTGCGTCCATCGCAAAGCGGAAATAACCGACCGCATCGGCATTGGGCAGATAAGCGTCCGCGCAACCGCCGTCAACGGTGAAATCCTGGGCGGTCTGATCGAGCAGGAAACATTGCTTGGACCGTTTCCCGCCCCGGTCGAATCGCACGCACACCGGCAGTTTCCATTGCAAATTATCGCTGCTCACCACGCCGTACGGTAAATATCGCGATTGGCTCACGGCCAGAGTGGCTTTACCGCCGTCGCACCTTAGTTTGGTGTGCAAGAAAGGAATCCCGGGCTGGTCAAGGAAGCTGCGCATGGCAGCCTCCAGGGTCTCGCCCTTGCCGCTCGCCGCGGCGATGGACGCAATCAGATCGTCCTAACTGCCGCTGCCGAAGGCATGGGCCGCAAGATATTTGCGCATCGCCTGCTGATAATTGCCCTCTCCCAGCCACTCCTCGAACATGCGCAGTACCGCCGCACCCTTCTGATAGGTGATGCCGTCGAAGGCGGTTTGGATATCGTCGTTGCTGCGGATCGGCTGGCGGATCTTGCGCGCGGACAACAGGCTATCACTGCGCATTGCGCCGAGGGTGCCTTCGAGCCGGCCGAGATCTCCCTGGAAATCCGGCTGCAGATCCACGGTGGCCTTGCCCTGCGCCCAGGTGGCGAATGCCTCGTTGAGCCATATATCGTCCCACCAGGGGACGGTAACGAGGTCGCCGAACCACTGATGGGCTATCTCATGGGCAGTGACGTTAAAGCTGGTGCGATAGGTGGAGGCCGTCGAGTTGGCGTCGATGCGCAGAAGCGCGTCGCGGAATACGATCAGACCCGCATTTTCCATGGCGCCGGCGCTGAAATCGGGAGCGCCGAGTAGATCCAGTTTGTCGAAGGGATAAGGCTGCTGAGTGTAGTCCTCGTAATAGGCGATGATCGGCGGGGTCTGTTGCAGAATCCATTTGAGCTGTGAGCCGGCGCCGCGCGGCGCGATGCCGCGCAGTGTCGTAGGCTGCTTGCGGACCGAATTGGCGGCAATGGTCGGACCATCGACCACGTCCCATGGACCGACCGCAACGGCGATCAGGTAGGTCGGCAACGGCTTGGTCTTGGCAAAGCTGATCGTTTTCCAATGACCGTCGGCAGATGCAGTCTCTTTCGTCGGCTGTGTATTCGCAACCGCGACTTCGTCTTTCGGAACGGTCAGAGTGACGTCGAAGGGTGTCTTGAAGCGCGGCTCGTCGAAGGAGGGAAAGGCATAGCGAGCGCTGATCGCCTCCATCTGCGTAACCACGTAGGAGTCGCCGCCGACCTTGACCTTGTACAAGCCCTGCAGCTTGGTATTGAAGGCCGCGTTATAGTCGATCGCGAGTTCAATGTTCTGTGCAGGCAACGTGCCGTCGAACGACACTTCGGCGACCCCGCTCTTATCGCGCATCTCGAAATGTGCCTTGTGCGCCTTGCCGAGCGCATCGGTCACCACGATCCTGTCGACATCGATCTCGCTGGCGTGCAGCCATATATGATCGAGCGGCTCGGTGAGCTTCACCCGGATATGGACACGCCCGCTGAAACGGTCGGCACGCGGATCGATCTTCAAATTCAGGGTGTAGGCGAGGGGCTTGACGTCATCGGGCAATTTTCCGGTGGGTGGCGCATCGGCCATCGCACCTCGAACGATCAAGCACGCGAGCAGCGACCAACAAAGCCTGGTTGAGTTTTGCATGAGATCTCAGGGTCGAATTTTGGCGTCGATCTAACCATGTGCGGCAACGACGTGCAACACCGCGCCTTTTGCTATTTCTGTCCCGCCAATGTCCGCCTGAAGAACGCCATATAGGTCTCCCATAGCTGCACCTCCTTAGTCGGCGTACGGATGCCGTGGCGCTGGCCAGGGTAGAGCATGAGGTCGAAGGGCGTGGACTGGTCCTGCAGCACCGCCATGATCCGGGTGGAGTTCTCGAACACCACGTTGTCGTCGGCCATACCGTGCAGAAGCAACAGGCGCGGCGCGGCCGGCTTGGCCAGCTCCGGCAGCCTTGGGATGAGGGCCGCCTTGTCGTAAGCCGCGCCATCCACCCTGGGGTCGCCCATGTATCGTTCGGTATAGTGAGTGTCGTAGAAACGCCAATCGGACGGTGGGCCGCCGGCCGCTCCCGCCGCAAAACCTGAGCCCGGCTCGGTCAGGAGGCGGATGGTCATGAACCCGCCGTAGGACCAGCCCATCACTCCGATCCGTTTGGAGTCCACGTAGGGTAGCGAAGCCAGATAGCGCTCACCGACGATCTGATCTTTCACTTCCGGGCCGCCCATGGCCTTATGAATCGGTGCCTCGAACTTCAGGCCACGGTTGGAGGTGCCCCTGTTGTCGAGGCGAAATACCACATAGCCCGCCTGGGTCAAAAGCTGGTCGGTTCCGCCGGCCCACACCTTACGCACCATCGACTGAGCCCCGGGGCCGCCATAGACGTTGACGATCGCCGGATAGTGCACCTCGGGGTTGAACCCATAGGGCTTGGTAATTGAATAGTAGAGAGTTTGGCCATCCTCGGTCTTGAGCGTCCCATACTCCGGATAAGTTTTGTGGTCGAGGTAGGCAAAGTAGGGATGGCCGGGGGCCAGTTTGTTCTCCTCGATCCAGGACAGGCGCTTTCCGTCGATGGAATAGAGCGCGGTCTGCACCGGTGTCGTTGGGTCGGTGTAGCCGCCGACGAAGCTCTTGTTGTCTTTCGCGAGATCGACGTTCCACCAGCCCTCGCCCGCGGTGATCTTCTTCGGCTCGCCGGGATTTCGGTAGCTCGTGACATAGAGATGCCTCTCCAGGGGGCCGTCTTTCGAGGCGATGAAGTAGATGAGCCCCTTCGCCTCGTCCACGCCGGCCACCGCCGATGGATGCAGGCCGCTTCCCGAGCTCTGCGCCACCGGCCAGTCGCCGCGCGTGATCGCATGAACCAGTGTTCCATCCGCCGTGTAGAGATAGAGGTGATGGAAACCGCTGCGCTCAGAACCCCAGATGAATCCGCCGGTCTTCAGCGGTGTGAGGTCGCTGTTGAGATTGATCCAGGGCATTTGGTGCTCGGTGATCAACACGCGCGCCATGCCTGTCGCCGGGTCGACCGCGAGCAGTTCGAGCCGGGTCTGATCGCGGCTTTCGCGTTGGACGTAGAGGGTCTTGCCGTCCTTGGCCCAGTCGACCCGTGCCAGATAGATATCGGTGTCGGCGCCGAGATCGACCTTCACCCGCGGCCCGCCCGAAAGCGACGCCACGTATAGCTCGACGACGGCGTTCGGCCGCCCGGCCCGCGGGTAGCGCTTGTTCAACACCGTCGCGCCTTCGGCGCCGATCTCGAACAGAGGCACGACGTCGACTGGCGCTTCGTCTACGCGGGTGAAAGCGACCCGCCTCTCATCCGGTGAAGTCCAATAGCCCGTGTAGCGGTCCATCTCCTCCTGGGCCACGAATTCTGCCGTGCCGAAAGAGATGGCGTCCCGGCCTTCGGTGGTGATGGCCACATCCTGTCCGGTCTTGATGTCCAGGGCGTGCAGATTCTGGTCCCGCACATAGGTTACGTAGCCGCCCTGGGCACTGATCTTGGCGTCGGTGGCGCCCCCGGCGGTTTCGCCAAGCTTCATCACGGTGCCGTTCCCCGCGTTGGCGAGATATAGGTTGCCCCCGGCGGGTATCAGTATCCGCGTACCTGTATCGTCCCATAGGTAATCGGTCACCCCGTGAGCGCCGGCAGTGCGCTGGCGCTCGCGACGACTCTTCTCCGCTTCGCTGAGCACCGCTTCCTTCGGCTCGACCTTGGAGCCTTCGACCAGAAGTCTCTCCTTACCGCCTTTTACCGGCCGAGCCCAGAGATCGAAGGTGGTTTGATCGCCCGATTCGGGCCTCAGATAAGTGACCAGCGCCCCGTCAGGGGAGATCTTTACTCCCCGCGGGGCAGGCCCCTCCAGCGCGGGAGCGCTGAAGACGCGCGCGATGGGGAGCTCGGCGGCCGTGACGGTGCAAGACATTGCCAAGAAGGCCAGGATAAAAAGAGGCTTGATCATGGGAAGTCATTATATCAACTCGCCGGTATGGTCACGACGGGCGCGTGCGAAGTGTCGGTCACTTCCGCCAATGCCATGAGGTCCTGAACCAAGCTCAGGGCATATTTCGAGTCGAAATCCGAATCCTCGATCCAAAACTTCGAGGAGCGATAATCGACAACCGTATAACTATGCAACGGCGCGTTCGCCCCACTATGAACGACGACGATGGGCCGTGTTTCACCGCCGAGCAGGGCGATCGCCGGCTTCGTCGCGCCGCTTTGCAGATCCGAATCGGGTACCGCTATCTCCGCGCCGAGGTCGCTCAGTATGGCGAGCACTGAACGAGTCGCGATCGACACCTGGCCAGGTTTGGAGGATTCGGGCGCCGAGACAATTTCGTAGCCGGTTTGTCCGGTGGGAACGCCGAGCAATTCCCTGGCCCGCGCCAAGTCCCTTGCACCGGTAGACGATCGAGCGACGGGCGCCGCTGCCAGAAATAAGGTTATCACCTGTGAATTACTGCCCGGCTTGAAGCGAAACGAAACTTCACCGGCGAGCTGCAAGCGTCTGAGAACATGCAGCAACTCGAAAAATTCCGGCGAGCCATTTCCGGACGAGCCCCCCAGCATGGTTGCATTGTCGAGCCCGGCAATCGATTGCACCGTAATACGCAGCAGCAGATCGATGGGGATGCCGCTATCGGCGAGCGGCAGGATGAGCGCCGGCGCAAGAGGATGGATATACGCCTTCGCAAAATACTCGCCGGTCGTCGGTGTGAAGGTGAACGTTGGATGGGTCGAATACGTCACGGTTCCGGTCACATCCCCATGCGGTCCGCCGGGGTTGGGGATTGAATTGACCACGACAGTACCCGTCGCATCGACCGCATAGGCGGCAATGATTTGCGACACATTGAGGAAACCGGGGGCATCCGCGTAGCGCAAACCGACGATCATCGCAAGAATTTCGCGCTTCTTCGCCTCGCCCAGCGCGCGTGCGTACGCCACCTGGTCCGTTTTCAAAAAGTGCGGGCCCACTGCGCAGCCGGTGCAGGCAAGAACCACAAACGCAGCCGCCATATTCAAGAAGCGCAAGCGAATGTGCGCCGGATGTATAGACCTCTGCCTCGGGTATGCGATGCATGTTCGACTGCTCATTCGCAAAATAGTGTCGATCGGCGGACGACGCAGTGTCAATTCCTTTGTAACGCGATGTCGTCGATTCGCGACCGGTGTTGATTGGTTCGCGAAACGCGTCAACGTCACTGCGCGGCGTTTGTAAAATCTACTCATTGCGCCGTGCGCGAGCCGCTCCATAATGATGCCGGATTTTCCTGAATCGTCGGCGGTTGGAGCGTTCAATGGATTATGTGCTCGGGTATGTAACGGTTCGCTTGGAAATATTGCTCGCTGGTTTCCTCGGGCCCGCGGCGGTTCGAATCATCGGCGGCTCCGTCACGTGGACGGATGTTGCCGCGGTCGCATGCTACCTCGCGTTTGCTGCCGCGGTGAGCGCCATCGTCAACTACTTTCTCAAGCGCCGCTCACGATCGGTTCCTGCATCGGGTGAGACGGCAAACCTGCGCCATCCCGTGCTCACGGCAATACGCAAACCTGTTCACATTCTGATATGGGTCTACGGCGGTTACTTCGCAGCCACGCCCGTGCTTCTGAAACTACGGCGCGAACAAGGATTGCTCGAGATTCGGGAGGCGCTGAATTATTTATTCGACTTGGGCGCGTTTCTTGCCTTCTTTTGGTTTCTCTTTCGCGCGACTTATGCGCTGGAGGCGCGTCTCGCGGAGTGGGCGGCTGGGACCTCGGGCAAGATCAACCATCTGTTGGTGCCTCTCGTCGGCGCAAGCCTGCGAATGATCGTATTGCTCGTGGGCATCAACCTGGTACTGCCGATAGTGAACCTGCCGGCACGCTATGCCGATGCGATCGGCAAGTTGACCAGCATGGTATTCATCGCCGCCGTCGCGATACTGCTGATCCGCGCCGTCGGCATTTTCCAGCAAGTCGTGTTCACGCGATTCGACATTACCGCGGCCGACAACCTTCAGGCACGAAAGGTTTACACCCAGCTCCACGTCATCTGCCGGGTCATTTACGTGGTCATCGTCCTGTTCGCCGTATCCGCCATTCTGATGTTGTTCGAGCATGTCCGTCAGGTGGGGACCAGCCTGCTCGCCTCCGCCGGAATCGTCGGCATCATCGCCGGGTTCGCCGCCCAAAAGACCTTGTCCAACCTGCTGGCGGGATTCCAGATCGCCCTCGCGCAACCGGTACGGCACGACGATGTCGTTGTCGTCGAGGGCGAATGGGGACGAATCGAGGAAATCACGTTGACCTATGTAGTCGTCCGTATCTGGGATGAACGACGCCTGGTGCTCCCGCTGAGTTATTTCATCGAAAAGCCGTTTCAGAATTGGACGCGCGTGTCTGCCGAGTTGCTGGGATCCGTTTTCGTCTGGGTGGACTATGCATTGCCCGTCGAAGAGGCGCGCAAGGCGCTGAAGGCAATCATCGAAGCGAGCCATCTATGGGATAAACGCTTCTGGAATCTCCAGGTAACCGATGCCACCGACAAGACCATGCAGCTGCGCATCCTCGCGACGGCCGCCGATTCCTCGAAATCGTTCGACCTTCGCTGCGAGATCCGTGAAAAATTCATCGCCTACATTCAACGCAGTCACCCTCATGGCTTGCCGCACTTGCGTGCCGAAATGCTGCGGCCGAGCTTGGGCGAGAGTGCCGGGACAACTCCGATGCATGCCGTAGGGTAAAGCCTTATTGCGACGACCATCAGGTAGCCGTCCACGGGTTTCGGCATATTGATAATTGCCCGTCGGACCAGCATTCTCCGTGGTTGGATTCCGGAGCCGGCACTATATAGATGAGCCTCATACGGACAGTTTCGTTCGCGCTGCTGATAGGGGCGGCCGCCGTCTTTGGGGGCGTGAGTCTGACCCGGGCTGCCGGGACCCTGGAGATCGTTGCTCAAAGTGACGATGCCATTTGGAATGGCGTAACAGTGAGCGCAGACGGAAGAATGTTCGTGAATTTTCCCAGGCTCGCCGAGGGTTCCGGCCAGTCGGTTGGAGAGATCGGCGCCGATGGCCGCAGCCACGCGTATCCCGGCGGGGCCTGGAACGAATGGAAGCCCGGTAAACCCGCGGAGGCTGCATTCGTTGGAACGAATGCGGTGCGCATCGGCCCGGAGGGGGACTTGTGGGTGGTGGACACGGGAACGCCGAGCTTTGGCGCGCAGACGATCGCGGGCGGTCCTAAGATAGTGCGCATCGATCTGAGGCGCAATACGGTGAGCCGGGTTTATCCCCTAGCCGCCAATGTCGTACTGGCAAAGAGCTCTGTCGATGACATCCGATTCAACGGCCATCTGGCGTATTTGACCGACGCCGGTGTGCCTGGAATCATCGTGCTCGACCTCGATACGGGCAAGGCCAGGCGCGTGCTGGATCATGATCGCAGCACGACCGCCAGCCGTCCGATCCTGGTGGATGGAGAGATTCTCCGCGGATCGGACGGCAACGACGTCATGGCGCACGCCGATCAGATGGAGGTGAGCCCGGACGGGCAGTGGCTGTATTTCCAAGCACTCGCCGGCCCGATGTACCGGATTGAGACCAAATGGCTCGATGATCCCTCTGCCGATCCTGCCAAGGTGTCACAGCAGGCCAAGTTTTGGTTTGACAGCCCACCTCTTGGGGGCACCGCCATCGATGACTACGGCAATTTGTACCTCGAAGATCTCGCTAACGATTCTGTTCTGAAGCTCACGCCGGATCGCCAGGTCACGACCGTGATACGGGACCACCGGCTACACTGGGTGGCTGCACCTTGGATCAAGGATGGCTATCTCTATTTGCCTGAGGCTCAGCTCGATCGAATTGCAGCGTTTCGTCACGGCCATGCGCAGATCCAATGGCCGCTGCACCTATATCGGTTGAAATCTCTCTCTATCACTCAGACCACGTCCGTGGCAGATCAAGGTGCTTCAAAGCCTTCGCAGGCAGCAAGCGCTGCCAATCCCGCCACGCCGGGCCGGGGCGTCCAATCCGACGCAAGCGGACTTTCCGCAATGCCTCTCGCCCTCTATGAGCTCGACAAGCAGCCGGTAGAGCAAGTTTCTCCCCTCGTACAGAGGCAGGTGTTACAGGGCGTCCAATCCACCTTTGT
>Ga0302324_100002428_pt1 | contig 43146 bp, 37 predicted proteins | sample Palsa_T0_1_FD_201949 | JGI IMG/M metagenome (GOLD analysis project Ga0302324, IMG submission 201949) | Peat permafrost microbial communities from Stordalen Mire near Abisko, Sweden - Palsa_T0_1 | ecosystem: Environmental > Terrestrial > Soil > Palsa > Peat permafrost | place: Sweden: Abisko... | reverse complement strand
ATCCAAAATGAGCGGCGTGAAAAAACAACTCGCGCCTTCCGACATACATACTCTCATCCGGCGCGCGCGCCGGGCCGCGCACGTCCTGGCGACGCTTTCGGGGGCGCGCCGCAACGAAGCGCTGCTCGCCGCGGCGAACGCCATCGAAGCGCGCGCGGGAGAAATTTTGGCGGCGAATGAAAAAGATTGCACGGCGGCGCAACCGGCGGTGGAAAACGGCGAATTGTCCCGCGCCATGTTCGCGCGCCTGCGAACCACCGAACGAGGTATCGCGGAAATGGCCGCGCGCGTGCGCGACGTCGCGCGCCTGCCCGATCCGCTGCACCGGCGCCTCTCGACGACGGAGCTGGACGACGATCTCGTTCTTCACAAGGAGACATGCCCGCTCGGCGTGGTAGGCGTGGTGTTCGAGTCTCGCCCGGACGTCGTTCCACAAATTTCTTCCCTGACGCTTAAGTCGGGCAACGCGGCGTGCCTGAAGGGCGGCGCGGAAGCTGCGGAAACAAATGCCACGCTTGTCTCGATCTGGCGCGACGCGCTCTCAGCCTTCCCCGATATTCCGGCCGATTCCGTCGTCCTGATTCACACCCGCGAGGACGTGGCGCAAATTCTCACCTTGCACGATGAAATCGACTTGATCGTGCCGCGCGGATCGAATGAATTTGTCCGCTACGTCACCGAGCATAGCCGCATCCCCGTGCTCGGACATGGCGAAGGCATTTGCCACGTTTACGTGCACAGCGACGCGGATCTGCAAAGGGCCATCGATGTCGCTTACGATTCCAAAGTGCAGTATCCCGCGGTCTGCAATGCCATGGAAACTTTGCTGGTCCATGCAGAAATCGCGCCAGTCTTCTTGCCCCCGATGATTGGGGAATTTCGCAAAGCTGGAGTCGAGGTGCGCGGCTGCCCGCGGACCCAAGAATTAGCAAAGGGGCAGGAAGTAATTCCCGCGACGGAAGAGGATTGGAAGAAGGAATATTCCGACCTCATCGTTTCCATCAAGGTCGTGGATGGGGTGAACGAAGCGATCGAGCACATCAATCAGTACGGGTCGCGGCACACCGAATCCATCGTGACGGAGAGCCATGACGTCGCATCCCGGTTCATGGAATTCGTCGACGCGGCCAATGTCTTTCAAAATGCTTCGACGCGATTTTCCGACGGCTTCCGTTACGGACTGGGCGCGGAGGTCGGGATCAGCACCGGAAAATTGCACGCGCGCGGACCTGTCGGCCTTGAAGGACTCACCATTTACAAATACAAGCTTTTCGGCAAGGGTCAAACCGTCGCGAGTTATAGCAAGGGCCAGCGCACTTTCAAGCATCGCGTGATCGAAAGCTAGTGGCGCAGGCTTCAGCCTGTGGGGTTTCTGCTTGTAGGAGGAAAATCCACAGGCTGAGGCCTGCGCCACTAAAAATGGGCTCGCTACCGCCAGCGGAAGAGTTTCAGGGCCAGAGCGAAACAAATCACTAGCCAGAAGAGGATGATTCCGGCTTGCGGCGCCAACTGCGCCAAATTCGCACCTTGCAGCATGTTCGCGCGCAAAGCGTCAATCACGGCGGTCAGAGGAAGGACCTTGATGAACGGCTGCATTCCGTCGGGGAATTTTTGCGAGGAAAAGAACACGCCGGAGGCGATCCACATCGGCATCATCACGATATTCATCAGGCCGGAGGCCGCTTCAATCGTTCTGGCCCGCGAGGCCAGCAACAGCCCCAAAGCGGCAAAAGAGAGGGAACTCAAGACGCACAGAACCGCGAGGTCGGCGAGCGAACCTCGCACGGGAACGTGGAAGAACAGCGCGCCGAATCCGACGAGCACTCCCACTTCCGCCACCAATAGCAAAATTCGCGAAAGCAGAAACGATAGCAAGTAGTAGGGCCGCGGCATGGGACTGGCCACCAGGCGCTTCAAAAGTTTTTTGCGCCGCGCATCCACGATTGCGAATCCCATCGACCAGATCGCGCTGCCCATCAGATTCATTCCCAAGAGTCCGGGGATCAGGAAATCGATGTAGCGCGAGCCAGGCTCGCGCATCCATACGTCGCTCGTAGCCACGGGATCGACGCGGCCCGCCGCTTTCTGGATCGCCCGATCGGCCAGCAGGCGCGCGGCGCGGCCTTCGGGATTCGTGTCGTCATAGCGGTACTCGACTGTTCCGCCCGGTCCGGGCACCGCGAGAAGCGCCACCTTCCCCGTCCTTAATGCTTCTTGCGCCGCTTCCACGTTCATCTGCTGAACGTCGAGAAGTTTCTCTTGCCGCAAGGACTGAGCCAGTTCCGGCGCGGCCACCGCGATTTTGAGTACTTCTGCCGGACGGTTGCGGAATGCAATCCCCAAACCAGCCGCGAGCAGAAGCGGGAACACGAACACCCAGAACAGGGCTTCCGGCTCGCGCACGAATTCAAGGAACCGCACCAGAGTCAATTGCACGAGCGGGTGGTCCGCCAGCGAAGGAGCGCGAGGAGAATTCCTCTCGGCCATGCCCGCGCGAACATCGGAAATGGTTTGGTCACTCATCTCGTAAATGCCGCCCTGTCAAAGTAACGAAGACGTCCTCCAAAGTCGCCGAATGCGTTCGCAACTCGGTGAGCGGAACATTTTGGCGCGTCAATTCAGCGAGCAGAGCGGGGACTGCGGTGTGAAGTTCGGCCACTTGCAGCACCACGGCGCCATTCTCCGGCCGGACTTCACGGACTCCATCGATGCGCCGCAGGGCAGCCACATCGAGAGTGTGGGAAACAGTGCCCGCTGTAAATTCCACCATATGCTCCGCGCAAGTCGAGGCAATCAACGCGCGCGGCGTCCCGAGAGCGATCACCTTGCCATGATCCATGATGGCCACGCGGTCGCACAGGTGCTCGGCTTCGTCCATGTAATGCGTGGTGAGCAAAATGGTGCGGCCGGACTCCTTGAATTTCTCGATCAATTCCCACAGTTGGCGGCGGGCTTGCGGATCGAGTCCAGTCGTGGGCTCATCGAGGAAAAGAAAGTCGGGATCGCCAACCAGGGCGCAGGCCAGAGCCAGCCGTTGTTTCTGTCCGCCGGAAAGATCGCCCACACGCGAATTTTGTTTTTCCTCGAGTTGCACCCGCGCGATCACCGCCGAGGCTTCCGCGCCTTGCCGGAAAAAACTGCGAAACAAGCGGACCGTTTCACGCACCGTGAGCTTTTCCGAGAGCTGCGTATCCTGCAATTGAATTCCGAGCCGCTGGCGAAGCTGCGCCGCGTCTGAACTCCACCGCCTGCCAAGCACTTCTACCTCACCGGAATCCGGCGCCGTCAAGCCCTCGCAAATCTCCACGGTGGTCGTTTTCCCCGCGCCATTCGGCCCAAGAAGCCCGAAGCATTCGCCTGTGCGCACTTCGAGGTCGAGTCCGTCCACTGCCACCACGTCTTTGTATGCCTTTCGCAATTGGCGGACGAGGAGGGCCGATTGGGAGGCGATTTGTGGCATGGGGCCAGTATCGCGTCACCCGCCCAGACATTCAAGGGTCGACTCTAACGCGGCTCATGAATCCAATGCCTCTGGTCATCCACAGGGTTTTCGTAGTACATTCCACACTCGAAAGGCGCCCAGCCTCTCCAATCCCAACGCAATTGTGTCAAAAAGTGTCGCCGTGCGGGCATATTTCCAGGGTATGCCATCAAACGAGGCCGATTCGCCGCGCCAATTTGGGGAAACCCTCTACCGGTGCACCCCGGCGGGGCGTAACCCTTACGAAATTGGCTTTCCCAGCGCCTCGACGCGTCGGCGTCGCAATGTTACGCTTTAATTCTGATTGTAGGGGAGACCTCGTGGCGGAAACGAATCCTCATACGGATCAAGAAGCCCAGAAGCGTCGCAGCACTCGAATTGTGCAAGCCGTGCCCCTCACCGTGACCGGCGTGGACGCGCTCGGCCGGCCGTTTCAAGAGCGCACTTCCACGTTGATCGTTAATTGTCACGGCGCCCGCTACCAATCCAAACACTATGTCCTGAAAAATATGTGGGTCACGCTCGAGGTGCCCCACAATGAGCCGGGCCGCGAGGCTCGCAGTGTTCGTGGGCGCGTCACATGGATTCAGCGTCCGCGCACGGTGCGCGAGCTGTTTCAAATCGGCATCGAGCTGGAGGTTAGCGGAAACGTTTGGGGAATTGCTTTTCCTCCAGCGGATTGGTTTCCTTTCCCCGAATCCGGTTCCGCGCCCCAATTGGAAATTCCCTCCCCGTCCGACAGCGCCGGACCTGCTTCTGAGCCCGAAGATTGGTCCACGAGTGAAGAAATACTCGGGGCGAAACCGCCGGGGCCTGAAGCTGTGGAAGGCAACGTTCGCGTGATTCCGATGCCGGCCGGCGAAGATACTCCAGCGCAGCTCGCGCGGCAAGTGGTGCGGCTGGTGGCCGAGGCCAAGCAACAAATTCAAACCACGGTGCGCGAAAGCGCCACCCACGCCGTGGCCGCGGAGACGCGCCCTTTGCTCGCCGCTCTGCAAACTCAACTGAAGGATGCGGCGGAAAAATCGGTGGCTGCCGCGGCCGCGGCGCAAATGGAAAAGTCGCAACAAGAGACCGCGCAGCGCATGGAGCAAGAGAGAGATGCGGGCATGGCGGCCATGCTCGAAAAATTGTCCGGCGAATTGGACCTGCGGCTGAACCAAGCCCGGCAGCAGATCGACACCCAGCTTGCGGAAGTGGAGCGCAGCCGGCGAGCGGATTTCGAAAACCAGATCCAAACCCAACTGCAAGCCGCCATCCAGAAACTGGAAGGCCTGACTGGGAAGGTGGGCGCGAATCGAGACGAAGTGAAGGCGGTGATGGACCAGTTGCGGGAATCATCGGCGCAAGCCGCCGCCGACGAAATCCTGCGCTGGAAGGAACAGATGGACCTGCGAACTGGCGAGGCCCACGCGCGGCTGGAGCAGATGGATCAGGCGGCAAAAAGGCTGGGAGAACAGATCGCCGCCGCGACGGCCATCGGGGAAGTGGGATGGCGCGGCATGCTCGAGGCCGATCTCGCGGCAGCCAGCATGCGCTGGCAAGAAAAGATGGAAACGGCGATCGCGGACGCTTCCCGGCGAGCGTCCGACCAAATCGCCAAGAGCAGTGAGGCTTCCACACGGCAGATCGAGCAACAGCTTCAGCAGCGGATCAATCAACTGGGCAACACGCATTCGCAAGTCACGGCAGAGGCGGAGAGCGCGCTGGGGACTCTGCGCGCCGCGATCGGCAAGGAAGCCGCCAAGGGCGAAGCCGCGATTTCGAGGTTTCAGGAGTCGGTCGCGCAGATGGACGCCAAGCGCGGCGAATTCTCCGCTTTGCTGCAAGCGGCGTCGGAAGAGTGGGCCCGGCGCGGCGAGGCCATGCTCGAAGCGCAAAGCGGCGAGATGAACCACCGCGCGGAATCGGCCGTGGCCGGGATGGCTCAGCGGCTGCAGCCGATGCTCGAAGCCGCGGGCCACGACTCGATCGAGAAGCTGGCCAGCGAACTCGAGCAGCGCCTCGCTCCGCAAATTGCCAGCGCCACGGAAATGCTGGGCAAGTTCGCGTTTGACCGCGAACAGTCCGAGAAGGGCGTGGCCGAGTATCAACAGCGCATCTGGCAAGTCACCGATCGCGGGTTGCAGGACACCGCGGCGCGCGGCAAGGAACTCCTCGCCCAGATCGAAAAGGATTTCGCGGAATCGGCGCGCACCGCATCCGGAAGATGGCTCGCCGAGCTCGAAACGCGCGCCACCGAAACCTCGCACAGCACGTTCGAATCGCTTTTCAAATCGGCCGAGTGGTACGAGAAAAAAATCCAAACCCAGATGCAAACGACGCTCGATAAGGGGATGGATCAGGCTTCCTCGCGCTTGCGGGAAAAGGCCGCGGAGATGTCCGGCTTGTTCGCCAGCGAGCTGGATCACTACAGCCGGAGCTACGTCGAACACGCCCAGGGCCAGATGCAGGAAAACGCCCGGGAAACCGCCGAACGCAGCGGCCAGCAAATCGCCGAGGCGGGTGACGCGGCCGCCGCAAAGTTCACCGAACGCGCCACGCAACTGGGCGACGACCAATTCGATCGCTACGCTTCGAAGACGAAAACGGCATTCGAACAGAATGTCGCCTTCATGGAAGCGCACAGCACGCAGATCCGTTCGAAGCTGGAAAGCGACGCGCGCAGTTTTGCCGGGGAATTCCAGCGGGCGCTGTCGCAGTATGCGCAGCAAACCCTGGCGCTCGGCAAGGAAGTGCTGGCCATCCAGGTCGATCGCGCCAAGGATGCGCTGCTCGTCGAGTCCCAAGCCCTGGAGCGCCAATTCCAAACGTCGCTGAATTCCCATGGAACCGTCGCCATCGACGAGCACAAGCAACGCCTGGAAAACGCATCCAATTCCTGGCTGCTGACCACCGTGACCAAGCTCAACCAGCAATCCGAAGGCTTCATCGCCGAACTGACCGAAACCACCGAGAAGAAATTGAAGGCTGTCTGCGGCGCCGTTTTCTCCGAAGTGGGCGAAACCCTTCGCCAGCGCCTGGCCGGTTTCGCCGCGCCATTCGCAGCACCCGCGACGCCCCCTTCGCCACCGCCCGCTGTAAATCCTCCCGAAAATCAGAAGTAAGCTACGGCCAGCACCCGGGTTTTGGCTCATGTAGCGCCCGCCTTCAGGCGGGCATCTGTTTGATCCCAGAGCACCCGTCCGCCGTGGCGGACGGGCGCTACAGAGGCATGAGACCCTCAGGTTCTCACACAGGCTCTAACGGCGTCAGTCCGTGTTGCGTCGTTTTCTCTAAGGATGGTCGCCGTGGTACCGGCCATCGTCCCGATCGTGATCGTGGTCCCAACGGTGATCGTGCTCCAGGCGGCCGTGGTCCCCATCCCAGTAACCCGCGTAGTATTGCTGCCCGTCGTGGTGAGGTTCCACCCATCGGGCGCCCGCGTAGGGAGGCCGCGTCCAGTAGCCTTCATGCCATCTATAGTGGTGGCCGGCCGGATACCAGTAGCCGCCTACAAACGTGTAATCCGGTCCCGGACTTGGAGGCGTAACGCGAACCAAGCGGGGAGGCGGGGGCGGGCCGATTCTGATGCCAAGGGCAACCTGAGCTTGCGATGCCGTTGCGCCAGCCAGCAGCACTACGGCGAGAAGCAGGCAGGTCCGAATGAAATTTCTGACGATTTGGAATTTTCGTTCACTGCGTTGACGAACCAGGCTGTTCAAATTACACCTCCGAAGGAATTGCATCTGGGGCTGATGTTAGGCACCTGGGAAATCCAATTCTGTATACAAGTGAACACGTTAGGAATTTTTTAGGTTGGGCAAGCAAGGTCGTGCATACGACCGGCAGCCGTCGGCCGAGCCGGCTTTTCCGCGCAAAGGGAGCGATCCCGATCGATTCTTCCAAATGCTAATCGATAGACCGCAAATCGCTCCCGGGTTATCGTGACTCAATGAAACTGCAATCGCTTCCAAAGATCGAACTGCACCTGCACTTGGACTGCTCGCTGAGTTTTTCAGCGGTTTCCGCGCTCGCACCTGCCGTCACTCAAGAGGAGTACGAGCGCGATTACATCGCGCCCGCGCGCTGCGCCAATCTGGCGGACTTCCTTTCCCGCTCGCCCAAGGGCTTTCTGCTCATGCAAACCGAGGATGCGTTCCGGTTGGTGACGGAGGATGTTTTCCAGCAGCTTGTGGAAGATGGCGTGATTTATGCCGAGATCCGTTTTGCGCCGCTGCTGCATACCGAAAAAGGCCTGAGTCCCGAGCGCGTGGTTGCCGTGGTGGAACGCACGGTCGATGGCCTTGTCCGGCAAACCGGGATGCAAGCCGGCCTGATCCTTTGCACGCTAAGACACTTCACGGAAGCGCAGAGCATGCTCACCGCGAAGCTCGTGGAACAATTTCGCGGCAGCCGCGTCGTGGCGCTCGACATTGCGGGCGATGAAGCGGGTTTTCCATTGGACGCGCATGTCGGAGCGTATCGCTACGCGCGCGGGCAAGGCCTGTATCGCACCGCCCATGCCGGCGAAGGCCTCGGCCCGGAGAGCGTGTGGGAAACGCTGCGCCTGCTCGACCCGCAGCGAATCGGCCACGGAACGCGCAGCATCGAGGACCCGAAGCTGGTGGAGCATCTCCGCGCGAAACGCATTCATCTGGAACTTTGCCCGACGGCCAACGTCCAGATCATTCCTTCGATCGGAGGCATGGAGGAACATCCCATCGATCGCCTCTACCGCGCTGGCGTCTCGGTCAACGTGAACTCGGACAGCCGCATGCTCACTCCGACGACTTTGACCAAAGAGTATGATTGCCTCCAGCGTATATTCAATTGGACCGAACAGGATTTGCTGCGGGCGAATCTGATGGGTTTGGACGCCGCGTTCGTCGACGATGGAGTGAAACGGCAACTCAGGATACACTTTCTGGACGCATACGGCGGGGCCAGTTCCTCCGCTTGAGCCGTTCGCTCGCAGCCGAGGGCTGGTTTGCGATGACCGCGTTAATCAACTCGAAGTGGTGTTGCCGCATTTGACGCCTATACTTTCTTGATGGAACCGCCAACCCAATTTGACGTGACCAACTTTTCTTTCGACGAGTTCGTCTGGTTCCTTTTTGACCATCATGCACCTCCCAAATCTGAAAAATATGACCCGTGGTATTTCCACGTGGAAGTGGAGTTCGACGCTAAAAAGGTTACCGCCTACTACATGCAATTGTTCCGACAGCCGGAATTTCTGCGCTCGCGCTTCACAAAACCGCAGCTTGAGGAAGGGTTCTGGGCGATTCAAAGTCCGAATCTCGATTGTTCCGTGTTTCGAATAATTGAAGACTCAGAACAACCGTTATCCATCCGAGAAGAGTGCATTTATTCCATGCCTGACTTGTTTGAACGCCTCTTCGCTAGGGAGCCGTTAGAAACTTCCGTTCAGATGTGGTGGGACTCTTTCTGTTATGCATGGCACTGTGGGAAAAGACATCGGGAGAATGGCGGCGAGGATTTGGAATTGCAGGACATGTTTTTTAACGCGCTGGCCAAGGTGCTCGCAGTTGATTCGTGGGTTTGTCAGGGAGCTGCACTCCATGGCTTGGGTCATCTTCATCATCCCCATACAATGGAGCTAATTGAACGATATATTGGGGAGCATCCTTCTCTAACGCGAGAGCAGAAAGCATACGCTCTCGCGGCGGCTAAGTTTGAAGTGCTGTAGGTGGCAATTTCTTTTGCCTTCGACCATAGGGCTTTGCCAATTCTAGGTTAGTCGCTAAAACGGAAGCTGCCTCGCTTTGCGTCGTTTGGACGTTTTCGGTCCTGCGGGCGGTTGCCTGTATAATGGCTCGATGCCTAACCGTGCCTACGCGAGCATCTGGGTCCGCGATTTCCGCGAAGAGAACATGCTCACGCACTTCGAGCATTTTCTCGCTACTGTGCCGCTGGCCGCTACCCCGCCCGGATTCACCGGCATGACGGTTCGAGCCGTGGATTTTACCGAAACGCCCCTTGAAGAATACGATTTGCGCGGGTACTTGACGACTCCGGAGGAGATTGTCAATTTGGCGAAGGAGCACCACTCCGGCGACGTGTGCTACGAAGTTGCGGCGCGCTGGGATTTGTGGATTCGCGACAAGGAAACCGCGAGCTGGAAATTGCAGCCCGAGCGCATGGATATTTTTTGTTACGGGCTTGAATACGATGGGGGTGTGTTTGCCGAATCGGGGCACTTTATGGCCGACCTCGGATTCGAGCATTTGTTCACGGGGCACGCTGGGCTGCTGGCGGCGACAAGCGGGCGCGTCGCCGAGCCACAGCATCCGGAGGAGGCGCGATTTATGATGTGGATGTCGCAGCCGCAGAATTTGCGCCAATATCAGGAGAAAACGAGAGAGAATATCCAGAAACTTATGGGCTGGATGCGCGCAGTGGAGGAAGCTCTGCCCGTGGAGCGTTTCCGGCTGTGGTCCGAAGGAGAGGAAAATTTTGAAGCGCGTCTCGATGAGATTCTGGCTGTGCGCTAGCCTGGCGATTGCCGCGGTGAGCGCTGCCGCGGCGGCGGGCGCACGAATCTCGCCACCCCGCAGCGCGGGGCAAACCCTGGCGAGCGCCGGGCACCAACCGAATGAAACTTTGCTCGCGGGGCTGCGGCCGGGGCGCGACACATTCGCGATGGCGGAAAAGCGCTTCAAGGCCAAAAATCTTTCCGATGAGCCGAATTCGGGGTCCAAGGAATGGCGCGACGATTGTTCGGGCCGCTCGATCCGCCTGGAAGTCGACGCCAAATCCGTGATTCAAAGCGTCACCCTCACGACGCTCGGCACCCAGGAAGGGAAGTGCAGCGACCGGCGTCCCGATTTTCTGGACCCGAAATTTTGGCTGACCGGACTCGGCCTGCGCATGGGCGATTCGCAGGATCGCGTGGTCGGTCTATACGGCGAACCGAATTCTAGCGGTCCCGCATCTAAAAATGGGCAGGAACTCGAGCTGCTCTATTACCAATTTGACTGGGCCGGGTCGGACGTCCCGCAGGTGATGGAAATCCTGTGCGCCCGCGATTCGGGACGTGTGGTCGAAATGACGCTGGCGTTCCCAAGCCTGTAGTGCGCAGACTGATGCGCACACTGACGATGGGGATACCAAACCTGCGCACCGTCGGGGGAATGCTGTCGTTGATCTTAGTCATTTCCTTGGCCGGTTGCCAAACGGCGCAGCAGGCGGCGCCAGCTAATGATAAGACGGCAGCGGCCGGCGATAGACGGGACGAGGAGCAGGCAGTCGCGGAAGCGTCCTTGGGCAAGCAGGCGGTCATATTGGTCCGAGGCGATCTTGCGCAGAATGGGCGAGAGGAACTGCTAGTCGTCAACCCGTTCCCGAAGGAAGCGCCGCGGGCAGCGGGCGCGGCAAATTCGACGGCGATTTTTGTCACGCGGGCGGCCATGCTCGAAAACAACGGCGGCAAGTGGTCTCAAATCCTGCTTTGCGACGAGCACTTGAAAAATCCGAACGGCTATCTCGGAGGCACGCCCGCGGCGCGCGTAAGCGGCTGGCGATTGGAATACAGTCAGGATGCCAATAGAGGCCTGGAGATGAAATTTACGCCCGCGGAAAGATTCGACGCCGGGAACGGAAACACGGATCCGCGTTCGGCGCAGAACTACCCGACTTTCGATGTGCGCTGGAACCCAAGCGCGAAACGCTATCAATCGTACGAGCAGTCCCAGGAAAAATATCTGAACGAGGTCCCGTTGCTGGAAACTCCAGAGTCCACCCTTCTTAGATGAGCGCCGCGGCCAATACGCTGTCAGGAACCGTTCCGAAGACCGCGCCCAAGCGTGTCTCCGGATGGGCGCAGCTTACCCGGCTGTATCCCTACGTGGCGCGCCACAGAACGGAAGTAGTGATTGGTTTCATCACGCAGGCGGGAATGGGAATTACCGGCACGCTCCTGCCGCTGCTGCTAGGCGCCATCACGGACTGTATCAAGGGCGCCGAGACGCCGCTCGCGCAGCTCGGACGCCTGACCCAAATCGCCCTCGGCCCCCTCCTTCCTTACTACCATCCCAAAGATCCGCACACGCTGGCCGTATTTTGCACGGCACTCGTACTGATTTGCGCGGTGCAAGGAGTGTTTTCCTACTGGACGCGGCAGATCCTGATCGGCCTTTCCAGGGATATCGAGTACGACTTGCGAAACGATCTGCTCTCCAAGCTGGTCGTAATGGAACCGGAATTCTACGTGCGCAACCGCACGGGCGAGCTGATGTCGCGCTGCACGAACGATTTGAACAACGTGCGCATGGTGCTCGGACCGGGAATCATGTACAGCGCGAACACGATCGCGACCATGGTGCTCGCCGTGGTTCTGATGTTTTGGATTTCGGCGACGCTCAGCGTGTACGTGCTTCTTCCCGTGCCGATCGTTGCGGTCAGCGTGTGGCTCTTTGGACGGCAGATTCACGCACTGTACGGAAAAATTCAAGCCTCGCTCGCGGTGCTTTCCGCCAAGGCACAGGAAAATCTGACCGGCGTGCGCGTCGTGCGCGCCTACGGGCAGGAGGAAGCGGAAATTCGCGGCTTTGACGCGCCCAACCGCGAATACATCGACCGCAACCTGCGCCTGATCTATTTCTGGAGCCTGTTCATGCCGCTGCTCCAGTTGCTCTTCGGTCTGACGTTTATTCTTGTGCTGTGGCAGGGCGGGCGCCAAGTGGTTCTGAACCGGATCACGCTCGGCGAGCTGATCGCCTTTTATACATTCATGACGCGCCTGATTTTCCCGATGATAGCGCTAGGATTCGTGACCAATATTTTTCAGCGTGGCGGCGCATCCATGGGCCGGCTGAACTACATTCTCGATTCCGAGCCGAAGATCAGTGACGTGGACGCTGTCCCCGACCCCGCCAGGGAAATCCGGGGCGAAATCGAATTTCGAAATTTGTCCTTTGCCTATCCGACCCTGCGCAGCGATGCCGACGGGGTCAAAGCGAATGGATCGGCGGGAGTGAACAAGCCAGTGCTGGAAAATATTTCCCTGCACGTTCCAGCCGGCTCGATACTTGCCATCGTCGGACCGACCGGCAGCGGAAAATCGACGCTGGCCGCTCTGATCGCCCGCTTGTGGGAAGCGCCCGCGGGCTCGCTATTCGTCGATGGCCGCCCAATCCGTGAATGGCCGCTCGAAACGCTGCGGAGGGCGGTTGGGTACGTGCCGCAAGACACGTTTCTTTTTAGTGAGACGCTGCGGGAAAATCTGGCGTTCGGAGTCGATAGCGCGACGGATGAAGAAATCCACGACGCAGCCGACGTGGCCAGCATCGCCGCGGAAATCATGGAGTTTCCAGGGCAATTCAATACCATGGTCGGGGAACGCGGCATCACCCTATCGGGCGGCCAGAAGCAGCGCGCCGCTATCGCCCGCGCCGTGATCCGCGATCCGAAAATATTGATCCTGGACGATTCCCTCTCCAGCGTGGACACAGGAACCGAGGAGCGCATCCTGAAGCGCCTGGACGCCATCCTGCGGCAGCGCACGACCATTTTAATTTCTCACCGCGTCTCGACCGTGCAGCACGCGGACCAAATCGTGGTTCTGCGCGACGGGCGGATTGTCGAGCGCGGCACGCACGCGGAACTTCTGGCGCGCGGCGGCTATTACGCCGACTTGTACCAGAAACAATTGCTTGAGGAGGAGCTGGAAAGGGAATGAGCGACTTCCGCGAAGAGGAAGCTCTCGGAAAAGCCTACGACTCGCAGCTTTTGCGGCGGCTGATGACGTATCTGCGGCCGTACAAGTGGAGCGTTGTCTTCGCCGTGTTCCTGACTCTGCTGGTGATGCCGCTCGAAGTGCTTGGCCCATACTTGTTCGGCGTAACGGTGGACAAGTACATTGTGCCGGGTTCCAATCTCGCCATTCCTGTTTCTGGTGCTTTGCGAGGCATCGTTCTTCTCTCGCTCCTCTCGCTGGTAGCACTGGTGCTGAGCTTCGCCGTGCAGTATCTGCAAGTCCGCATCATGCAAAACGTGGGGCAGCGCACGTTGTACGATCTGCGCAAGGAAATCTTCGAGCGCCTGCAGCGCCTGCCGATGAGCTTCTTCGATCGCAATCCCGTGGGACGCCTGGTGACTCGTGCGACCACGGACGTGGACGCGCTCAACGACTTGTTCGCCGCGGGGATCGCCGCGATGGCCAATGACGCCCTCATTCTGCTTGGCATCGGCGCGGTGATGATGTTCAAAAACTGGCGGCTGGCGCTGGCCACCTTCGCGGTCCTACCGCTGATCATGATCTCGACTTGGATCTTTCGCGACCGCGTGCGCGACGCCAACCGGCGCATCCGCACGGCCATCGCGCGAATCAATTCGTTCCTCCAGGAACACATCAGCGGCATGAGCATCGTGCAGATTTTTAACCGCGAGCGAAAATCGCGGGAGCAATTCGCCGAATTGAATCGCATCCACATGGAAGCCTATAAGGACGCGATAACGGCATTCGCCGTATTCTTCCCTGCGGTGGAACTCTTCAGCATGACGGCGATCGCGGTCGTCTTCTGGTACGGCGGCGTGCTTTCCTTTGCGGGCGCCGTAACCGTCGGAACGCTGATCACCTTCATGCAGTACGCGCAGCGCTTCTTCCGCCCCATTCAGGATTTGAGCGAAAAATTCAACATCCTGCAATCGGCCATGGCCGCCTGCGAGCGCATTTTCAGGCTGCTCGACGAGCCGCTGCCCACGCCGCCCGCCGAAGCTCCGCTGGCCCTCACCGCACCGCGCGGCGATATCGAATTCCGCAACGTGTGGTTCGCCTACCATGGCGGCGCGAGTCCGAAAGAGGACGAGTGGGTCTTGCGCGACGTTTCCTTCCACATCGCGCCAGGACAATCCTTGGCCATCGTGGGCCATACCGGCGCCGGAAAGACCACGCTGATCCAGCTTTTGTTGCGCTTCTACGAAATTCAGCGCGGCCAGATTCTGCTCGATGGCGTGGACATTCGCCACTACGACGTCCACCAATTGCGCCGCCAATTCGGCATCGTGCTGCAGGACCCCTTCCTATTCACCGGGAGTTTGGAATCCAACGTCCGACTGGGCGATGAAGACATCAGCCGCGCGCGGGTCGAGTCCGCCTTGCGCGAAGTGGGCCTCGGCTCCTTGCTGGATTCATTGCCCGAAGGCGTCGAAACCAATGTCAGCGAACGCGGCGCGACTTTCTCCGTCGGCCAACGCCAGTTGATCAGCTTTGCGCGGGCGCTGGCGCACAATCCCCGTTTCCTGATTCTTGACGAGGCGACCTCCAGCGTCGACACCAAGACCGAAATCCTGATTCGCGAGGCGCTCGACCGCCTGCTCGAAGGCCGCACCGCTTTAGTCATCGCGCACCGGCTCAGCACCATCCAGCACGCCGACCGCATTCTCGTTTTCCACAAAGGCCGATTGCGCGAGCAGGGTTCCCACCAGCAATTGCTCGCCGAGCGCGGCATCTACTATCGCCTCTACCAGCTCCAGTACAAAGACCAGGAGCTGCGCGCCCACTTCGAGCCGGCCGGAAGCGAAGCAGGCACATCCGTTCCAGGGAACGATTAGTAGGACGGGCTTCAGCCTGTCGGGTTTAGGCTTCGAGCGCGCCACACAGCAGACAGGCTGAAGCCTGTCCCACATAATGCCTCCCACTCCAATCCTCATCTCCGCCGGCGAAGCCTCCGGCGACATGTACGCGGCGCGCCTCGCGTCCGCATTACGCGCGCGCGCCGACGTCCACCTCTTCGGCATGGGCGGGACGCGTATGCGTGAAGCAGGGGTCGAACTCGTGGCCGACTGCTCCGAAGTCTCCCTCGTAGGCATCGTCGAAATCGCCAAGAAATATCCCGCCCTGAAGCGTGTGTGGAAACGCCTCGTCGGCGAAGCGGCGCGCCGCAAGCCGCGCCTCGCCATCCTCACCGATTTCCCGGGTTTCCATCTCCGCTTGGCGCGCGCCCTGAAGCGCCAGGGCGTGCGCAACGTTTATTTCGTGTGCCCACAGTTCTGGGCCTGGAGGCCGTGGCGCGCCAACCTGGTGCGGCGGCGATTCGTTCGCGGCCTGTGCATTTTTCCGTTCGAAGAGGAATGGTACCGCGCGCGCGGCGTGAAGGCCGATTTCATCGGCCATCCGCTCGTAGGAAACGTGGCGGCACAGAGAACGCGGACCGAATTTGCAGCCGCCTGCGGACTCGACGCGACCCGGCCGATCGTCGCGCTCCTGCCCGGAAGCCGCTCCGGCGAAATCGCGCACCACATGCCCACCCTGATGCAAGCCTGCCGCCTGATCCAAAAGGATCGCGACGTGCAATTCGTGCTGGCGCTCGCGCCAGGCGTGAAGCGTTCCCATATCGCGCCGTACATGAAACCTGAGATCTCCCTAAATGTGGTGGAAGACGCGACTTACGACGCTCTGGGCGCGGCGGATCTTTCGATCGTTTCCAGCGGCACGGCGACCGTGGAAGCGGCGCTGATGGACGCGCCCATGATTGTCGTCTACCGCCTCGCTCCCTTCACCGCTGCCATCGCGCGGGTGCTCGTGCGCACGCCCATGTTCGCTATGGTAAATCTGATAGCAGGGAAGCGGGTTGTCCCGGAACTTTTCCAGAAGGATTTCACGGCTCAGCGGCTGGCGAGCGAAGCGACGCGCTTGCTGGACTCGCCAGAAGCGCGCACGGAAATGCGCCGGGGACTCGCGGACGTTCGCGAAAGGTTAGGACCGCCCGGGGCCGTCGAGCGCGCTGCGGATTTGATCGCGGCCATGCTGAACGAATCGTAAGCCAAGCTGGGACTGGCAACTCGGCGCCCCAAGTTGGTATCCTATTGTTTTACGTGGCCTCCTTAGGAAAGAAAGGCGCCTGAACCTCATGCCGAAAGCTCGACTGCTCCTGTTGCTGGCAGGGCTCACGGGCCTCGCTGCGCCCGGCTGGGCTCAATCGCCGGGAGCGCCGCAGGGCCCAGGTCGCGCCGTCGCGCCGGTCCAGACCATTCCCACAGCATCCTTCCGCGCCACATACTACGAGGTTCGCGCCTCACTCGACGCGATCGGCCAGGTGATGAACGCGCAGGCGAAAGTTGATTTCACGGCCAGGGACGCCGCTCGAGTCGTGGAAGTGGAACTCAATCAAAATCTGCGCGTCAATTCCGTCCGCGATCTCTCCGGCAAATCCGTCAGCTACGACCGTGACGACAACGCCGGCATGAAGCTCCATATCACTCTCAACGACACCGTGCCCATGGGCGGAAAGGTCACCCTGCTTTTTGATTATGGCGGGCCTCTTTCCAGCCGCATGAACGATCCCGATCAGGGCACACGTATGGCATACATCGCCAAGGACGGCGGATACTTGCTGCTCCCTTCGCGCTGGTTTCCGCTTACCGAGTTTCCCGCCAATCGATATACCGGCGTTTTCCAGATCGAAGTGCCGGGAAACATGACGGTGGTAGGCACCGGAGTTTCAGCGGGCGCTCCCACGTCAGTAACTCCCCGGCCTTCTTCCGTTCCTGCTCCGCCCTCTGCTCCCGCGCTGGGAAATGCCCGGCCGAGCGGTGCGCCGATTTCGCCCATGAGCGCTCCTGCGCCGCCTCCAATGGAAAATGAGCGCATGCTTTATACGTATCGCGTGGATAAGCCCGAAGCCGCGGGGACCTTCGTCATAGCGCCACTGCAATTGAGCCCGCAGCGAGCGGAAGGCGTGACCTATTCCATCTACACGCCGTCCGCTTCGGCCAACACGGCGCCGGCTTATGCGGACGGTGTTTCGCACGTCCTCGATTTTTTCAACGATGAGTTTGGTCCGCTGCCGCAGCCTGGTTTGACGATCGCGCAACTCCCGGATGGAACGGTCGATGGATACGCCGCACCGGGCTTGCTTCTGGTGAGCGCGCGGCTATGGTCGGCAAAACCAAACGAGCGGCTGCTGGCGAATCTTGCGGCGCACCAGTGGTGGGGCGAGCAGATCCAGGCCGCTACTCCCTCCGATGTGTGGATCACGGACGGTCTTTCGCGCTACTCCGAGGGATTGTATGTCGAGCAGTCTTCGGGCAAGGAAGGGCTGAACAAGGCGCTCGAGGACTTCGCCGTGGGCGCGCTGATGTATGACGATTCTGCGCCGATCGCCGATGCCGCCCGCATCGAACCCGGCACCCAGGAATATCAATCGGTGGTGGTGAACAAAGGCGCGATGGTTTTCCACATGCTTCGCGCGATCATCGGCGATGCGAATTTCAACGCCCTGTTGAAGGAGTTTTATTCGCGCTATGCCGGCAAATCCGCGCGCATTCAGGATTTCGAGAAGCTGGCGGAGGCGCGCCAGGCTCAGCCGGCGCCCGCGGGATTCAAGATGGGCAACGCGCCCGCCGCTGCCGCGGAGCCGGCCAGCTTGCGACCGTTCTTCACGCAGTGGCTGCACTCGACCGGAGTCCCGGAATTCAATTTGGAATATGTGATTTACCGCACCAAGAAAGGATTCCGGATCGTCGGCAAAGCAAAACAGAATCTCGATGTGTTCCACATGGAAGTGGAGATCGAAGTCCAGACCGAGGGCAATCCGGAATTCAAGACCATCACGATCTCCGGGAAAGAATCCCCATTCAGCGTGGAGACGTTCGGGCGGCCCAAGCCCAACGGAATCATCATCGATCCGCACGACTACATCCTGAAATCGAGCCAGCGGCTGCGTGTGCGCGGAATCATCGCCCGCGGCGAATCCCTCGCCGAGCAAGGCCGCTACTACGACGCCGTGCAGCAGTATCAGCGCGCGCTCGAGCAGGACCGCTTGAACGCCCTCGCCGATTTCCGCATGGGCGAAGCGTTCTTCTATCAGCGAAATTACGCCGCCGCCGCGCAATCCTTCCGTGATGCGCTCGACGGCGCCACCGACCTCACCACGAAATGGACCGAGGTCTGGTCGCACATCTACCTCGGCCGCATTTACGACATCCAGGGCGACCGCACTCGCGCCGTCAACGAATACAGCAAGGCCAAGCAAACCGCCGACGACACCGGCGGCGCGCAAGCCGAAGCCGAAAAATCCCTGAAAAAAGCCTACAGCGAAGCGGGGGCCTAAGTAGGACGGGCTTCAGCCTGTCGCTTTTGATTTTCGTCCCGCGCGCGGAAACCCGACAGGCTGAAGCCCGTCCTACTCGATCCTCAATACCCAGACAACCCCGTAAGCCGCGGCGCTTCCATCCTCTTGTGCTGAATCAGCACCAGAAACTTTTCCCCCATCCCCTCCGGATGAATCAGGTTCTTCAGCAACAGCCGCGCGCGCAGTTTTTCCGTTTCCGTCTGCCTAGGTTCGTACAAATCGCCAAATTCATTCCGCCGCCCGAGCGCCACCAGAAATTGCGATTGCGTGGCGAGGCCCGTCCGCACAAGCCCCGCCCGGCGCCCCCACAAATCGACCGCGGTGAAATTGACGTGCGCCGTCAAATCCTGCTGGCCGGGCGCATCAAGAAGGTTTTCCGAAACGCGGTGATCGCGGTAAGCGAGCAGCGTGCCGCGATTGTGGTGCTCGCCATACAAGGCGCGCGCTTCATGGCCATAATCGATGGTCAAGACAAATCCCCGTGCAAGCGCCCGCCCCGCGCTTTCGATCCAATCGCACGCTTCCAGGCACACTTCCGCTTGCTGCCCCTCTTCCAGCGTGATTTCCTGCGCATGAAAATATCGCTCCAGCGCCGGCGTGGACACATCGAGAATCGCTTCCGTAAATTGGCCGCCCTCGAATCCCACGTGGATTTCCCGCAGCGCGCCGTGCTCCACTACCACACGGTGCGCGGGCAACGCGTCCAGCAATTCATTTGAAAAAATGCAGCCGGCGGAAATTGCGCTCGGGATTTCGGCGGCGCTCGAAACGCGCTCCGCCGCCGCATGAGGAGCGAGCCGCGCGGCATGCTCGGCGCGCCGCGCCGCGGAGTGTTCGACAGCGACGTATTCGAGCGCCGCATAAAACGCAGGCAACTCCCGCGCACTGAAATTCAGGATGTGCGCGGCCAGGCGCCCCACTCCGGCGCCGGCTTCGGCCAAGACGAATGGCCGCGGCGCTCCCAGCAGCTCCCACATCTCCGCGAATTGCCGCGCGAGCAAACGCCCGAAGATCGGATGCACGTCGACACTCGTGTAATAGTCGCCGAACCGGCCGGGGCCCGCGCGTGAGTAATAGCCGTGGGCGGGATGGTAGAGACATTCGCGCATGAATTCGGCGAAGGGAATCGGGCCGCCCGAGCGGATGCGCGCGGCAAGAATTTCGGTAAGCGCGCGCGTGTGTTCCCCTGGTTCGGGCGTTACGCCCGGGACGTCGGATGCGGAGGACGGCCCGGCTGTCATACGTCCTGGCGCTGCGGATTGCAGGTAAACATCTCGATGATGAAATCGTGCAGGCAATCGTAAAGCTGCTTCTGAAAAATCCAGGGAAATTGTTTGCTCTCAATTTCACGCGGGCGCAGCAGGAACACGTAGGTGTGCACTTGCGGTTCGGGCGGCGAATACTGGATCACCACTTCGACGCCTTCCGCGGCGGGCCGCGCGTCAAACAGGAAGAGCGGATGCTCGTATTGCGTCAGCTCGGCGCGAACTTTGTCGGCGAGCTCGTTCATTTCCGCCCTGCTTCAGGCGCTTCGAGGAAGTCGCCGCTCGCCGCCATTTCGGCCCGGGCTTTTTCAAATTCGGAAAGCGCTTGCGCATCGAACAAAACGAAGCAGATTTTTTCGAGCGAAGTGGGTTTCTTCAAATGTTCCACCGCTTCGCGCACCATGATCCGCGCGCATTCCGGAATGGGATAACCGGCGATTCCCGTGCCGACAGCGGGAAACGCAATCGAGCGAAGCCCTCGTTCCGCCGCGATCCGCAAGGAGCGAGCCGTCGAACTCCGCAAAGCCCGCGACGTCGTAGCTCCCCCTAGTTGCATGCTGGCCGCGTGGATCACGAAGCGCGCGCGGAGCTTATCACCCGTCGTGATGGCCGCGCCGCCAATCGGAATGCTGCCGATCGCGTCGCACTCCCGCTGGATCGCGTCGCCGCCCTTGCGCCGGATCGCCCCGGCCACCCCTCCGCCCAACTGCAAATCGTTGTTCGCCGCGTTGACAATGGCGTCCACGTCCATTTCCGTCAGGTCGCCTCGCGATAACTCGATTTTTTCAAGGATGCTCATGGTCTCGCTTCGTCGCGAATCCGGCCCTCACTTCGCGATTCGTTTCAAAGCTTCCTCATCATAACCGAGCACAATCTCAGCCCCGCGCAGCACCACCGGCCGCCGGATCAAATTGGGCTCGCCCGCCATCAATCGCAAAGCCTCCTCGCGCGACGGCGGGTTCTCCCCCATTTTCCGCGCGCGGTAAAGTTCATTGCGCGTGTTCAAAAACATGCGATGGTCGCGCTTCCCAATGAGCGCGTCCAGCTCCTCGACCGACATCCGGTCCTTGCCCAGATCGCGCAAATCCAACTCCACTTTTCGCTTTTCCAGCAACGCCTTGGCCTTGCGGCAAGTGGTGCAAGACGGCTTCTGCAGAAACTTGATTTTTACTTTGCCCACGATTCTTTCTCCTTAACCAACATTCCTCACGGCGAACCAACCGGTAGAATGTAACCTATCTGATTCGCAATGGAAGGCAGATTCTAGCAGCGGGCCAGTCTTCGATAAGCCGACTTCAGGGGCTCGGGAAGAGGCGGGATGATTCAAGGCATCGCTGTAACAATGTGTACCTTCTCTTGCCATTTGTCAGGAAATGGTCGATCTGCTGCGTGTCTCAGATCAACAGCGTCCACATAGAGTCCGCTTAGTCTTCCGTTGAGTTGGTCTAGAGCTATAGTGATCCCGAAGTCATCGGAAGTCCTGATCTCGATTCTCCCCACCCATCCCTTCGTTCCAGCGAGTAAAGGATTCTGTGGTAAGAGGCTATCGAGAAATATCGTCCTACACTTGCCACAGTCGCACTGAGCAATCACTCGGGCAGCGTTCAGGTCCACATCGGCCCAACGCGGATTACGCTCTAGGATTTCATGGATCCAAGAGCGTTCCTGTGGGGACAGACTTCGAGGTTCTATCGGCTTTCTCTGTGGCAAACGCAAATAATTGCTCATTTTCAGTAGATCAATTGCCCTGCCAAGTCCCGAGAAACGGAGCCGAGGCCCGCTGGAAACCTACTGCGGCAATTTGGCCAGGACCTTGGCGAGCTGGCGGAAGTAGCGAAGCTTCAGGCTGCGCCCCGTGGCGTTTTTTGCGCTGGTTGACGGCAGGACGAACACTTGCGCGCCGTACAGGCGGTCCTTTTGTAAGCCGGGCTTGCAGGGGCGCTGCGCGAAATTCGTGAAGGTCGTCACACCGTTGAAGGCGATGACTTGCGGCGCGTACTGTTCGAGTTTCTGGGACAGCATGATGCGGCCCTCGGCGAATTCCTCGCGCGTCAATTCCTCGATGGCGCGCGTCGGCCGCTTCACGAGATCGGTTAGTCCGATGCCGAATTCGATCATGCGCTTGTCGTCGCGATGATCGAGCAGTTCGGGCACCACGCGCGAATCGTACAGCAGCGGCCAGAATTCGTTGCCGCGGCCCGCGTAATAGTGGCCGACGCGTGCCGAACGGTCGCCGGGGTTGCAGCCGACGATGATGAGTTTCATACCGGTGCGTAGGTAATCGGGCAAAGTCCGCATGTTAGGTGTTGTGAATCTGCGCGCTCATGGGGTCCGGGCATTCACCGGGGCTGCTTGCTCCGGCGGGTTCGTGGCCGAAAAAACCGACAGGCTGAAGCCCGTCCTACTGGGCCGTCGCTAAGTTAGGATCTCCCCCACTGCACGGAATCGACTCATTGTACCATTCGGCGCCGGGCGGACGGCGCAAGGGCTTTTTGGGCTTGTGCCCTCAAAATACCGAAAAAACCTGCATCGAGTGCGTCCCCGGGAGCATCGGAAGATAAGGGTTCGGCAGGCAGGAAAAGCAAAGGAGAACTATGGTACCCTGCCAAATGTATGCGGCTGGCCTGTTCGCGCAGCCGTCTGGAGCACCGTGGATCGTGAGCGCTAGCGAACCCAAGCCGTTAGCTTCTACAATCGTCCGCGACGACGAAGCCGCGCTGGTGTCCGCGGCCAAAGGCGGCGACACCACCGCGTTTGAAGAACTCGTGAACCGCTACGAAAGAAAAATTTTCCGCCTGGGAATGAACATCACGCAAAACCGCGAGGACGCCGAAGACGTGATGCAGGACGCTTTCCTCAAATCCTATCAAAATCTTGACCGCTTCCAGGGCGACTCCCGCTTCTACACCTGGCTGGTGCGCATCGCCGTCAACGAAGCCCTGATGAAGCTGCGCAAGCGCCGCCCGAACCAAGTTTCCCTCGATGAGCCGCTCACCGACGCCGACGGCGAGGATTCCGTCTTCCGCGAAATCGAAGACTGGGGCCCCTCGCCCGAGAAGAAATTCGCCCAGACCGAGCTCAACGAAATTCTCAATAGCGTGATCAGCGAACTCGATCCGATTTTCCGCGTCGCTTTTCTTCTGCGCGACGTGGAAGGCCTTTCCACGGAAGACACCGCCCAAATCCTGGGCATCTCCGTGGCGGCGGTCAAATCGCGCCTCCTGCGGGCGCGGTTGAAACTTCGCCAGAAACTCAATAAATATTTTCGACGGAGTGAAACGCAGTGAATTGCAAGAAAGTAATACACGAATTGACCAGCTATCTCGACGGAGTCCTCGACTCCACCATGCGAATCGATCTCGAACAACACCTGTCCGGTTGCACCGATTGCCGCCTGGTCGTCGACACCTGCCGCAAAACCATCCAGATCTTCTGCAACTCGGAACCCGTCCCTCTTCCCGAAGAGGTCCGACGCCGCCTCCACACCGCGCTCCTCGAGCGCTTCCGCCGCAAGGCTAAGACGATTTGACGGGCTCCCGTGCGGGCCTCCGCTTTCCTTGCCCCAAAGTGAAGTAGAAGGTGGCGCCCTTGTCCAATTCCGCTTCTGCCCAAATTCGCCCGCCATGCCTTTGGATGATGCGGCGAACCGTGGCCAGGCCGACGCCGGTTCCTTCAAACTCGTCGTCTCGATGAAGACGCTCGAACGCGCCGAAGAGCTTTTCCGCATATTGCATGTCAAATCCGGCGCCGTTGTCCCGCACAAAGAAAACCATTTCCCCACCGAATGTGGCTTGGCCAATCTCGATCACGGCGGCTTCGCGCCGGCGCGTGTACTTGACCGAATTTCCGATCAGATTGAGGAGCACCTGTTTCATCAGGCCCGCATCGCATTCCACCGCCGGCAACGCTGCAACCTTCCATTCGATTCGCCGGTCATGGATTCCGGTCTGGACGTCCGCTAGAACCGACTGAACGATTTCATCGAGGCTGGTCATCTTCTTCTGCAACTCCCTCCGTCCCAGCCGGGATAGATTCAACAAGCCTTCAATGATGCCGCTCATCTCCTGAACGCCCTTATGGATGTATTGCAGATACTTCTTCCCCTCCGGGCCCAACACCGGCCCGAAGTTTTCTTCCAGCATGGTGGAATAGCCGTCAATCAAGTGAAGCGGCCCGCGCAGGTCGTGCGAGACGGAAGAGCTGAAACCTTCCAACTCCTGATTGGCGGCCTCCAGTTCCGCAGTGCGCTCCTGGACGCGTTCCTCAAGTTCTTGGTTAAATTCGCGAATCCTTTGCGCCGTCCGCTCCCGCTCGATTGCGTGGCGGATCGCGCGCGACAGGATAGCGCCGTTCAGATCCATCTTGGCGACGTAGTCCTGCGCGCCTCCGCTTACCAATTTCAGGGCCAGGGCTTCATCGCCCAGGCCCGTCAGAATAATAATCGGCACCGTGGGGGCGTGCGATTTTGCCTTTTCGAATGTACTCTCGCCCTTGCTGTCCGGCAGGGCGAGGTCCAAAAGGACCGCGTCAATGCCTCCGTTGCTCAAACGCAGAAGAGCGGTCGCCAGTTTGTCAGCGGTTTCCAAATCAAAATTGCTCGAGGGCGAAACGGCGAGGGACTCCTGTATCAACCGGGCGTCACCGGGATTGTCTTCCACCAGCAAAACGGTTAGTCGTGGGTCGCTCATGGCTTAAGATTTGAAAATTTCACGATGGCTAGCCAGAAATCATCCAGGGATTTTACGACCTTGACGAATTGATCCAGGTCGACCGGCTTAGTGACGTAGCAATTCGCATGCAGGTTATAGCTTTTCAGGATGTCTTCCTCCGCCTTGGAGGTCGTAAGAATGACAACCGGGATGTGTTTGAGATCATTGTCCACCTTGATCTGTGCCAGAACCTCCCAGCCGCCCTTCCCCGGAAGATTGAGATCGAGCAGAATCAAATCCGGCCGCACGGTGCCTGCAAACTTCCCTTGCTTGCGCAGACACGCCAAAGCTTCATCTCCGTTGCTGGCCACAATCAGGTTGTTGCGGACTTTGCTGTCCCTCAGGACTTCCCTGGTCAGCCGGACATCACCCTCATTGTCCTCAACGAGCATGATGTCAATGGGCGGTGACGGGGATTCGAAGTTCATTTTGTTCCCTCTCCTCTTGGGTCTGTACCGGTACGGCGGGAATCGTGAAGCAAAATGCGGACCCGCCTTCCGGAGATGGCTCAACCCAAATGCGCCCGCCATGCCGCTCGACGATCTTCTTGCAGATTGCCAGGCCTATCCCCGTTCCGGGATACTCCGTTCTGCTATGAAGCCGCTGGAAGATGATGAAGATGCGGTCGGCATGCTCCGGAGCGATGCCAATGCCGTTATCATAAAATGAGAACTTCCAGTCGCTTCCGCTTTCCTCGACGGAAATCTTGATCCGGGGCGGCGCTTCACTCTTGAACTTGATGGCGTTGGCGAGAAGATTTTGAAATAGCTGGCCGAGCTGCAGGGGATCGGCCAGGACCACGGGCAGGGGATCGTGCGTGATCACCGCCTTACTTTCCTCAATGATTATTTTAAGGCTTAGCAATACTCTGTCGAAAAGATCCTGGCATTCGGTCCGCTTGAGGGAATTTCCTTGTGCCCCAACCCTGGAGTAGTCGAGCAAATCGGAAATCAGAGTCTGCATCCGGGTTGCGCCGTCCACGGCGTAGTCGATGAATTCCCTCGCATCATTATCGAGCTTGTCTCCGTACCGTTTGGCGAGGAGTTGCGTGAAGCTGGCCACCATGCGCAAAGGCTCCTGCAAGTCGTGGGAGGCCACGTAAGCAAATTGCTGCAGGTCCGCGTTGGACCGTTCCAACTCTTTCGCCCGTTCGCTCAGCTGGGCGGTGCGCTCGCTTACGCGCCGCTCTAAATCGATATTGAGGCGACGAATTTCTTCCGAACGCTGACGCTGTTCCAACCGTTGCCCCAAGAAAACCGCCGCCAGGCCCAAGAAGACCACAGCCAGGCATCCTGCTGTGACAATCATAACCGTAGTTTTCCGTGAACTTGCCTCCGAATGCTCGGTCCGGATCAACATGAGCCGATTCTCTTCCTGCCTCATCCCGCCGATCCCGGCTCGGATTTCCTGCATGTGCAGCTCGGCGGCTCCCTTGCGTACTTCCTCGGCCGCCGCATCCAACCCGTCGCGATCCCGGATGGCAATCCGCTCTTGCAGTGTTGCCAGCATCTTCGCAATAAAGGGTTCCAGGCGATCCAGCGCGCGCTGTTGCGTTGCATTGTCCGCGGTTAAAGCGCGGAGATCGCTCACATTCTGGTGCACATGCGCGAGGGCCTCGTTGTAGGGTTCCAGCTCCGATTGCTCTCCTGCAAGGATGTAGCCCCGCTGGCCCGTTTCGGCATCCAGAAGATTGGCCAAGACGGTGTCGAGCTTTTCAATCACCAGGTGCGTGTGCGTCACCCATGCCCTATCCTCTCCGTTCTGAACCATGGTCTGGAAAGATAAGACGCCAACGAAAATGAAGATGGCCAACGCTATCCCAGAACCCGCGATCATCTTGCTCTTGGATGTCATCCACGCACCGGAACAAACCGGCTCTGGAGGCCTATGAAAGGGGAAAACGCAAGGCCAAACGTAGAGCTCTAGAAGGGGTACGACCATTCTAGGCGAAACCGGCCTCTTGTGTGCCGTCTAATTTGGATTGTGTCTCTTCCAATAACGCGCAGGATTCGCTCCACGCGGATTTTTAGAGAATGGGAATAGTTCGAAGGGTTTCCTGCCCGGCGATTTATATCAGCTGGGCGATTTGTAAGTAGAAACTTCGCCAGATCAGCCACTTTTTGCAGATGGTGTAGAATAGCTCCTTGCGCTACAGGCCTTGTAGCCTGCTGCCCACAGAGGACGTATGGCTCAGACCATCCAAACCATCGGTATTTCGAACGGAGGAGGAGACTGCCCTGGGTTGAACGCCGTCATTCGCGGCGCAGTGCGGGCGGCGATTTTGGGGCATGGCTGGCGCGTCATTGGCATCACGGATGGGTTCGACGGGCTGATCTGGCCCGAGCGCCTCATGCCTCTTACGGTGGAATCGATTGCCGGCATCCTGCCGCGCGGCGGCACGATTCTCGGGACAACGAATCGAGGCAATCCGTTTCGTTACGTAGTCGAGGAAAACGGCAAGCAAATCACGCACGACTATACGATGCGTTGCATCGAAAATGCGCGGAAGGTGGGCATTGACGCTGTGATCTCCATCGGCGGCGACGGCACGCAAACCATTTCGCGAGACCTGAGCCGCCTGGGACTTCCGATTGTGGGCGTGCCCAAGACCATCGACAACGATCTCTCCGCCACCGAAGTGACCTTCGGATTCGACACCGCCTTGCACGTCGCCACCGACGCGATCGACCGCCTGCACACCACGGCCGAATCGCACGGCCGCGTGATGGTGATCGAAGTGATGGGCCGGGACGCGGGTTGGATCGCGCTGCACTCTGGAATCGCGGGCGGAGCGGATGTGATCTTGCTCCCCGAGATTCCCTTCACCATCGAAACGGTATGCGATAGGCTGCGCGAACGCGCCGCGACGGGCAAGAAATTTTCGCTGGTGGTGGTGGCCGAGGGAGTGAAGCTGCCCCCTTGCGATGCCGCTGGAAAACCGTTCCCCGCGCCGCGTCCCGGCCAGGTGGGCATCCTGATCGGCGATGCAATTCACGAGCATCTGAAGCAGGACGTGCGCATCACCGTCCTGGGCCACATTCAGCGCGGCGGATCGCCCAGCCCGTTTGACCGCATATTGGCCACGCGATTCGGCGTCGAGGCTGTCGAGCTGATCGCGCGCGGGGAATTTGGACGAATGGTTTGCCTGCGAGCTGGCGAGATCGAATCGGTCACGCTCGACGAAGCCGTCGGCGAAATGCGGTTCGTGGATCCAAAGGGAAGCATCGTTCGCACGGCGCGAGCCGTCGGGATTACTTTTGGAGATCATTAAATGATTTGGCGTGTGGTGCGCAGCCGGGGATTTATTCCCATTTTGCTGGTCTTGGCTGCGCTGGTGTATTGGAAACTTCATGCCGGTCCGCCCAAGGCCCTCTCGGTCGGCTATGTGGGCGACCGCGACGTGATTCTTTGGAACACGCTCGCGGAAGTTCGCGAATCGGTCGGCGAAGTGCATTATGGCGACCGCGTCGAAATCGTGCGTGTGGACGGGAACGCGTCGCAAGTGCGCACCACCTCGGGCGCCATCGGATGGATGCGCGATTCGCGGCAAATCATGGATTCCGAACTTTGGGGCAAGACGGCCGCTTTGCTGGAGCACGCGCGCTCGCTTCCCGTCCAGGCCCGCGGGCGGACGAAAACTCTCAGCAACGTGCGCGTCGAACCGGGCCGTGACGGCAAACGTATTTTTCAATTTGGGCGAGGAACGCGCGTGTTGATCCTGGAGCGCGCCGTGGCCGACGCCGCCCAGGGACCTGAGGAAAATTCGCGGGAAGAAAAAACGGCCGCCGCCGAGGGTCAGGAATCGAAGCAGGAGGACTGGCTGCTCGTCCTGCGTGCCTCGGATTCTCCGGCCGGCGGTGACGCCACGCTGGCAATGAGCGACAATGTCCCGCCAAAAATGAAGCCGGCGACGAGTGATTCCGTGAGCGGCGGACCTGCGGCCGCGCAGTCCATCCCGTCCGTGATCGGCGGGCCGGCCGGCCCCGTCGCCGGTTGGGTGCTGGCGCGATTCATCGAGCTCGATTTGCCCGAAGCGGTGAAGGATTATGCCAGTTCCGCCGACCTGCACGTGGTGGCCTGGTTCGAACTGAATCGTGTGCCGGACGGCTCTGGCGGGGAAGCGCCCCAATACCTGGTCGCGGGGTCGCGCGGCGGCGAAGGCGGGGCCTGCGACTTTACCATGCTGCGCGTCTACACCTGGGGCGCCAAGCGCAAGCGCTACGAAACGGCCTACATCGAAAGCGATCTTTGCGGACGCCTGCCCATTGGCGTCTCCAGCGCCGCAAAAGGCCCGGAATTTCAGTTTCCCGATGTCGACCAAGGCGGCGTGGATCGGACGTACGTCATGGAGCAAACCTCCGTCCGCCGAGTGAAGCAAGCAGCCAAGTAGGACGGGCTTCAGCCTGTCGGGATTTGATGTGGCTGCGTCCAGAACCTTGGCAGGCTGAAGCCCGCCCCACGTGACGCCCATGTCGAATAAAAATTCCGATCCGCTGCGATGGAACCTCCTTCAACTCGCTCTCGCCGCGATATTTTTCCTCGTTTCCTGCGGCAATCGCGCGAATCCCTCGCCGAAACCGCAGCCCCCGCCGCCTTTCGAATTTCTAGGCGCTTGGGCAGAAAAAGGCGATGGTCCCGGCCAACTCGACCAGCCCATAGCTTTCGCGGCCGATTCCCTGGGCAATATTTTCTTTGCCGACCCCGCCGCCGGCTTCGTCCACAAATTTGAATCCAATGGCACCCCTCTGCAATCCTTCGAGGATGCGCGCGTGCGCCACGCCTCGGGGATCGCGGTGGACGCCGGCGGCGCCATTTACCTCGCCGACGCCGAGCGGGGCAGCATCCACCTCTTTTTCCCCGATGGAACTTTCTTCCAAACCTGGCGGCTTCCTGCCCAGCGGCATTTTTCCGGCGCCTTCGGCTTCGGCCTCGACGAAGAGGGCGTTCTCTACGCGCCCGATCCGGAGAAGTCGCGCATTTTGAAATTCAGCAATCGCGGTGGCCTCGTCAAATCCTGGCCCGCGCCCCAAAAACCAATCTCGGCGGACGAGCGCCCGTCCTGGATTTCCGTGCAACCGGATAATTTTGTGTTCGTGGCCTACTTCAGCACCGGGCGCGTCGAGAAATATTCCTCCGACGGCTCTTTAATGGCTTCTTGGCAGGCGGCGAGCGCTTCATCGGGAGAATCCAATCCCCTCTCCGGATTTGCCGCGGCGGGCGACTTCGTTTTCACGATGGCCGCTTCGTCCGCGGTGATTCGCGTTTGGACGGCGGATGGTCAGCACAAACTCGACGCGGACCTTGGCGCCAGCCTCGGCAAAATTGCCGCGCCGCAAATCGCCGTGACGCCTCACGAGGAGATGCTCGTCTTCGATCCCTCCGCGCCGAAAGTGTTTCGCTTCCGCCTGCATTTGCAAAATAAGGAGCCTCTATGACGCTGCTTCTTACCGAAGCCGACGTTCGCTCTCTGTTGACCATGCCGATCGCGCTGGAAATCGTGCAGGAGTCCTTGCGCCAGCAAGGCAACGGCGAGCTGATCCTGCACCCCCGCCGCAGAATCAAGATGCCGGACAACGCGCTCCTGCACTACATGGCGGCGGCCGACCCGGTCCGCGGGTATATCGGCATGAAAATTTATACCGTTGTGCGCGGCGCCGCGCGTTTCGTCATTCCTCTTTTCCGCTCGACGACGGGCGAGATGGCCGCGCTGATCGAAGCGGACGCGCTCGGCCAGCTTCGCACCGGCGCGGCCACCGGCATCGCCACGAAATATCTTGCGCGCGCCAATGCGCGCACCGCGTGCATCGTCGGCACCGGATACCAGGCGCGCACGCAACTCGAAGCCATTGCGGCCGTGCGGCGTCTGGAGCGCGTTCGCGCCTTCGGACGTGACGCGGATCGCCGCGAAAAATTTTGCCGCGAGATGAGCGAACGGATCGGAGTTGCGGTGGAGGCGGCAAGTTCCGGCGAGGAAGGCGTGAAGGGCGCGGACATCATTGTCACCGCAACTCCCGCGACGCAGATCGTGCTCGAAGGCGCGTGGCTCGCACCCGGCGTGCACATCAACGCCATGGGGGCGAATTGGCCGCAAAAGCGCGAGCTCGATGCCGCGGCGGTAGGCCGCGCCGACAAAATCGTAGTGGACTCGATAGAGCAATCCAAAATGGAAGCAGGCGATCTCATCCAAGCGTTCGGAGAAGACCAATCGCAATGGAACGCCGTTCAGGAGCTATCGCAAATTGTCGCCGGCAAAGCGACCGGCAGAAGCGCCGCCGATCAAATCACTTTGTTCAAATCCAACGGGATCGCCACTTGGGATTTGGCGGCTGCCGTCCGCGTTTACGAAATGGCGGCCGCGCGCGGCACGGGCAAATCGATCCCGCTCTGGGAAAAGCCAGTGTAGCGCTTCAAGTGGAACAGGCTTCAGCCCGTGAGGTTGGGCCTGCCTTGGACCAAACCCACAGGCTGAAGCCTGCTCCACTGGACCCAATCCAGCCCGATAGTCGCCTGCACGAATGTCAAATTAGGACAACTCTATAGAATCCAATAAATAGTTCAGTGACTGACTTTGCTAGAATGTCGCGCGGCAGGAGACGATCGGAATGCAATTTCTCGAAAAATTCAAGCCCCTGGGTCTGCTCGTCCTGCGCGTGGCGCTTGGCGCGAGTTTCATCTATCACGGATATCCGAAATTGAGCGAGCCGGCGCACGCGCTCAAGGCGTTTCCAGGCTATGGCTTCCCAAGTTATTTCGCCTACATTTCCGGAATTCTGGAAGTGTTCGGCGGGGGATTGCTGATCGCCGGATTATTCACGCGCGGCGCGGCTCTGCTGTTGACGATCGAGATGGGCCTCGTGCTCAGCCGAACCATCATCCCATCGGCGGGAATTTACGCGTTCGGGCGCTACGAGACCCCGCTGCTGCTGGGCGCGGCGGCTTTGGCGCTCGTCACCACAGGCGCGGGCGCAATCTCCATCGACGCCTTCACATTTGAGACACAGCGCAAATCGGAAAAGAAATCCAAGTCCAAAAAGTAAGGAATCCACGCGAAGTTCCAGTGGAGCAGGCTTCAGCCTGTGGGTTTTTGGATTAGATTGCCCAAACCCAACGGGCTTAACAGGCTGCGGAAAAAGTAGTTGTTTTTGTCATTCCGAGCGAAGCGAGGAATCTCTCTGAGGGGGACGCCGATGAAAAGAAAGAGAGTTTCCTCGCTCCGCTCGGAATGACAAAATGGTTGTGGGGCTTATTCCGCAGCCTGTGAAGCCTGTTCCACTGAGATACCCCGGCTAAGGCCTTCGCAGGACGAGGCATCTGGCTAGAATATCGTGCAACGCCTGCTTCCTCTCCGTGAAACCGGCGACGACGTAGCCCACGAGAAACGTCAAACTGGAAATCAGTTTTGTGATGTTGCGCGCCGCGGCGCGCCCGAAGGTAACGCGTTGTCCATTCAGGTCCGCGACGTAGAGCCTCATGACTCGCTTGCCCGGCGTCGCCTGCCAGGCCGACGACTCGAAAAAAGTGAAATAAAGCCAATTCACCGTAATTGTGAGAGCGAACGCGAATGGCGTGAGTTGCGGCAGGGAAGTCAGCGAGACGGGCGCGGCCTCCGGGAATTTCATGAACGTGGATGGATAAAACGACGCGATCAAGCCGAACACCGCGGAAATAAGAACGGTATCCATCAGGTAGGCCACCGCGCGCAGCCAAAACCCCGCAAACGCCGGGCGCGCCGGCAACGCCACAAGTCCGGGAGGAGCGGGGATGACTTCAGAGGGCTGGGCGCTTTTCGGAACGTACACCGGGCCGATTTGCGCGACGCTCACAGGATTCTCGCAATGAGGGCAGACGCTCGCTCCTTCCGGGATTTCGCCACCGCATTTTTCACAAGTTAAAATCGCAGCCCTCCGAGACAGACTCCTGGAAACCTAACAGCCGATGATCCGCTTTGCAATGAGAACCCCAAGAATTGGAGCGGTTTCGATATTCGCCCGCAAATCCTTTGATTCCCGGGCAAAACCGTCACGACCAATTCGCGAACTGAATCTGTAGCGCCGGCATCTTGCCGGCAATTTTTTCGAGGCATTGCCACGGAGCCGGCGGGATGCCGGCGCTACTAATCCCGCCGCCACCAAACGCGGCGCGCGTCAGTAGGCAAGCAATTCGCGGACGGCGGCAACCAGATCGCCGGTTTGTGGAAGGATCTCCTCCTCGAGTAGCGGCTGGTAAGCGCAAAAGGTGTCCATCGCCGCGACGCGCCGCACCGGAGCGTCCAATTCGTCGAAGAGCTGGTCGGCAATCCGCGCGGCAATTTCGGCGCCGTACCCCCAGGAAAGCATGTCTTCATGAGCGACGATCACACGATTGGTCTTTCGAACGCTCGCGGCGATCGCCTCCCAATCGAAAGGCGACAGCGATCGAAGATCGATAATTTCCACGGAGACGCCCTCGCGTTCCAGTTGCGCCGCGGCGACCTCGGCGCGGTGGACGACGGCGCCGTACGTGATGATGCTCACGTCCGTCCCTTCCCGCGCGACTCGCGCGCGCCCGAACGGCACAGTGTAATCCGGGCCGGGATAAGGCGAACGATTGTAGGGCTGGCGGTACAGGTGCTTGTGCTCGAGGAACAGCACGGGATCGTCGCAACGAATCGCCGTCCGCAATAAGCCGCAAAGATCGAGAGCCGTGGAAGGCATCACCACGCGGATGCCGGGCGTGTGCGTGAACAGCACTTCGCCGCTCTGGCTGTGATAAATGGCTCCGCCGGTCAGATAGCCGCCGGTGGCCACGCGAATCACGGCGGGCGCTTTGAACGCTCCATTCGAACGCCAACGAACCAAGGATAATTCGTTGCGCAGTTGCATCATGGCCGGCCAGATGTAATCGAAGAACTGAATCTCCGCGACTGGTTTCAATCCGCGCGCGGCCATGCCCAGCGCGCTGCCGACGATGAAGGCTTCCGCAATCGGCGTATTGAATACGCGCGCCGAACCAAATCGCCGCTGCAATCCGACGGTGGCCTTGAAAACGCCGCCCTTGCCTTTCAACTGCTTCAAGTCCTCTTCGATGCTGCAATCGGCCACGTCTTCGCCGAACACCACGATCCGTTCGTCGCGCGCCATCTCATCGGCCAGCGTAGCCGAAATCATTTCCACCATGGTGCGCGGCTCGCCGGAAAATTGGGGAGCGGATTCAAAGCGGGAAGACGACGGATCGACATCGCGAGAATACTGATTGACTAGAATGGATTCCTTGCCGGGCGGCTCCGCCGCGAGCGCCTGGTCGGAAGATTCGCGAACTTCGCGATCCACTGCCGCTTCGATGTCCTCCAATTCCTTTTCATCGACGATTCCTTCGCGCACCAAAAACAACCCAAACTTGGGAATGGGGTCACGGTGCGCCTCTTCCTCGCGCAAGGCGTCCGTCTTGTAGAGCTTTTCATCGTCGGAAAGAGAATGCGAATACGGCCGCGTGACACGCGCGCGCACCAGCGCCGGCCCTTTCCGCGCCCGGCAATATTCCGCCGCGCGCTGCAACACCGCGTAGCTCGCCAGGGGATCGCTGCCGTCGCACTCCTCCAGAAAAAGCCCGGGATAATTTGCCACCAGTTTTGCGATGTTCCCGCCCGCCGTCTGGCATTGTACGGGGACGGAGATCGCCCAGCCGTTATCCTCGATCAAAAAGAGAATCGGGAGCCCGCGCAAGCAGGCAGAATTCAAGCCCTCGAAAAATTCCCCTTCGCTGGTGGATCCGTCGCCGCCCGAGACGTATACGATTTCATCGGCCTGATGGCGCATATGCTCGCCGAGCGGCGCCCGTTGTGCCTGCTCCAGGGCGTGCGGGAAATTCCCGAAATAGAGAGAGGCCTCCGCCATGCCCACGGCTTGCGGATATTGCATCCCCGTGGAAGAAGACCGTGGAAGAATGTTCAGTCGCGGAATCCCCCAGTGCGAGGGCATCTGCCTCCCGCCGGAATTCGGATCGTCCTTGGCTCCGACGGCCTCGAGAAACATTTCCAGAGGCGTGACGCCGAGCGCCAGGCAGAGCGCGCGGTCACGATAGTACGGATACACCCAATCATAGCCCGGCCGGAGAACCAGCCCTGCGGCAGTCAAAACGCCTTCATGCCCCGCGCCGCTGATCTGGAAAAAAGTTTTGTTCTGGCGTTTTAGCTGAATTTCACGGTCATCGATCCGCCGCGAAAGAAACATGGTGCGGTAAATACGAAGAAGATCCCCCCGAGACAGGCCCTGATACGCATGGGAGTCAAATTTCTCCGACTTCGGGCGTGCCTGAACCGCCATTCGATTCCCCCTGTGCTGAGCTAGGACAGCACCGTCCGGAGGTACATCTCATTATATCCAAAGCAGCTACGCAAGCGAATAACCTGCTAAAGAAATTCTCCAAAAAGTTGCCAACCGGATAGCTCATCCCCGCTGCCACAAAACCGAATCGAATCCACAGATGAACACAGATAAACGCGGATAAAAAACGGAAAGAGGGAACAGCAATCGGCTTAAGCAGACTCGACCGATGGCTTCGTCTTTTCCTACCTTTATCAGTGTTTATCTGTGTTCATCTGTGGATTCGTTTCCTTCTGCGCGCCATTGGCCATCGAAAAAAAAAATCACGGCGAGCGCTCCATCCCAGGGTGTGGTGGCCGGGATGAAACGCTTCGCCGCGTTGTATGGCGGCGCAACCGGGGGGGATGAGCGCCGACATATTGCGAGCGCACGGCCTCGCGGCAGCGAAGGTGCGCCTGCAATCTCGATAGATCCGTTACGAAACCCGCCGCCTGCCTGAGCAGCGTCTGCAGCCCGCGGAAAGCGCGCCCCGCCCTTTTGTCATTCCGAGCGGAGCGTGGAATCTCTCTTTCTTTCACTGGTCGCAAACCGAGGAGAGATTCCTCGCTCCGCTCGGAATGACAAAAGGGGCCGGGTTTTTCCGCGGTCCGTCCGGCCAAACTTTGCCGTTCCTCTACTTCCGGGCCGCCGGCAAAGCGGAAACCGAATCGGCGGACGCGGACGATGCCGAGCCCATCTCCAGAACGAAAAGCCCTTCGGTGGAAGACGCCGCGACTAGCTGGTTTCCCGCTACCCGCGAGCGCAAAGCCGAAAGCTCGCCTTCCGCGCCGGGGCCATCCATCTGTCCCCAGGTCTTTCCTGCGTCGCGCGAGAGAAACAGGGTTCCCTTCGCTGTGGACACCACCATGGCATTCGCGACCGGGGCCAAATCGTCGATCGAGAGTTCGGAGATGTTTGCCTGATGCCACGATTCTCCGGCATCGCGGGATACGAAGACTCCGTGGTCGCTGGCCAGCACCACCGTGTTCTCATCCGACGGGTACAGATGCAGCGACCCTCGCGGCTCAAATGGCAGAGTCCGCGAAATCCAGGTTTTTCCGGCGTCGCCGGAGATTTCCAGTTGCCGCGGCGTGACCGCCCAAATATAAGCATCGCTGTTGCCGGTTCGTACCGCACGAATCGAGGCGGCACTTACAGAGGAATTGGCCGCCGCAGGCTGCGGCACGGGAGCAACAGAAACCGCGCTCCAATTGAGGCCGTGGTCGTGGGAAACCATCAATCCTTCTTCCGTGGCCGCATACCAGGCGTCATGGCCAAACGCCATGTCATTCACTTTGGCGCGGAGAGGAGCCGTTATTTTTGTCATGGTAGGAGCGGCGGAACTTGCCCCCGCTTTCGCAGCCGAAGTTTTCGTGCTCTGCGCCGACACCTTTTTTAAGGTAGCGGCACGCCGCGTCGGCGCTGGGACGGATTTTTCGGTGACTTGATTGACGGGCACCCACGAATTCTTGGCAATGTCATATCGCAGCAAGCCGCCGGGCCCAGGAGCCGCGAACCAGCCATCGGGAGAAGCGAAAATGTGCCGCGGCGGACCGGATTGCAAGCCGGTGGCGAGCGGGGTCCAGGTTTGCCCCGAATCGCTCGTTTCGAGCATAGGCTCAAAATTGCTGGTCAACACCACGAGGACACGTTCCGGATGCTGTGGATCGACCGCTGCATCCACAATGCGCCGGTGCGAGAAGCCCTGGTTCGAGGCGCGGTAGGTTTCTCCGCCATCGCCGCTCACCTGAACGCCCAGGCGCTCGGTGCCCAGGATCAGGCGGTCCGAGTCTACGGGATCAATCACCATCGAAAGAATGCTCCAGGACACGGGCGTAATCAGCCGCCAGTTCGCGCCATCGTCCGAGGTTTTCCAGAGACCTTCCGTGGTGGCTGCGTACACCGTCGTCGGCCGTTTCGGGTCCTGCAGAATGTGTACGGTGCGGCGGGAATCCTTTGGGATGCCCTTGAACTTGGTCCAGTTCGCTCCGCCATCCGGGCTATGGTAGATGCCCGAGCAGGCGCTAGCAAAAATGTGCGCGGCGTCGTTCTGGTCGATCATGATGCTCATGACATCCGAATCGTCCACCATCCCTTGGTGAACGGGCGCCCAATTCTTCCCGCCATCCACTGTTTTCCAGGGCAGGTGATACGTGCCCGCATAGATGGTATTGGGATCGTGCGGATCGATGGCGATCGAATCGAAATTGCGTAAGTCTTCGTGGTTCTCGGGAGAAATGCGGGCCCAGTGTTTGCCGGAATCTTCCGAGCGATAGACGCCAGCGGTAGCCCCCGCTACCAAAATGTCAGGATTGGAGGGCGCTTGTGCAATGGAGCGAACTACAAGTCCTTCCAGACCAATGAGTTGCCAAGTACGGCCAGCGTCAGCGCTGCGGTACACGCCCCCGCCATGGGAGCTAAGCGTCCAGCTTGTGGCGTAAAGCGTGTCGGCCGAGCGCGCATCCACGATCATGGACATGACCACATCGTCGTGGTGCTCGCCGATCCTTCCCAACAGTTCCCAGTGTTCCCCCCCATCGTGGGAGCCGAATACGTGCCCGTCGGAAGTGCCCAGAAAAAGAGTGCGCGTGCTGCCGGGTACGGCAGCCAGGGACTGGACGTCTCCTCCTGGAGGGCCGACTTGCCGCCAACTCTGGGCCTCAGCCGTATAGGCCATCAAAAGAGCGAAAACCAAGATGAATCCACACCTATAGCGCGCCACACGCATTGTCAATCCTCCGACCCCTTCCATCCGCCTGGGTCCAAAGACAGGATCCCGACTTTCCAGCCAGCTCGGCGGATGCAGGTCCACACATGAGCCTATCGGCAGAAGTTGAAATTAAGACGCTGGTCGGAAGAACAGAATTAGGACGGGAGGTTTAGCCGTCCGGATGGACAGGCGGGAAATCGATGGTCGAGGACCGTTCCGGGGGATTCTCAGAAGACTTTAAGGTGTGGTTCTTGCCAAGGGGGCAGACTGTAAGTTATAGTACGCATAGGATGTAAAGAAGACGACGGCCATATAGAGTTTACTGAACTACAAATAGAGTGATGTGTTGCCCTGGGAGTCGAGCGGGTCCTATTTGCAGGCATTTCAACGGGTTAGAGAAGTATTCCCGGACCGTCTGTTTGGCGCTTGTTTTGCGATACCTATTGCGGGTTCAAATTGCGCCGGGGAGGAATCGAAGATGGGCATCCTAATTCTGAAGATCATGGGCTCCTGGTCGTTGGTCGCTCTGGTGGGCGGGCTCTGCATGGGCGCCATAATCCGGAGAGGCGACCGGGTTCGCAAGGATGAGTTCCTGTCGTGTGTATTTGCCACACTTGAGAATTTGGAAGCGTACCGCAGTTAGAAATCTTCCCGCAATCACGCCTTGGATTTTTCAATCCAACGAATCGAATAAATCCGATGTAGCTGTGAAATCGGGCTCGCCCGCGCGAACCACTTTTGGATTTGCGTCTTTGAACGGCTCTTCGACGGGGATGCGCTCCAGCCATCTCTGGTGGGAGAGCTTCTCGTGATCGGAAAAATCCAGGCGCACAATCAAGCGAATCTGCGCGGGATCAGCCGGTGTCGAATCAGCCTTGGGAGAGGGTTCGCCTTCGGATTTTGATTTTGCGCCCGCTTTGGTTTTTCCTCCCTTCGCCGGGGATTTCGCTGCCTTTGGCTGCGCGGCAGGATTCTCTACCGGTTTAGCTTCCTGCTCCTTGCGCTCAAATTTCAGCTGGAGTTTTTTGTCGAGGCGGAATCCTTGCTTCCACCCGTCGATGCGATGGCGCGCCTGCTGGGCTGCTTCTTCGTTGCCGCCGAAATCAAAAATCAAAAAGGAATGTGCCATGCCCTGCATATTGGCGGGCGATGCGCCGACTGTCAAGACCGTAGGACAACCAAGAGTGGCTTTCCTACGGATGACAATTGTCCGGGACGGCGATGGCCTCTTGACAATCGCGCCCTTCATCGACAGACTAACTCTATGAACTCATTCCTGAAGCGTTTGTTTCTGGCGGACTTTTGGAAGGGCCTTATTCTGACGTTCCGCACGCAGAATCCGAAGAATGTATATACGGAGCAGTATCCGCTGGAGCGGCCCATGGTCGCTGAGCGCTACCGCGGCGCGCCGCGCTTGAACATGAATCCGGAAACGGGCGAGACGCTGTGCATCGCCTGCAATCTGTGCGCGCTGGCTTGCCCGGAGAATTTGATCGTGGTCGGCTGGCATCGCGATGACGCTACCCGCCGCAAAGTGCTGACCAACTTCACTTACGACACGTCGCGCTGCATGTTCTGCGGCCTCTGCGAGGACGCCTGCCCAACCGACTGCCTGGAGCTGACTCAGGATTTCGAGATGGCTTCCTATTCGCGCGAGGGCGCGATCTGGGATCGGCATCGCCTCGAGGAAGGCCCCACACCGGCGCGGTACACGCGGTAAATATTCGCGGCCCAGGGAATGGAATTTGGATGGTGGCTGAAAGTCTGCGGAAAAACCCTCTACGATTTTGTCATTCCGAGCGGAGCGAGGAATCTCTCTTTCTTCTCGCGGGCGCGAAACGAGGAGAGATTCCTCACTTCGCTCGGAATGACAAAATGAACTGCTTTTTCCGCGGCCTATTTGTCAGATGACACAAATAGTTTTCAACCTAAGTTTCCGTAATTTTCGCTTCCTCATCCCAATGAATCCTTCTGCAATCCGCCGCCTTGCCTTAGAATCGATTCATGGAGCTTCGTAAGGATCCCATCACGCGCAGTTGGGTGATCGTGGGGCATCGCGGAGACACCTGCGAAACCACGGGCGGCTGCCCGTTTTGTCCCGGAAATACAAATTCTAAAAACGCGGTTCTTCGCCTGCCTGCGCACGGACCGTCGCAAGTCACCGTCTTCCCGCACCCGGATCCGCTCTATCTTGTCGAGGGCGATCCGGGGCGGCGCGCCGACGGCATCTACGACCAGATGCAGCCGGTGGGCGCGGACGAAATCGTCATCGAAACGCCCGACCACGACCGCAAGCTTGAGGATTTGAGCGACGACCAGGTGCTGCTGGTGCTGGAAGCCTGGAGGCATCGCGTCGAGGATTTGAAGCGCGATCGCCGCTTTAAGTATGTTTCCGTTTACAAGAATTACGGCTCCCTCGCCGGCCAGGAAGGCTCGCACGCCCATTCGCAAGTGACGGCCACCACATTTATGCCCCGAAGAGTCCTCTACGAGCTGCGCGCGGCCCGCGAGTGGTTCAAGGAAAAGGAACGCTGCGTTTTCTGCGACATCGTGAAACAGGAAGAGCGCCAGAAAAAGCGCGTCGTGGATACGCAGGGCGATTACGTTGCGCTCTGCCCTTACGCCTCCCGCGTCCCCTTCGAAATCTGGCTGATCAATCGCAAGCACAATCACATGTTCGAGCACCCGCGCCCGGACGCCAATCGCAAGCATCTGGCGGCGCTTCTCCGCCGCATTCTCCGGCGGATTCGCCTCATCGCGCCGGCCTACCATCTGGTCGTGCATACTTCGCCCAACACCATCCATCCCAAGGGAGAAACCTCCACGCAGTACTGGAAAACCATCGCCGACGATTATCACTGGCACATTGAAATCCTGCCCATCGTGGAAACACGCAGCAAGGCCTACAGCATCAAGGAAGTCTATTACAACCCCATCCTGCCCGAAGAGGCAGCCGAACGCCTGCGAAAACTGGACTCCATCGCTTGATGCGCAGCGAACACGGCGGCATTTTCTTGCGGCTTTTATCCCTGCTGTTCTTCTTCGCATTTCTCTTCGCTCTTTACATGGCCAGGATTCCGCTGCTGCGTTTCGCCGGCCAGTTTTGGGTGGTGGACGAACCAGCCGCACCCTCCGACGCCCTCATCGTCCTCGGTGACGATAACTACTCGGCCGACCGCGCCTTTCACGCTGCGGACCTGTACCGCGAAGGGGTGGCGCCGGTGGTCGTGGCCAGCGCACGCATGTTGCGCCGCAACGTCAGCTTGGCCGACATCATGGAACACGATCTCGAATCCTTCGGCGTCCCCGCCGCGTCGATTGTCAAGCTGCCGCACCGCGCCCAAAACACGCGGGAGGAAGCGGTCGAATCCGCACGCCTCATTGAGGCCCGCCACTGGAAACGCGTCCTGGTGGTCACCTCCAACTATCACACGCGCCGCACCCGCTTCATTTATGAAAGAGTTCTCCCGCCCGGCGTCACCCTGCGCGTCAGCGCCGCCCGCGATTCCGATTTCGACCCCTCGCGCTGGTGGCAAACACGCCAGGGCCAAAAGCTCTTCTTCAACGAGTTGGCGGGCTACCTGGTCGCCAGATGGGAATTGCGCAAGAACCCAACGGCCGAAAACAGCGCTGCGCAGGTTCTCATCCCAGGGATTGGCCCTGGAGCAGTTTTCATTCTAATCAAATCCCAAGCCAGGATTGATCCGCGTTGACTTTATCTACTGATTTGCGGGCGTCCAGAGAAAGTCAAAACCCCGCCCCTTCGAACCCCACGAAGGGTCGGACGCTCGGGAATTCAAAACCAATTCAAACACGGTGCAAACCCGCCAACGTACTGCCTCTTCCAACGGCAGAAGATTTGCTCGGTGATCCCGACCTGCCGACACACCTCCACCACTGGCACAACTAAATTAGCATGCTTCAAAACCGCCGCGATCTGCTCGACAGAAAAACGCTTTCTCTTCACGGAAAACTTCCTGCGCCAGGTCAGGGTCTGCCGGAAACTAACCCTCCAAGCGTGTTAAGAATTGGGGGAGCGATCACTAGCGTAATCATTTTAAGGAATATTTCCGCTCAATTAGGAAAAATAGTGCGCTTGCGCTGATCCAAGAGGCCGCAAAGCCGATAATGTGTTCCGCTAAAACCCCAGCGAGTGAAACCTTGGGTACTCGCAGAATGCCCATGCCCACAGAGACGCCCTCGAGCGTGATTCCATGTATTAAGTAATACGAATAGCTCATACTCCCCAAAAAACGGAGAGGATCCCAAGAAAAGAATTTCTGCAAAATTCCCGAAAACTCAAAAGAGTATAGAGTCAGAAAGAAGAGGCCCACGGTAAGTGGAAAATATAAAAGCGCGGGTGAGAATTTGATTGTGGGTCCGTATACGGTGCTTACGTAAAAGAATGTGAAGCACAAAAGGACAAATATGATAGATCCTAGTTCACCCCAAGTAGTCAGTAATCGCTGTTTGAGTGCGAGCTTTGTAAGTTCATAGAGCACGACTCCTGCGAGGAATGAAATCATTCGTATCCTTTCGTTGTTAATGGATGGCGTCGCCAAGCCTAGCAATACCCAAGTACTTAGGAGAAAAACAAATCTAAAAACTCCTTCCCAGCGCCGCATTTGAATAGCCCAGACCAATATCGGGAGGCTCAGGTAGAACGCGAACTCATAGCTCAGACTCCAGGCAACGGTCACGATTGGTGCAATATGAAACATGCCTGGTAATAAGAAGAGATTTTCCAGAATATAAATACCTGCTTGATGAAAGTCCCCGTGAATTTTATTCTTCATAGGAAATAGAATGGACAAAACCAAATAGAGTCCAAATACTGCCAGGAATGTTGGGTAAATTCTTTCTACGCGGCGCTTAGTAAACTTCAAATAGCTTGTCCTTCGGCGGATTACGGCACCGTAAATTAGATATCCACTCATTACAAAAAATAAATCAACCCCGATATTTCCAACTGTTCCCGCAAATTCTGAAGCCTTGAACAACGCGGACTGTTTTGGCAGGGATGATCCAAAAATGGCGTGGAAATGCACAAAAAATACTAGCAAAACCGCCAGCCCCGTAGACCCTCCATGGGAACGATTCGCGAACGCCCCCCGGCTAACTCGTAAGCAGAACTAAGCCTGCCGCGTATATTTGCCAATTCGGCTTTCGATAACATAGGCATTTGGGTGGCTTGATCTCGCAAACTCTTGATCATTCAGAGTAAAGGGTTGAGTCATTTGCGGCGGGGGTCAACCCTTTCTCGTTGTTTTGTCTATCTGGCCTCACAATTGGAGAATACGACTCCGCTAGGTTATCGCCGAGAAATTGATTTTGCATTTCCGGCGGGTGGCCCACCCTTTGGCCTTTCCCTGCTGACATATTACGCTAAGTGGATGATACCGCTCTATTAATTCAGCGCCGAGGAACTGGCTCCGCTTATCCGGGTTGTCGCGGGGTGGCCGATCATTTCGGGTTTAAAGGGTCGGGGTGCCGCGTTAGTACGTGAGATGCTGGCTGAAGGCGATTATAATGGTTGCGTGACGCTAGCCTTCTCCGCGCGAGAC
>Ga0302324_100002427_pt1 | contig 43152 bp, 37 predicted proteins | sample Palsa_T0_1_FD_201949 | JGI IMG/M metagenome (GOLD analysis project Ga0302324, IMG submission 201949) | Peat permafrost microbial communities from Stordalen Mire near Abisko, Sweden - Palsa_T0_1 | ecosystem: Environmental > Terrestrial > Soil > Palsa > Peat permafrost | place: Sweden: Abisko... | reverse complement strand
GTTATGGCGGTCTTTCGCGGGCCCATGTCAATCTGAAGCCCGACAAGTTTCATGGCGAGTGGAACTACACGATTCATCCAAACGAATAAGATCAGTTGTAAAGCTTATTTATTTACGACGCCTTAGCTGCTCTAGGAACGGGCGTTACCTCGTCGCGTCCTATTGGGAGAGGGACACATCTGCCGAGAAGACTTCATTGACAAGCACGCTCCGAGGCGATGCAACTGGGATTGAGCGATTCGGTGCCGCTCTCCACATCCGGTCCGGATGTTTAGAAGCTTCAATGTTGCAGGACTTTCCGTGGCTCAGCTATCCTGTATTCTTTGCTGGCGCAAGCACCAGTTTCTTCGGCCGCAATAAGGTCGGGCAGATAGCGCGCTACGATGCTGAGGCGGAAGGCACAACCCACGAACTGAAATTAATGGGTGTGCCAATCTGTGTTTCGGAGGACGGCGAGTCGCTCTTAGCCCTCTGCCTCCAAGGGGGTCGTCGGACACTCGAAATCTGGCACGCTGGCGTCAGCGCCCAGATGGGAGAGTTTCCGCAGACCGGCCTCCCAGGTTCAATTTCCGCAATCCTCTCGCTAGGCGGCTCAGGGCTGCTGACTGGGTCATAGGACGGTACCCTACGGTTCTACGACACAAGGCTGTTCGTAGCACCCGAAACCGAGCCGGGGGCCAAACAGCCGGCCGTAGCGGGCCGCGCCGATCAGGCTAAGCTCGCGCGCAAGCAGAGCCCTGACAGGCTGCGGAAAAACTCCCCCGGACCCCGGCGTAGCCCGAAATCGGGGGTAACGAAATGTATCCCCGACGGTCGGGGATCGCGTGTAGGGCCTCTAATCGCGAAGTCACATTATCGGTGGGCAGCCGAAAGGAGTTTTTCCGCAGCCTGCTAAGCGTGGCTGGCGGCAAACGCAGCGCATGCTGGGTCTACCAGTCCCGAAAGGCATGATTCCCAATCCGCATTTTGGCGCGGAAACCCTCACCATCTCTGGAATCAGCAAGAATGCCTCCTTCGACGAGAGGCCTGCGGCGGTCTTGGAGTGGTTTCGCGAGCGGGCGCGGAGGTATAGCCTTGGCACTGACACGCCCGAATCCGCTTACACCATTCCGCTTGGCTTAATCCTTCTTCCCGTCCCATCGTACAGCATCCTGCTCACTGTGCGCAGTTCCCCTCCGTGGTCCTCAATCCCCCAAGAACTTCCCGATCGGCCGCAGCCCCTTCACGTTGTCGCACACCGCCTTGAACCCAGCCGTCATGGGAATCGCCAGCAGCAGCCCCGGCGCGTCCCACAGAAATCCCCAGATCATCAGCGAGAACGTCACCACCAGCGGATTCAAATGCACGCGTGACCCCACGATCTTGGGATACAGCAGGTTCAGCCCCAGCAGATGGAAGAGAGCCACGATCGCCACCACCAGCAGATAGCCCGAGATGCTGTTATACGCCGTGAGCGCCACAAACAGCGGCGGCAGTGCCGCCAGAGGCAGGCCCACGTACGGCACCAGGCTCAGGAATCCGCTCAGCGGCCCCACCAGCAGCGCATACGGCAGGTGAATCGCCCAAAACGCCAGCGAGCTCATCGCCGCCAGCAGCAGCCCCAGCACCGAATTCCCGACCACGAAGGCGCGCACCATGTCCGCGATGCCTTGCAAACTGCGCGCCGCCGCCGCCCGGTCTTCGCCGTGAAAGAACTGCAGAAAGCTGCGATGAATGTGGTCGTGCCAGCTCAACATGAAGTACACCAGAAAGGGCACGAACGACGCCATCAGCATGATCTGATAAAACGATCCCAGCCGCACCGAGATGAAATTCTCGATGGGCGACGACTCTTCGTGAATGCGCACTTCCGGAATCGTGCCGGGCGCGGCCGGCGTAACGGCGTCCGCGGCCCGCCGCTTTTTTCGTGTGGAATCCGGCGCCGGCGGCGGCTTTTGGGCGGGCATCACCAACTGGTAGCTCTCCCGCTCCACGCTTTCCGCCCTCTGCGAAACGTTCTGCACCAACTCGCCGATGCGCTGGCTGTACTTGGGCAGTTCGTTCGTCAGGCCGGACAATTGCGAGTATGCGCCCAACCCGATCACGTACAGCACCGAAAGCGCCGCCGCGCACACCAGGAAGCTGGCCAGCGACCGCGGAAACCGGATGCGCACCAGCAGATTCACGAAGGGCTCCAGGATGAAAGCCAGCATCAAGGCCACCAGCGACGTGATGAACAACACCCGGCCGAAATACAGGATGGCGATCGCCACACCCAGGGCGATCAATGGTCCTGCGATGTTGCGAACTTCCTCCTCGGCGGCGCGCAGGGGCTTGGACGATATGGCCACTTAAGCAAAAGATCCTGTCTCGAATCTACCACGCCCGCGTTTATAATGAAATGAGTTTTCCCCCGCATGCCATCCCTAAAGCCCCGCATCCTGGCACTTGACCTGGGAAAGAAACACATCGGCATGGCCATCAGCGATCCTCTGGGTCTCACCGCGCAAGGGCTCCCCAACCTGGAGCGCACTACCAAGCGCGCCGATCTGGCCGAACTCGCGCGCCAGGTCGAGGAGCGCGACGTCTCCCTCATCCTGATCGGAAACCCGATGCACATGAGCGGCCTGGAAGGCCGCCAGTCCGCCTGGGTGCGGGAGTTCGCCGACGCGCTGACCGTGCGCGTGGGCCGTCCCGTGCGTTTGTGGGACGAGCGCCTGACCACCGTGGAAGCCTCCCGCGTCCTGCGCGCCAGCGGCATCAGCATCCAAAAGCGCGCCCGCGCCGTCGACCGGCTCTCCGCCGTCATCCTGCTGCAGAGCTACTTGGATTCGCTGTGACGGGCTTTCGCCGGCTCGGGTTGGTCTTGCTACTCGCCATGGGAGCCCTGGCCTTCATTGGGATCAACCTGAACACGGCCTACAGAGGCTTCAACCAGGAGGTCTTCGTGGATCTGCCTCGGGGAACCGGCGCCCGCCAAATGGCCGACCTGCTGCAGAACGCCGGCGTGATCCGCCACTCCTGGGCGTTCCTGATGGCGCGCGCCCTCCGCCGCGGCGCCACCCTCCAGGCCGGCGAATATCGCTTCACCCAACCGGCCTCCGTGCTGGAAGTCTTCGATCGCATCCAGCGCGGAGACATCTTCTATTACGAGCTGGTGGTGCCCGAAGGCAAGAACATGTTCGACATCGCCGCGGCGGTCGAGCGGCTCGACCTATTTTTAGCCGATCGGTTTCTGGAGGCGGCGCGCGACCCCGCGCCCATTCGCGATCTGGATCCGCAGGCGCCCACCTTAGAGGGCTACCTGTTCCCGAACACCTACCGCCTGAGCCGCACCGCTACGCCCGGCCAATTGTGCCTGATGATGACCGGCAAGTTCCGCGAAGTGTGGCGCGGACTGGGCGCCGGCGCGAACGTGCACCGCACCGTCACGCTGGCCTCGCTGGTGGAGAAGGAAGGCAAGCTCCCCGGCGAGCGGCCCATCATCGCTTCCGTTTTCGCGCGCCGCCTGTCCATCGGGATGAAGCTCGATTGCGACCCGACCACGATCTACGCGGCGCTGCTCGCCGGCAACTATCGCGGCGCCATTCACAAATCCGACCTGGCCAGCGGCGATCCCTACAACACCTACCAACACGCGGGGCTGCCGCCGGGACCGATCGCGAATCCGGGCGCCGCGTCTCTCACCGCGGCTTTGCACCCCGCCGATACGGACTATCTGTATTTCGTGGCGCGCGCGGATGGGTCCGGCGGCCACAATTTCTCCGCCAGCCTCGCCGCGCAAGAGGCCAACGTCGCCAAGTACCGGCGTGCCACTGCGCGGCGCCAGTGAGTTGGCCGGTTGATTTTTGCATGCGTAAGCCATCCTATAATCAAAGCAGGCTGCCTATGACCGAACGCCGGTACACCGTGCTCTTTGAACCCGCCGAGGAAGGCGGTTTTGTTGCCACCTGCCCGGCCCTGCCCGGCTTGGTGACCGAGGGCGACACCTTGGAAGAAGCGCGGGAAATGGTCAAAGACGCGATTCGCGGTTACCTCGAAAGCTTGGCCAAGGACAATCTGCCGGCGCCGGCAGACATCAAGCTGCACGAAGAACCGGCGAAAGAGGAGATCGAAATCGCTGTCCCTTGAAGGTGTCGAATACCCGGATGTATGCAGCGATTGCCTGTCGTCAAACCCAAAGAAGTCGTCCGCGCCCTACAACGAGCCGGATTCTTCATTCACCACAGCACCGGCGCTCATCGGATACTTAAGCACCCCGATCGCGTAGGACTCCGCGTGACGGTGGCGTATCACAACCGGGATCTGAAACGCAAACCCTGGCTTCCATCATCGAGCAGGCAGGCCTCAGCGTCGAGGAGTTTGTTGAGTTGCTGTAACCTCATCAGCCATGCCCCATGTCGAATGGCGCTCACGAGCCGGTCCGGCCCACCTCACGCGTGAGCGGCGCGAAGCACATTGGTCCGGCCATCTTCCTTGCCTAGCGCCTTCACGATGCGCGTAAGGCTCGATGGCTTGCGAACAGCGCATTCCTTAATTCGTACAACAGTCCATCCATCGCGCCGCAGCTTCCGCGACACGCGCCGATCCCTGCGCTTGTTGGTCTCGATCTTGTCGCGCCAGAATTCGGTGTTGGTGCGCGGGAGGTACTTGCAGCGGCAGCCGTGCCAGAAGCAACCGTCCACGAAAACCGCGACCTTGCGGCCAGGCCACGCGAAGTCCGGCTTCCCGGCCACCGGCCAGTGCTTGCGGTAGCCCCGAAGGCCCGCGGCCCAAAGCAGTTTCGCAAGCGGCCGCTCTGTGGTCGTATTGCCGCGCGAATGGATCGCCGCCATGATCCTGGAGCGGACTTCCTTCGGTACGTGGTCCATAAGGCGCGCCACTTCGTTCTACCGTTTCGCGTACAGCTTGAGATCGTCCGCGCCGATCCGGTCGGACGGAACAAGCTTGTAATGCCTCTCCTCAACGATTTTCACGTCCTCGCCCTGCAGCGCAAGTTCGAACAATGCAATCGTGTCGTCGGCCATGAATTGCGCGGAAATAGGCCGGCAGGTCAGGCGCGGAAACTTCTGATTGCAGCAGGCAATGTCCTGCCGGGTCTGCGTGACGCCGAGCTGATCGGTGCCCCCCTTGGCCTGAACGGGCACGACGAATTGCTGGCCATGCCGGTTCACGCCGACATAGACCTCGTCCACTTCGATTTGCCCCAGATTCTTGACGAAGGTCTGGAGGTGATTCTGCAACGAGTAGGAGGCGATACCCAGAAAGATGTCGATCAGCCGGTTATAGCGAACCTTGGCTAGAAGAGACTGCTCGTGCGTGAGCGCGTAAGCGGTAATGATTTCGGGCGTGGCGTCGGGTATTTTTATGGCGATGAGATCGGGCCTGGGCAGGATGCGGACGAACTTGCCGAGCTTGAAACGGTACTGGCCTTTACCCGCCAACTCGATCCCCCACTCCATGCCCTTCGCTGCCGTGGCGACGATCTCGGGCGGCAAGGCGGTCCGAAACCGAAAGGAGTAAATCGTGTCCCCCAGATTCTTGGGGAGGGCGATGTTCAGCGAGCGCGCTATCCCGACGAATTCGTCCCGCGAAAACTCGAATTGCGTCTTCCCGGGCTTGTAGTGATTCTTGAAGATCGTGCCGATGATGGCGGAATAACGGTTCGGCCTTTTCGGCCCTTCGGCGCCGTCCTTCTCAGCCATTCACTTCGCCCTCCTGCCGCCTGCGGCTACGTTTCGCCACCACATCGGGCCGCACGCCGTAGTGCGCGGCGGCGTCCGACATATCGAACGACAGTAAGCGGGGGTCGCCCGAGGTAACGGAATGATCGGACTTCCTTGGAGCGGGAAACGCTTCGCGGATCTTCGCCGCAACCGCCCTTGCCAGCAAGGGCGGCACCGAGTTGCCGATCTGCCGGAACCCGTGCCATTTCGTCACGTGAAGGCGGAACCAGTCGGGATAGGAATGCAGGCGGGCCGCCTCACGCACTGTGATGCAGCGCGGTGAATACGGGTGTATGGGACGCGGCGAGGTGAACGCGCCGTGATCGCTGGCGGTGCCCGCGCGAATCGTGTTGCACACACCCTTGGGATCTAGCTTGTGAAAGCGGCTGACCGGTTCGGTGTCGCCTGGTCGCGTTTCGAGAAAGCGCCGCTTCGAAAGATCGGTGTGTACCGTGCGCATACTCGAAGTGAGCAAACTTGGGTCGAATTCGCGGGGCGTCGAATAGTCTTCAGGATCGTCCTCGTCCCCCCGCAACGGAGCGCTGTAATTGGTCGACTTCTTGAACTTCGCTTTGACCCAATCCCGATGCAGCAATTCCTCGTAGTCGTCGGCCTCGGGAATGTCCCGCAAGGCGTCCCACACGGTTGGCGTTGGCCGGCGAAACAGGCTTCCGGTGTCGGAGTCCCCATGCACTAAATGCGTGGCTGTGGGGTACTCCGGCAATGGCGATCCCTTCCGCGCCCCGATCAAGAATAGGCGCTGACGGTTTTGCGGCACGCCGTAATGCGCGGCGTTGAGCACTTGGTAGTCTTCCAGAACACGATAGCCGTTCTTGCGGAATTCATCAATGATCTCTTCCAGAAGCTTCCGGTGTGCGCCAATGGTGAGGCCCCGGACGTTCTCGAATACGAAGTACGACGCCTTCAGGTCCACCACCAGGCGGACGAAATGCTCGACGAGAGCGTTTCGGGGATCGTCCAGCGCACGCTTGCCGATCATGCTGAAGCCCTGGCATGGAGCGCCGCCGAACAGAACGTCTACAGAACGGTCGCCGATGCGGGAATGGCTGCGAATGTAACTGCCGTCGATCTCGGCGACGCTGCGGCAGATGGCCACGCAGCCGGGGAAATTAAACTCATGCGTCGCGCAGTGGACAGGGTCGTATTCGACAGCCGCCGCTACGTCGAATCCAGCCTGCTCGAAGCCAAGGCTCATCCCGCCCGCCCCCGCGAACAAATCGACGCCTATAGGTCTTTTTCCGTTGCCGGTCATCAAACGAAAGCCTTACCGAATGTCACCGCTTCGGGGGAGAGTATCTACATACGATTCTATGGCGATGCGAGCCGCTAAAGCAAACGCGGGCTTAAGAAGCGCGCTTCGCTGCCGCCGTTACTCCTGAGACGATACCAGCATGTCTGCATTTACCCAAACCCTATCTGTATTTCGTGGCGTACGCGGATGGTTCCGGCGGCTATAACTTCTCCGCCAGCCTCGCCGCCCAGGAAGCCAACGTCATTAATCGTCGCTTAAGTACCGCCGCGCCACTGTTCGGCGCCCGTGGTTTGGCGCTCCGGCCGCCCCCGGCGTATACTTGAAGCAGATTCTCTATGCATAGCGAGTACCTTCAACAGCGCGATGGGGGCTACTACATAGCCGGGACGCGCATTTCGTTGGATTCAGTTGTGTACGCTTTCAACGAGGGCAGTTCCCCCGAGGCGATCCAGGAAGATTTTCCGTTACTGACGCGCGCGCAGGTCTACGGCGCGATCGCCTACTACCTGGACCACCAGACGGAGATTGACGAGTACCTGGCCCGCACTATACGCGAGTTCGAAGAAAGCGCCATCCCCTTGCAGCAGGCGAATCCGAAGCTTTGGGAGAGGCTGGAGCGCGCCCGCGCAAAGATCGGCGAGCCTCGCCCTTGAGCCTGCGTTTTCAAGCGGACGCCGATCTCAAATACGCCATCGTTCGAGCGGTCCGCCAACGCGAGCCTGGCATCGACTTCGCGGCGGCGAATGAATCCGGCTTGGAAGGCGTCAGCGATCCTGAAGTCCTCGAAAGGGCGGCAGAGGAAGGCCGGATTTTGGTGTCTCACGATCGCCGGACGATGCTGTCCCATTTCCGCGCGCGCCTGGAGGCCGGAAAATCAAGCCCTGGCTTGTTTGTTGTTTCTCAGGGTGCCGCACTTGCGCCAGTGGCCAGCGCTATCGTTCTGGCGTGGTCGGCTTCGGAGCCTTCGGAATGGCAGAATCAGGTGCACCACCTGCCGTCCCTCGCGCGTCATGTCTTCACGCGCTAAGCGCGTCTCCTGAGACAATACCAGCATGTCTGCATTGACCCAAACCCTAGCCCTCGCCTGCTGCGCCGCCACCCTCCACGCCGAAGTGTACACCATGAACCTGCGCCAAGCCGTGGAGCGCGCCCTGCAGCAGAATCCGGAAATCGCCATGGCGCGCCTCGATGAGATGAAAGCCCAGGCAGCCGTGCGCGTCCGGAAAGACCCGTTCGCTCCGCATGTCTACCTTGGCAGCGGACTCGCATACACCTACGGATTTCCGATGAGCATCGACGGCGCGGCGCCGTCCGTGGTGCAAGCGCGCGTCGTCGAGTCCGTCTTCAACCGCCAGCAGAGCTACGCGGTGGCGCAGACCAAAGAAGAAGCCCGCGGCGCAGGCATCGCGGCGTCCGCCAAGAAAGACGAAATCGCCTTCCGTACGGCGGCGCTTTTCTTGGACGCCGAACGCGCCGCGCGCGCCGGCGAGATGGCGCGCAAGGAAGTGGAGAGCGCCCAAAAAATGCTGGCTACCATCGAGAACCGCTTGCAGGAAGGGCGCGAGACGCCGATCGAATCCAAGCGGGCAGCGCTCAACCTGGCACGCGCCCGGCAACTCGCCGATTCCCTGGACGCGGATCGCGAAACCGCCGAAACCTCGCTGGCCATCGTGCTGGGATACGGCGCGGACGACCGCGTGCACCCGGCCGGCGAAGAGAGACCCGCTCCGGCTATGCCGGCATCCGAGGAGACCGCTGTGGAAAGCGCGCTACAGTCGAGCAACGAGTTGCGCCACCTGGAGTCTCAGATTGCGGCCAACGGCCTGGAAGGCCGTTCTGCCAAAGCGGCGCGCTTGCCCCACGCGGATCTCGTGGCGCAGTACGGACTGTTCGCCACCTTCAACCACTACCAGGACTATTTCCTCAGATACCAGCGAAATAACGCCGAGGTCGGCGTTTCGTTCGTGCTCCCGCTGTTGGCGGGTCCCGGAGTGGGCGCGGCGGCCGCCGCAGCCGATGCGGAAGCGTCCAAGCTGCGTATCCAACTGGCCAACGCGCGCAACCAGATTACCGCCGACACGCGCCGGAGCTACCGTGAGGTGCGCCAGGCGGAGGCGCAGCGGGATGTCGCGCGCCTCGATCTGGACGTCGCGCGCGAACAGGTTTCCGTCGACCTGGCGCTGTTGCAGGAAGGCCGGATTCTGTTGAGCCAAATGGAAGGATCGCGCATCGCCGAGAGCGGCAAGTGGATCGCATTCTACGACGCACAGTACGCAGTGGAGCGGGCCCGCTGGACTCTGGCGAGGCAAACGGGAGATCTCCTGGCGGCGTTGCGGTGAGGCGGGCGTTACCCGGCGATCGAAGCCGACCGGAATCCGCCGCCGACTACGTTGTTTTCGTTACGGATGGCGCGGGCGTCCGTCGCACTGCCTGCTACTCCCATCTTGATGCGATAGAATGCCAACAACTCGGTTTCATCGAAGTCGATGGCCTTCGCGTATTGACGAATATAGCTGGTGTTGTAAATGCCGCCGGGTAGTTTGGTGAAGTCGCCGCCTTCGATAGCCTTCAGGCTACGTATGTTGATTTTGGTCGCTTCCGCGATCTGCTCCAGCGAAATGCCTCGATTCCGCCGTATGGTAGCCAAGCCCAAGACGCTTCCATCTTCTTCTTGCATAACAGGTTCTCCCCAAAGAGTGCTGTACACCCGCTCCTTTATGAAAAAGTATTAAGGAAATTACCATACCATAATTCAGGCAGGATTGCTAAACTCTTACGCGATGCCCATTTCCCGAAGACGGTTCGCCGCAAGCGCCTTGGCCGGACTGGCAGGCTGTCTGCCCAGCCGGCTCCAGGCGCTCCGTACCCGGCCGAAGCTTTTCGTAATCCTCATCGCGGAACAGTTCCGGCAACTTTACCTCGACCGGAACGCAAGTCTCCTGGCGCCCGGCGGCTTCCGCGAACTGATGACCAAAGGCGTCTATTATCCGGACTGCCGCTTGGCCGCCAGCAGCTTCACTGCCAGCGGTCTGGCTACGCTGGCCACCGGCGCCTACCCGAACCTTCATGGTATTGCCGCCGACCAGTGGTACGACCGCAGAACGCACACCTTAACCATGGCTCGCGCCGAGATGCTGGAAGCGACTACTTTGGCCGACGAGGTCGTCCGCGCCGGGCGCAGCCGCATTTTCTGCCTGAGTCTGAATGAAGGGCCGGCCTCGTTGTTGGCAGGGCGCTCGCGTGCGCCTGTATACTGGATGGACACGGCGGGCCAGTTCAACACCCGCGGCAACGCTCCGGAATGGCTGTCGGGGTATAACGCGTTACAACCCATCGAACAACTGCACGACAAGAAATGGATGGCGTTTGGGGCCACCGGCGACATGCCCCCTCTGCGCACGCTCACCTACGATCCCAAACGGCCGGAAGAGTTCTTGGCTCTCTACCAGTCGTCGCCCTTCTGCCAGGATGCGCAGTTCGAGTTGCTGCGCGCGCTGGTCACGCAGGAGAAACTGGGCCAGGGCGCAACCTTGGACTTCGTTTTCGTTTCGCTGGGTTCGATGGCGCTGCTGGGCTACGAGACCGGATCGGATTCCCGGCTGATGGACCAGATGGCCGTGCGGCTCGACCGGCAGATCCAGGCCACCTTGGAGATGTTGAACCGAACAGCCGGAAGGAACAACTACAACCTGATCTTTGCCGCCGCGCACGGCGCGCCGCCGGAACCGGATCCGGCGTTGCGATCGCAGAAGGCCATCTCGGGAGAGGCCGTCGCGCGCGCCATCGGCCAGGCGCTTTCCGCGCGCATCGACAAACCGCCGGTGAAAAATGCTTACGTGGACAAGTACGTTTATCCCTTCCTCTATCTGAAACTGGAAACGCTGCAAAAGCAGAACACTCCATTGCGCGGCGCGCGCAAACTGGCTGGCGAGGCGGCCTTGCGCGTGCCCGGCGTGGCGGGTTATTACACGGCCGATGGAGACTGCTCGCACGCGGGTGAATTGCGGCGCCGGTTTGAAAACAGTTTTCATGAATTGCGTTCCGGCGATGTGATGCTCTCCTACGAACCGGAAGCCGTCGAGGATTTTGGCGCCGGTCGCGGCGTGTCGTATGGCTCGCTGTATAACTACGATACGAGCGTGCCGCTGTTTCTGTATGGCCCGCAGTTCGGCAAGAAGCTGATCGAGCACGCCATCGAAACAGTGGATCTTGCGCCGACCCTGGCGCGTGCCGCCGGGGTCCCCGCGCCGTCGTCCGCGACGGGCGCCGTGCTGGCCGAAGCCTACGCGGAAGGCGAAGAAGAGCGCGCAAAATGAGCCGCGATAACGCCCGCTTGGCCACTTCGTTGTGCGGCATCGCGCTCCGCAATCCCGTGCTGGCGGCCTCGGGAACATTCGGATACGGCGTCGAATTCGAGTCGCAGGTGGATCTGAACGCGCTGGGCGGGCTGGTGGTGAAGGGCTTGTCGCGCGAGCCGATGGACGGCAATCCGCCGCCCCGCATCTGGGAAGCCGAGGCAGGCATGCTGAATTCGATCGGCCTGCAGAACATCGGCGTGCGCGCGTTCGTGCGGGACAAGCTGCCGCAGTTGGCGCGCTTGCGCACGGCGGTCTTCGCCAACGTCTTTGGCTATGCCACCGAAGATTATGTGGAAGTGGTGCGCGTGCTGGAATCGGCGGAAGGCCTCGCGGGCTATGAGCTGAACGTCTCCTGCCCGAATACGAAACACGGCGGCATCTATTTCTCCAACGATCCGGTGCTGCTGGTGGAGGTGGTCGGCGCGGTGAAGCGCGTGGCGCGGCGGCCGCTGATCGTGAAGTTGTCGCCGAACGTGGCGTCGATCGAACCGTTGGCGCGCGCGGCGGAAGAGAGCGGCGCGGACGCCATCTCGCTGGTGAATACGTTCGTGGCGCTGGCCATCGATGCGCGCGCGCGGCGTCCGCGGCTGGGAGCCGGCTTCGGCGGGCTTTCCGGACCGGCCATCAAGCCCATCGCGCTGCGCCTGGTGTATCAGGCGGCGCAGGCGGTGAAGATCCCGGTGATCGGGCTGGGCGGCATCGCGACCGGTGAGGACGCCGCCGAATTCCTGCTGGCCGGCGCCAGCGCCGTGGAGGTGGGTACGGCGACGTTCTGGGATCCACGCTCGCCCTTGCGCGTGGCGCAAGAGTTGGGACGGTTCTTGCGGGATGAAGGCGTAGGGAATGTGCGGGAGATTGTGGGAACGCTGAAATCGCCATGAGTGGGGCAGACCCATGTGGGGCGGGCGTCCACGCCTGCAGCGGGTCTCCAGACCCGCCTTTTCCCCAACAGTTTATGTTGGGATTTTCGACCGTGCGCGTGCCCTCCAGGACCCGCCGTATGATGAGCGACAATAAGAAGCGATGTGCACGATGGCCGCTGCTGCCGAACCTTTATTGATGACAGTCGACGAGTACCGCCAGTTGCCCGATCGGGAAGATGTCATCCAGGAACTCCATTGGGGGATGGTGGTCACGTTGGCGCGACCCAAGATGGGGCATGCCAAGCTGCAGTATCGCTTGGCGAGCCTGCTGCAACCGAAGGCGGAGCATCTGGGCGTCGTCGCAACCGCGGTGGCCTTTAGGTCGCTACCCGAGTACGATCTGCGCGGAGCGGACGTAGCCTATGTTTCGCAGCGGAGATGGGACGCCACCAGCGATGACGACAACTTGCGCGGATCGCCGGAACTGGTCATCGAGGTCTTATCGCCTTCGAACACAAAGGCTGAGATCCACGAACGAGCCGTCCTCTGCCTTTCGACCGGCGCGCAGGAGTTCTGGGTGGTCGACCCTAAGCGCGAGACCGTCAGTGTCACCCGCCAAAGGGGCTTCGCAACGATCTATCAGATCGGCGACCGCATGCCGCTTCCGATGTTCGACAGCCACTTGGATGTATCCGAGATTTTCCGCGTTTGAGAGAGCACTGCGTTCAGAACGGAACGATCGTGATCGCGTTCTGCCAGTCTTCCGTGACCTTTCGGCAAGATTGCGCCAAGGCAACTCGATTCCTCCGGGAAGGATCAGGCCCGGATTTGGCGTGCGGAAATCTCTCCGACCAGAAGTTCCGCCCTTGCTGAAACCGGACCTCTAGCGTTCGGATATGCCCCGGCGGGGGGCCGCCCAATATTACCCTTTCAGCCGCATTTCCACACAGCACGACCAGGGAGCCGGTCGGCGGGCCGGAAATGCCGGGGCAGCACCACGGAGTCATTCTGGCCGGAGCGGCAATTCTCGCATCGCGAGGCCACCGCCTTCGCTGGCAACACCCAAATTTCCTTTATGAAACCTTCCGCGGCCTTGGCGCCAACGCCGTGGACCGGACTTTAGCACATGGGCGAGGTGAAGCAGGAGTCGAGCAGTGCGCCGATCCGCTGGTGGGCATTGGCATGGCACAATGTCTCGTCTAGCGGTCCCAATGCGCAAGGTAAGACGGGAGTTCACGCGCGCAGATAAAGTACCTGTCGGGCGCACCGCGCTCGACGTGAGCCATCGCGCCATTCCGGCGCATGGCTTCCGTGAGTGCTTGCAGCGTCATGGTCACGTATGCCGGCTCCACGCATGGCTTATGGAAAAATGCAGCAGCTTGCGGAGGATTTCACCGGTCGTTGTGCTCGCGCAATACCCACCGCGCATCGGCCGTCTCTTGGGGTGGCCGACCCAAGCCAGCAGGATCAGCGCCGGCCGATATGTGGTTGCCTTATCGAAAATCTTTCTTCCATTCACGAGAATGTCAAGCTCGAAGTCACCTTTGCCGCCGCCGAGGCCCTCGTTCTTGCTGACGGCGCTCCATCCGTTCCAAGGCGGCAGATCCTTCCCCTGCATCCAGATTTGTGCCGGCGCGGCCGTTGCTTCGGTCACGCGTTCGGCTGCCACGTCCTGAAACGCGCTTCTGCTGCTCGACACAGATGCGCGGACGACGCATTGGATTTCGCGTTGCCAGCGCGGGTCGTCCAAATCCTCGACCGCGCTAGAGGCGTACTGCACCGCGCCCCACGTGCCCACCGTGCTCGTCCCCGCCAGAATAACGACCGGGATTGGTCCTTTCCAGCCAGAGTACACGATGCCGTAGTCGTTCACCAGTTCGAGACCGCTGCTCCGGCCTCGGTCATAGGGCTTGCTCTCCTGATCGGGTCCGAACGGCCCAGTGATCGTTCGATACGGAGCGCCATCGGCTGGATTGTTTGACGCAAACCTGAAGAGAAGAGGAGGACTGAGCTCGCCCAGCAACTTCAGGGCTGAGTCGCCGAACAGCGACGGACGGCCCAGCAAAATAAGACCGTCCCCGGCCACCAGAGGCGGAAGCCGCCTTGGTTCTGGCCCGTCGATTGTAATCCTCTCGAAGACGCACTGGCGTGCCGGCAGGTACTCGTGTATACGTATCAGCGCCAGAGCGTCCCGCACACGGTGCTCCGGTTCCGAAAGCGAGAGGATGCGCAGCCTGCAATCTTGGAGGTTCTGCCAAAATGGGTGGCTGAAGAACGTGTCCTGCATTAAGCGGTCTCTCCAGACGCCATGGTACCTCGAATTTTTAAGCAGCTTTACACTCGATTCGGGGGTTGCCCGGTGCTGTTATGAAGTTGTGCCCACAACCGGTGGCGCAGAAAGAGCTAACCAATGACACGACCTCGAGTGACGTTTACCGTTGAACGGACCCCGGCGCACCGGCGCTCAGTCCTACGCAAGCCCAATTTGGTGGTCGGCGTTTCGGCCATGCGCGTGGATTTAACGCGTCACCTGCCGATCTACAAGAAGAATCTCAGGATGCCGACCTTCGGTCTCCTGCGGGACCTGCTCCAGGCCTACACACTGGACCGGGACCGGAAAATGGTTACGGAGGACGCCGCGATGCGGGAAACGCTCGGTATTGGGCCGAACGCGGATGTGTTAACCGGTTTACTTACGGACCAAGGGCTCCACATTTGGGCGTATTCCGGAATTGGAAATCACCCGCTCAACGCCGCGTGTTGCGTCTGGCACGATGGCGAACTGATCCATCGGGTGGATGAGGGCCAGCGCATCACACTTGGTCCGGCGTACTTTTGCATCGTCATCTATAAGAACGGCTCAGTCCGAGCGGAGGTTTGTCACTTCGTTCCCGGGCCCAACGGCTGGGAAATCGTGATCGACAACCGCAGCGCAACTGGACGTGTTCACATGGCGATATCTGGTCCTCCGCTCGTTCGCGAAGGCCGACCGATCGATCCGTACTCCGACCTGGAGGCCGCTTCCGAGCACACGGATTTTCGGCACCTCGCCTGCGGCCCTTATCCGCTCCTGACAGACTTTCACTCCGGTCAACTGACGACCGAGCAGCGGGACTATTGCCTCGTTGAAGTGCTCTCCAATCCGGGCAAAAAGGCGGATGCCATCCGGGGTAAGATCGTCGAGTTGCAGCCGTTTATGCGCGACACCGACGGGCGTGAGTACACCGTAACGCCCGACGCCCTCGTCGAAGCCTTGATCGATAAGGGTTATACACCGGTCGCAGGCCTTCAGGAACTCGAGTCGCGGCAAAGCCGGGGCGAACGCGGCCTTTACTGGCTCGATCCGGTCGGCACGGTCCTCCACATCATCTATCGCCGCTCTCCCTATCCCCACCACTTCCTCGCGCTCCGTGACGACGATCCGGGCGCGCTGTACGATTTCGCCATCGGCGGGTGGTCCAATAACGGCGGCTCGGACCCAGCGACCATCGCCGCCAATCTCGCCGCCGCAGGCTTTTCATTTGCCCTGATGGGGGATAACGGGTTTGACGTCGCCCATTACGTCTATACCGCATCTAATGCTCCTGACGCTGGCGTATACGATCGGAAGCGGCTTACCCCCGCCCTTCAGTCCACAGCCGGCCGCCCTCGCATTGCGGGTCTCATGGTCTATGCCAGTCCTGAAGCCGATTGGGAATCGACTGTTACCCATCGCGTGGCCATCCCGGCAAACCAAAATGCCGCGCGGGAAGATGTGGAGATCGTGTTCTAATTAGTCGAACGTGCGGGTGCCGCCGTTCACCGCCCCGAGTGGCAGCGCCAAGCTCATCCTTCGACGATGCAGATCGGCTCGAAACATCCTCGGTTATCTCCGTCGATGGCCAAAAGACCTGATCGGACTCGCGTTCGGACAAGCCCGTTTTAATGGCATTCCAAAGGTCCGATCCGCCCGGCCGAAGTCGATCCTTCCCGTCCCAAACTGACTCAGGGGGCGGCTACTCGTTTCTCGTGCTTCCGGATGGCGGGTACTCCGTCGAAGCGATGCTGATAGGGTTTATGGGCGTATACAAGCCGGTTCGGATCTATTTCCCCGCCCAGGTGCGCCGTGACTTCGTGCTCGCCGTCGTCGGCGGTGACGCCGTCTACGCCAGCAGCGAAGTCGTCGGAGAGTTGATGTGGAACGGCGCGCGGGTGCCTCGTGCAAATATCTGCCTTTTCAGCAGGGGAGTACCGCAACAAGATCAAACTCCGGGACGCCAAGAAATAGCGGTTCCACGGAATCAGCGCACTTCCGGCTTGCGGGCAGAAGAGGAGACCACCCCAGTCACCACGATTCCAAGAATTCCCGGCCCATCCCTTTCCCTTAGTATTCAGCCACCTACAGCGCCTCCCCCACTCCCCAACCCCGGCCCGTCAACCGACCGCATGCTACTCTGAAATTGAAGGTAAACCAAACCCTCCGTTTCGCTAGCAACCAGCCGCGCGGTCGGGTAAATTGGCTTCGTCTTCTCTTGTTTGTGAAGAAAACAAAGCACTTATTGGCTTTGAATGTCCGGAAAAGCATGAAACGCACGCCGAGCTGGGTTTCGTCTATCGGGCTCCGCGCCCGCCACTGCGGTTAGAATAGAACTTTCCCCCCGATGCTCGAACAACAACTGTCGGACCTCGAATCCGCCACGCTAGCCCGCATCCAAACCGCCCGCACGCCCCAGGATCTGGAAGCCGTGCGCGTCGAGGTACTCGGCCGCAAAGGCGCGCTTACTCAGGTCAGCAAGGACATGGGCAAACTCGCGCCCGAGGACCGGGCGCGTATCGGCAAGCTGCTGAATGCCGCCAAGCAGAAGCTGGAGTCGGCCGATGAATCCCGCCGCCGCCAGTTCGATGCGGAAGCCCTAGCCCTCCGCCTCAATGCCGAGTGGATCGATCTTACGCTACCCGCGCCCGCCCCGCAAATGGGCCATCTGCACCCCATCACCCAGATCCAATCCGAAATCGAAGACCTCTTCGTCTCCCTCGGTTTCGCCGTTCTCGACGGCCCCGAGGTGGAAGACGAATATCACAATTTCGACGCGCTCAACATTCCCGCCGACCATCCCGCGCGCGACATGCAGGACACCTTCTGGCTCAGCGATGGCAACCTGCTGCGCACCCACACATCGCCCGTGCAGGTGCGCGGCATGGAGCGCCTGGGACCGCCCCTGCGCATGATCGCGCCCGGCCGCGCATTCCGCAACGAGAACGTGGACGCCTCCCACGAGCACACTTTCTATCAGCTCGAAGGCATGATGATCGATCGCGATGTCTCCGTGGCGCACCTCATCTATTTCATGAAGACGCTGCTCAGCGCCATCTTCAAGCGCGAAGTCACCGTGCGTCTGCGGCCGGGCTACTTTCCATTCGTGGAGCCGGGATTCGAGCTCGACATTCAATGCCTCATCTGCGGCGGTCCCGGCTGTCCGGTCTGCAAGCATAGCGGATGGGTGGAACTGCTGCCCTGCGGCCTCGTGAATCCAAGTGTGCTGCGCATGAGCGGCATCGACCCCGAGGAATGGAACGGCTTCGCATTCGGCCTGGGGCTGACGCGCCTGGCCATGATGCGTTACGCCATCGACGACATCCGCCTGCTGCAAGGCGGCGATCTTCGTTTTCTACAGCAATTCCGATGAAGTTCTCATACAACTGGATTCGCGAATACGTCCCCGCGCTGGACACTCCGGCCCGTCAACTGGAGCGCCTCGTCACCATGCGCACAGCCGAGTGCGAAGGCATCGAAGAGACCGGCGCGCTCCTGGCCGAAGCCGTCGCCGCACGCGTGGTGTCGGTCGAACCGATCCCTGGTAGCAGCCACAACGTAAAGGCCGTCGTCGAAACGGATCGCTATGGCGACAAGGTCGTAGTCTGCGGCGCGCCCAACTGCCGCGCCGGCATGTTCACCGCCTACGTGCCCATCGGCAAGAAGGTCGTCAACGGAGTGGAGAGCGATGGCATGCTGGCCAGCGGCGCCGAACTCGAGATCAACCGTGACGCTGCCGGCATCATCGAACTTTCCGGCGAACTCACGGGCGAGCTCGGCTGCGTGCCCGACCACATCGTCGAGATCGACAACAAGTCCATCACCCACCGTCCCGATCTGTGGGGACACTTCGGCATGGCGCGCGAAGTAGCCGCCATTTTACGCCAGCCTCTAAGCGATCCGGTTCGGCTTTCGCTGATCCCCGAGGGGCTGTCACCGATCCAAGTCGCCATCGAAGACCTGGATCTCTGCCCGCGATACAGCGCGCTCGTCTTCGACAACGTCACCGTGCAGCCCTCGCCGCTGTGGCTGCAATACCGGCTCACGGCTATTGGCCTGAATCCCATCAACAACATCGTGGACCTGACCAACTTCATCATGTCCGAGTTGGCGCAGCCCATGCACGCCTTCGATCGCGATCTCCTGCACGGCGATACCATCTTCATCCGCCGCGCGCGCGAAGGCGAATATTTCCTCGCCCTGAACAAACAGGATTTCACGCTGGGTCCGTCGAATCTGGTCATCGCCGATGCGCTAGGCGCGGTCGCGCTCGGCGGCGTCATCGGCGGCATGGATAGCGCCATCGTCGACGGCACCACCCGCATCGTGCTCGAAAGCGCGTGTTTCAACGCCTCCAGCGTGCGCCGCACTTCCGCCGCGCTGAAGCTGCGTACCGACGCGTCCATGCGCTTCGAGAAATCGCAGGACCCCGCCAACACGGTGCGCGGTCTGGCCCGCGCCGTCGAACTGCTCCAGAAACTTTCACCAGGCATCCGCCTGGTGGGTGGTCTCGCGGACCAACGCAAGCCCATCGCGCCGCCGCCGCCGATCTTGCTGCCCATGGACTGGCTCGTGCGCAAGCTCGGCAAGAACGTCGGCTCCGATGAAGTGCGCGACATTCTGGAGCGTCTGGCGTTCGGCGTTTCCACGAGCGTCCCCGGCGTGTTCTCGGTGACTGTGCCCTCCTGGCGCGCCACCAAGGACGTTTCGGTGAAGGACGACCTGGTGGAGGAAGTCGGCCGCATGATCGGCTACGATTCCATCGAACCACGCCCGCCCGCTATCCTGACCACCGTTCCGCCCGCCAACCCGGAGCGCGCCTTCCACCGCCGGGTGCGCGCCATATTCGCAGACGAGGGCTTCACCGAAGTCTACAACTACTCCTTCGTGGCGGAAGCCGATGCGCGCGCGTTCGGCATGCAGCCGGCCGACCACGTCACCGTGGCCAATCCCATCGCCCCCAACCAGTCGCTGTTGCGCATGTCGCTGCTGCCGGAACTGCGCGGCAACGTGCTCGAAAATAGCAAGCACTTCGACGCCTTCCGCATCTTCGAAATCGGCCGCGAGATCCACAGGCAGCCGCAAGGTCTGCCGTGCGAGATCCCGCATCTGGCCGCAGCGATCTACAGCAAGGATGGCGATGGCGCGGCGGGCCTCTTCGAAATGAAGCGCGCCGCCGAATGCCTGATGCCCGGCGCGGAAGCGCGCCCCTGCGCCGCCAAATCATACGAACATCCCGCGCGCGCGGCGGAAATCCACTGGCACGGCGCGGTGGCAGGCCGGCTGTTCGAACTGCACCCCTCGCTCGCCGATGGCCGCACCGCGATGCTCGATCTGGATCTGACGCTCGTCCAATCCGCCACGCCGAAAGAGCCACGTTACACGCCCATCCGTCGCTATCCTTCGAGCGCATTCGATCTCTCCGTCGTGGCCGGCGACCGCGAGCTCGTGGGCGACGTGCGCGGCAAGCTGGCCGCTCTTGCCGGACCGTTGCTCGAATCGATCGAATACCAGCGCCAGTATGCCGGTCCGCCGCTCGCCGAAGGAACCAAGAGCGTGTCGTTCCGGCTGACCCTGGGATCGGCGGAGCGCACCCTGTCGTCCGAAGAGGTGGGCGAGATCCGCGCCCGCCTGATCGACGGCATGCGCGCGCAGGGCTACGATCTGCGCCTGTGAGCACCCGCCGCACACAGCCCGGAGGGTGGGTCGACGAACGCCGCCGCCAACCGTGCCGCCGATGCGGCGGCGAAGTCCCCAAGGGACGTTTCACATTCTGCTCGGACGCCTGCGTACACGAATGGAAGCTGCGCACCGATCCCGCCTACCTGCGTCAGCAGGTGTTCGAGCGCGATCGCGGCGTCTGCGCGCAATGCGGCCTGGATACCGAAGCCCTGCGCAAGGATAAGCGCAAGCTGGACTACGCCGCCCGCCGCCAATTCGAGAAGGATTGGGGCCTCCGCCGCCACCTGTGGGACGCCGACCACATCGTGCCCGTGGCGGAAGGCGGCGGCGAATGCGACTTGGCCAACATGCGCACGCTGTGCCTGAAGTGCCACCGGGCTGCGACCTTGGCGCTAGTGAAGCGCCTGCGTAGCTCACCTCCCGATCAAAACCGCGGTGGCTGCCGCGCGGTGTAACAGAAATGAAGAATCGCAATCGCGAGTACAGAAGCTGCCTGATATCCGGATGTCCCTTAACCGGAGTGCCGATCAGCGGAGCCGCTCTCAACAAATCGAGGTACTCGAAAAGACCACTGGCAAACTGCTCGCTTGTTTCCGGATGCTCCTCCCTCGACCAGTCGAAAATGGCATCCAGATCGTCTGGCGCGTCTCCGTGGTACCGGAGTTTGAAAGCCATTGCTTGAGGCGCCGCCAAGCTTCCTCCGCTGAAACGAGCCGCCCCTCTTCCGCGGTCTTCATCCGTTCCTCAAGAATGCGGCTGGTTTCGCCATCGACCGCGACCTCCGGTTCATTGCAGACAAAAGCATCGACGCTCTGCGGCTTACCCATACTTTGAACCTACACGAGTTCTGCGAACGAAACCGTTTACTTCTGCACCACCACGATCGAGAATTTATAGCCCGTCCAGACTCCGGCGATCGAAAAGATCCGGTTCGTCTTCATGTCCACCGTCATCGTCCGCGCCCCCAGCTTCGTCCGCACACACCGTGCCCGCGTCGGAACTCGGAGGCGAATGCGACCTCGCGCAAAGCAAGCTCTCGACACGTTGGTTCTTAATTGCGATAATCAAACGATGGAGAGCAACCCATCAAATCCTCAGTATCCTATCCTGCACAACCACGAGCGCCGTCTCGCACGATTGGAGGAGGCACGCCGTAGCCTGGAAGACACGGCTGTCGTGGTGAGCCGTATTCAATCCGACACCAGCAGATCGCTTGCCGAACTGAAGGAGCTCACGGAGCTGCACACACGCTGGCTGGTGGACCTGGATCGCAAGCTCGACCGTATCGCCGAACTAATCCTTAAGGGACAAAGCGGCAACGGTCATCCTTGACCCGGTTGCAAGGACTGTTTACTTCCCCACCACCACAATCGAAAACGTATCCGGCAGCATCGGTCCCCGCCGCTGGCCCGCCGGAACCGGCCCAAACTCCCCGGTAATCGAAAAGATCTGGTCCGTCTTAGTGTCCACCGTCATCGTCCGCGCGCCCGGCTTGGTCTGCACAGTCTGCTCCACCTCGAAACTAGTCGGGCTGTTCTCCTTGATGACGGTCAGCGTGCCGTCGCCCTGCGAGCTGAACGCCTCCATCGTGTGCGGATTGAACCCGGCGCCGTCCACGCCTTTGCCGATCGGCAGCGTCGTAATGACCTTGCCGTCCTCGGCGTTTACGATCGCCATAACGGCCGGCTCGTGGCACGCCGCGAACAGAATATGATGCTTCTCGTCCAGCGCCAGCCCGCCCGGCTCGCCGCATTTGCCGGCCAGATCGTAGTGCGCCGTAACCTTGAGCGTCTTGGCGTCCACGGCCGCGATGCTGTCCTTGTCCTCAATGTCCACCCACAGATGGCCCTTGCCGTCGCTCGCAGCCTGCTCCGGCGCGCCGCCTAGATCCAATGTGCCGACTATGGCCCCATCTTTCGCGTCGATCACGGTGGCGTTCGGCGCGCGGTGGCTGAATACCCACACGCGGTCGTTGAACGGATCGAACATGATTCCGTCCGGCCCGCCTTCCACGTCAATCGTCTTGATGGTCGCCAGCGTCTTGGTATCCCACATCACCACCGGCTTGCTGCTCCCGAAACCGTGATGCGATTTGGGATCGACAGCCACGCCCCGCGCGTTGGCCTTCGGGATCTCGCCCACCGACGCCAACGAATCCAGATCGAACACCGTGATCCGGGCAACATCGGCCGCCCCAGGACGCGGGATGTATAGCCGCCGACCGTCGACATCCGCGTAGACGTAATCGAAACCGCCCGCGCCGCCGACCTTGACTGTCTTCAATAATTTGTACGGACCTTCCGCCAGCCCGTGCTGCGCGAATCCGGCGAAGGCGACCATTGCCGCCAGGTAGCGTCGTTGCATCATAATATTAAACATACACCCGCCGCACCCGCGCGCTGATGCTCGACAAAATATTGTAGGAAATCGTACCCGCCACCTTCGCAATCTGCTGCGCATCCAGCCGCGCGTCGCCCTCGGCGCCCAGCAGCGTCACATCGTCGCCGGGCTTCAATTCCGGGGCGTGGCTCACGTCGATGGTAGTCAGGTCCATCGAGATGGTGCCCAAAATCGGCACGATCCGCCCGGCCGCAATCACTTTGCCGCGATTCGAGAGCCGGTGGAACACACCGTCCGCATAGCCTGCGCCCAGTATGGCGATGCGCATCGCGGCCGGCGCGCGGAACGTGCCGCCATAACCCACCAGCGTCCCTTCGGGAATGTCCTTGACCGCCAGAATCTTGGCCTTCCAGGTGAGCGCCGGCTGCACATCCAGAATCGGCTGCCGCGCCGCGCCGCGCGGCGGCGAAACATAACCGTACAACGCGTGCCCCGCCCGCACCATGTTGTGCCATGCATCCTTGCGCGCGTAGCCGATGGCATTGGTGCTGGAAGTGTGGACGCACTCGATGCCCATACCGGCCGCGCGCAGAGCGGCCAGACGCGCGTTGAATCGGGCCACTTGCTCGTCTGTTTGGGGCGATGTGAAATCCGCCGCCGAGGCGAAATGCGTCATCAGGCCTTCGATGCGCGCATGCCGCAAGCCTGCGAGCGCCGCCACGATTTCCTCCGGCTCCGCGCGGGTGCCCAGCCGTCCCATGCCGCTATCGACCTTCAGGTGAAAGGCCAGCGGTCGCCCGGCGCTCTCTGCCATGCGATCCAGCTCCGCGATGTCGTCGAGCGAATGCGCGGTGGGCGTGAGATCGTACTCCATTACCGCTTCCTTCTCCTGTGGCAGAAATCCGGCCATCACCAGGATGCGCGCCGGAATCCCCGCCAGGCGCAACGCCACGCCTTCGTCCACCGAGCTGACCGCCAGCCACTTCGCGCCTTCGCGGACGAGCGTGCGCGAAACCGCCAGCGCGCCATGCCCGTAAGCGTCGGCCTTCACTACCGCCATCACCTCCACGTCCGGGCCTACAGCCGCGCGGACAGCGCGGTAATTGCGCGCAATCTGACCGAGCGAAACCAGTACGTATGAGCGAAAGGGCGGCGGCATGTCAGTTTCCTCGTGGGGCAGGACTCCAGTCCTGCCCCACTACTTCATTATCGACTGGAACAGATTTTCGTATGCAGTAGCCACCGCGTCCCAACAGTAGTATTGCTCCACGCGTTCGCGCGCGCGCCGCCGCAGTTCGTCACGCTCCGCGTCGCGCATCGCCAGCACCTGCTCGATCTTCTCCGCCAGGTCCTCGCGGAATGGAATGCCGGCGTCCCCAGCCACCTCGGCATTCTCGGGGGTGTCGCGATAGAGTACCAGCGCGCCGCGTCCCATGGCTTCGATCAATGCGGGATGCGTGCCGCCCACCTCCGTCGCGTGAATGTAGGCGAAGCAATGCGAGTCCAGTTCGTGGTATCCCTGCCCGTAAATCGCTCCAGGAATCACGATGCGCGCATCCCGCGTGTCGCGCACCTGCCGGATATAGTCGCGCGCATAGGGCGCATCGCCAATCAGCGCCAACTTCATATCCGTGTGTACGCGCTCGAACACCTGCCGCACTTCCAGCGCGTGGTTCTCCGGCTCCATGCGGCTCACATACAGAAAGTAGCGCCCTGGTTCCAGGCCCAGTTCCGCCAGCGCCGCCGTGGATTCCACCTTGCCAGTGTCCGCGCCATACGGAATGAACGTGGTGCGCTTGCCGTAGCGCCGCATGTAATAGTCCTGGATCGCGCGCGCATCGGTCACCAGCGCGTTCGGGAGAAACGTGGCCAGCCACTCCGAAACCAGATACCAGGCTTTGGCCGCGCGATTCCACTTCTTGCGCTTGCGCTCCAGCCCATCCACGTTCAGCGCGACGGGCATGCCCGCGAGCCGCGGCAGAACCGTGAAGATGGCGTTGGCGCCATTGCAATAAAGCGCCACATCCACGCGATGTGCCAGCAGGTGCAGCGTAGACAGGCACGTGTGCGCGATGGTGTCCAGATATTTGTGGCGTATGGTTGCAAGATGCCGCAGGCGAACGCCGCGATACGAAGCGGCTGGCGCCGCCCTACCGCGGCAGTAAACCGTAACGGCGTGGCCGCGCGCCGCGAGCCGTACGGAAAGCTCTTCGGCGAAGGTCTCGAATCCGCCATAGTTTGCGGGAATGCCGCGCGTACCAAGAATGGCGATGCGCATCGCGCGCGCTTAGGTCTTGGCAGCCTGCGAGCGCGACGACACCATCCGCGGCGCCTTCTTGGGAGCCTTCACGCTCACCGGGGCATACTTGAACCAACTGGCGATATAGGCGTGATCCACGCGGCGCCTACTCTGGATCTCCGCCCGCTTGACCATCACCCGCCGCCAGTTCCGCGCCAGGAACCAGAACGCCCTCAGCGACGAATGCTCCCACACCAGGCAGCACAGCACCACCATGATGTCCCGCATCGTGATCGAGAAAATGTTTCGCCGGTATAGGTCCGGCGAGATGTTCTTGATCCGCATCAGAAACCGGTTCTTCACCGAGTGCATGTTGATCTCGGGCGGCAGCGCGCCGCGATTTCCCGGCAGCACCTTCCGCACATGATAACCGCGGGCGTAAGGTACGTATATGCATTTCCAGCCCAGCAACTGCGCCCGCCAGGCCACGTCGGCGTCTTCCCGGTAAACGAAGAAATCGGAGTCGAAGAACTCCCCTTCTAGCGAGATGTCGTCGATCATCTCGCGGCGGTAAAGGGCGGCCGCGGCCGTGGCGCCGAACACGAATTCATATTGCAAATAGTGGCCGTTGTCGACTTCCTGGCTGCCCCGGTCGAGGTGCCGCAGCATGGGGTTGAAGTAGATGCCGGTGGAGTCCACCACCGGCTTGGCGGGAATCTCGAAAGTGGCCGACATGGTCAGCAGCTTGCCGCAAACCGTGCCGATGTTCGGGTCGAAGTTGCCCGCGTCCACCAGCGACTGGATGAAATTCGGCAGCAGCAGCACGTCCGGATTCAGGGTCAGCACCCAGTAGCCGCTGGAAAGCCCTATGGCTTGGTTCTGCGCCGCGGCGAACCCGGCGTTTTCCTCGTTGTAGATGATCTGGCAGCGGTCTTCGAACTGTTCCAGGATGTCGATGGTGCCGTCGGTCGAGGCGTTGTCGATGACGATGACTTCTTTACTCGGGTACCGCTGCTCCAGCACCGATTCCAGGCATCTCTTGATAAAACGGCCGCTATTATAAGTTACGATCGTGACTGAGACGAAGTCGTTATGGGACATGAACTCGAACCTGAATTAACGCCGATCACTGGTACATCCGTTCACCCCAAACCGCGGGATCGAAACAAAAACGGTACTCACCCGGCTGGCCGGATGAATGTTCTGCCGGCCAGCGCCATCACCTTGCCGTAAACCGCGATGGGCGTCAGGCTTCGAAATGCCGCCATCCCCCAAAACATCCTGGGTATGGAGCCGAGGAAAACAGCCGCACTCACCATTCTAGCCGTACTGGAACGATAATGCTTGGCGGCAAACCCCAGTAGACTACGATACCAATAAAGTTGCCGGTTCTCCAGCGAAATTTTTGCGAGGGAATGCCCGCCCGTGTGTTTAGCTACGGCTTTTGGTGTGTAGCACATCCGGTAGCCTTTTTGCCGCGATCTCCAGCAGAAATCCACATCTTCGAACCACAGCGGCCGGAACCGCTCGTCAAATCCGCTCAACTCCTGCCACACCTCCCGGCGGATCATCAGGAAGGCGCCCGCCGGCTGTTCCACGTCACTGGGCGTAGAGTAGTCAAAACCCAAGCAACGGTAGTGCCAATTCACAGGGTTGCGGGGCCAAAGCCGATTCACCAGCAGGGCTTCGCAGATCAGCGCGGCCGGCGAGGGCAGGCTGCGCACCGCGAAACCGGTCTGCGGGCGGCCGGCGGCGTCCACCAATTTGCCGCTGGCGCCCGCCACCCCCGGATGGCGGCAGCACTCCACTAGCGCGTCGAGCGAAGTCTCCAGAAGGGCGTCGGGGTTCAATAACAGCACCAATGGCGTGTCCAGCGCGCCTATGCCCTGGTTCACCGCGGCGGCAAATCCGCGGTTATCCGAATTGGCGATCAGCCGTACACCCCTGCGGGAGACCTCCTGGCAGGTGCGGTCCGCCGATGCATTATCCACCACCACGATTTCGGCGCCGGTGGGCAGCGCGTGGTCCAGGCACGCCCCGATTTCGGCCTCCGATTCGTGCGTCACCACGACGATTCCCGCCTCACACATGTGTCACTTTGCCCCGCCTGCGGTGAGCAGAAAATAGAGATTCCAGTACAAATCCCGCCCGGATTCGCGCTGCACGCGGCGAATTTCCCGCTCACCCCCGTGCAGAATTTGCGCGACGCAAGTTACCGAGCCGCGACCGCCAGGGAGCGGTCCCCGCAATTCCCTCCACCGCCGCAACCCCTCCACCTTGCCCCGCAACCACGACCATCCCCTCCCATGACGCAACGCCACCAGTCCCCACAGCGCCTGCGCCACCAGGATGGGCCACGCATACCTCCATAACAAGCGCCCCGGATAATGCTTGGCGATCAGGAAGACCTGATTCCGCGCGGTGCGCCGAGTGGTCTCCGGATGCCAACGCCCCAACGTCGCGCTGCCCGCGTGCCACGCGACGGCATCCGGCACGTAGCGCCCGCCGCACCCAGCCAGCGCGCAGCGCAGTCCGAAATCCACGTCTTCCAGGTACGATTCGAAGCGCTCGTCGAGCAGTCCGATTTTATCGAACAATGCCGTGCGAAACAGCGCCGCTGTGAACGGCGCGGACCCGATCGCGCACGGTTCACGAAACGCCGGCCCGTCCGGGCACCCGTGCCCCACGCGCCACCCAGTGCCGCCGCGGCAGAGCGCGTCGTAGGTGGCGTCGATTCGATCGCGGCCGGCCGCTTGCAGAATTCTGCCCGTCGCAAACCAGACTCCCTCCTCCAGCCCTGCCAACAGCCTCTCCAGCCAGTCCGGAGCCAGTTCCACATCGTTGTTTACGATGGCCACCAGCGGCGTCTGGCTCTCGCGAATCCCCCGATTCACGGCTCGCGCAAAGCCGCCATGCGCGCCCATGCGGACCGCCCTTGCCCCCAACGATTCGGCAAGTTCCGCCGATCCGTCCTGCGACCCATCGTCCACCACCAGCACTTCCGCGGGCGCCTGCGTCTGCGCGCGCAAACCGCACAGCAATCGTTCCAGCAGTTCCCGCCGGTTCCACACTGGCACAATCACCGTCACATCGCCGCTGATTATAGACTCCATGCAGATGAGGAATGTGACAGGATAGCTTACCCGGATACCGGTGCTTTAAAAGTACCGGTACCCCTTACCCGCCATCGGCGGCGGCGCGGCGCCACCGCGGTGCTAAGCTGGGCGGCAGCGCCGAGAGGCGAGGAGGTAGTATGCGTCTGTGCTCCGTATCGCTTTCCACCCTTGTCGTCGGCTTGCTCTGCGCACCCAGCGCCTCAGGCCAGCCGACATCAGTTACCTTTGGTGTTCCCCCGGAGTTCAGCGCCGGGATTTCCTCCATTGTCGGGGGCTTCGCCACCAGTCCGTTCCCGGCCCTCACAGCGGACCTGAACCACGATGGACACGGCGACTTCGTCAGTGTGGACTATACGGCGGGCACGGTTGTCGTGGTGCTGGGTGGCGCCAAAGGATTTCAGACTCCGGCCAGTTTCCCCGCTGTGGCGCATCCGCTGTCCATAGCCGTCGGCGATTTCAACAACGACGGCAACCCCGACCTCCTGGTGGCAGGCGATACGACGGCCATTATGCTCGGCATCGGTAACGGCGGCTTCCAAGCCCCTGTCGCGATTTATGACGCGCCCGCAAATTATGGCGCGGTAGGCGACTTCAACGGCGACGGCAATCCCGACATCGCGCTCTCCGGGCCCGGCCATCTGCTGGTGGCCCTCGGCAACGGAAATGGCGGGTTCAAGCCGTTCGTGGTGTCTCCCATGCACGAACCCTGGGCTATTTATCCGGGCAGCTTCCATAACAACGGCCGGCAGGATTTGATTCTAGTGCAAAGGAAGGCCCCCGTCTGCTTGCTGACGAGCAATGGAGACGGGACCTTCCAGCAGGGCCCGGCCATCTTCGATGCGACCTGGGGAATCACCGTCGCCGACATGAACCAGGACGGCAACCAGGACCTAATCACAATCGACGGGCCACCCAGCTCCCCTGTCCAGGTGTGGCTGGGCGACGGCCACGGGAATTTTACACTCACGGCAAGTCAGCCAGTCGATATGTCGGCCGACTACGTGGCAGTGGCCGATGTCAACGGAGATGGCATCCCGGACGTGGTCACCGCGACCGAAGGGAACAGCGTCTCGATTTTTGTTGGTACGGGCGGAGGCAACTTGCAGACAGGCTACAGCTACAAAGCAAACGCAACGCCGTTGTGGGTGGGCATTGGAACCTTTTTCGCATCGGACCGCGCAGATGTGGTGGTACTCAACAGCGGAGGCAATCATATTTCCGGGCTAACGCTTTCGGTGCTGCGGGATACCGGTGCCGGAGACTACACGGGATTGCGCAACGTCGCGCTGGATGATTTCGGCGCGTTTGCGTTGGGGGACATGAACCAGGACCGTTTCCCCGATTTGATTGTCACCAACTCCAGCTACAATCGTGACGTTCAACCGGAAGTATCCATCCTGCCCGGCTTGGGCGATGGCCGATTTGGCCCCCCCGTAGTCTCGATTTCGCTTTCAAGTTACGCAATTACTCCCGTAGTCGCAGACTTCAATGGCGATGGAACGTCGGATTTCGCTGTTTCGCTCGTGAGCCCCACATCCTCCGTGATCGATGTCGGACTGCAACGACCAGGCAACCAGTTCCAAATGGTCGGCACCTCCCTGCCGGTACCGGTATCGATTGCGTGGGCCGGGGATCTGAACGGCGACGGTCTACCTGATTTGGTGCTGGTGAACGTCGACTGCTTCGACAGCTCGTCCTGCGGCACGGTTTATACGCTGCTCAACACCGGACACGGCGCCTTCGGAAACCCTCTGCAGGTCACCACCAGCCATGGAGCGAACGCGCCGTCTTTCGTGGCCGTGGCCGATTTCGACAACGACGGCATCCCGGATCTGGCCATTGGCGCCGTCGAGGGGTGCGGGTCTGAATATGGCCCCGCCGTCCTGCTCGGCCATGGAGACGGAACCTTCGCGTCGCCAATTTGCTTGGGAAGCTCGTACGCCTACGCCATCGCCGCCGGCGATTTCAACGGCGATGGCGACCAGGACGTAGCCTTTGTCGGCGGGCAGCCTCTTCTTCAGGTGTTCCTGGGCAACGGCAAGGGCGGTTTTCACGCACTTCCCTCGCAGGCAACTCAGGGTCTTCCAGTGCAATTGTTCGCCCTGGATCTTAACGGCGATGGAAACGTGGATTTGGCCTCCATAGGCGGGGCTGGCTATGGCTCCATGGTGCAGGTCTATCTTGGAACTGGGACTGGCGGGTTTGCGTTCGAACCAATTACCTACTATGCCGCGGGCTACTATGATGGCGGCTATAACGGTGGCAGCGCCGAGTTCGGTTACGCCCTGCCAGCCGACCTCAACAACGACCGCAAAATCGATTTTGTCAGTTTCACGGCTGGCTTGGTTTCGGTGTTGCTGAACACGAGCAAATAGGCTGCTCACGTCTTCCGCCGCGGCAGCCGCTTCTTGACCAGAAACAGCAGATTGTGAAAGCCGTCCCGCCACGGATTCAACTTCTTTTCGCCGATCCGCGACGTATACATGATCGAGATCTCGCCGAAGCGCACGCGCGGGTTCTTCAACGCTTCGATCTTGATCTCCTCGGAGAACGCCATGCCGTCCGCTTCAAGCTGCATGTCCTTCAGGATGGAACGCCGGAACACCCACATGCCCGATTGCGAATCGCGCACCCAGCGGAAGTAGAGAATCGACATAGCAAGCGAAAGCATCAGATTGCCGAAATGGTGCTTCAGGCTCATCGCTTGCGGATCGCGGACGGGAAAGCGCGAGGCATTCAGGAAGTCGACCTTCAGGTGCCGGAACGCCTCCAATAGATACGAGATCGCGTCCGGCGGATAGCTATGATCGCCATCCAGCGTCACGATGAGATCGCCGGTGGCGTCGCCGAACCCGCGTTTGTAACTGCGCCCGTAGCCGCGCACATCTTCCCGGATCACTTGCGCGCCGAGCGCGGCCGCCACCAGCGATGTGCGGTCCGTCGAGCCGTTGTCGACCACGATGACCTGGTCGACAAAATTCGGCATGCTGCGCAGCACGCGCTCGATGCCCTGCTCCTCGTTGAGGCAGGGGATGATGACCGTGATGCTGTCGCCTTTATACATTTATCTTGTTTTGTGGGGCGGCCAATCTTGGCCGCAGCCGCCTTTCTAGGCGGCCAGATCCAATTGACCCAATACCCGCCCGTCCATCGTACCGTCTTTATGCGTGCCCGTGAGCGTCTATTGTTATGATGGTGAACAGCATGAAGTGGGTCGTAACGCTACTCTTTTGCCTGAGCGGGGCTGCCGCCTCCGAACTCACCGGCGCGCACGCCGTGTATCTCGTGCCCATGGGCCACGGTTTCGACCAGTTCATCGGCAACCGCCTCACCCGCATGCGCGTGCTGCAGGTGGTCACCGATCCAGCCAAGGCGGACGCCATCCTGACCGACGAAGTCGGCATGCCGCCGGAGGAGCGGTTAAAAGGACTTGTACCCGCCTCCGCCCAATCCGCAGGCCAAGGAAGCGGTCGCTGAAAGGCGTCTCCGGCCAAGATTGGCGCGGGATGTACGGTGGCTCGCCAGTTCAGCCAATACGTAGATCAAGGCGCTATCACGCCGTACTACACGCCAGTCCCAGATCAAGCGGAGTGCGCCGAAGGCGTCATCCTCAACTAGGAGTTACCATGTATAGGAATCGCTTCCCCATCTTCCGCGGGGTCTGCCACGCGATAGTACTACTGATGCTCGCGGCGCCCCTTGCCGGCGCGGGGACCATAACCGATCTGGCTCAACGCGCCGACGCGATCGTCGTCGGCTCCGTCGCGACGGGCACCGACGCTCCCGACCATGCGTCCCTTGACATAGCCGTGGAAAGGCTCCTCAAGGGCGAGGGCCTGCCAGCAATCGTCCATGTGGAACACCCATGGAGGCGGACCGTCATGCTCGTCGACCGGGGATCCCCGGCGGTCCCAATAAATCCTGGGATCCGGGGCATCTGGTTCTTACGGCGGTTGGCGCCTTCGGGCTGGGACGTACTCGTGGCTAACGGGCGGGATGGCTTCCTCCCGGCGCTCTGTTGGCCCGCGGCCGAGGTGCTGCCGGCGCAGTATCAATACCCGCCCGGAGCACCATTGGCGGACGCTCTCACGTTCGAAGTAGGCGCCGTCGCCAAGCGAGGCTTCGCCCCCGAGATCCTTCTAGAAGCGGTGCACTCGCTGAACACCAGCGCAGTCCAAGCCGTCCTGTCGGATTTCCTGCAGTCCCCGGCCCCCTGGGTAAAATCGGTCGCCTTGGCGGGTCTTTTGGAGCGGGGTCAAGCGGGATCGATCGCCAAGCTCCTGCAGGCGTGGCCGGCAATCAGTAAGGATGATCGCAGCAAGCGGAACGTGCTCACGGTACTGGACATCTCGTTCCGTCCTGAGGATCCGGATTCGGTCCGCGAGGTGGCGACGCTGGCGCAGACAAGCACCACACCAGCCGAACTTCGGCCCGCGCTGGTTAAGGTGCTGGTTGCCGTCCACACGCGGGAGGCACTGCCGTTCCTGGCGACTCTCCTGCGGAGTGACGACCCTAAGGATCGGATGGCCGGCGTATCTGCGCTGGCCTCGTTCGCCAACGGCTGCCCCGCGCAGACACCCGAAACCATCAGGAGCCTCGCCCATCTGACGGCCCCCTCCTCGGCCCCTTATCAGACGCCCGAAACGCTGGCGCACCTTGGACTTCACGGGTCACGAACTCCGGAGGCCGAGGCGGAGTTGCTCTCGTTCTGGACCACCTGGTGGAACAATCATCCCGAGCTGCACTGACGCCCAGACCGAAGACACGGTCGCGCCCATTGCTATGATGGTGAGTGAAATGAAATGGGCCGTATCGTTATTTTGGTGCTTGAATCTGGCTGCCGCCGCCGAACTCACCGGCGCGCACGCCGTGTATCTCATGCCCATGGGCCACGGCTTCGACCAGTTCATCGCCAATCGCCTCACCCGCATGCACGTGCTGCAGGTGGTCACCGATCCAGCCAAGGCGGACGCCATCCTGACCGACGAAGTGGGCATGCCGCTGGAGGAGCGGCTAAAGGACTTGTATCCGCCCCCGCCCGATCCGCAAGCCGCGAAAGAGAGAGACGCGGCCAAGGAGAAGGCGGCGAAAGAGAAGGCGGACAAACCAGGAGCTGCCACGCCCCAGGGTCCGCCATCTCTTCTGGGCGATACCGTCAACAAAGCGGAAAAGGCCGGCACCATGGGCGTCTCGGGCCGCGGCCACGGAACCATTTTCCTGGTGGATGTGAAGTCCCGGCAAGTGCTCTGGTCGTTTTTCGACAAGCCCAAGAACTCCAATCCGCACGAACTGGACCACACCGCCGAGCGCGTCGTCAAGCAGCTCAAAGAGGACCTCTCGCCGAAGACAAAGTAGCATTCTTTTCGCGCACGGCGTCCTTATAACTCTCCACCAGCCGCCCGGTAATCGCGGCCATGTCCCAGTTTGCCACGACCTCGGCGCGCGCGCGCGCGGCCATATCCGCGGCGAACGCCGGATCGTCGAAAACCCGCAGCACCCTCGCGGCGAACTCTTCAGGCTGGTCCGCGAGCAAGCAGAACTCCCCGTCATGGCGCGCCAAGCCTTCCGCGCCAATCCGCGTCGAGACCACCGGAATGCCGCTGCCGAAGGCTTCCAGCAGCTTGACGCGCACGCCCGATCCGCTGCGCACCGGACACACGAACACCGCATAGCGGCCCAAAGGCTCGCGAATGTCTTCCACGAAACCGCGGATTTCCACGCCCGGAGCGCGGTCGGCATAAGGGCGCCGGGCGGGCTCGTCCGATCCCACCACCACCAGCCGCGCTTCCGGCCGGCGCGCGATTATCTGCGGCAGGATCTCCTCGACGAACCAATCGAGCGCCACCATGTTGGGTGTGTGCCGGAAGCTTCCCAGAAACAGCATGGTGAACGGCTCGCGTCCGCCGGGCGCGAAGTCGTAGCGGGCAGTGTCTATGCCCGCCCGCAGACCCGCCTGCAGGCGGCCGCGCAGCGGACTTTTGCGCGGCAGAAAACCGGCCAGGTATTCCGCGTTTTCCCGCGTACACACCTGCACCCGGTCGCAGCGCGGCAGCATGCGCAACTCGTAACGCAGCGCCCGCAGATATTCGTAGCGCGCTTTGATCCGGGCGAGCGCGCCGGGCATGTACGCCAGGCCGCGCGCGATGGATTGGAAATAGATATCGTGCTCAAACAGGATGCTGGGAATGCGGCGGTAGGCGCGCGCGTATTGGACCAGCGGCGTGTATTCAAGCTGCACCACGTCGATCCGCCGCAGATAGATCTGGCGGTCAATCAGCCAGTCCAGATCGGCGTTGGCGAACTCGGAGACAGCGTGCGGCCGCAGCGAGCCCAGGCTGGGGGGCATGGGCGGGCGCACCAGGAATTCGACCGAGGCGCAGAAGCTGCGCAGCTCTTCGTGCGCGGCTGCCTCGGACGCCGCCTCCAGCAGGACTACCACGTGTACGCTGCAGCTTCTGGCCAGTTCCCGCAGCGTTTGATACATGAACACGCCGCCGCCGTGTACGGGCGGACAAATCGGATAAGGCGAAACGAACAGAACATTCCGAGCCGCGACCGTAAGGGAGCGGTCCTCCCCAAACCGATCCCGAAAATACCCCCCCATCGGTCTCCGCAACGCTTCGGTATCGTCCACCACGGCTAGGCGGCGCGCCCGCCACCGCGATGCGACCGCGCCCGGAAGCTGCCGGAACGCGCGCCACCAGCCGTCCAGGTTGGCCCGGCCCGGCACCTCGCCGGATGCCACGCTCAGCAACGCTCCGCCATAACTGAAGAAGAAGTGCGCCGCCAGACGCCGCCAATCGTGGATGTTCTTCCAACAAAACAGCAGGCGATTCTTCTTGAGCACCGCCTGGATCTGGGCCTCGCTGAAGCGCTTGCCGATGGTGCCGCGATGCTCGTGATACACGATACTGCGCGGCTGATACAGCACCTTCCAGCCACGCTTCCACGCCATATAGCCGAGGTCGGTGTCCTCCATGTAGAAGGGCGCCAGCAGTTCGTCGAACCCGCCCAGCTCCAGGAATTTTCGCCGGTCGAAGGCGCAGGAACCGCCGCCCCCGTAGAAGCACGGAAACAAATCGTCCACGCCCGGATCGATCCGATGCCCCACTTTCAGGCCGCCATCCTGCCACCAGCCTTGCGTCAGGCCGGTCTCTTCGCGCAGCTTGGCCGGATCGCGAAAGAAGATCTGGCAAGAGACAGCGAACACCAGTTCGTCGCGAAAGCCTTCGAGCAGCGGCGCCAGAAAATCCGGCGACACCTGCATGTCGTTGTTCAGCAGCACCACGACATCGTTTTTCGCTTCGCGGAACCCGGCGTTCGAACCGCCGCCGAAACCGAGATTCCGGTCGAGCGCTAACACTTTCACTCCCGGAAACGCCTGCCGCACGAAATCGGCGCTGCCATCCGCCGAGCCGTTGTCGACTACGATGATTTCGTTATCCGGATGGCCCGCCAGCGCGGCGATCGCCGAAGGCAGATACTTCTCCAGCAGATCGCGCCCATTCCAATTGGGGATGACCACGGTGGCCGCGTGGGGCAGGATGGCATCCTGCGGGCCGATTGCCAATCGGCCCTGCCGCGGCCTTCTGAATCCCTGCGCCACGAACCAGGCTAAATCGGTGATCGCCAAAGACAACACCGCCGCCAACAACATGAGCGGCGAGATAACCAGGAGGAAGACGGTCATCACAGCCCCGCGTCAGGCCCCAACCCGACGCGGCGGCCCAGCCGCACCCAGCGCGAAGATTCCAGCAGGGCCAGCTTGCGCCGAAGCTGCTCCACTTCGGCATCCAGCCTTTGCGCCCACCGCGTGCGTTCTTCCACGGTGCCCTCCGCCTCGTGCAGGCACTCGACACAACGCGTCAGTTCCCGCAGCTTGGCGTCGAGTTCCGCATCCAACTGCCGCGCCCATTCCGTCTTCGTGCGGTTTTCCTGGTCCAGCTCCGAGATTTTGGCTTGGCCGGCGGCCTGCTGGGCGGCCAGTTCCTCCTGCAATTCTCGAATGCGCGCGCCGCCAGCGGCCACCTCCTTGTCCAGCCCTACCGCCCAGCGGTTGTTTTCTTCCAACTCCACCGTCAGTTGGCGATGCGCCCGGTCCAAATCCGCCAGATCGCGCTGGGCTTCTTCGAGCCAACCGTCCTTTCGGCGCAGTTCGCCTTCGAGCAGCGCGATGTGCGTTTCTCTTTCGCGCAGCACGTTCGCCGCGCTGGGGACATACACGAACGTGGGATTTCCGGTCTGCGGCCGGTGCGCGCAGACCGCCACGAAGAAGTGCGATTCCGCGGGCGGCGTTTCGCCGCCATCCACGCGCACTTCGGTTGTCGCGCCCGCCCCCCCCGCCTGCAAGGGACGGAACGCCACCCCCTCCACGTGGTTCTCCAGAAACAGCGAAATATGCGGGAAAACGGCCGATAATTCGCTTTGGAACTCATCGAATTCGAATTCGTGCGCGTGAAACGGATTGGCGCCCGCTTGGCTGCGCGATTCCGCGTAATAAAGCTTATTCGGCGTGGAGACGATGAACTGTCCGGTGGGCGCCAGCACGCGCCGCGCTTCGAGCAGGAAGTCCCGCCAGCCGGACAGGTGCTCGATCACCTCGAAGGCCACCACCAGATCGAAGGCCGCATCGGGATGCGGCAGCGCCATACAGGACGACTGTTCGAATTCGAGGTACGGCAGCCGGTAATGCTCGCGGGCGAATGCCACGGCCTCGGCGGCGATATCCGCGCCCACCACCGATAGCGCGGATTTCGCCAGTTCCGCCGCGCCGTAGCCCGCGCCGCAGCCGGCGTCCAGCACCCGTTTGCCGCGGGCCAGCCGCGCCGCGAAGGCGTAACGCGCCAAGTGCTCGTTCAGCAGGTCCGCGTCCACCTGTCCCGGGATGACGCGTTCGCCGGTGAATACGGATCTGGTAATAGCGTCAACCAACGCCGTGCTCCGTCAACTCGGCCGGCTTGGCAGCCAGCCGCGCATTCACCTCCACCCGGCACGGCATACGCAGGAATCCGTAGACCTGACCCTGGGAGTGCCCCATCTGCAGCGCGATGGCGTTTTCGATCCAGTCGCACATCTTGTAGCCCAACAGAGTACCGTCGGCGATGGCCGGCGAAAAAGCAAAGGAGCTGGGATACAACTCGGGCATCTCCAGATGAAAGTCCACCGTATAGATATCGCCCGCCATCATGGGCGGCAGATCGTAATCCTCGCGCGAGGTGTTGGTGCCCGAAAAATCGATGCCCAAATGGTTGCGCATCATGAATCCCACGATCGGTTGCGAGATCTCGTCGTGGGCGTGCACGCTGATCCGCAAGGTGATCCGCTGCGACGGCTCCAGCAGCCGCACCGGATCGCCTTGCGCATCCAGCACGGCGATTCCCAACACTTCGGCGCGGCCGTCGCCATAGCGGTGATCGATGTTCGGAATGTGTTCGACGATCTCCGGGGCGCACACTTGCGGGTCGGCGCTCTCCGGCGCGGCTCCCGGGGATCCCTTCGCCATCAGATACGCGGAGTCCTTTTCCACCATGGCCGCCAGATATTTGGCCGCCACACGGTCCGTTTCGCCGATCTCCCGGATGCGGCCGTGCTCCAGCCACAGGGCGCGGTCGCCGAGGGCCTTCACATCGGCGATGGCGTGGGAGACGAACAGAATGGTGACGCCCCGCGCGCGGAGCTCGTGTACTTTGCGCATGCAGCGCTGGCGGAAGTAGAGGTCGCCCACCGCCAGGGCCTCGTCTACCAGCAGGATCTCGGGGTCCACGCTGATGGCCACGGCGAAAGCCAGCCGCACCACCATGCCGCTCGAATACGTCTTCACCGGCTGATTGATGAATTCGCCGATTTCGGCGAATTCCTCGATATCCCTATAGCGCTGGTCGATCTGCCGGGTGCTGAGGCCCAGGATGGATCCGTTCAAATAGACGTTGTCGTGGCCGGTGAATTCGGGGTTGAATCCGGCGCCGAGTTCCAGCAGCGCCGACACTCTCCCGTTCACCGTGAGCGAACCGCGGGTGGGCTGTAAAATACCGGCCACCATTTGCAGTAACGTACTCTTGCCGGAGCCGTTTTCGCCGATCAGGCAGAAGGTTTCGCCGCTGCGGGCTTCGAAGCTGACGTCGTGCAGGGCCCAGAAATCCTTGTGGCACTTCAGCCGGTTAAACGAAAGCAACTCCTTCAACCGGTCGCCCGGCGAGTCATAGATCGAGTAGCTTTTCGAGACACCCTGAAATTCGACGGCGTTCACGTTCGGTGGCCTGGGAAGTGCTGGAACCATCAGTGTAGCGGAAGTGGGCTGGGGGATGGGGAGAAGACAAAAAAGCGCCGGCCGGGCTGGTGGCCCGGCTGGCGCACGGTTTTGGTTCCGGAAGGCCGCTACGGCGTGGTCACCGACACCACCGCCGACATGGGAGAAATGTTGCCGCCCATGTCTTTCGCCTGGATGGCGTAATAATACGTCGTGGCCGGCGCCACGGTGCCGTCGATTGTCGAGGTCTGCGTGGCCGCGATCACCCTAAGCGAGGCCAGGCTGGAAGGCGAGATCCCCCGGAAGACGTTGTACGTTAGCAGCGGCATGCCGCTTGGCCCCGCCGCCCACGTCAGACTGACCTGCGCTTTGGATGGCGCGGTTGCCACCAGATCGGTGGGTGCGGAGGGCGGCCCCAGCGTGGTTGCGGAGACCGTGGCGGACATCGGCGAAACATCCCCGCCCGAGTCGATCGCCTGGACGGCGTAAAAGTAAGTCGTCGCCGGTGATCCGGAGTTGTCGTTATACGCTGTCAGCGCGACGGTGGCCACCTGGCTCAGATTGGAGGATGTGATTCCGCGATACACGCGATAGTTCTGGATCGGCGCACCGCCGCTCGATGAGGCCGACCAAGTCAGGCTAAGCTTGCTCTCCGAGATCGGCGTAGCCGCCAGGCCGGTGGGCGCCGTGGGCGGCATGGGCGTAGCGGCGGACACGGTTGCGGACAGCGCCGACTGGTCGGCTCCGGTGTCGACCGCCATGACGGCATAGTAGTAGGTCGTCCCCGCCGTTACGGTTGTGTCCGTATAGCCGGTTTGCGGGTCGATGGCCACCTGGCTCAGATTGGAAGACGTGGTGCCGCGGTACACGTGGTAGTTCAGGATCGGCAGGCCGGCGCCGGCCACGGCGGACCATGTCACCACGATCTTGGTGGCCGCGGACGCGATTGCCGATAGACTCGCCGGTGCCGCGGGCGGCATGGGCGTCGTAACCGATACGGTCGCCGACATCGCTGAGACGTTTCCGGACGAATCCGCCGCCTCTACGCCGTAGTAATACGTGGTCCCGCAGGTCAAGGGATAACTCGTGTAGGATAGGGTCGTGCTTTGGGTACGCCCCACCTGGGCCAGAGCGGCTGGAGACATTCCCCAGAACACGATATAGCTGGCCACTCCCACGTTATCCGTGGAAGCAGACCAGGTCAACGTCGCTTTTTGACAGTTGGCGGCTGTGGCCACCACCCCGCCGGGCGCAGTGGGCGCCGTAACGTCCTTGGTGGTGACGCTGACGGAGGGCGACGGAACCGAGATGTTTCCAGCCAGATCGAAGGCTTCGATGGTGTAGGCATACGTGGTACTCTGCGTCAGCCCCGAGTCCTGATAGTAAAGCGTTGCCGTGGATGCAATGACAGAGGCATTGCGCAAGACGTAGTAACCGGCCACTCCCACGTTATCGGTGGATGCACTCCAGTTCAAGCCCGCTGTGTTGGCATTGGACGACGCGCCAGTCACCCCCGGGGGAGTCGTGGGAGCAACGGTATCGGGTGGCGCGACCAGCGAACTGTAATAGCTGATCGCCGTGCTGGTGTACATGGCCTGGTCCAGGTTTTGCGACGATTGGGCGCTCCACGCGCTCACCATCTCGGCGGGCGTCAGATCGTCGGTGGCACTGTCGTACGGCAGATAGGATTCGAAGGCCTCCGTGCTAAATGGAGTCATGAACAGCATCTGGCTGTGCCGCGCCAGGTTTTGCATGGCCTGTATGAAAAGCGCATCGAGCGGCGGCCAAAAATTGAATGGGTCCCGCCCCCGGACCTGATCCGGGGAAAGCACGCCGAGTTCGTCGTCCGCCACCTTCCACAGCCAGCATTCCGTCATCGCCACCGGCTTGCCCGCGGCCGCCGCCGCCGCCACGATCTGGAGCGTGACGGGTAGAATATTGTTGTTGATCGGGTACACGTGAAAGTCGATGAAATCCAAGGGCATGGTCACATACTCCTGGATGAACGCCAGGGAATTCTGTTGCGAGGTGCCGGTTCCGGCGCCTAACTTCATGCCCGGCACGCCGGATTGCTGCACGCTCGCCAAGATGGTGCTCAATAGGGAGGCGGATCCGCTGGGGGTGTTGGCCTCGCTTTGGCCGCTGTCGTCGGCCTCCGTAATGGGCTCCTCCAGCACCACCAGATAGTCCGGCCGCATGGTCTGCGCGATCGTCAGCGCGGTCTGCGCGCGCGCCTGCTGATACGCGGTCCAGTCGAGCGTGGCGTAAAAAGGCGCCGAGTTCCAGCCAGCTTGCACGTCGTTGACCAGCAGCGTATCGTTTTCGACAATCAGTTTCATGCCCGCCGCCCGTACCAGCGCCGCGACCTGCTGATAAAAGGTCACCCACTGCGCGTACGATTGCCCCTGGCTGGTCAGAAACGGCTCGTACAACATCGGGAAGCCTACTTCCACCATCACCGCCTGCGCCCCCATGGCTTTGATTGCCTGCACCTGCATCGTGACTCCCGACATGGTGCCCGGATTGACCAGCGCCGGACCCGCGTCGGCGTCCGCATTCTTGAGATTGGCAGTGTTCAGCGTCGGAGTCTGGCTCGGCGGCTCGGCGTTCAGCGTGGTGTTGAAGTTGCTGAGATACGTATTCAGCGTACCGTAGATAGCCTGGAATGCAGGCGGAACCGGCGGCGCCTGCGCCCGCGCGCCGCCCACCTGAAGCAACGCCAGCAGCGATGCAGCCAAAAGAGAGGAACCGCCCCGCGACCCTCGAAAAGAAGAAAGTATTGATTTCATGCGTTTGACATCCGATTATCTAATCGGCTGCAAACTAGCTTTCTGGTTGTTTCGGGAAGTGTTTATTTTATTGCGGCAACGGCGCTGACGGTGATAATTATGGGCGACGTGCGCGGGGCTGCGTGCCGAATCGAACGGCTCCTGTGAATGGCCGGCGGACGGGCTGAAATCGGATCGCCGATTCAAGCCGGCGAAAATTGGAATGGGCGGCCGCCGGATCCTGCTGCAAGCATTTCTTCCGGCCGGTGGAGTCTGTTCGACTGCGGTGCAAATTACCGCGGCGCCTGTGCAAATTTGCGTCTGGCGCGTCACCACTCAGCGGCCGGTCAGCGAAGCAACCCGGTAGCCGCCCATCTGGTCGACTGGTTCTATGTAACCTCCTTTTTACAAGCAGGCTACCCCCAAAGGGGTATCGCGTACACCCCTTCTTGCGAATCGGGGCGGTTTTGAGAAGCCACCTTCGCTCCCCATCCCCCCTTCACTATGCACCCGCCCGGCGCCGCTGTCAAGTCTTATTACCAGTTCATCGCCGTCGGAAAAGACGGGATCTATGTTATACCCGGAAGAGGGACCGCACGTTCCCCAGACGCATGCATAACGAGCTTATTGCGGTTACAGGCGCCGGCGGCTTCATCGGCGGCGCGCTTGTGGCGGACCTGCGCCGCCACGGCTACCGGAAGATCCGGGCCATCGACGTCAAGCCCTTCGACCAGTGGTACCAGCGCTTCGACGACGTCGAAAATCTGTCGCTCGACCTCAACCTGAGCGCGCACTGCGACACCGCCGCCGCCGGCGCCAGCCATGTTTTCAATCTCGCGGCCAACATGGGCGGCATGGGCTTCATCGAAAGCCACAAGGCGCTGTGCATGCTCTCCGTGCTCATCAATACCCAAATGCTGGAAGCCGCGCGCCGCCACGGCGTCCACAGCTATTATTACTCCTCGTCGGCCTGCGTCTACAATGCGGATAAACAGCGCGCACTGCTTTCCCCGGCGCTCAAGGAAGAAGACGCCTACCCGGCCATGCCCGAAGACGGCTACGGCTGGGAGAAGCTGTTCTCCGAACGGCTCTGCCGGCACTTTCGGGAAGACTTCGGATTGCGTACCCGCGTGGCGCGGTATCACAACGTCTACGGTCCGTATGGCACCTGGCGCGGAGGACGCGAGAAGGCCCCCGCCGCCATCTGCCGCAAGGTGATCGAAGCGCAACTGTCCGGGAATCTCGGAATCTCCATCTGGGGCAGTGGCAGCCAGACGCGCAGCTTCATGTACATCGACGACTGCGTCAAGGGCACCCGGATGATCATGGATTCGGAGATTTTGGAACCCATCAACCTGGGCTCCAGCGAGCTGGTGAGCATCAACCAGCTTGTGGATCTGGTCGAGGACATCGCCGGCGTAAAGCTGAAACGCACCTACGATCTCAGCGCCCCCAAGGGCGTAAACGGCCGCAATAGCGACAACACGCTGATCCGGAAATACCTGAACTGGGAACCCTCCATCCGCCTGCGCGACGGCCTGGAAAGAACCTACGCCTGGATCTACGACCAGTACAAAGCCTGGCAAAGCGGCGCGAAATGCGTAGAGTGAATGGATTTAGAGCAGGCTGATCAAGATCACTGTCGGACGAACGTTCGATCTTCGGTGTAGCCGTTATTGAGGCCACATTTGTCTTCTGACCGTCTACGTACCAGTGGAGTACGTCCGGGTCATCAAACAGATCACCATGCAAGTGGACAACACACTTATCAGAGCCCGTACGAGTTGTTACGAACTTCCCGCCTATCGTTCCCCTGAGCACGTGATTTGGAAACACCGCTACGATATCACCCCCATGTTGCGTCACGGTCATCGGAGCGATGTTCGCGCCTTGATTTGCGCTTATAGGTTGATTGTCGAACGTTGCGGCTAGCCAAACCGCCTGGTAATTATGGCACGCGCGAGCATGGCCTATAATCAACGAAAAGCCAAGAATAAGCAGCACTGGAATTTTCATGGCCCAGGTCTTGCCATGAGCCCTCGGATAGTGTCAATAAATACATTTTGCCGCGTCAAGCCTCGTTAGAAATGTCCCCTCCCTTACCTCGATAGAAGTGTTCCCTGTTTCTTCGCCGACGCAGTCGGCGGCTTTTGGTTTTTTCTTCGTTCAAAACCCAAGAGAAGGCGGTGGGAAAGTGGGAAACCTGCTTTTGGTTTTCCACTTTTACACCGCTACGCCATTTCCGCAGCTCTTTTTTTAATCGCACGGT
>Ga0302324_100002425_pt1 | contig 43162 bp, 34 predicted proteins | sample Palsa_T0_1_FD_201949 | JGI IMG/M metagenome (GOLD analysis project Ga0302324, IMG submission 201949) | Peat permafrost microbial communities from Stordalen Mire near Abisko, Sweden - Palsa_T0_1 | ecosystem: Environmental > Terrestrial > Soil > Palsa > Peat permafrost | place: Sweden: Abisko... | reverse complement strand
TCATAAGTCGAGTAAGCAGGGTTTTCGAAGCGCAGTCTGCCGGTGCTGACGGCTCCGGCTTCGGCGATCGTAGGATTCGAGCCTGCCTGCGTGAATGAATGGCCGCTGTGCGTGGCGCCCACCTGCACGAAGGGCAGATACGTTCCCATTACCCACTCGTAGCGCGCGCGCAGGCTGAACTGCAGCGGCGGTGCATCGGCGCTCGGGGCGCCCTCCGGACCGAAGGGGCTCTGCACCGTAGCGCAATCGGCGCCGTACGCATTGCAGGCAAAGGTGATGGGTTTGCCGTAATTCGCGCTGGCGGGATTGTTGTCGAGCAGGATCGGCGAATTCGTCTGCCGGCTCTGGTTCCAGGAGCCCGCGCCCTGCAGCGTCAGCCCATTCACCACCCGGAATACCAGCGATGACTCGAGTCCCTTGACGAGGAAGTTCTGGCCGTTGGTGTTGAAGAAAATATTGCCGACCACGCCGGGATCAAAGAACGCGACCTGCACGTCGTCCCAGTTCTCGCGGTAGATGGCGCCGTTCCATTGCAGGCGATGGTCCAGGAACTCCGTCTTCCAGCCGATCTCGTTGTTGGTCAACTTGTCCGACGAATACGACTTGGGAATGATGTATTGCGGTACCAGGTCCGGCGTGAAGGCATGGAACGATCCGCCGTTCTGGTTGAAGCCGCCCGGACGAAAGCCCTGCGAGAACGTGTAGTACACCATGGTGTCCGGCGTGACGTGCCAGGTGAGGTTGCCGCGGCTCTTGAAGCCGGACTCGGTGTCGGTGAGATTCGCCGCGTTCAGGTTGTAAGAGTAGGCCGGGTTGTGGCAGCCACCGGCGGGCGCGCCGCCCTGAAAGCAGCCGAAACTGGCAAGCACACTGCCCGCCGAGGAGTTGTCGAAGCGAAAATGCCGCGTGCCCGCCGTCAGCGTGAGCACCTTGGGTATGAGGTCGTAGTCGAGCGATGCAAAGAACGCGGTCTGTTTGGTCTCACGCACCGTGTCCTGGTAGAAGGAGGTGCTGTTGCCCTGCACACCGGGATTGACGACGGTCGTCCCGGAGAAAGTGCCGACGTTCGCGAAGCAGCCGCTGTTGCCGGCCGTGCCCGGCGCGCCGTTCGAGGTGCACGAAGGAACGGTCTTGTAGTTCCAGCCGGTCTCGTCGTAGAGCTCATTCGCTTCCCAAAAAGCGCCTGCGATCGCACGGAAACGCCACTCATCCGGAGTGCTCAGGCGAAATTCATGCTGCTGGTGCAGGTTGCGCTCCACCGAGTGCCAGGTGGCGCTCGGGGAGTAACAGGTGGACTTCAGGCTGTTGTTGTAGCCGGATCCGGGCCCGTAGCACTGGTAATAGTCCGCATACACGCCGCGCGCGTAGTTCGTGTAGTCGCCCACCTGATCAACGTTGCGCACCAGGTAGCCGCCGGTGTAGACGGCCTTCAAATTGCCGAACTTGCCGTTCACCGTCCAAGCGCTGCTTTCGAACTTGTCCTTGTCGTAGGCACTGTTGAACAGCGAGACTTCGAGCGGGGCCAGCGGCGTGCCGTCTGAGGAATTGGGCTGCTGGTAGAAGACGCCCTGCGTGTTCATGTCCTGGTAGGACTGCGAGATGAGTATGTTCCAGTCTTCGTTGAACTTGTACAGCGCCTCCACGCGCATGCCCTCGTAGGTCACGGGGTTGATGGCTCTTCCCACGACGCTCGCATTGTTGATGCTGGGACTTCCGGGGGGCACGCAATAACCGTTGTTCGCCCCGCCGTCCGGGCAATGTCCATTGACCGCCGGATACTGCGCATAGTGAATGCCGATGTCGGTGTCCGCGCGCGTAAACGTCGAGGGCACGTTGTCGATGTAGCCGCCACGCCTGTCGTTGTAGATCACCCCGCGCACCGCCATCTTGTCGGTGATGAGCGGCAGGTTCAATACCGCGACGAGGTTCGCGTTCGGATCCCCGTGAGCGGTCGTGCCGTAGCCGGCTTTGACGTCTCCCTCGGTGACGTCGAGCTTCGGTTCGTTCGTGATGTAGCGGATCACGCCCGCCTCGGCGCCGGCGCCGAAGAGCGTGCCCTGCGGACCCTCCAGAACCTCGATGCGATTGAGATCGGCGGCGTAGATGTCGAGGTTGCGATTCGGCAGCTGTCCGGATTGATTGTCCAGATAGATGGCAACGTTGGGCCATAAGCCGGTGGAACCGCTGCCCTGGCTCGGCTGCGAACCGGCGCTTAGGCCACGCATGAAGACCTCGTTCTGGCCCGGGCCATTGCTCGCCACCGTGACGTTCGGCAGAAACTTGATGTAGTCGTCGAACGTCGCGATGTTCAGCTGCTGCAGATTCTGCGCGGTCAGGGCCTGCATGGAGATCGGCACGTCCTGCATGTTCTCCGTGCGGCGCTGCGCGGTGACGGTAACCTCGGCGATCGCATCCGTGCTCGCACCGGCACTCTCGGCCGACGCTTCGGCAGCCGCTGCCGCGTAGGATGCGCCGCTTAAGATCGCCGCTACCGCGTACGAGACCTTGGAGTTCATTGTTTGATCCTTATGAGCGATTAGCGGCCAGTCATGGATGGCGAGATCTTTGAGATTCTTTTCGAACAGGGCCGTTCTGCCGGACGCACTGCAAAGCGCGACCGCGTCATTGATGCGCGTGGCAGCGCCGAGCGCGCGTGCTGCGCGCTGCATGGAGAGCTGGTTACGTGTGCCGACCGGGTGTTCCGCATCGTGGTCCCCGATTCTTGAAGTCGATCTGCGTTGCGACCGGCGTTGAATGCTCACTCAACGCAGTCCAAATCCCCCACCTACAGCGTATCTTGAATCATGCGATATCCGGAATCAAGATTATGACGGAAAATTTAAAGCTATATCTATTAGCGTTTTAGGAAACACTCTTGATGCGCAATTGTCATTTCAATGTGCCGGGGGATGCGTTGAATGATCGTTTAACGTGGCGTCGGCGCGACGAAACAATCGGGGCGCTCGTCGCGCGCGCAAGGAAGGCTCGCAATCGCGCGCGGCGCCTGCGTGCTGGCACTAGCTTGGATCGCGCGCGCGGCGCGCGCCGAGAAGCGCGGCGAGCGAGTTTGAAGCAGCAGTTACGGCGCAATCGGCAATGGTGCGACCGAGCCCGTGGCGATGAACCAGGGATTGGAAAATCCGGGTTTGCCATAGAGGAGCGGGCTGCCGTCCGCGCTCACCACAGCGCCGCCCGCGGCGACGAGCACGGCGTGTCCGGCCGCGGTGTCCCATTCCATCGTGGTTCCGAGGCGCGGATATAGATCAGCCTCCCCGCTTGCGAGCAGGCAGAATTTAAGCGACGAGCCAATTGAAACGGTGTCGGCCACCGTGTATCCCGTGAGGTACGCGCGCATCTTCGGGCTCGGATGCGAGCGCGATGCAACCACCGTCAATCCCAAAGGCGGCGCGCGCCGCACCTGGATGGGCAGCCGAGCGTAGCCATCACCGTCACGCGTCGGCGTGGCGCGAAAGGCGTGCGCAGCTTCCACATCGCCGCCGAAGAGCTCGCCGCTCGCCGGGGCATAGACGACACCCAGCACCGGGCCACCGCCGCGCACCAGCGCGATGTTGACCGTGAACTCAGGACGCCCGGCGACGAATTCGCGCGTGCCATCGAGCGGATCGACGAGAAAAAACGTCTCCCCGATGGCGGGCACGCGTCCGGCGGCCACCTCCTCCTCGGCAATGATGGGGATATGGGCGAGGAGCGCGCCCAGGCGCTTCAGAATGATGGCTTCGGCGGCATGGTCCGCCGCCGTGACCGGGGAGTTGTCCTTCTTGTGTGCGAGCTTTAAATCGCCCCGGAAGATGTCATGCGCTGCATGGCCGGCTTCGAGTGCCGCGGCAACCATGATTTCAAGGATTTCTCGATCATGCACGTGACAGGCACCTCGACGGCAGCTCTACGGGAGGCCGTGCGCCGCACGGCCATCGGCGCGGGCGCGACCAGGATCTAGGAACGATAACGGTGGAGGGTAACGCTAGCTTGCGCGAATGGCCTCGACCTGGATTAGCAGTTTCACTGCCATCTTGAAGCCGAACTTCGCGCCGTAATCGATGCCAAACTGACTGCGATCAAGGGTTGCGGAGGCGTCCGCGCCGCAGACCTCTTTCTTGATCATCGGGTTCTGCATGCACTTGAACTGATTGAGTGTCAACGTCAGGGGCTTCGTTACGCCGTGCATGGTGAGCTGGCCGCTCACTTCCGCAGGCGCATCGCCGTTGAATTTGACGATCGTGCCCTTGTAGGTGATCGTCGGATACTTCGCGATGTCAAACATCTCCGGAGATTTTGCGTGTTCATTGAGCTTGGCGTGACCAAAGTCGATCGATGATGCGTCGACGGTAATGTCGACGGTGCCGGTCTTGGCCGCGCTGTCGAGGACGATGGTGCCCGAGGTTTTCGTCATCTTGCCGCGCCAAATCGACAAGCCGTTGAAGTGATCCGCCTCGAAGCTCGGATACGTGTGCGCAGGATCAACCTGGTAGGTCACCGGTGCAGCCATCGCCGCGCCAGCCACGAGCAGTAAAGTGATCAGGACGAGGGGGGTCTTCATCGTACGTTTCCTTGAGTTATGAGCGTTGCACGCGCCAGCGTGCCGCGGCGCGGCATAGCGTAGCGGCACGGACGGATGCTCTCAAGCTCGCAGGTGGCCGCCGGCCTTTAACGCCTGCGCGACGACGGCGTGCGTGATGCGCCCGGCATCCACATTGAGCCCGCTCGCAAGCCCCGGGTCGCGCTGCAGCGCCTCGCGCCAGCCATGATCGGCGAGCGCGCGCACATAGGGCAGCGTCGCGTTGGTGAGCGCGTAGGTGGAGGTGCGCGGCACGGCACCCGGCATGTTGGCGACGCAGTAGTGGATCACGCCATCGACCACGAAGGTCGGGTTGTCATGCGTCGTCGGCCGGCTGGTCTCGAAACAGCCGCCCTGATCGATGGAGATGTCCACCACCACCGCGCCGGTCTTCATCTTCTTGATCATCGCGCGCGATACGAGCTTCGGCGCGGTGGCACCCACCACGAGCACGGCGCCAATGACGAGGTCGGCGTCGGCGACCAAGCGCTCGATCGCCTGAGTCGTCGAATAAGCGGTATGCAAAGCCGAGCCAAAAATGGAGGAAAGCTCGCGCAGGCGATCGACCGAGCGGTCGACGACGGTGACGTCGGCGCGCAGGCCGACCGCCATTTCCGCCGCATGCGTGCCCGACACGCCGCCGCCCAGAATCACGACTTTTGCCGGCGGCACGCCAGGTACGCCGCCCAGAAGAACTCCGAAACCGCCGTTGGCCTTCTGCAGGCAGGCGGCCCCCACCTGGATGGACATGCGCCCGGCCACCTCACTCATCGGCGTAAGCAGCGGCAAAGAGCCATTCCGCCCCGTGACGGTCTCGTACGCGATCGCGGTCGCGCCAGAGCGCATGAGGCCCTCAGCCTGCGCGGCGTCCGCTGCCAGATGCAGGTAGGTAAAGAGCACCTGCCCCGAATGCAGCATGGCGCATTCCTTGGGCTGCGGTTCCTTCACCTTCACGATGAGTTCGGCGCGCTCGAAAACAGCCGCCGCCGCCGGCGCAATCGACGCGCCGACGGATTCATAGTGCGCGTCGGAGACGCCGATGCCGCCGCCGGCGCCGCTCTCGACGGTGACTTCATGGCCTGCTTGGGTGAGCTCGCGCACGCCTTCGGGCACGAGTCCCACGCGGTATTCCTGAACCTTTATCTCTCGCGGCACACCGATACGCATTGCAGGCATCCCCGATTTTGAATTGTCTATGCAGGTGCAACGGCCGAATAGTCACGCAGCGTCACGGCAAATTCACGCAGCGCACGAATTCCGCTCGCTTCGGCACGTACGCACCACTCCCGCAATTGTTGCACGGCGTGGCCCTGGTTGGCGGTGCCCGTGTTCCAGGAGCGCTGCAGGCTGTCGCGAAACTCGACGACGGCGCGCAGCACCTCGTAGCGCGCCAGAAGATCCCCCAGCATGCGGCGCGCCTCCTCGGCCAACAGCGCGGGATGGCGGATCAGAAGCATCGGTGCCACGCGCGGAACGGCGCCCACGGGCTCGCTCCGGGCGAGTTCCCGGCACACCGGCCGCACGACGCGCCGCGCATAGTCGCGCAGCACGTGCATGCGGTTGGTAAAGAGCGCGCGTGCGGTATCCGCATCAAGGGTACTGCGTGCACGGATGAAGTGCGGGTGCGGCGCGACGCGGCGCACTTGGGCAAGCCCGAGCGCCTGAAAGAGCCGGATCCACAGCCAGCCGATGTCGATTTCCCAGGGTTGTACGGCAAAACGTGCCGAGCGCGGAAACGCATGGTGGTTATTGTGCAGTTCCTCGCCCCCCACGAGCAGGCCCCAGGGGACGATATTGGTCGCGGTGGAGGGCATCTCGAAACTGCGGTAACCCAGACGGTGGCCGATACCGTTGATGATGCCGCCGGCGAAGAACGGCTGCGCGGCCATATGGACGGCCACCATGACGATGCCCGGCACACCGAAGAGGAAAAGCTCGGCCGTGATGAAGAGGACGATACCGGCAGCGGGCCACCGACTGTAGAGCTTACGCTCAAGCCAGTCATCGGGTGTGCCGCGGCTGTAGTGCTCGAGAATGTGTGGGTCGCGGGCGGCTGCGATATAGAGCTCATAGCCTTCAAGGACGACCTTCTTCAGCCCGAAGATCACCGGGCTGTGCGGGTCACCGGGCTGATCAGCAAAGGCGTGGTGGCGGCGGTGGACCGCCACCCACTCGCGGGTGACCGTGCCAGAGCTGAACCAGAGCCAGAACCTGAAAAAATGACGCAGGGCCGGGTGCAGCACCAATCCCCCATGCGACTGATCCCGGTGCAGGTACAAGGTAATACCGAGAAACATGAGCTGGATGAGGCCAAAGGCGACCAGCGCGTAGCCCCAGAGCGGCAACTCCACGAGTCCGTAGGGAAAATGGCTGCTTAGCATCAAATCTCCTCCAGCCCGGCGGGGTGGCCGCGCGGGGAAAACTCTAGGTGCGGCGCGACCTTAGCACGGATATTGCCGACGCACGCGCGCTTCGCACGCACCGGTGGAACGATCCTGCGCGCTTTGCGTTGAGATGAGCGAGCAGCCGAATTACCGGTGGGCAACAGGAGAGTGGTATGGATAACGACCGCATCAAGGGCGCCGTCAAACAAAAAGTCGGCGAAGTCAAAGAGGCAACCGGCAAAGTGCTGGGCGACGAGAAGCTTAAACGCCAAGGTCAAGCTGAAGAAGTCGCCGGCAAGGTTCAGAACATCGTCGGCGGCGTAAAGGACGCCGCGCGCGAGAACCGCGACAGGAAATAGCGGTACCCGATAACGAACGGGAGCGCGGATTCCCCGCGCTCCCGTTCGCCCCGTTCAGTTCTAGGATTTCTTCGCGTTGAGTTTTTCCACCGCAGCCATCGTGTTTGCCACATGCTGCCCGGGATCCATTGCGGTGTAGGAATAGACGATGGTGCCGTTAGGCGCGATCACGTAGGACGTGCGATTCGCGTATTCGGGCTTGACCGCGAGCACCGCGTCGTAGGCCTTCATGATGCTCTGGTCCACATCGGCCGCGACCGCGAACTTGTTGCGGCATTCGCTCACCGAGAATCTGTTCAGCGTATCGACTGAGTCGTGCGACACGCCGATGACGGTTGCGCCCAAGGCTTTGAATTTGTCCGTGGCCTCGGCGAAGTCATGGGCTTCGACGGTGCATCCGGGCGTGAATGCGGCCGGGTAGAAGTACAGCACCACCGGTCCCTTTTTCAGCGCATCCGCGAGCGAAAAGGTAAACGGCTTGCCGGCAAGCGACGCCTGGGTGGTGAAATCCGGGGCCATATGACCATTGGGCAGGGCCGCAAAAGCCGAAGCGGCGGCGAGCGCGCCGAAGAGCGCACAGCTTGAGAAGAGTTTCATGAGAGTCCTTTGACGTAAGGGTTAATCCGTGCCGGCAAGGTACGACGTTGCACGAAAGGCGTCCAGTCGCGGCGCATTCCCGCTTCAGCATTCCTGAATCGAGCTTCAGCACAACGAAGTCTCGCTCCTGCGCAAGCTGCCAGCATAGCGACACTCGATACGTCAGGAGGCGATCATGAATACGAAGTCACTGTCACTCATAGTTCTGGGGTCAATCACCGTTGCCATCCATCTTGCCGGCTTTGCCGCGGTCGAAGTGGGCGCACAGAAGTTCCTCGCTCAATCCGTCAGCTACCGCGATCTTGATTTATCGCGGCCCGCCGATGCGGCCGTGCTCTATGAGCGCATCGGGCAGGCCGCGGCGGAGGTCTGCGAGCCCTTCGATGCGGCCAAGGGCGCGCGCGCGACGCTGCAGCACAAATGCGTCGACCGGGCCATCGCCAGGACCGTCGCACGGATCAATGATGCGAATCTGACCGCGCGCCATCAGGCGGGTTACAAGCTGCGCGGCGCGGCGCAGTCGTAAGGACAGCCAGCCACTGACGGCATTCCCCCAGCCCCGGCATGTAGACGGCAAGGATATAGCCATGCCAGCATGCCGCGCGCTGGGGGCCTTTCAATGCCTATTGCAAAGCGGTCGACCAGGAAATCAGCACGCACACCTGCACCGGGGTTTCGCCGCCTGCCTCTGGCGAGCTTGCGGGTGTTCGTTGCCGCCGCGGAATATCCCTCATTCAGCCATGCCGCCGACGCGCTCGGGGTGAGCGCCGCCGCGGTCAGCATGCAGATTCGAGCGCTCGAGGAGTACCTGCGAACGCCTCTCTTTCATCGTCGCGGCAGACTTGCGCAATTGACGGCGGCAGGAACGCAGCTCTTGCCACGCGTACGCAATGGGCTGGCGGAGCTCGAGCGCGCCATCAACGAAGCGCGGCTCGAGCAGCGTACCGGGCCGCTCACTGTGAGCATGCTCGCATCGTTCCTGCAGCAATGGCTGCTGCTGCGGCTGCCGGGCTTCAACGCGCGCCATCCCCAGTTTGAAGTGCGCATCCACACCTCCGACCAGCTCGTTGATTTTGGCCATTCGGACGTACAGGCGGCGATCCGCTTCGGTGGCGGCAACTGGCCAAAATTGCATTGCGAGAAACTGCTTGATGATTGGCTGCTGCCCGTATGCACGCCGCAACTTCTCAAGAAACACGGCCTTGTCAGTAACCACGCGGATCTGCGGCGCTACCGGCTCCTGCACGAGGAGAGCGAGGCTTGGCGTGCATGGCCGGGCGGCGCCACCGACGAGAGCACTTTCTTCGCCGATGAGCGGCGCGGCGCCACTTTCGATGATGCGGTAAGCGTCGTGCGCGCCGCGGGAGCGGGCCAGGGTCTGGCGCTCGCCCGCTGGAGTCTCGTGGCGCTCGACATCGAAAGCGGCAGACTTGCGATTGCGAGCCGCACCATCCTTCCCATCAAGAGCGCTTATTTCTTCGTGTGTCCCGAAAGCTACCTCGAAATGGAGAAGATCGCGGCGTTTCGCGCCTGGATCATGGATGAGGCGCGGCGGGCGCCGCGCCCGCCCGTAAAGTCATGAGGCTCCGGTCGGCGGCTGTTCATCCGTGCGCAGGCGGTACCCGAGACCCACCTCCGTCACGACATACCTCGGACGGCGCGGATCGGGCTCCAACTTACTGCGCAGATTCTTGACGCACACGCGCAAACTGCGCGAATCCCCCAGGCGATCCGGACCCCAAACCTCGCGGATGAGCTGCTCCTGCCGCACGATCAGCCCGGCTTGCCGCGCGAGACACTCGAGCACGCGATACTCCAAGGGTGTCATGTGGATCTCGCCGCCGGGGCCGTGCGCTGCGCGGCGCGCAAGATCAATCCGCAGCGGCCCAAACGCCAGGGCGGCGGTTCCATCCTCGCGGCGCGCGATGCGCCGCAATGCCGAGCGCACGCGCGCCAGCAATTCAGGGGCGCTGAACGGCTTCGTCACGTAGTCATCCGCGCCCGCATCCAGAGCAGCGATCTTCTGTTCCTCCATCGTGCGCGCCGACAGCACGATGATGGGAACCGCGGACCAGGTGCGCACACTGTGAATGACCGCAAGGCCGTCGCCGTCCGGCAACCCCAGGTCTACGAGCATGATGTCGGGCTTATGAGTGCGCGCTTCGATCTGCGCTCGTGCGGCGGTGCTGGCCTCAACGAAGCGGTACTGCTCAGCCTCGAAGAGCGCACGCAGGATGCTGCGCAGCGCCGGCTCATCCTCGACGGCGAGGATGAGATGCATGGCCTGCGTCACGGCGGCTGCTCCGTCGTAGGCAGCGTCAATTCGAAGCGCGCGCCGCCGCCCGGACGCTGCTGTGCATCGATGCTGCCGCCATGCGCGTAGATAATCGCCCGACAGATGGCAAGACCGAGACCCACGCCGGCGATGGTGCCCTCCTCGTTGCCGCGCTGAAACTTATCAAACAGCCGCGCGGTCTCGCCTGCGGGCAGGCCCGGGCCCTCGTCGTCAACGTAGACGCGCACGAACTCCTTTTCAGGCATTGCCGACACGCGCACGCGCGTACCGGCAGGCGTGTATTTGGCGACGTTATCAAATAGATTGGCAAACACCTGCACGATGAGAGTGGCGTCGACGTACACGGGCGGCAGATCCGCCGGCAACGCAAGCTCGATCGGATGCGTCTCGAGCTGCGCTTCCAGACGCTGCCAAGCGGTGCCTATAAGGTCATCCAGCGCCTGCCAGTCACGTCGCAGCACGACTTCGCCCGCCTCGAAACGCGTCAGATCAAGTACATTCGATACGAGTTCCGACATCTCGCGCGCGGTGCTTTCGATTGAACGCGCCAGCGACGTGCGCGTCGCCGCATCAAGGCCCATACCGTGTTCTGCAAGGGTGCTGCCGGCGGCAGCCAATACTGCGAGCGGGGTCCGCAGGTCGTGCGAAATCGACGCGAGCAGAGTATTTCGCAGGCTCTCGCCCTCTGCTGCGACCCGTGCCGTCTCCGCTGACTCGGCAAGACGCGCGCGCTCGAGAGCAAGTGCGATCTGACCCGCGAAAGTCTCGAGCAGGTGTCGCTGCTCGGGCAGTAGCACGCGACGCCGGTTGCTGGGCAGAACGGCCAACACCCCCAGTGCCGGGCGCGTATCCCCCAGCGGCAGATACAAGGCAGGCGCCGCAGCCAGCGTGTCGGTACCCAGACCCGCGCGCTTCCCATGATCGAGAACCCATTGCGCGATGGCCAGCTCCGCGCCGCGCAGGGAAACCTCGAGCGGCGCGTCCTGCGGATAGTGCAATTTGCCCGAGCTGTCCGGCAAAAGTACGGTGACCAGGCAGTCGAAAACCTCGGCCACGTGCTTGGCGGCAACGCGCGCCATACTGCCGACGCCCCGGGTCACGGCAAGCTCGCGGCTCATGGCGTAGAGCAGTGCCGTACGCCGCTCTCGTGCGCCAGCCACGCGAGTCTGTTGGCGTACGCTTGCCATCAGATTGGCGATAACCAGAGCGATGATCAGCATCACAGCGAAAGTCACGAGGTACTGTGCGTCGGAGACGGCGAAGCTGAATCGCGGCGGCACGAAGAAGAAATCGAAGGCGGCGACATTCAGCACCGCCGTCAAAGCCGCGGGTCCACGGCCCAGGCGCAGCCCGGCGAGCGTCACCCCGAGAATATAGACCATCACAAGGTTGGATAACTCGAAGCGCGGATACATGAGAAACGCGGCTGCCGTGCACACGAGGGCGCTCGTGAGCGCCCAGGCGTACCGATCCCACCGGATGGGCTGTGCGTCGGCCACGGTTGCAGTGCGCGACTCGTTGCTCGCATCCGCAACCCCTCGCGCGGAGGGCGCGATGGTGATCACATCGAAGTCGCGCGCGCGACGCACGAGCTCGGTGGTCGTGGATGGCCTCAGCCACGCCCGCCAGCCGCTCCGCTTCGGAGAGCCTACGATGAGGCGTGTGGCACGTCGGGTCTGCGCATACTCGACAAGTGTGGTCGCAGCTGCAGGACCATCGAGCGTGACGGTCTCCGCCCCAAGCGATTCGGCGAGTCTCAAGACGTCAATGCGTCTATTGCGCTGCGTCTCCGACAGCCTCAGGAGCGCGGGCGTTTCAACGTACACCACACTCCACTGCGCATCCAGCGCGTCGGCGATGCGCTTGCCGGCGCGCACCAGCTGCTCGGCCTGCGCATCCGGGCCTATGGCGACAAGAATACGGTCACTTGCAAGGCGCGTGCGCGAGAGCTCTCCCGTGGCCGCCACCGCACGCGCGCTGGCCTCGACGCGGTCTGCGACCCGGCGCAGCGCAAGCTCGCGCAGAGCCAGCAAATTTGGCTTGCGAAAGAAGCGCTCTGCCGCATTGGCCGCTTCGTCCCGGATGTAAACCTTGCCGGCGTGCAGCCGGGCCAACAGATCGTCAGGCGGCAGATCGATTAGTTCGAGCTCGTCGGCCTCATCGAAGACGTGGTCTGGAAGTGTTTCGCGCTGGCGCACAGCGGTGATCTGCGCGATGAGGTCGTTCAGACTCTCGAGGTGCTGCACGTTGACTGTGGTCCAAACGTTAATGCCAGCTTCCAGCAGCTCCTCGACGTCCTGCCAGCGCTTGGGGTGGCGCGGCGCGGGCTCCCCGCCGGTCAGATTTGAGTGGGCGAGCTCATCAACAAGCAGAATGGTCGGGTGACGCTTGAGGGCCGCGTCGAGGTCGAATTCCTCGCGCACCATGGCGCGGTAGTGCGTCGGCAGCGTCGGCAGCCGCTCGAGTCCCTCGAGCAGCCGCTCTGTCTCCACCCGACCATGCGGTTCGATATAGCCCACGACGATGTCCATTGCCGATGAGCGCGCCGCACGCGCGGCCTCGAGCATCGCATAGGTCTTGCCAACACCCGCCGAGAAGCCGAAGAAGATACGCAGTCGCCCGCGCCTCGCACGCTTCTCCTCGTCCTCGACGTGCCGCAGGAGCAGATCGGGATCGGGCCTCACCTCCGCCATGCGTGCAGGCTACAGCTGGACAGCCCGCCTGCCTACCTCAGATCGCAGAAGCTCGAGAGTCACGGCGACGCAGATCCATGGGTGCGCGTACCCAGCTCATCGAGCGCCAGATTAAGCTCGAGGACATTGACGCGCGGTTCGCCAAAGACCCCCCATAGTCTCCCCTGCGTATGCGAGCTCACGAGCGCTTGCACAGCCCACAAATCCAACCTGCGCGCGCGAGCCACGCGGGCGATCTGATACTGTGCTGCGGCGGCACTGATATGCGGGTCAAGACCGCTGCCCGAGGCGGTCACGAGGTCTACCGGAACGGGTGCCTTGTTGAGCGGATCGGCGGCTTGGAGCGCCTGAATTCGCGTCTTGACCGCGTCGGTGAGCGCCGGGTTGAGCGGCCCCAAGTTCGAACCACCGGAGCTCGCGCCGTTATAAGGCTGCGGAGCGGTCGCCGACGGTCGGCTCCAGAAGTACTTAGGTTCGCTGAAACTCTGCCCGATCAACTGCGAACCGACGGGCCTCCCATCGCGCATCATAAGGCTGCCACTCGCCTCATCCGGGAAGGCCACGTTTGCGACAGCCGTGATGATTAGCGGATAGATGATGCCTGTCAGGACGCTCAGGAGAGCGAAAAGAACGATGGCAGGACGAAGGATTGCAGTCGGCACGGGAGCACCTCAGGTCAGACGGGCCAGTTCCAGGCCCAAGTCAATGAGTTTGATGCCCGCGAAGGGCACCAGAATGCCTCCGAGCCCATAAAGAAGAAGGTTGCGCCGCAGGAGCACCGCCGCGCCGAGCGCGCGGTATTTCACGCCCTTCAATGCGAGTGGAATCAGAAACACAATGATCACCGCATTGAAGATCACGGCGGCAAGGATTGCAGAGAGGGGGCTTGCGAGGCGCATGACGTTGAGCGCATTCAGCTGCGGATAGGTCGTCGCAAATGCTGCAGGAATGATGGCGAAATACTTAGCGACGTCGTTGGCGATGCTGAAGGTCGTCAAGGAACCGCGCGTCATCAGCATCTGCTTGCCGGTCTCGACGACCTCGATGAGTTTCGTCGGATTGGAATCGAGGTCGACCATGTTGCCGGCCTCCTTGGCGGCCTGCGTGCCGGTGTTCATGGCAACGGCCACATCCGCCTGGGCGAGCGCCGGGGCGTCATTGGTGCCATCTCCGGTCATGGCCACGAGCCGCCCCTGGCTCTGGTGATCACGAATCAGGCGTAGCTTTGCCTCCGGCGTGGCTTCGGCGAGGAAATCATCAACGCCCGCCTCCGCCGCGATCGCGGCGGCGGTGAGCTTGTTGTCCCCGGTGATCATCACCGTCTTGATCCCCATGCGGCGCAGCTCGCCGAAGCGCTCCTTGATACCGCCCTTCACAATGTCCTTAAGCTCAATGACACCGAGCACGTGGGCATCGTCAGACACCAACAGCGGCGTACTGCCGCGCCGCGCGACTTCCTGCACCGTCGTCTGCATTGCTTTGGGAAAGACCTGACCGAGACTTTCGACCTGCCTCTGAATGGCATCTGCGGCACCTTTGCGCACCCGGCGCGCGCCGATATTCACACCACTCATGCGCGTATGCGCCGAGAACGGGATGAATGTCGCAGCCAGCGACTGCAGATCGCGCTCTCGCAGATTGAAGCGCTGCTTGGCGAGTACGACGATGCTGCGGCCTTCCGGCGTCTCATCGGCGAGCGAGGCAAGCTGCGCAGCTCCGGCCAGCTCCTCCTCGGTGACCCCGGGCGCCGGCATGAATGCCGCGGCCTGCCGGTTGCCAAGCGTGATCGTGCCGGTTTTGTCGAGCAGCAGGACATCAACGTCACCGGCGGCCTCGACGGCGCGCCCCGAGGTTGCGATGACATTCGCCTGCATCATGCGGCTCATGCCGGCGACGCCAATCGCGGAGAGCAGCGCACCGATTGTCGTGGGTATGAGGCAAACGAGCAGGGCAATGAGCGCGGTGATGCTGACCGGCGTACCGAGCTTGGCGACCGCGACGCTATAGAGCGAATACGGCAGGAGCGTCGCGGTAGCAAACAGGAATACGAGCGTGAGAGCCACCAGCAGGATTGTCAATGCGATCTCGTTTGGCGTCTTCTGCCGCTTGGCGCTTTCCACCATGGCGATCATCCGATCGATGAAGGTCTCACCCGGATTGACTGTGACGGTAACGACGATCCAGTCGGATATGACGCGCGTGCCTCCGGTGACTGCAGAAAAATCGCCGCCCGACTCACGAATGACTGGCGCCGATTCTCCGGTGATCGCGCTCTCGTCCACCGAAGCTGCGCCCTCGAGCACCTCGCCGTCGGCCGGGATGTAATCGCCCGCCTCGACGAGCACCACATCGCCGCGGCGCAGCTCACTCGCCCGCACGGCGCTGCTGCGCGCGCGATCCTGCGGCTGCGCGAGTTTCTTCGCCATCACGGTCTGCTTGAGGCCGCGCAGCGCCGATGCCTGCGCCTTGCTGCGACCCTCGGCGAGAGCCTCGGCAAGATTCGCGAACAGGAGTGTGAACCAGAGCCAGATCGCGACATTCAGGATGAACCAGCCGGGCGCCTCGCCACGTCCCGCGAGAGCCTGCAGCCACAGCAAGGTCGTCAGAATCGCACCCACATAGACGACGAACATCACCGGGTTGCGCCACTGCACGCGCGGATCAAGCTTGCGAAAAGCATCCGCAACTGCAGGCGCAAGCAGCGAACGGTCAAACATGGACAGCTTCTGACGTGTCATGCGGTTACGCCCCTCAATCAATCCTCAGTGCGCCCACAGCGTCAAATGCTCGACGATGGGACCCAAAGCCAGGGCTGGCACGAAGGTGAGCGCGCCGACGAGCAGCACCGTGCCGATGAGCAGGATCACAAACGTCGGCCCGTGCGTGGGCATCGTACCTGCAGTCACGGGCACGCGCTTCTTGGCGGCGAGTGAGCCTGCGATCGCGAGTACCGCAACGATCGGCCAATAACGCCCGATCCACATCACGAGGCCAAGCGCCGTGTTGTAAAAGACGCTGTTCGCCGAAATACCGGCAAATGCGCTGCCGTTGTTGTTGGCGGCGGAGGTGAACGCATAGAGGATCTCTGCGAATCCGTGCGCGCCGGGGTTCGCCACTGCCGCCTTGCCGTCGCTCAGTGACACCGCTGCCGCGGTACCCACCAAAACGATGAACGGCATCACGAGAATCGCGATCGAGCTCATCTTCATCTCAAACGCTTCGATTTTCTTCCCCAGATATTCGGGCGTGCGGCCGATCATGAGTCCCGCGATGAAGACACCGATGATCGCGAATATCAACATCGAGTAGAGCCCGGTTCCGACCCCTCCGAACACCACTTCGCCGAGCTGCATCTGAAAGAGCGGCACGAAGCCGCCGAGGGGAGTGAATGAGTCGTGCATCGAGTTGACTGCGCCGCAGGAGGTGCCAGTGGTCACTGTGGCAAACACCGCCGAAGCGCCGATGCCGAAGCGCGCCTCTTTGCCCTCCATGTTCCCGCCCGATTGCAGGTCGCTTGCCGCCTGATCAACGCCGAGGGCGGCGACGCGGGGATTGCCCCCCTGCTCGTTATATACGGCCATTATCGCAAGCGGCACGAACAGAACCATCATTGCCGCGAAGACGGCCCAGCCCTGGCGCGTATCGCCGACCAGCCGGCCGAAGGTATGCGTAAGCCCCGCCGGAATAAGGAGAATGGCCAGCATCTGCAGAAAATTCGAGAGCGCCGTGGGATTCTCATAGGGGTGTGAGGAGTTTGCGTTGAGGAATCCGCCACCGTTTGTGCCGAGTTCCTTGATGCTCTCCTGCGATGCCATGGGGCCCATGGGCAGGGTCTGCGTGTGGGTCGTCAGCGTCTCCTGCACGGGATTGCCGGCTGCATCGTTGACGGGAGCACCCTGACCATCTGTCTTCGGCTGCTGGTAGGTGAGCGCCTCGACGGTCGCCACATCTTTATAAGCGCTGAAATTCTGCACCACGCCTTGGGACACGAAGGCGATCGCGAGGAGCGTCGAGATCGGCAGCAAAACATAGAGCGTGCAACGCGTCATATCCACCCAAAAGTTGCCGATCGTTGCCGTACTGTGGCGCGCGAACGCCCGGATGAGCGCGATCGCCACGACGATGCCGGTCGCTGCGGACAGGAAGTTCTGCACCGCAAGCCCAGCCATCTGTGTGAGAAAGCTCATGGTGGACTCGCCGGAATAGCCCTGCCAATTCGTGTTGGTGATGAAACTCACCGCCGTGTTGAACGCCGAGTCCGGCGCCACGTTCGCAAAGTGCTGCGGATTGAGCGGCAGCCATGCCTGCAAGCGCTGCAGAACGTAGACAAAAACCGCACCAAGTGAGTTGAAAACCAGTAGCGCAATCGCGTATTTTTTCCAGCCCATCTCGATCACAGGGTCGACACCTGCGAGTCGATAGATGCAGGCTTCCGTGCGCGCTCCAATGCGCAGCGCCCAGATCGGTCTGCCCTGCATGACATCCGCAAGATAGAGCCCAACTGGCTTCGTCAGGAGCACAACAGCCAGCAGCAGCATGACAATCAGCGTGCCGGACGCGAGTGTCATTAGAACTTCTCCGGCCGGATGAGGGCGTACAGGAGGTAGACACCGAGCGCCAGTGCGAGCAACGCGCTCAGCGCGTAGACGCCAATCATTCTCCGCCCCCGAGCCGGGCAATCGCCCAGATCAGCCAGTGCGTGACGGCATACAGCGCGACGCCGATGAGTACAAATGCGCCATCCATGCATCCGAGTCTAAGCTTGAGCGCGTGAGCGTGATGTGAGTATTGTGACTTGCCATCGGAAACTCACTTCCAAACACGTCGATGCCTTGCAGAGCCTGTGGCATCGGCCAGGCTTGCCTGTGTTCCAATTGGAATACGCGCACTAGGATGCGCCTAAGTTTTGTGCTCAACTGCGATCAACCCGTGCGCCTCAGCGAGAGATTTGCAATTGGTCAGCGTGATTGACGGATTGGCGGCAGTCAACACACCGCAGCCGGTTATCGACGTTTGCGCGTTTCGCCATCAAATGGCCACTTTCCTAACACTCTCTTAACACCTCCTTCTATATCCTAGCCGGCTTGAGGCTAAATGAGTGGAGAGCGCGGGAACGTTGGTCTTTGTTCCCAGCCACCCTCCATAACCGGCCGCGCACGCGCGGCAACAATCCGCGCTGTCCTGATGGCGTCTCAAAAACTCTGACGATAGGGACTTAACGGACGTTTCAGTGGTGATGCAATGAAAATGGGGAAATGCCTGCAAAGTGCCCTCTTGTCGGTTACGTCGATCGCTGTTGTGTTGCCGATTGCTCGGGCCGAGAACTCCGCAACTCTGCTGGCTGCAGAGGCACGCGGGACTATTGTAGGCATCGTGGCGAATGCAGCAAAGGTTCCCATCGGCGGGGCGACCGTAACCGCCGTTCGTGCGGATGGCAGGATTCGCTCCACGGTGTCGGGTAGCGATGGCATCTATTCGTTTGCCGACGTTCCCCTTGGTTCGTGGTCGCTGACGATTACAGTCGATGGCTCCCCAGATGTTGTAGTGCCGAATGTCGACGTGGTCGCCAGCAAGGCCACTCGTCACGACGTCGTGATGAACGCCGTTGCGGCCAAGGCCCCGGCACCAACAGTCGCAGCATTGGCGCCCGTCGCCGCGCCGGCCGCTGCTGCGACGATACCCGAAGCACTGCAAGCGCCTGCTCCGTCTCCGGAGGTCGACACCAAGACCCCATGGGCCGACGTGGGCTACGTTGGCTGGATGAACGGCACTTCGCGTGAGCACGACCCGATATTCGATACGAATTTTTTCACACCCGAGATCCGCTTGGACATGAACTATCTGCAAAGCGGCAACCATCCGATCGACCATACGATCGTCGGCTCTACTGAAGAATTTCGCTCGGGCGAATTCCAGATCGAACAGGTCAGCTTCGGCGGTGACTTCCATTGGCACAATGTGAGGGCGCGATTTCTCTCGATGTTCGGCGAGTTCGCTACGACTACGCCCCGCAACGATGCAAGTTCCGCCGTGGGCCAGTGGGATCTGGCTGATGCCTATCGATACTTCTCGGAAGCAAATGCCGGGTATCACTTCGACGTGAACCACGGCCTCAACGTGGATCTGGGCGTATTTGTCTCGTATATCGGCTTGTTCAGCTATTACAACTATGACAATTGGACCTACCAGCCGTCGTTCGTGTCCTCCAACACGCCCTGGTTCTTTAACGGACTACGAGTTCAGTGGTGGCCAACCCAAAACTTGAAAATCGAGCCATGGCTCATCAATGGCTGGCAGTCTTATGCCAAGTTCAATAGCAAGCCCGGATTCGGAGGGCAGATCCTCTGGATTCCGAATGACGCGCTTAAATTGGTGTTTAACAGCTATTCCATTGGCCAAGATAATTTGAGTTGCCAAGCGAATAGCACCAGCGGATCGAACGGCTCCATGGATAGCCTCTGCCAGCCCCAAAATGGCGGCAACCCCAATGCCGCCGTCGGATCACTGGTGGCGGCGGGAGGGCCGGTTGATTGGTCGAGGGTGAAGCGTGTTCACGAAGACGATAGCGTCGAGGTCAAATACTACGACGCGCACGGCCAAGGCGGAGCCGGCGTGTCGAGAATGGCTTTTAGCTATACGGTCGATCTCGGCTGCGAATACGGCGGCGGCGTCACCTGTTCGGGCGGAAGAAACAAGGAGAGTTTTTTCGGCATGATGCTTTATGACCGTACCTGGTTGCACAACGATCTATATGCGCTCACGATTGGCGGCGGCTTCATGAACAATCCGGGTCGCTACCTGGCTCTGACCCCGCCGATCAACGGAGCGACTGCCGCCACCGGCTCGCCGTACTTCACGCAGGCGCCTGGGCAGAAGCTTTTTCAATGGGACTCCCAGCTTAACTTCCAGTACATGCCCAAGGACTGGATTACCTGGTGGACGGAAGCGACGTTCCGGCATTCGAGCGCGCCCTACTGGTCGGGGTCAGGCGGCGTGACACCGCCAGGCGGCAATAACGGCTCGCCGGAGAGCTGTGTTGGAGGCGGCTCCAGCGCCACTACCGGCCAGTGCGAGGTAGGCGACTGGTTCCCGGATCTCCGCACGCGCGAAGTGGTGTACGGCGCTGGGGTTCTCGTCAAATTCTGAAACTCGGTCAAAGCGTGGTTACCCAGAGCTGTGCGTGGCATGGCAAAGCAACTCCGGCAACGACTGACTCTATCCGTGTATGCATGGATTCAATGACAGCAACTGACGCTGGACCAGCGTCCAGCACGCGGTAGCCACGTGGTACCACAAATTCAACGATCGCTGGCATACGCGCGCGGAGATTTGGTGCATGTGGGAGGCGCACACGCCGAACGTCAATGATACGGCTGGCGAGGCCGCGATCGCTGTGGCACCGCAATTCAACATCGGCACGCCGAGCGGCGCACAATCGAGCAACACGACGTTGCGAGCCGCCAGCGACTTGCGTAATCCCACGGAGCAGGAGCGCCAGCGAATGTGGAGGATATATCTCAGGCCATCTCGGTCACGCGTACGGCGGCGTGTGAAAATCCGACGGTTCGCGTGCGCTACCCGATTTTGTACCTCGGCGCAATGTGCAAAACCTCTGCAAATGACGCGAATACGGCTCTATCCATCTGCGCGATCTGGTGCTGAGATGGCATCGACAGAAACACCAGCCGCTCGTGTTCGTGCGCAAAGTTGCTACGGACTTTACGACGTCAACGGGCAGCGTGTAAGACAACGGGTCCGTCGCCATCGTGGTGGATGGCGCGATCGGGAAGCCCCGAAACACCCAGTGTCGCGCCGAGGTATCGGTGTCCGTGCGGGAACGAGCTTTCGTCCTCGCGGGTTCCGGCGAGCCGAGCATCCCGCTCGCGCAAGGCACGGATAGAATCCGTGAGGACGATGGCATGAATACCGGATGATCCGAGCGTCGTTTACTGCTCTTCGTACGAGTGGGCAGCTGTCAACTACGCCGCGAGAGGACAGCGCACGGACTTCAAGTCCCGCTACGCGGAATTTGATCTCGGCTACACCCACTGGGTAGGCGACGCCCTGGAACTGCGCCCCCGAGATTCGCTTCGAGCACGCCCTCGACGCCGAAGCCTACGAAAATCCGGCCGATACCCGAACGGCGGAAGAACCAGCTGCTGCTCGCCGCGGACATGATTTAGCCACTTCTAAGCGCACGCAAGCGCACACAGCGCGCAATCGTCGCGCGCCTCGAACTCTGCTAAGATCCGGCGCCTGCAGCACAGGATGGTGAAGGCGCCAGAGTGAAAGCTTCTCCGGGAACTCGGGCGCTGCACAACCGTTCTTCTGGACCGCCCGCCGTGCGAGGTCCCCACTGCGTTGCACTCCATGTTTGAGCGTAGCCGCGCCGAGCGCATCGCCTGTCCCGACTGCGGACTTCTCCAATGGCTGCCGGCGATCGCGTCGGGCCAAGTGGCGCAGTGCGTGCAGTGCGCCAAAATGCTCACCCGCCGCAGCCGCGGCGGCATCGATGTGCCCCTGACCTTAGCGGTCACGGCGCTGGTGCTTCTCATCCCGGCAAACCTTGCCCCATTGATGAGCGTCTCTGAGCGCGGCGCGCAGCGGCAGAATTGGCTCTCGACCGGAGTCGCCACACTGTGGACCGCAGGATACGAGTTCCTGGCCATCCTGGTGGCAGCCTTCACCATCGTCATTCCACTTCTTTACCTCATGCTGCTCGTCGGCGTGCTCGGCAGCGTCCGCTTCGGCGGGCCGCCGCACCTCGGCAAGGTGTTTCGCTGGACCGAGCACTTGCGCCCGTGGATGATGGTCGAGGTGTATCTGGTGGGTGCCTGCGTTGCCTACAGCCGGCTACAGAAAATTGCATTCGTGAACGTCGGGCTGGGCGGCTGGTGCTTGATGGGCGCGGCCTTCGCATTGCTGCTCTTCACCGCGAAGCTTGATGAGCGGCGCATCTGGGATGCGCTCGCGCCGTACCGCCCGCTCGCCCCCGGAACGCCGGCGATCAGCTGCATCGCCTGCGAGTTGCCCGTTGCGCAGGCGCGCGCCGGCGATTCGTGCCCACGCTGCGAGGCGGTGCTGCATGAGCGCAAGCCGTTCGCGCTGCATCGGACCACGGCGCTCGTGATCGCAGGGTTCGTGCTGCTGATTCCGGCCAATCTGCTGCCGATCCTCACGATTGAACAGCTCGGAAGCGTGGATCCCAACACGATTCTTGGGGGGATCCGCGAATTGATCCGGGCGGACTTGTGGCCGCTCGCCGCAATCGTCTTCGTCGCCAGCATCATCGTTCCCCTGCTGAAGCTTTTTGGACTCACGTGGATGCTCTTCCTGACTCATCAGCGCTCCAACCGTTATCTCGTCGGCCGCACGCGCCTTTATCGCATGATCGATCTCATCGGACGATGGTCAAACATCGACATATTCATGCTGTCGATACTGGTGGCGCTGGTGCGCTTTGGGGTGCTGAGTCAGGTGCGCGCTGGCGTCGGGGCCATCGCTTTCGGCGCGGTGGTGGTCGTGACCATGATCGCCTCGCGGGCCTTCGATTCGCGCCTGATGTGGGATGCGGCGCGGGGCAGCGCATGAGCGAGCCTCCTGCCGAGGAACCCCGCGCACGGGTGACGCCTGCAAGACCGCTGTCCCTGGTATGGGTCATCCCCATCATTGCCGTCGCGGTCGTCATCGGCATCGGCTGGCGGGCGCTCGCGCAGCGCGGGCCTACGATTACGATAACCTTCGACGCCGGCGAAGGCATCCAGGCGGGTCAAACGAAGATCCGGCGCAAGGATGTTGATCTCGGCACGGTCGAGTCGATCGGGCTTACGCATGACCTCGCACGCGTCGTCGTACGGGCGCGGATGTTGCGCTCCGCGGCGCCTTATTTGAATGACCGCACGCAGTTCTGGATTGTCCGGCCGCGTATCAGCGCCGAGGGCATTTCGGGCCTGGCGACCTTGGTGTCCGGCGTGTATATCGAAATGAATCCGAGCCGCGGCGATCCCCAAAGCGACTTCGTGGGTCTGGAGGAGCCGCCGGTTCTGCAATCGGACGTGCCGGGGCGCAGCTTTACGCTGCACGCATCACAGCTGACGTCGCTCAACCAGGGCTCGGCGATCTTCTATCGCGGCCTGTCGGTCGGTGAAATCCTCGGCTACGCGCTCAATCAGAAGACGGAGAAGGTCGACATCTATGCATTCGTGCGCGCGCCCTACGATCAGCTCGTCCATGCGGAAACGCGGTTTTGGAATGCGAGCGGGGTGGATGTCTCCGTAGGCGCCCAGGGCGTTCATATGGTCGCCTCGTCCTGGCAGCAGTTGCTGAGCGGCGGAGTCGAATTCACGACGCCCTCACGTGCCATGGGCGATGCGCCCAGTCCCGCGGGGCGCGAGTTCCGACTGTACGACGACAAATACAGCGCGGAGAAAGATCCGCGCGGCACGCCGCTCATATATCGCGTCGACTTCACCGGCCCGGTTGCGGGGATCGAGCACGGATCGCCGGTGGAACTCCTGGGATCGCAGATCGGTCAAGTGCAGCACGTCGAGTTGCAGTATGACGATCGCACCCACGTCCTGCATACCCCGGTAATCGTTGCGATCGATCCGACGCGAGTCAAGGTTGTCAACGGACCGGTTCGCACCGGAGCCGAAGTTGCGCAGGACTTCGCGGCCCACATGGAGGAGTGGGTGAAACAGGGTCTGCGCGCGCGTTTGACCTCGGCTAGTTTCCTCACCGGCCAACAGATCATCTCCCTCGACATGGTGCCGGATGCCGCCCCGGCGCGGATCGAGCGCGTCGAGTCGCAGCTGCAGATTCCGAGCGCGCCTTCGGTTGACGTCACGCAAATCCTCGAATCGGTACACCGCATTCTGCGCCACATCGACCGTGCCACTGCCGGCCCGGAGTTGAGTCATGCCATGCAGGAGCTCGATCGCACGTTGACGCATTTGGACCGGATCACGGGCGAAGTGGAGCCGCAGATCCAGCCGCTCATCACGAGCCTGCGCCAAAGCGCAGAGGCAGCACAAAAGACGCTCGAGCAGGCGGGCAACGTACTCGGCAGCAACGCGGCGCAAGGCACGGACCTGCCGCATATGATGCAGGAGCTCTCCGATGCGGCGCGTTCGGTGCGGGCGCTGGCGGACTATTTGGATCGCCATCCCGAAGCGCTCATTCGCGGCAAGCAAAAGGAATCGGAGCCATGAGCGCGAACAGCGATTGGGCGGTTACCCTCGCCGGCGTGTGTCTGCTCGCCGCGTGTCAATCAAGTCCACCGACGCACTATTTCGCCCTGAGCGAGATCGCCCCGACCGCGCCGCACGTGAACTTGACGGCGCAGATCCCCATACGCGTCGAACGCGTCACGCTACCGGGCGAACTTGATCGTTTGGAGCTTGTGCGCCACAGCTCATCCAATCGCTTGCAGATCGCGACATTTGACCTTTGGGCTGGACCGCTCGAGGACATGGTGCGGCGTGTCGTCGCCGACGATCTGGCGGCGCGCTTACCCGCCGGAACGATGGCGAGCGTCAACGAGCCGGCCGTCGGCGACCCGCGCCGCCGTCTGTACGTCGACGTGCAGGATTTTGCCGGCGACGAGCGCGGCGCAGTGACGTTGCGCGCGCTCTGGCTGCTGCAGACGCCGAACGCCGCCAGCGAGCGTGGCACCGCTGAAGTTGCCGTCCAAGCGAACGACGCCACGGTGGATGCGCTCGCAGCGGCGATGAGCCGTGCGCTCGCCAGCTTCACCGATCAGATCGCAGCCGCGCTTTCCGCTCACGCGGAAGGCAACAAATCGGAATAGCCGTACTTGATGAGATCCGCCACGTGCTCGACCGTCATGTCGGGGCGCGGCTGCAGCGGCATGCCCTGGCTGGCGCGCGCGTAGTGGCCCTGTTGCGGGAAAACCGTTGTCAGCCGCGTGCCCCAGATCTCTTTCATGGCCGCAAGGATTCCCGGCTTGTCATCGACCATGACGTAGCGCTGCGCCGGGTAGTGATGCTGCACGTCCTCGAGCATGCGTTCCTTGTGGACGTAGATCAAAACCCGGCCCTCGACGGCATCCCATAAACCTGCGCGGCGGATCTTGTGCGGCTGAAAAACCGCATCGCCGTCCGATAGAATGACCGTGCGGCCGAGTTGGCGCACATGCGCGAGCGTCTCCAGTGCGCGCGGATACAGGCGACTTGCAAACGGATAGCCGAGCAGGAACGAGGAGAGTTCGAGGACGCGCGGATCGGTCAGTGCCTCGAGGCGGAAGCGTTGCACCGTGCCAAGATAATTCGCGAAACCGAATTCCCCGCGCAGCTCCTCGAAGATCGCCCAGAAGCGATCGCATCCCGCGCGTCCGAACTGCCCTTCGACATGTGCGCCGATGTCCGCCTCGATGCCGTCGTTATCTAGCAGCGTGTTGTCGACATCAAAGAGAAAAACGGTCTCGTCAGCACCGCTCACAAAAGGCTCACTCCTGTAGTGCGCGGTGCACCAGCTGGACGCTGATGGAGCCTTCGCCGACAGCGGACGCCACGCGCTTGACGCTTCCGGAGCGCACGTCGCCCACGGCAAAGATGCCGGGAACCCCCGTTTCCATGAGGTACGGCGCGCGCGGCAGCGACCAACGCGTCGCGAGCAGGTCTTCTGCGCGCAGATCCGAGCCGGCACGCACGAAACCGCGGTCATCAAGCGGTATGCACCCTCGCAGCCAACCCGTATTGGGAACCGCGCCAGTCATGGAAAAGACATGGCGAATGTCTCTTGTCGTGTCTTTGGCGTCGGCTGCGTTGCGCCAGGTGACGCGCTCGAGTCGATCGCTGCCCTCGAGCGCGGTGAGCTGCGTGCGTACATGCAGAGTGATGTTGGGCGCATCCTCGATGCGGCGGATAAGATAGCGCGACATGCTCTCGGCAAGGCCGCCCGAGCGAACTAGGACATTGACGTGGCGACAACTGCCGGCGAGAAACACGGCGGCCTGGCCGGCAGAATTGCCACCGCCTACCACGATCACTTCTTCATCCATGCACAATTGCGACTCCACGTAGGTCGCCGCGTAATAGACGCCGACACCGACGAAGCGTGCAAGATCGGTCAGCGCCAAATGGCGGTATTCCGCGCCGGTTGCGATGATGACCGCGCGGCCACGCGCCGTATGGCCATTCGCGAGCTCAATCTCGAAGGGGCGACGGTCGCAGCGCAGGCGCAGCGCGCTGTTCGCGATCGCCACATCGGCACCAAACTTCTGGGCCTGCGCCAGCGCGCGCCCGGCGAGCGCGCGTCCAGTGATGCCGGTCGGAAAGCCGAGATAGTTCTCAATCTTCGAGCTTGATCCCGCCTGACCGCCTGGAGCAGTCGTCTCCAGGACGAGAACATCGAGGCCCTCCGAGGCGGCGTACACTGCGGCCGCCAGTCCCGCCGGGCCCGCGCCGATCACAAGTACATCGCGCACCGTCGCATCGTCGATCTGCGGATTCATCCCCAGACACTCGGCGATCTCTTCGTTGCTCGGATTCTTGAGTACCGTATCTGCGCGGCAGATGACGATCGGCACCTCATCCACGGTGACGTGGTAGCGCTCGAGCATCGCCTCGACGCTGGGATCGGTTTCGATGTCAACGCAATGATAGGGAATGCCGTTGCGGCCGAGAAACTGCTGCAGACGCAACGTCCCCGCCGAGTGGCGCGATCCGATCAGAATGACGTCGCCAGTCTGCGCCTCGATGAGCCCCATGCGCCGCAGGATGAAGGCGCGCATGAAGAGCTCACTGATCTCTGCGTCCGTCTGCACAAGCTTGCGCAAGGAATCATGTTCAATAATGATGACCTCGCCTGCCTCTTGGACACGCGCGCGCACGAGACTGCGCGCACCGCGCAGCGTGCTCATTTCACCAGTGAAGGATCCAGGCCCGTGCAGGTTCACGCGCTCTTCGCCAGCAAGGCCCGACCGCAGAATCTCGACAGACCCCGAAAGTACGGCAAGCACACGCCCCTCGCGCTCGCCCGATTGGGCGAGTATTTCGCCCACTTCGACGCGCGTCCTCTTCCCATAAGCCTCGAGCCGAGCCATCTGCGCGGGCGTTAGCGTGGGATACATCTGCGCTCGTCGCGTCTCGAAAAGCGTTGTCAACATTCTCTCCTGACTTGATGCCTGCGCCGATGGTTGCGCGCAGTGTACGACGCTGCGCGCCGCTGCTGGCGCGCCTATGGCCGCAATTGTACGGCCGGCATTCGCCCGCTCTCCAGCCTCGCAAGCGCCTGTCGCCCTTTCATCGCTGCCTTGTCTGCCAATCCGCGGCGATATAGTACGACGCATCCGACTCGGGCAGCAGAGCGCGGCCGAGGATGTGGTCGGACGCCTTCTCGGCGATCATGATCGTCGGCGCATTCAAGTTGCCAGTCGTAACCGAGGGCATGATGGACGAGTCCACGACGCGTAGGCCGGTAACGCCCCGCACCCGGGTTTCGGCATCGACGACCGCCAGTGGATCCTGAGCACGCCCCATCTTGCAGGTGCAGGAGGGATGATAGGCCGTCTGCACGCGCTCGCGAACAAAGGCGTCGATCTGGGCGTCGGATGTGACGTCGACGCCGGGCTCCAGCTCCCGACCGCGGTAGCGGTCAAAGGCCTGCTGCGCAAAGATCTCGCGCGTCAAGCGCACGCACGCACGCATCTGCGTCCAGTCTTCAGCGCGGCTCATGTAATTGAAGAGAATGCGCGGCGGATCCTGCGCATTGGCAGAAGTCAAACGCACCCAGCCGCGGCTCTGCGAGCGCATTGGTCCGACGTGCGCCTGAAAAGCATGTTCGTTGACGAGCGACGTGCCGTCATAGCTCACGGCCGCGGGCAGGAAGTGGTACTGAATATCCGCATAGGGCACGCCGACGCCGCTTCTGATGAAACCGCCGGTCTCGAACTGGTTGCTTGCGCCGATACCGTCTTTGAACAATAGCCAGCGCGCGCCGATCAGGGCTTTGCTGAATGGATTCATGGACGAATACAGCGTCACGGGCTCCTTGCATGCGACCTGGAAGTAGAACTCCAGATGATCCTGCAGGTTCTCCCCGACGCCCGGCAGGTCTTGCACCAGCGGGATGCCCAGGGCGCCGAGCTCAGCAGCCGGCCCCACTCCAGAGAGCTTCAAGAGCTGCGGCGAATTGATGGGGCCGCAACACAGCAGCACTTCGCGCCGTGCGCGCACAGTGAACTCCTGCCCGCCGCGGCGATAAGAAACGCCCGTGGCGCGGCGGCCGTCGAAGAGGATTCGGGTCGCGCGCGCCTGCGTGCGCACGATCAGATTATGGCGGCGCATGGCGGGGCGCAGGTAGGCGCGCGCCGCGCTGCAGCGCTGTCCGTCTCCGACACTCATATCGAGCCGTCCGACGCCTTCCTGCTGAAACCCATTGACATCGGAGGTGAGCGGGTAACCAGCCTGCCGGCCGGCCTCCAGCCATGCACGGTGCAGCGGATTCGCTAAAGTGCCGCAGCGCACCTGCAGCTTGCCGGCATCGCCGCGGTATTCGTCTGCCCCTTCCGCGCGCTGTTCGGCACGGCGAAAGTACGGCAGCACGTGACGATAGCCCCAGCCTGCGGCGCCCTCTTCCTGCCAGCGCTCGAAATCCTGTGGGTTGCCGCGCGCGAACACCATGCCATTGATCGAGGACGAGCCGCCCAACACCTTGCCGCGCGGTGTGTGCAGGCGGCGGCCGCCGAGCGCGGGCTCCGGCTCTGTGTGGTAGCCCCAGTTGTACTTGTCCATGTTCATCGGAATCGAGAGAGCGGCAGGCATCTGAATGTAGAGCGACCGGTCCGAACCGCCGTACTCGAGCACGAGCACCGTGTGCGCACCATCCTGCGTCAGGCGCTCGGCAAGTACGCACCCCGCGGACCCCGCGCCGACGATCACATAGTCAAAGCTTTCCTCGCCCAAGCGGCGCCCCCTTTTAGTAAGGCGAGTCCACATCGCCCATGGCGACGTAAACGCTTTTGAGTTGCGTGTAGTGTTCTATGGCCGCACGTCCGTTCTCGCGCCCAAGCCCCGACATCTTCATGCCTCCGAACGGCAGCTCCACCGGTGTGATGTTGTAATGGTTGATCCAGCAGGTTCCGGCCTCAAGCTGCGCGATCACCCGATGTGCGCGCGTCAGGTCATTGGTAAAAACGCCGGCCGCGAGCCCGAACTCAGTGGCGTTGGCGCGTTCGATGACTTCCAGCTCGTCCTCAAACTCCAGCACCGCCATCACCGGTCCGAAAATCTCCTCACGCACGATCGTCATGTCGTCATGGCAGGCGTCAAACACTGCCGGCGCCACGAAGAAGCCGTTGGAAAGATCCCCGGCCGTCACGCGCTCGCCGCCGACGATGAGCTGCGCCCCTTCAGCCTTGCCGCGCGCGATGTACTGCAACACGCGCTGCATGTGAGTCTCGCTGATGAGCGCACCGACCTGCGTGCGCGGATCCAGGGGATCGCCGATGACGAGGGCCGCCGTACGCGCCTTGAGGCGCTCGATGAAAGCGCTCTTGATGCTCCGGTGCACAAACACGCGCGTGCCGTTCGAACACACTTCGCCCGCCGAGTAGAAGTTTCCGAGCAGCGCCGCGGCGACTGCGTTATCAAGCTTCGCGTCGTCAAAAACGATGAGCGGCGACTTGCCGCCGAGCTCGAGAGTTACGTATTTGAGCGACGCCGCAGCATCGGCCATGACCGCCTTGCCGGTGCCCACTTCGCCGGTGAGGGAAACCTTACGAATCTGCGGATGGCGGGTGAGAAGCCTTCCTGTGTCACTCGCGCCCTGCACGATTTGAAATACGCCCTCGGGCAACCCTGCGGCTGCAAAGACCTCCGCGAGCTTCATAGCCGAAAGTGGCGTGAGTTCGGCGGGCTTGAAGATCATGGCATTGCCGCAGGCGAGCGCCGGCGCCGATTTCCAGCAGGCGATCTGCAACGGATAATTCCAGGCACCGATTCCGGCGACGACGCCGAGCGGCTCGCGCCGCGTGTAGCCGAAGGCCTGCGGTCCAAGATCCACGTGCTCGCCGGACAGACTCGCCGCGAGCGCTGCAAAATACTCCAGGCAGTCGGCGCCCGAGGCCACATCCACGACGCGGGTTTCCTGGATGGGCTTGCCGGTGTCACGAGTCTCAAGTTCCGCAAGCTCATCGTTGCGCGCGCGCAGGATCTCCGCAGCTCGGCGCAGCACGCGGCCGCGCTGAGCGCCGGGCGTCGCAGCCCATAGGCGTTGCGCGGCGCGCGCCCGTGCCACCGCCGCGTCCACTGCAGCGGCCCCGTCAATGCGAATGTGCGCCAGCACTTCACCGGTTGCTGGATTGAGCGACGCAAACGTCGCAGCCCCGCGCGCCTGCTTGGTGTCGGCCGCAGTGACAGCGGCGGGAGCGTCCGCCGCGGCTGCGCCCGCTGAGGCTCTCAGACGTCCATCGACGAACGCGGTGAGCAGTGCGCGCGCGCTCTCGCTGTCGGCTTCCGTCCATTCGGACAGTGCCGCACGCAGCCACACCCCATCGATCATCGCTGCGATCATGTAGGCGAGACTGCGCGCCTCTTCAGCCGGCAGAAGCCGTTTGAGCGCGTGCTGCAGGTTCGATAGCGTGCGGCGCTGATAGACCTTCTGCACACGCTTCAGGCGCGGCGCGTGAACCACCTGTCCCCAGAAGGCAAGCCAGGCGGTGCCCGTGCGCTGATCAAACTCTGCGGGTGCGAGAAGTGCATCGATCACCGCCTGGATTTGGCCGCGCGGGGTGTGCGCGCGGGCCAAACGCGAGCGCACCTGATCCCCGACCCGCCGCGACAGCGAACGAAACGCCGCCTCGAGTAGCCCATCCTTGTCGCCGAAGTAATGCGCTACCAATCCCGGCGATACCCCCGCCCGCCCGGCAATCTGCGCAAGCGTGCTGCTTACGTAGCCGAGCTCTGCCAGACTGTCGATGGTGACGCCGATGAGTTGGCTGCGCCGCGACTCTTCGAGCTCATCGCGTGGCGGGGCGTCGGGTTTGCTACTTCGACCGTTAGTGTCTTGAGGTGTTGACTGTCTGTTCAATGCGGCGCTCCGATCTACCTTTTGTTATGCAGAGCCGATCGTGGCTCTCATGCATTCGGCGTACCGTTTCGCAGTTGCCGATCATGTACTTGTAAGACTTTTAGATCGCTCGCAAGAGGTCTGTTAAACGGCCATTCAAGGCATGCTAAGATTAAATAGCGGATGACGGGAAAGCAATCACAACAGCCGGGCTCATCCCGCGCCAGGCGCCGCAGCGCCCTCGCGCCTGCGGTTCTCGCGTGCACGCTCATCGCTCTTGGGGTCGCAAAACCCGCACACGCCATCGAGGAGGCCTCCTGCCGGAGCGTGCGGCTTGCCGACATCGGCTGGACCGACGTCACGGCTACGACCGCGCTGGTCGCGAATCTGCTGAGCGAGCTGGGTTATGAAACCCAGGTAACCGTTCTGTCCGTGCCGGTGACCTACGCATCGATGAAGAACAAGGACATCGATATCTTCCTCGGCAATTGGATGCCGACGCAGGAAGGAGACCGGCGCGCTTTTGTTGCCGACGGGTCGGTCGATGTCCTCGGCGCGAACCTCGTTGGCGCGAAGTACACGCTGGGAGTTCCCGCCTATGCCTACGCTGCGGGACTCAAGGACTTCGCCGACATCCAACGCTTTGCCGACGCCCTCAATCACTCAATCTATGGGATCGAACCCGGCAATGACGGCAATCGCCAGATTCTGGGGATCATCGGGCACAATCAGTTCAACCTGGGGAATTTCAAGCTCATCGAATCGAGTGAGCAGGGGATGCTCGCCGAGGTAGAACGCGCCATACGCGCGCACGCGCCGATCGTGTTCCTCGCCTGGGATCCGCATCCGATGAACATGCGCTTCCAGATTCGCTATTTGTCCGGTGGCGATGACACCTTCGGGCCGAATTATGGCGGCGCAAGCGTCTTTACGAATACGCGCGCCGGATATTCGGCGCAGTGCCCAAACGTCGGACGACTGCTGAAGAATCTTCAGTTCACGCCGCATGGCGAGAGCGAAGTGATGGACGCCATCCTGAACCGCCACCAGACGCCTGCGGTGGCGGCCGCTGCGTGGCTGCAGGCGAATCCGTCCATCAAGGCGCAATGGCTCGCCGGCGTGCGCCGCTTTGACGGCCGGCCGGCACTGGCGAATTTCTCCGCGCCCGCCGGATCTGCGAGCCGGCCGGGATTCGAGGAGTGGATGACGCGTCACAAGATCCCCATCGGTGACACCGTCGCCGTGATGATCGAATACGTCAAGGCCCACGGCACGGTGCTCTTTGATGGCATTTCCGCCATCGTGGGCAACAGCGTCAACGGCTTCACGGCGCTGCTGCGCGCGATTCCCTCGCCGCTGCTGATCTTTCTCGCCGCTGCGCTCGCCTGGGCTCTGCATCGGTCGCTCGCGCTCGCCGCGTTCGTTGCAGCCGCTCTCCTCTTCATAATGAATCAGGGTTATTGGCTCGCAACGCTTGAGACACTGTCCCTCGTGATCCTATCCGCCTTGGTGTCGGCACTGATCGGCGTGCCGCTCGGCATCGCCGCTGCGCATCGTCCGCGGCTCTACTCCGCCATGCGACCCGTGCTCGACCTCATGCAGACGCTGCCGACCTTCGTGTATCTCATTCCGACGCTCGTGCTATTTGGGTTGGGTGTCGTGCCGGGGCTCATATCAACGGTCATCTTTGCGCTGCCGGCGCCCATCCGCCTGACCTATCTCGGCATCTCCTCGGTGCCGCGCTCGCTCATCGAAGCCGGGCAGGCCTTCGGCGCCACCGGCACGCAGATGCTCTTCAAGATTGAACTGCCGAGCGCCGCGGCGACGATATTGGCGGGCATGACTCAGTGCATCATGCTCTGCCTGTCGATGGTTGTGATCGCGGCGCTCGTCGGTGCCGGCGGCCTCGGGGTACCGGTCGTGCGTGCCTTGAATACCGTACAGATCGGGATGGGCTTTGAAGCCGGGTTCGCGATCGTGCTGCTTGCCATCATACTCGATCGCATCAGCCGCCCGAGCGACAAGAAACACTCTTGAACACGGCACTCGAATTCCGCGATGTCGATATTCTCTTCAGTGCCGGAGCCGGACGGCGCGGCGCGGCGCTTCTGCAGCAGGCCTTGAGCGCGCTCGATGCGGGCGGCACGCGCGCCGAGATCACCGAGAAATTCGGTGTCGTCGTCGGCATGGCGGGCGCGAATCTCAAGGTCGAGCGCGGCGAGATCTCGGTGTTGATGGGGCTCTCCGGCTCCGGCAAATCCACGCTCCTGCGCGCGGCGAACGGCATCGCCCCCGTGACCCGCGGCCGCGTCCTCGTCAATGACGGTGCCAATGTCGTCGACGTCGCCGAATGCGACGCCGCCACGCTGCGCCGCGTGCGGCGGCGCTGCATCGCCATGGTATTTCAGCAGTTTGCCCTGCTGCCATGGCGCAGCGTGCGCGACAACGTGGGCTTTGGCCTCGAGCTGCGCGGCGAGCCGCTGGCGAATCGGCGCCGCATCATTGATGAACAGTTGGAGCTCGTCGGCCTTGCGCAGTGGGGCGCGCGCGCGGTCGCCGAATTGTCCGGCGGCATGCAGCAACGGGTGGGGCTCGCGCGCGCGTTTGCCACCGACGCCGACATTCTGCTCATGGATGAGCCCTTCTCGGCACTCGATCCGCTCATTCGCCGCAAGCTCCAGGATGAATTGCTGGCGCTGCAGGAGCGCGTCAAAAAGACGATCCTGTTCGTGAGCCATGATCTTGACGAAGCTTTGAAGCTTGGCGATCGCATCTCCATGCTCGAGGGCGGGCGTATCGTGCAGACGGGCACCGCGGAGGACATCGTGCTGCGGCCCGGTAACGCCTATGTGGCGGAGTTCGTGCAGCATATGAACCCGCTCAACGTCCTGACCGGCGCCATGGTCATGCGCAGCTCGAGCGGCCTTTTGTTCGAGAACGGCGCAATCTGGCTCGATGACGCGCGCCGCTATCGCGTGTCCGTCAACGCGGCGGGCGAGCCCACGGGAATTTCCTGCGACGGGGCCTCACAGCCCCTCGGCCGCGTTGATGACGGGGCGTGGCAGGAATTCCGGGCGGCAGTGGCGGTCGCGCCGGCGTCGATGTCGCTGCGGACGCTCATCGAGCTGCGCCAGCGCACCGGGCACCCAGTGCTGCTGGTGGAAGACGGGTGCTTTTGCGGCATCTGTGACGCAGCTGAGATCGTGCGCGGGCTTGCGGGCCGAATGGACGATCCGGATGGCGCTGCCTGACAAGCCGACGCCGCAAATTGAGCACTCGCGGAGCTCGGGCGTGAGGATACTGTCCCGCATTCAGGAGAATTATGACTATGGATGAGCCACAGACCCAGGCGCCCCGGGCGCGCCGCCCGAGCGGGCGCGATGCGAAGCGGGCCGCGCGCTCGGCACGGGCTGCCGCGTCCGTTCCCTACATCACCCGCAAGATACCCGTTTACGAGGTGCTGACCGAAGAGGGCCTCGCGCTGCTCGAGACAAACGCCGACACCATTCTCGAGGAGGTCGGCATTGAATTTCGCGAAGACGCCGAGGCGCTCAGCCTGTGGAAGCAGGCCGGCGCGGATATCCAGGGCGAACGGGTGCGCATCCCGCGCGGCCTTGCGCGGGCACTCATTCAGCGCCACGCACCCCGGGAATTCGTGCAGCACGCGCGCAATCCTGCGCGCAGTGTAGTCATCGGCGGCAAGAACACTGTGTTTGCACCGGCCTATGGTTCCCCGTTCGTGCGCAACCTTGATGAGGGGCGGCGCTACGCGCGCATCGAAGATTTTCGCAATTTCGTCAAGCTCGCCTATCTTTCGAACGCGCTGCACCACTCCGGCGGAACCATCTGCGAGCCCGTCGACCTGCCTGTCAACAAGCGTCACTTCGAGATGGTGTACAGCCATATCAAGTACAGCGACAAGCCGTTCATGGGCTCGGTGACCCATCCAGAGCGGGCCCGCGATTCGGTTGAAATGGCGAAGATTCTCTTTGGCGATGGCTACCTGGATCCCGCCAGCGGCCGGCCCAAGACCGTACTCATCAATCTCATCAATGCCAATTCTCCGATGACCTTTGACTCGACAATGCTGGGCGCCGCCAAAACCTATGCGCGCGCAAATCAGGCCTGCATCATCACGCCCTTCATCCTCGCAGGAGCCATGTCGCCCGTGACGGTCGCCGGCACGGTGGCGCAAACGCTCGCCGAGGCGCTCGCCGGGATGGCGTTCCTGCAGCTCGTGAACCCCGGTGCGCCCATCGTGCTCGGCAGCTTCGCCTCGTCGATTTCAATGCAGTCCGGCGCGCCGACCTTTGGCACGCCGGAGCCAGAGCTGGTGCTGTATGCAATGGCGGCGCTTGCGCGGCGCCTGGGCGTGCCGTTTCGCTCCGGCGGGAGCCTGTGCGCATCCAAAATTCCGGACGCCCAGGCTGCTTTCGAATCGGCCAACACGCTGCTGCCCACCTGCCTCGGGGGTGTCAACTTCGTGCTGCATGTGGCGGGCTGGCTCGAGGGCGGCCTCAGCATGGGCTATGAGAAATTCATCATGGACGTCGACCAGGCCGGCATGATGCATACGCTCCTGGAGGGCGTGGATCTTTCCGAGAACGGTCAGGCGATGGATGCGATCCGCGAAGTCGGACCGGGCAAACACTTCTTGGGCTGCGCGCACACGCAGGCGAACTTTGAGACTGCCTTTTATCGCTCGCCGCTCGCGGACAACAACAGCTTCGAGCAGTGGGAAGCCGAGGGTGCGACCGACATGGCGCAGCGCGCCAACGTCTTGTGGAAGAAACAACTGGCCGAGTATGTCGCACCAGCGCTTGACCCGGCCGTCGACGAGGCTCTCCTCGACTACATAAACCGCCGGCGCGCGAGCTTTCCCGACTCGAGCTACTAGGCAACGGGCGGCACGGGGCGCGTCCCGCGGCCACGCCGGCCGCGAGTTTCGGCCTGCCCCGCCGAGTCCTTGCGAGCCGGCAGCGTCACCACCTTCAGCAGATTGGTGTGGTCGGCGGTCTTGTGCGGAATAGCCATGGCCTCGACGAAGTGCTGCTGAAAGCGCGGCTCGAGCGCAGTCTCGATTTTCTCCACCCGGCTTACCAGGGTCTCAATCGTGCGCCGTGAGGAATAGTCGAGGAGCGCGATGCGCGCGCCGGTGCCGGCGGCATTGCCGGCCGCCCCGACATGCGCCAGATCGCAATCGGGGATCATGCCAAGCACCATGGCGTATTTGACATCGATATGCGCACCGAACGCGCCCGCGAGCCGGATCCGGTCCACACGCTCGGCTCCCAGGTGTTCCATGAGCAAGCGGATCCCGGCATACAGCGCGGCCTTCGCGAGCTGGATCGCGCGCACGTCGTTCTGCGTGATCATCAACGGCACGCTGCCCCGATGCAGCACATAGGAAAAAGTGCGCCCGCTCGCCGTGACGCGCTCGCTGCGCGCGCTTAACTGTCCATCGACGACGCCATCCTGGTTGATGATACCGGTGAGATACATCTCCGCGATGACCTCGATGATCCCTGAGCCGCAAATGCCGGTGATGCCGAGGCGCGCCGCGGCGGCCTCAAATCCCGGCTCATCCGACCACAAGTCGCTGCCGATGATCTTGAAGCGCGGTTCGAGGGTCACCGCATCTATGCGCACGCGCTCGATCGCGCCCGGCGCGGCGCGCTGCCCACAGCTGATCTGCGCGCCTTCGAATGCGGGCCCGGTCGGGCTCGAGCAGGCAAGGATGCGCCGTCGATCGCCCAGCACGATCTCGGCGTTGGTGCCGACGTCCACCAGCAAGGTGAGTTCCTCCGACAGGTCCGGGCGCTCGGCAAGTATCATGCCGGCCGCGTCGGCACCCACGTGACCGGCGATGCATGGCAGCGAGTAAACGCGCGCATTCGGATGCAGCGCGATCCCGAGATCGGCCGCGCGCAGGTTCAGCGCCTGGTCGACCGCCAGCGCAAACGGCGCGCCGCCGAGTTCGACCGGATCGATACCGAGCACCAGGTGATGCATGATGGGATTGCCGACGAACGTCATCTCCAGAATGTCTTCGGGCGCAATCCGCGCCACGCGTGCGACTTCGGCGGCGAGGGAGCTGAGCGCCGCGCGCACCGCACTCGTCATCTGCGCAGCGCCTCCTGGATTCATCATGGCGTAGGACACGCGGCTCATGAGGTCCTCGCCGAAGCGTATCTGCGGATTCATGACACCGCTCGATGCGACGACTTCGCCCGACACCAGATCGCACAGGTGCGCGGCGATCGTCGTCGAGCCAACGTCGACGGCGACACCAAACGCGCGCTCGTGCAGCCCCGGCCATACAGCGATGATGTGCGTGCCGGCATGCACGGCGACCGTGACCTGCCACTCGCCGCTGCGCAACGCGCTCTGCAGCCCCGGCAGAACCTGGACGTCGCATGTCAGGCCGTCCAATTGCCATTCGCGCTTGAGCGCCACCATCAGCCGACGCAGGTCGCCGGAAGGATTGTGCATGTCGGGACGTTCGACCTCGACTTCATGCAGTCGCAACACGGGGTCGAGAACGATATCGCGCGCGTCCACCGCCTTGCGCACCACCTGGCGGTGTACCTGACTCGACATGGGAACGTCGACGACGAGATCGCCGAGAATTTTGGCGGAACACGACAGTCGATGTCCCGCGGGCAGCGTGCGTCGAGTGGAATAGTTGACTTCCGCTGCGCCGAGCGGCGAGAGATGCGCGGCCGTCGACTTTACGTTGTGCTTGGCGAAGTCCCCTTCCATGACGAGGACCTGGCAGCGGCCGCAGAGCGCACGGCCGCCACATACCGAGTCGATGTCGACGCCGAGTTCGCGCGCCGCCTGCAGTAACGGCGTGCCAACCGCGAAGCGGCCGCGCTTCCCGGAGGGCGTGAAGACGACGAGTGCATCCTCAGCCACGGCGGCGATGTCCGCCCTCGCGTCTGCCGCGCCCCGCGCCTTCGGTGGTCCCGGTAGCGCCGGCAGCCGGAGGCTCGCGGAACGCGCGGATCCAGCGGGCGCAATCCGGATCGTGACCCATCATCACATCAGCCGCCATGATCGCCTTCATGATGTCGGCATGCAGGGGATTGGTGATGGCCGAGGTGAGCCCCGAGGCGATGGCCATGGTGAGAAATCCGCCGCTGATGCCGTCACGCTGCGGCAGACCAAAGCTCACATTGGAGGCGCCGCAGCTGCTGTTCACTTTGAGCTCGCCGCGCAACCGCCGCAGCAGGTGCATGACCTGCACGCCCGCCTGATTGATCGCACCGATGGGCATTACCAGAGGGTCCACGACGACGTCGCAGCTTGGGATGCCGTAATCCGCCGCGCGCTCAACGATCTTCTTCGCAACCGCGAAACGCACATCCGGATCCTCGGAAATGCCGGTTTCGTCGTTAGAGATCGCAACCACCGCGGCGCCGTACTTCTTGACGAGCGGCAGCACCTTCTCGAGACGCTCTTCCTCGCCGGTCACGGAATTGACGAGCGCCTTGCCCTGATAGACGGCAAGGCCGGCCTCGAGCGCTGCAACGATGGAGGAGTCGATGCACAGCGGCACGTCGGTGATGGATTGCACCAGCTGTATGGTGCGCGCGAGGATCGCCGGCTCATCCGCGAGAGGAATGCCCGCATTGACATCAAGCATATGAGCGCCCGCGGCGACCTGCGCGAGCGCATCTGCGCTCACGCGCGTGAAATCACCGGCGGCCATTTCCGCGGCGAGAATCTTGCGCCCGGTCGGGTTGATCCGCTCGCCGATGATGACGAACGGACGATCAAAGCCAATGATGACTTCTTTTGTTGCCGAACTGATGACGGTATCGGTCATTGCACTGCCCTATTTGATGGTTGACTGCGATCGCGCTCCGGAAACCACGGCACGCGGCCGCCGAGCACGCCGGAGCGATCGATGGTCTCCGCGACGGATTCCTCCTGGCGGTAGGCCATGACGTGTACGCCGCTGACGCCGAGGATGGTGCGGCATTCCTGGATAAGCTCGATACAGATGTTGCGCCCTTCTCTTGCCTGGTCAGCCGCGCCTGCGAGGCGCTTGATGATGGCGTCAGGAATGTGCATGCCCGGAACATGCGTGCGCATCCACTCGGCGGCCTTGGCCGAACGCAGCGGACCCACTCCGATGAGGATGAAGGCCCGGCCGATGAGTCCCAGATCCTCCACCCGGCGCATGAAGTCCTTGAGCAGCACGGTGTCGTAGCAGTACTGCGTCTGGATCAGCTGCGCGCCGGCGGCGACCTTCTTCGCAAGCCTCTGCGCACGCCACTCGTACGGCGGCACGGAAGGATTTTCGGCGGCGCCCAGGAACACGCGCGGTGCAAACGTGATCTTGCGGCCGCTCTCGAAATGATGGTCGTCGCGCAGCGTGCGCGCGATGGTAAGGAGAGATATGCAGTCCAGATCAAATACCGGCTTCGCCTGCGGATGGTCGCCCACCTGCACGCCGTCGCCGGTGAGGCACAGCATGTTGCACACACCCATGGCGGCGCCGCCGAGGATGTCGCCCTGGATGGCAATGCGATTCTTGTCGCGGCAGGAGATCTGCATCACGGGCGCGTAGCCGACGCGCGTCAGGAGCGCGCACACTGCCAGGCTCGACATATGGCAGTTCGCGCCGCTGCCGTCGGTCGCATTGATCGCATCGACGTAGCCGTCAAATACGCGCGCGCGCCGATAGACGTCTTCCGGGTCCGCAGAGTCCGGCGGCGCGAGCTCCGCGGTCACGGCAAACACTCCGGCGCGCAGCACCCGCTCCAAGCGCCCGGGCGAAGTGTGTCCGGGCAGAATGGGCAGCGGGTAGCCCGGGACCGGTTCGTCCTCGAAGATCATGGTGGCGCACGCTTGAGCGCCGCGGCCTTCTCGCGCGCCACGCGCAACCACGAGGAGCTTCCCTGCAGGCGCCGGTCCACCGCGTGCTGCAGCACCTGCATCGCTGCAAGTCCGCCCGGAATGCGCTGACTGCCGTGGTAGGCCTCAACCCAGACGCAGCGCATGTCGGGTTTGACCTCGCAGCGCCCGTCGCCGCGCACGCCGCCACAGGGACCGTTGCGCAGGTTCTTCGGGCAGTTCATCGGGCAGGACATGCCCGTCGAGCTCAACACGCATTGCCCGCACATCTGGCAGTCAAAGAGGAAACCCTTGACCGCGCGTTCGACCGTAGCAACCGGCTTCTCCAGGCGCGCATAGCCGAGCAGCCTGGCAACGCCATGCAGCCGCACGAGAACGGCCTCAAACAGGCGATAAAAATGCTCAAGTCCGCGCGCATGGCGCGTGGACCAAAGGCGCACGGCATACATCAGGGCACCTCGGATCCCGTTGCCGCGGACTCATCCGGGCGTGCGCTGCGCTCATCGATGCCCTTGGCGCGAATGATGCGCTCCAGGTCCTCGTCGCTGAAGCGCGCCTCGAGCTGCGCCGCTGCGGCGGCGGCTTCCGCCTGCAGATCCTCTCCGCAGGCGCGCGGCGTGCGCCGCCAGTCGGCAAGATAGGCGTCCGAGCTACCCTTGCCGGCACGCATCGCTGCGCGATCGACCGCTTCCTGGAAGCGCGCGCTCAGCTGCACTTTGACGGTCTCGCGGCCGCGCTTGGCAATCACTTGCGCCGGAACGTCACGCCAGGAAATGACGATCAGGCTTGCCATGCGTTGGGCTCCGTCTCAGCGACAAAGCTCTGCAGACGCGAGGCAAGGCCGCTATAACCGGTGAACTGGAACTTGAATTCCAGTCCCATGCGCGCCGCGATCGCTTGTGCCTTTGCGAGTAACGCTTCGCTCGGAGACTGCGCCAGATAGACGATGCGCCGATAATTACCGAAGTACAGTGGCGCAAGCTCAGGATGGCGATCGAGCCCCAGCGATGCGGTCACAAGGTGATCGAAATGGCGCAGCAGAAAATCGGTGAGATAAAATGTGCCGGGCTCAGCCTCGGCGAGCTGCGCAAACACCTCAGGCGAGGCGAAAAACTCGTAGCAGTGTGCCCCGGGGATACGCTCAACGCCTTCCGCGCGCAGCATGGCATCAAGGCCGCCGCCCGTGCCGCAGTCGCCGTAGGCGACGAAAATGCGCTGATAGCGGTCGCGGTGAGTGCGGATCTGCCGCTGCACTTCGCCTGTGATGCGCTCGGGGCGGTTGTGCAATTGCGGGGGCAGATAGCACACGTCAAGGCCGGTCCAGCGATTGACGCGACGCAGTGCCGCGATCTCACGAGCAAGAGCTCCGCAGGCAATCACGAGTGCGCCGCGAGCGCTGCTCATGGGATGCGCCTCAGGCGGCCGCGGTCGCGGCGCGGCGCGCGGCGATCAGGCTCTTGGCGGTCTCCACGGCGATTGCCGCGTCGCGGCAGTAGGCATCAGCGCCGACCGCCTTGCCAAACTCTTCGTTGAGAGGCGCTCCGCCGACCAGCACGATGTAGTCGTCACGGATGCCTTTCTGCTTCAAAGTATCGATGACGACCTTCATGTAGGGCATGGTCGTGGTGAGCAGCGCCGACATTCCCAGGATGTCCGGCCGGTGTTTCTCCAGAGCATCAAGATACTTCTCCACCGGATTATTGATACCGAGGTCAATGACCTCGAAGCCGGCGCCCTCGAGCATCATCGAAACGAGATTCTTGCCGATGTCGTGGATGTCGCCCTTGACCGTGCCGATGACGATCTTGCCGATGGGCTCGACCCCGGTTTCGGCCAGCAGCGGCCGCAGGATCTCCATGCCGCCCTTCATGGCGTTTGCCGCGAGCAGCACCTCGGGCACGAACAATATCCCGTCGCGGAAATCGACGCCGACGATGCGCATGCCTTCCACGAGCGCCTGGTTCAGGATCTGCTCCGGCGCCCAGCCGCGCGCGAGAAAGATCCGCGTAGCGTCCTCTATCTCGCTCTTCAGCCCGTTGTAGAGATCGTCGTGAACCTGCTCGACGAGTTCTGCGTCGCTCAAGCCCTTGAGATCAAACTCGCCTTCTGCCTGGTCTGACATGCGTGCACTCCCGTGCGGGAATGGTACGGGGCGCAGAGTATCAGGACTGGCTACATCACGACGGTCGCATGTCTAGGAACGACACGCCCGGGAGCTGTGCAGGGAAACGCGACGCAGTGCCGGTCGCTGCCACGCTCGAGCTTGTCGCGTTTTCGACAGTTGCTGGTTCGCGCTCTTCCTAGACTACGGTCCCATCATGACCTTCGATACTACCCAGACTTATGTACTTGCCGCGAGCTGCGCGAGCCGCATCGGCACGACCGCAGCAATCACGGGCTTCCTCGCGCACCGGCACCTCTACATCATGGAGATGAAACAGTTTGACGACACGCTCTCCGAGCGCTTCTTCGTACGTATCACCTTCTGTGCGGTGCGCGGCGAGCCATTCGATCTACCGCGGCTGCGCGAAGAGTTCAGTCACGTCGCGGCGACGGAACAAATGGAATGGGCCATCCACGACAGCGCGCACCGCTCACGCGTCCTCATCATGGTGTCAACTCTCGATCATTGCCTCGAGGACCTCCTGTACCGGCAAAGGATCGGCGAGTTGCGCATGGAGGTCAGCGCCATCGTCTCCAATCATCCGGACCTGAAGCCCATCGCCGAACATCGCGGCATCGCCTTTCATCATCTGCCCGTCACACCGGATACCAAGCGCGCTCAGGAGCAACGCCTCCTCGAGCTTATCAGGAGCACGGGCAGCGAACTGGTGGTCCTCGCGCGCTACATGCAAATTCTCTCCGATGAAACGGCGAGCATGCTGCGCGGCCGCGCCATCAACATCCACCACTCCTTCCTGCCCGGCTTCAAAGGGGCCAAGCCCTATCATCAGGCGCACGCGCGCGGCGTGAAGGTGATCGGGGCGACGGCACACTTCGTCAGCGCCGACCTTGATGAGGGCCCGATCATCGAGCAGATTGTCGAACATGTTGATCACGGCTACACGCCACAGATGTTGACCGCGGCCGGACGGGATTCGGAGCGGCGCGCGCTCGCAACCGCCGTGCAACTCGTGCTCGAGCGACGCGTGTTCCTGAATGGCGACCGCACTGTGGTCTTCAAGTGAGATGGCTGCGGGCAGAGCCTCAAGACCCCAATGCTCTCGAGGCCACGATGAAGCGACAGGATGTCGCGACCCGCCAGCGAATTGCGGAATTCCCATGGAGCAAGAGCGCCTGCGAAAGTGAACGAGGCCACTCACGCCATCGCGGTGACGCGCTACGGCGCCGCCAACGCGCGC
>Ga0302324_100002421_pt1 | contig 43187 bp, 41 predicted proteins | sample Palsa_T0_1_FD_201949 | JGI IMG/M metagenome (GOLD analysis project Ga0302324, IMG submission 201949) | Peat permafrost microbial communities from Stordalen Mire near Abisko, Sweden - Palsa_T0_1 | ecosystem: Environmental > Terrestrial > Soil > Palsa > Peat permafrost | place: Sweden: Abisko... | reverse complement strand
GCCGCACGGTTTGTATGGTTCCTGGGGCGTGCGTGGACTGAGCGCCTACGCTGTGGGCTTCGCGGTGAGCGTGCCGTTCTTCGTGATCCCGAACGTCTATACCGGGGCGCTGGCCGCGCGCCTGGGCGGCGTGGACATCGGCTGGCTGGTCAGCGCCGCAGCCGCCTCAGGCACCTATCTGCTGGTCAGCCTGCGCTTCAATGCAGCCGATGAAAGCCTCGCGGTGGCTGCGAGCGAGCGCTCGTTCACCCCGGCCCCGGTTCTGGAGGCCGCGCCCTGAGCGTGCCTAGGGGCTGCTCAGGCCACGCGCGAAGGCGCGAAAGCTGCGAACGCCGCCAGCACCGCGGAGCTCATGCAGCGTGCGCCTGTCTGCAGATATTCCATGGCTCTGAGCGCGCCGTCGTGCGCCGCCTGGCTCGACCCACTCACACAGTCCTCGACCACGCGGCAAAAGTAGTTGTGCTGGTGAGCGTCCACGAACGTGTAGTGCACGCACACGTCGGTCAGGCCGCCGCACAGAATAAGCGTGTCGGCCTTGAGACCCTTCAGCAGGATCTCGAGGTCGGTGCCGAAGAATGCCGAGTAGCGACGCTTGGGAACCAGGTAGTCCCCGGGCCGAAAGTCCACCTCCTCGGCAGCGATTTCGGTCATTTTCTGCCCCTCGATGCAGTGCACGTCTTCATCACCATCCAGTTCCCGGCCGAAGTCGACATGGTCGGGACGGTGCACCTCCTGCACGAAGACCACCGGAATGCGGCAATTGCGCGCCGCGATGACCAGTGATCGAGCCCGGGGGACGCGTTCGTGGGCGCCGCCCATGCGTGGAATACCGCCCTCACTGCCGGGCAGGTACATGTCGCGCTGGAAGTCGATCATCAGCAGGGCTGGGCGTCCGACGATGAATGGCTGCGGCCGCTTGCTCGGGTTGGTCGCTGTCACAAACAGGTCTCCTGTATACGGCAGGTGATGCGATATCCGGGCTGGTGAATCTGGGTGCTTTCCATATTAATGTCAAATACTTAGACGCACCGTCACCGACCTGAATGCAGCGCACGCGCCCGGTTCGACACCCCATGCGGCATAGGCTAATCTCGGACGGCTCACCAGCGGGACAGGAAGTCGGAACCGCCCTTGGCACTCATTCCCGACGAGGCCGTTGCATCCGTCTATGCCGAGTTACGGCGCCTCGCCGCTGTCTATATGAGGCGCGAGCGCAGCGGGCACACGTTGCAGCCCACGGCCCTGGTGAACGAGGCGTTCCTGCGGCTGGTCCAGCAACGCGACGTGCAATGGCATAACAAGAATCATTTCTTGGGCGTCGCCGCGCCCATCATGCGACGCATATTGGTCGATCACAGCCGCCGCCGTCATGCGCTCAAGCGCGGCGGCGACCTCGACGCCATTCCATTCGAGCAGGCTGTGCTGCCGGTGATTCAACGAGCCGCCGACGTCATCGCGCTTGACGAGGCGCTCGAAGCGCTGGCCAAGCGCGATCCGCAGCAAGCACGCATTGTCGAGCTGCGGTTCTTCTCGGGTCTGAGCATCGAGGAGACCGCGGAGGTGGTCGGCGTCTCCCCGTCAACCATCAAGCGCGAGTGGAATATCGCCAAGGCGTGGCTGGCCCGAGCAATGCGCGACATGGGGCCATGAATGAGCGACAGTTGGACTCGGACCAAGCAACTCTTCAGCGAGGCGCTGGAACTCGAGCCCACTCAGCGGCCGGCATTCCTGCGCGAGCGCTGCGGCGACGACGCGACGCTGCGCGCTGAAGTCGACTCTCTGCTCGAAAGCCACGAGCGCGCGGACAGCTTTCTGGAGAGCGGCGTGGGCGGACTGTGGCGCCCGGCCCGCAGCGCCGACATGATCGGCCAGTGCGTAGGCGACTATCGCATCGTGCGCGAAGCAGGTCGAGGCGGCACCTCGATTGTCTATCTTGCCGAGCGTGCGGACCAGCAATTTGATAAGCGGGTGGCGATCAAGATGCTGCGCTCATTCGACGAAAGCGCCGAGATCCTGCAGCGCTTTCGCATGGAGCGTCAGACGCTGGCGAAGCTCGACCATCCGAACATCGTTACCCTGCTCGATGGTGGAACGACCGCCGACGGCATGCCTTATTTGGTCATGGACTTCGTCGAGGGCATTGCGATCGATCGCTACTGCGACCAGCACGAGCTCTCGATCAATGAGCGGCTCAAATTATTTCGCACCGTGTGCGACACGGTGGAGTACGCCCACCGCAACGGCGTGATCCATCGCGACCTCAAGCCCAGTAACATCCTGGTCACGGACGATGGCGTGCCGCGACTGCTGGATTTCGGTATCGCCAAATTGCGCGACCCGAAGCGCTTCGCGCTGAGCACGCTGGTCACACTCAGCGGCATGCGCGCCATGACTCCGGAGTACGCCAGCCCCGAGCAGGTTCGCGGGGAGCCGACGGCTGCCGCAACGGATGTCTATTCTCTGGGCGTACTGCTGTACGTGCTGCTTTGCGGGCACCACCCGTACCGCACGATGGGAGGCTCGTTACTGGAATGGGAGCGGGCAGTGTGCGAGCAGGAACCGCTGCGTCCCAGCATCGCTGCCGCTCGCGAATCCGAGCAACCTTCCACGCCGCAGAAAACAGCCGCCATGCGCGCCGACCGGCCCGCGAGACTCGGCCGCACTCTGCGCGGGGATCTCGATGCCATTACCATGAAAGCGCTCGCCAAGGAGCCGCAGCGCCGCTATCAATCCGCTCGCGAATTCTCCAATGATCTAGGTCGCTACCTGACCGGGATGTCGGTGATCGCGCGGCGCACGGGCCTGACCTACCGGTCGATCAAATTCTTCGCGCGGCATCGCGAGTCGCTGATGGTTGCGGGAATTGCCGTGGCGGCAGCGGCCATCGTCGCGATTTGGGAAGTGCGGCGAGTACACGGGATGCATGCCGATCGGGCATCGGTCGACGCGTTGGTGTCGTCGCGACCGTCTCTGGCCGTGTTGGGATTCAAGAACCTGTCGGGGCGCGAGGACACCGCGTGGCTGGCGACGGCGCTATCGGAAATGCTGACCACCGAGTTGGCCGCGAGCGGGACGATGCGGCTGCTTCCGGGCGAGTCGATCGCGCGCGCACGTATCGAGCTGGCGTTGCCGGACGTTACCGTACTGTCCAGCCAGACGCTGCAGGCCGTACGGCAACGTCTGGGCAGCGACTTTGTCGTGCTGGGATCGTATGTTGATCTGGGTGCGGCATCTGCCGGCCGCGTTCGATTGGATGTTCGTTTGCAGGACACCGCGCGCGGCGAAACTCTCACCAGCGTGTCGGTGGAGGGCACGGAGCAGCAGCTCTTTGACCTCGTGTCACGATCCGGGGCACGGCTGCGTGAGCGACTCGGGCTGCCGGCAATGTTACCCGCGCAAGCCAGCAGCGTTCAGGCCGCGCTGCCGTCGAACACCGAATCCGCTCGGTTGTATGCACAGGGCCTGGCCGCGCTGCGCTCCTTCGATGCGTTGGCTGCTCGTGACCTGTTGTCCCAGGCGACGACACAGGATCCTGGCTATCCGTTGGCGCATGCCGCGCTGTCTCAGGCGTGGCTGGCGCTCGGGTACGATGCCAAGGGCCGTGATGAGGCCAAGAAGGCGTTGGACAGCGCAGGCCAAGTCGATCGCGAGCATTATCTGCTCGTGGAAGCCGGCTACTATGAAGCCGCCAGGGACTGGCCGAAGGCGATCGAGGCCTATCGGACCTTGTTCGATTTCTTTCCCGACAATCCCGACTATGGACTCGCGCTCGCGCACGCGCAGACCCTGACAGGCCAGGGCAAGGACGCCATGGCGACGCTGCAGAAGCTGCGTCAACTGCCGCGCGAAGCGCAGCTGGATCCGAGGATCGATCTGGCTACGGTCAGCGCGGCCTCCGTCTTGTCGGATAACACGCTGCAGGCCGATGCGGCGGTGTCGGCGGCGCGCAAGGGACGTCTGACCGGCGCCAAGCTCCTGGTCGCCGCCGCACTGGTTCTGCAATGTCGTGCCTTGGCGAATATCGGCGAGGTCACCAAGTCCGCCCCCGCCTGCGAGGAGGCTCGCGCGATCTACCAGGCGGCCGGGGATTGGGCTGGCACGGCGCGGGTACTGCATGCGATGGCGGAGGCTCCCTTGAACCAAGGTGACTTGGATACCGCGCAATCCCTGTACGAACAGGCGCTGGCCATTGCGCGCCGCGTCGGCGACCAGCGAGGCATCGCGCGCGAACTCGGTAATCTCGGAGTGGTATTCGCGGCACGAGGACAATTGGCGCAGGCGACGACATTTCACCAGGACTCCCTGGCCGTGTATCGAGACATCGGCTATCAGGTGGGCGTGGGCGGTGAGCAAAGCAATCTCGGTGAGCTGCTTCGTGCCCAGGGCCGACTACACGAAGCCATGGCGCAATACCAGGACTCGCTCGTCCACGCGCACGAGTTCGGCAACGCGGAGCTCGAAGCGCTCGATCGCTCCGATATCGGTGACGTATTGGCGGATCAGGGTGAACTGGATGAGGCCGTGCGGGCATACGACCAGGCGTTGAAGATCTTTCGTGACATCGGCGAAAAAGGCTACGAAGCCGGAACCCTGGCGGCGATGGGACGCGTCAAAGCTCAGCAAGGAGACCTCGCCGTGGCGCGCGCTCTCTATGAGCAGGCACTGGCGCTGCAAACGCCGCTTGGCGTCAAGGGCGATCTGGCGCAGACCCAGCTGGCCTTGGCCGAGTTGCAGTGCGAGACCCATAACGCGCCGGATGCCGCCAGATTGCTCGGCGCGGCGCTGCAGGAATTTCAAACTGAGAACAGGGGCAGCGATCAGATCCGCGCGCAGGCGATCCTGTCGCGGGCACTGTTGCTGCAGAATCAGGTTGCGGCTGCGCGCACGGCCATCGACGCGCCGGCGACGCAGATCGAGCGCGCGAGACTCATCGATCGACTCGAATGGCGGCTCGCGGACGCGCGCGTGCGGATGGCCGACACCGACGATACCGGCGCCGAGCGCGCCGCAGAGCAGACGCTCACCGAGGCCAGGATCCACGGTCTGATCGGCATGCAATTCGAGGCCTCTTTGGTGCTGGCAGAGATCCACTTGACTGGTCCCGATCCGGCACGCGCCCGCGCTGAGTTGCTGCGCTTACAGGAGGAGGCTCGACGCAAGGGCTACGGGCTGATCGCGCGCAAGGCCGCCGCGCTCGCGGCGCATCCGGGCGCCCCGGCCGTGACCGATACCTGACCGAACCGCCCCCCAGCGGCGCGCCTCGAGCGCGATTGACCCACTTCCTCGCGCGTTTGCGCGTTAGCCTTCAGACGTACCACTCGGGAGATCACTGATGTATTCGATTACCCTGCGCACCCCGGCGAGCCTTTGCGGCGCACTCATAGCGCTCGGACTCGCCGGCGTCCTGCCCACGGCGCAGGCCCAGACCTTCAAGATACTGCACGACTTCACCGAGGACGACGGTCCTGTCCCAGAGCAGGCGGCGCTGATTCAGGGCACCAATGGCGCTTTGTACGGGACGACTCAATCCGGCGGGCTGTACGGCCAGGGTTCGGTCTTCAAAATGAGCCTCAACGGCACGGTGACGACGCTCTATAGCTTCTGTCCGCCCGGCACCAGCGGCAATTGCGTGGATGCGGACGGGCCCGGGGCGCTGGTTCTGGGCTCGAACGAAAAGATCTACGGGACCACGGAATGGGGCGGAGGCGAGAGTGTCGGCACGGTTTTCGAGGTGACGGCAGGCGGCGTCATGACAGAGCTGTCCGGTTTCTGTGGCCTCCCACCCGATGGCGACAATGCCTGTGGCGCGTATCCGGTCGGCGCACTGGTGCAGGCCAGCAATGGCGTCTTCTGGGGCGTGACCCAGGGGGGCGGGGTGCTGGGCCAAGGCGCAAAATTCGAAATCACCGCAGCGGGCCATTTTGGCAGTGTCGACAGTTTCAGTTGCACCCAATCCAACTGCAACCATGAAGACTATCTGGTGGCGGGTCTGATTCAGGGCACCGACGGCAATTTCTACGGCACCACCGAGCAGGGTGGGACCGGCGTGTATGGTGGCGGGGTCGACGGCTCGCAGTATGGGGGCTCGGTGTTCAAGATCACGCCGGGCCACAGCATTGCTACGCTCTACAGCTTCTGCTCGCAAAGCGACTGCACGGATGGCCAGGCGCCGATGGCCTCGCTGATCCAAGGCAGCGACGGAAATTTCTACGGCACGACCGCCTTCGGCGGCGCGGGCACGGCGTGCTACAACGGCAGTCCAGGCATCCTGGGCTGTGGCACGGTGTTCAAGATTACGCCGGATGGCATACTGAGCACGCTCTATAGTTTTTGCATCCAAAGTGGCTGCCCCGACGGCCAGAACCCCGAAGCGGCGCTGATCCAGGGCAGCGATGGAAACTTCTACGGCACGACGCGGGCCGGTGGCAGCGCCGGCGGCATCTGCTCGGATTACGAGTGCGGCACCCTTTTTGAAATCACTCCCAGCGGGACGCTGACCACGCTTCACAGCTTCTGCAGCAGGAACGGTTGCACCTCCGGCGGTGGTCTGGTCGCCTCGCTGGTTCAGGACACCAACGGGGATTTTTACGGAACGACAACGATAGGGGCAGGGGGTAACGGCACGATCTTCCGCCTGTCCATGAACCTTGATCCATTCGTCAAAACCGTGCCCACCTCAGGCTTGGTGGGGGCGCAGATCCTGATTCTGGGAACCGATCTGACGGGCGCCAGCAGCGTCACCTTCAACGGTACCGCGGCTGAATTCACCGTGGTATCGGCCACGCTCATCAAGGCCACAGTCCCTGCCGGTGCTACCAGCGGTGAGGTCCAGGTCGTGACCCCCAGCGGCACGCTGGCCAGCAACATCGGCTTCGTGGTGCAGCCCTAGCGCAAGGACAGTCGGGGCGGAGGGGGGCGGACGGGCGGACCGACGCGTGCGGCTCTTTCCGGAAATCGAGTGTTATTACAAAAGTAATAACGGTGTTTAAAAAAATCTTCGCCCTCAAGGTCCCCCGGACATCCGACCCGATCACGCTATACGATAGGGTCACCATGGCTCTGAAGTATTACCACGCTGAACCGGTGGCGAATTCTCTCAAGTCGCTGATTCCATTGCTCGAGAAAGGGGCTCGCATTTCAAAGCGTGTATGTGGATCTTCACAAGTTCGAGCAGCATTCGGACTGGTTCGTGGCGATCAACCCGGAAGGTCAGGTACCGGTGCTCGACGATAGCGGCCACATCATCACTCACACTACTGTCATTAATGAGTATCTGGAGGATGTTTATCCCGAGAAACCGCTGCGCCCGCGCGATGCGCTCAGTGCGGCGCGCATGCGCTACTGGAACAAGTTCGTCGATGAGCATGTGATGAATCATGTGTCCATGCATGGTTGGCACCGCATGGTGGGAATCATCGCGCGCAACGTTGAAAGCGGGGAGTTCGAGAAGCTCATGGAGCGTGTGCCGCTCGCCGACCAGCGCAAGAAGTGGCAGAAGGCGCGCTCCGGCTTCAGCGAGGCGGATCTCGCCCATGCCAGCGAGAAGATCGTTTACGCGGTCGACAAGGTGGAGAAGCAACTGGCCGAGACGGCCTGGCTCGCCGGCAATGACTATACGCTCGCCGACATCAATTTTTATTCGATGTGCGGCATGATGGTGGAGCGTATGTTTCCCGAGCTGCAGATCGCCAGACGCTGCCCGCGCCTGGTCCAGTGGCGCGAGACCATGACGGCTCGTGCGGCGGTCACGAGAGCCCTCGCGGGTGAAGACCGAACGGCCCCTGGGCTGCGCACTTGGACCGGACACGCGCGCTGAATACTGGGCGGCTCGCGTGCCCTATGGTCCCTTGAGCCCCTTCCTCTGCTGTCGGTAGCTCTCGCGGCGAGTCTTCTCGAAACCAACGCGCCGCTCGAATCCCGGATCGGCAGGATAGTCGCGGAAGTCCTGCAGAATCTCATCGAAGCATTCGCGCAGCTCGTCCTTAAACTCGGGGTGGGTAAAGATGTGGTACCGGTTCTCGCGCATCGCCTCGAGCACACGCGCAGCAATCACATCGGGCTCCATGCCGAATTCATGGATTTCGGCCAGCCGCTTCACGTTCTGCGTGTCCACGGGTTTCGCAGCGCCCTTGAGCCGGTCTGGACGGATTTCGTCGCTGGCGTAGATATAGGATTTGACCAATCCCGGACACAGAACCGAAACGCCGATGCCATGCGGCGCGAGGCTCGCTCGTAGCGATTCGGACATTCCGCGCACCGCAAACTTGGTCATGTTGTAGATGCCCGGCTTGCCCGCCGCGAGGAAGGCGGCCATCGAGGCCGTATTGACGATATAGCCGCCGCCGGCCGCCGCGACCATGCGCGGTGCGAACGTCATCACGCCGTTGATTGGTCCATGCAGGTTGACCCCAAGGACCCAGTCCCAATCGTCGTAGCTCGACTCCTCGATGGTCTGGAAGAGATTGATGCCGGCGTTGTTGAACAGCAGGCTCACCGGTCCGAATTTTGCCTCGACCTCGTCTGCGGCCCGTGTCATGGCCTCGCGCGAGGAGACGTCCACCTGTACCCCCATGGCCATTGGATTGTTGAGCGCCTTCAATGCCTGCTCGATCGATGCCATGCGGATGTCGGCAATGGCGACCTTGCATCCCTCGGCGAGCAACGCGCGGACCAGCCCGCTGCCGATCCCGTGCGCGCCACCGGTCACGAATGCGGTGCGGCCTGCGAAGTCTTGCATGCGTTCAATCCTCTCTGTCGCGCGATCTCTGCCGCGTGGATGGGGTTACGAAACAACACGCTGAAAGTGCTCTTGTATTCCTGATTCTCCGGCAGGTCGGGCACCGCCGCGCACAGGGCCTGGGCGCGATCTTCAATGCCCTGCCGGAACTCGCTGTGGGTCATGATATAGAGCTCGTCGCGGAGGATGCCCTGCAAAACCCGCTCGCCTATCTGCTGCTTGGTGCGGTAGAGATGGAAGAAGCGGCCGCCCTGTTGCCGGCGCTGGTCCGCCTGCGCGTAGCCGGTGTCCGCAAGCTCGGCGGGACGCGTCTTGCCGGACTCCGCGATGTTGGATTGCACTGCGCCGGGACAGAATGCCGAACAGATGATCCCCTGCGTCTCGAGCTCCGCGCGCATGCATTCCACCATATGAACCACGGCGCCCTTGGAAGTGCCGTAGATGGTAGCGCCCGGATGCGGCATGAGACCCGACATGGAGGCGGTATTGACGATATGGCCGCCTTCGCCGTGTCGCTGGATGCGCGGCAGGATGGTGACGATGCCGTTGATTGTGCCGCCCAGATTCACGCCCATCACCCAGTCCCAGTCGGCGTAGGTAGCGAGAATGGTGGGACCGACGACCGCTACGCCCGCATTGTTGCAGAGCAAGTGGATGTTGCCGAAGCGCGTTTCCGCCGCATCCGCCGCACGTGAGAAATCGGCCCGATTCGTGACGTCGAGCTCGAGCGCAAGCACGCGCGCGGGCGAGCCGAGCTCTGCCTTGGCCCCCTCCAGATGGTCATTGCGGATGTCGGCGATGACGACGTTCATGCCCGCGCCGAGCAGAGCCTTGGCGATACCGAGGCCGATGCCGCTTGCGCCGCCCGTTATGAACGCGCTCTTGCCGGGAAGGTTCTGCATGCGTAGCCGCCTCCGAGGAGCCCGCGGGATCCCCGATAAATAGATAAGGCCGCACAAGCCGCTGCAAGTTATATTGTATCGGCAACGTACAAACTCGACTGAGACTGAACTGGGGGATTCGATCATCGCAGCGGCAATGCCTGAGGCGTCTGGGTTCGTGGCGGCCCTCAAGTCTGGCGGAAAGCCATGGCCATCGCGCGCAGCCGCCTACTACGGGCTCACCGTCATCATCCTTGCGACCATGCTCAATTTCTTCGACGCGCAAGTGTTCGGCATGATGGCACAACGCATCAAGATCGATCTTCACCTGACCGACGAGCAATTGGGGTTTCTGATCGGGCCGGCCAATATCGTGTTTTATGTGTTGGTTGGAATCCCGATGGCGCGGCTCGTGGACATCTACCCGCGCAAGATCGTGCTTGCCTGTGGCGTCGCGCTGATCGGTGGTATCACTGCACTGGGCGGCCTTGCACAGAATTTCCGGCAGCTGTTCTCGAGCCGGATGCTGGTGGGCGCGGGCGGCTCGGCTCATGCGCCCGGGTCCTATTCGATGCTGGCCGACTACTTCCCGCCCGAAAGACTGCCGCGCGCCATTGGCTTCCTGCAGCTGGGCTTCATTGGCGGCAATACGCTCGGCATCTACATCGGCGGACAGCTGATCAGCCTCGCGGCCGCCTGGCCTGTGAAGCAATGGATGGGCCTTTACATACACGGCTGGCAGTGGGTCCTGATGATGGTCGGTGCGCCGGGGCTGGTGATTTCTTTTCTGCTGCTGCTGGCGAAGGAGCCTGCGCGCCGCGGCGCGGCGATGCACGGAAAGCCCTTGCCGGTGAAGGCAGTGTTTCGTGAAATCTGGTCGCGAAGGGCCATTTACCTGCCGCTATTCATCGGTCTCGCGTTCAGCGCCACCCAAGCAATTGGCATCCAACCCTGGTTGGCACCCTTCCTGATCCGCACCTATGGATGGGACGAAGCCCGGATTGGCAATTGGATGGGCCTCATGTTCCTGGTGTCGTCGCTCATCGGCGCCGCGGCCGGCACGCTGTTCGTGGAATGGCTCGGCAAACGCTACCAGGACGCCCATGTGCGCGCCTCGGCGATCCTGTTTGCCGCTGCAGCTCCCTTTGAAATCATCGCGCCGTTGATGCCCTCAGGGGCGCTCGCGCTGATCTGTCTTGGCGCCGCGATGGTCTGCGGTATGGCATCGGCCGTGCCGCAAAACGCCGCGATCCAGCGCATCACTCCGAATGAGATGCGCGGGCAGGTCACGGCGATATACCTGTTCATGTTCATAGTCTTCGGGGCGCTCGGCAGTCAATTGATCGGCACCGTCACGCAAAGGGTATTCGGCTCCGATGCCATGCTGTGGAAGACCATCGTCTTGACGGCGTCGGTGCTCATGCCGCTTGCCGCGATCAGCATATCGCTCGGAATCAAGCCCTATGGCCGCGAGGTTGCAAGGCTGGAGGCGCTCGAGAGCAGGTCGGTCTGAGGCAAGTGCGATCATGAACGTGCGCGCGACAATTGCCTATGCCGGGCGGGGTATCTCGCGGCCGCGTTATCATGCGAACGATTTTCGCCGCGACCTGCTCGATATCGCTCCCTTGGAAATGGACATCGCCGATGCTCGAGGGCGAGACACGACGCTCGATGGCGCGGGCTTCACATTGGTCGCACATCAAAGCTCAGTCGCGGACTTTACCGATCGAACGGCCGTGGCGGCGATCCACCGCCACGAAATCGTCGATTTGATCGGCACGCTGTCGGGCGCCGATCTGGTGTTGGTCAACAGTCCCGGTGTGCTGCGATTCAGTGAGAAGTCGGCCATCTCAGGTACCCTGGATAATTCGCGTCCGGCACGCTTTGCGCACGTCGACCTCAGCGATGAGACCGCCGCAGCCTTCGCTCAACGCGCCGCTCCGGATGGGCGCAAGCTAGCGCGGTTCGCGCATTTCAACGTCTGGCGCGCGATATCGGCGCCGCCGCAGGACGTGCCGCTCGCCGTGTGCGACGCCCGCAGCGTCAACCGCGACGACCTCATCCTGGCCGATGCGGTGTTCGATGCGCCCGGAAAGCCGGAATGGTCGTTCGAGGGCGTGGTCGTGGCGCATGCTTGCGCGCACCGATGGCACTGGTTCCCGGACATGACCCGCGATGAGGCGTTGGTATTCAAGACCCATGACAGCGACCCGGCGCGCGCGCATTGCGTGCCGCACGTTGCTTTCAATAACCCGTTCGCGACCCCGCAAACTCCGCCGCGCGCCAGCATCGAGATGCGAGCCATTGCCCTCTGGTTTACCTGGGACCGACGTCTCTGATTACCCCGGCGCCCTTAGGACGCGTCCGACCGGCGCGCATCGCAAAGATTACTGCGCCGAGCGTCACGGCGGTGAGCAGCCCTCGCCAGCCGCATTGTGAAGGACTTCGAGGATTGCGGCGTCGATGTCATTGATCCCTGGACGGCATAGAACGAGACGACCGCTACTGCAGACCCCCGCGTAGCGAGCTGATTCGATCCGTATTGAAGCCGAGCCAGTGCATTCGGCCCACGTAGCGGGCATGTTCGACCTTTATGCACCGATCCATGACTACTGCCAGGCCCGCTTGTTCGGCGATACGTGCGCCGTCCTCGTTGATCACATTGAACTGAGCCCAGAGGCAGCCCGCACCGATGGCGACCGCCTGCGCGGCGATTTCCGGCAGTGCGCTCGGGGCACGGAAGACGTTGACGATGTCCACCTTTTCCGGGACCTCCTGCAGACTGGCATAGCAGCGCACCCCAAGGATTTCGGACTCCCGCGGATTGACTGGAAGCACGCGGTAGCCGTGACGCTGCAGGTAAAAGCCGACGAAATGACTGGCACGCAGCGCATTGCCGGACAGCCCGACGACGGCGATGGTCTTGGCGGTGAGCAGAACGCGCTGGATCGTCAGAGGATCCTGGTAGCGCGCGAGGTCGCTCGTTGTCATGGCACGCGCTCCGCAGACATCGAAGCACGCACACCTGCAAAGCCCTGTTCGAGGTCCCAGAGCAGATCATCGACATTTTCAAGCCCGACGGAGAGCCGGATGGTCCCCGGTCCGATGCCGGCTGCCGCCAACTCCGGCTCACTGAGCTGCCGGTGTGTCGTGCTGGCCGGGTGGATGACGAGACTTTTTGCATCACCGACGTTCGCCAGGTGCGACCACAGCGTCAGTCCGCGGATGAACTGCTGTCCAGCCGTTCGTCCTCCCATGATGTCAAAGGAGAACACGGCGCCAGCGCCACGCGGCAGGTACTTGCCGGCCAACGAGCGGTACCTGCTGGCACTCAGGCTCGGGTAGGTCACTCTCGAGGCCAGTTCGTGCGAGTCCAGGTAGCGCGCGATTGCCGCCGCATTCTCCACGTGGCGCGGCATCCTCAGAGAGAGTGTCTCGATCCCCTGCAGCAATAGGAAGGCGTTGAACGGACTCATGCAGGCCCCCAGATCGCGCAATGTCTCCGCGCGCAGCTTCATGAGGTAGCCGTACAGGCCGAAAGTCTCGTGAAACTGCAGGCCGTGATACGCGGGCGAGGGGGCAGCGACCACCGGGAATCGGCCGTTCGACCAGTTGAACTTTCCGGAGTCCACGACGATGCCGCCGATGCTGGTGCCGTGGCCGCCGAGGAATTTGGTCGCCGAGTGCAGGACCATGTCCGCACCCCAGTCAATGGGTCGGCACAGATACGGTGTCGCGAAGGTGTTGTCGACCAGCAGCGGCAAGCCGCCGTCGTGCGCGAGGCCGGCGATGGCCTCGATATCGAGCACGTTGCCGCCGGGGTTGCCGATCGTTTCGCCGAAGAATGCCTTGGTGTTGCTCCGAATGGCGGCCTTCCATGCGCCGAGATCGTCCGGATCCACCCACGTCAGTTCGACACCGAGCTTGCGCAACATGTGTTTGAACTGGTTGACGGTGCCACCGTACAGCGCTGACGACGATACGACATGGTCCCCGGGCTCGAGCAACGTGAACAGCGCTGCGGCCTGCGCGGCCAGGCCACTGGCAAATGCTACGGCCCCGCAGCCGTTCTCCAGGCTGGCGGTACGCTCTTCGAGTACGGCCACCGTCGGATTCATGATCCGAGTGTAGGTATTGCCGTACTCCTGGAGGTTGAAGTATGCCGCCGCCGACTCCGGGTCCTCAAAGACGTAGCTCGTCGTCTGGAAGATCGGCACCGCACGAGCACCGGTATTGGGATCCGGGCGCTGCCCGGCATGCAGCTGGCGGGTCTCGAAGCCGAATTGTCTGAGCTGTTCCAAGGCAGAGGCTCCCGGCGAAGCAAGGATGCGCCATCTTAGGCTGCCATTCGTGCACATCCAATATCAGCTTTTAACCGCGCTGATAGCGAAAAGTCGCCGGAAGTTGGCTATGCTCCGTGGTCGATCGGCGGCGTCAGCTCACCTCCCTCCGCTTTGGCGGAGTCCGCCAGTGCCAGAACCAATAATCATTGTCATGAGGAGATAGCCATGGTTCAGGTCGTCAACAACGGTGTCAACGTCGATGCCCTGCTTGCGGCACGCGAAGCGCTGAAGAATGCGCCGGCGGCCGGTGAATTCACCTGGCGTGCATCGTGCAAGTGGCTTAACGGTACGCATGCGCGGTCGAGCGTCCAGGGATTCCGGGGTCTCGGGGAAGAGCAATCCCACAAATCCGAGTTCTCGTTCGACACGGATCATCCGGAAGTCTTTGCTTCGGAGGATAAAGGTGCGACCCCGGTCGAGCTGGTCCTGGTCGGTCTCGCCAGCTGTCTGACGGCCGGTGTTGCAGCCGTGGCGCAGAATCGCGGCATTCAGTTGCGTTCGGTGGAGGCCAAGCTCGAGGGCAAGATGAATATTGCCGGCATCCTGGGCATCGACGGTGACGTGCGCAATGGCTATGAGAACATCAAGGTCACGTTTCATGTCGACGCCGATGCTTCGAAGAAGGACATCGAGGCACTGGTCGCACAGTCTCAGAAGCGTTCCGCAGTCTTCGACATCATCACCAATCCGACCAACGTGACCGTCGAGGTCGTCTGAGGCGGCTGCGACGAGTGCAACGGAGACCGGCATAGAGCGCGTCACGACAGTCATCATCGGGGCCGGGCACGCCGGACTCTCGATGAGCCGTGTTCTCAGTGAGCACTGCATTGACCACGTCGTGCTCGAGCGCGGAGAAGTGGCGAACTCCTGGCGCCGGGAGCGTTGGGACTCGCTGCGCCTGCTCACACCCAACTGGCTGAGTCGGCTGCCCGGCTATGCTTACGGGGGTTCCGATCCGGACGGCTTCATGAATCTGGCGGAGGTCGTGAGTTTCATCGCCGGGTTCGCAGTCGAAACCTCGGCGCCGGTACGAACCCATACGACGGTCACTTCTGTGAACTCTATAGAGGGAGGGTACCAGGTAGCGACAGAGCGCGGTGAAATCCGCTGCCGCTGCCTGGTGCTCGCCACCGGCGCGAGTAACAGAGCGCGTGTGCCGGATCTGCATCGGGCCGTGCCGCAGACAGTGCAGTGTTTGACGACGTTCAGTTATCGCAACCCGGATCAGCTGCCCTCTGGTGGCGTACTCGTCGTCGGCGCCGCGGCCACGGGCGTGCAGCTGGCCGATGAGATCCATCGTTCCGGAAGGCCGGTTACGCTGTGCGTCGGTGAGCACGTGCGGTTACCGAGAACTTACCGCGGCCGCGACATACTCTGGTGGATGGAAAACTCTGGCGTATGGAATCAGAGTTACGATCAGATCGAGGATCTCGAGCGCGCGCGGCGACTACCCTCGCCGCAGCTCGTCGGTACGCCCGAGCATTCCACTCTGGAGCTCAATACCTTGTCCGGCGCGGGCATCAAGATCGTCGGCAAACTCGCAGCTGTACGGGACGGTCGCGCGCTTTTTTCGGGCGGTCTCGCCAATCAATTCGCGCTTGCCGACCTCAAGATGGAACGGCTGCTCGATACCTTCGACGCGTGGGCACGCGACAGTGACATCGACAGCGAAGTCGGTCCGGTCGAGCGCTTTGCGCCCACTCGTGCGCCGTCATCGACCAGGCTTTCGCTGGACCTTCGCAGCGGAGAAATAGGCGCGATCGTGTGGGCCACCGGCTATCGGCCAGATTATCGCTGGCTGAATGTTTCCGTGATCAATCACAAGGGCGAGCTGCGTCATGACGGCGGAGTCGTTAGCGAGGCACCAGGCATGTACGCGCTGGGGCTGCCCGTGCTACGGCGCCGCAAATCCACATTCATAAACGGTGCCGAGGCCGATGCCCGCGACCTTGCCCGGCATCTGGCCGGCTACCTCGCCTGCGACACCGACGTCCCGAGCGTCGCAATTAGAGAACTGTAATATAAACAGTAGTGAAGATGACCGACGACGGGCCTTTGGCTCGGGCGCTACTTGCCAGCTTCCGCGCGCTACAGGCAAAAAGCGCATTCGTCTGCCACCGCACAGACCCTCGCGCACCAGTTCTATATTCTTTGAATCTATAAATCGTCATCTATGCCGCTGACGGCTTACTTTTTGCCACCTGCAAGCGCTTGCGATCGATTTTCAAGCACTGGCCACTTTCTTTTGGAGGATTCATATGACTGAAGCTAACTCGATTACTTCCGGAAATCTCATCGCCGCGGACAAGATAGATGGTACCAACGTCTATAACTTCGGTGGCGATAAGCTCGGTACCGTCCAAGACATCATGATCGACAAAATTAGCGGTCGAGCGATTTACGCCGTCATGTCATTCGGCGGATTTCTGGGCTTGGGTGAAAAGCACCATCCGTTGCCGTGGGCAACCCTGAAATATGATGCCAAGAAAGGCGGCTACATGATCAATATGGATAAGAAGCAGCTGTTGGATGCACCGAACTACGATATCAATTCAGGATTCGAATGGACATCCGAGTACGGTCGCAAGGTTGACAGTTATTACAAGACGCCCAGCTATTGGAACTAGGCCGAGTTAAGCGCTCGAGTTGCCGCAAGCACATAGTGGCCCGGTGTGCCGGGGACTAGAACCGAACTAGTCCCCGACTTGTCTTGATACTCAAACAATCGAACACACCACGTCAGCTCAAAATAGTCTCGTCGATGCGGCACCGAACCGACGCCAACAAACGTCGCGCGCAATCTACTGATTCAGTCAACCGGAGATTCTTATGTTCATTGGCGGCGGCATACTCGGTACCATTCTCATCGTTGCGTTGATCGTCTTCTTGCTTCGTAGGGCTTAGGCTTAATCCCCATTTGATATGTGGGAGCGCCATTTGAAAAGCCCAGCCAACGGTCCTGTTTAGTCGATTCGCGCCTGGGCCAGCCTGGTGATCGATAACTCTCACAATCCGAGACGAAACCAGCTCCTGGATGCGCTTGCTCACGAGCAGTGGGAGCGCTGGAGACTACAACTCGAATATGTCGACATGCCACTTGGGCAAGTCCTCTACGAGCCCGGGAATATTCTGACGCACGTCTATTTTCCAACCACGGCCATCGTCTCGATTCTGTACGTCATGAAGAATGGCGAATCTGCCGAGATTGCCGTCGTTGGAAATGAAGGCGTCGTTGGCGTGTCGCTGTTCATGGGCGGCGGGTCCACCTCCAGCCGCGCGCTGGTGCAGAGTGCGGGTGGCGCCTATCGGCTGAGCGCGGAATTATTGAACCAAGAATTCGAGCGAGCGGGTCCGGTGCTGCATTTGCTGCTTCGCTATACCCAAGCCTTGATGACGCAAATGGTCCAGACCGCCGCGTGCAACAAGCATCATTCGCTCGATCAACAGCTATGTCGTTGGTTATTGCTGAGTTTAGATCGTTTGCAGGGTACGGAGATGCTGATGACCGAGACGCTCATAGCCCATATGCTAGGCGTAACGGAGGACGTTGCTACCGAAGGCGCGCTTACACTACAGGACGTCGGATTGATCGAGTATAAGGACGGTCGGATTCGCGTGTTGGACCGAAATACGCTCGAGAAACGCTCGTGCGAGTGCTACGCGGTGGTCAAACAAGAGTATGACCGGCTACTGCCATTGCGGTTAGCCGCCTAAGGAGGCAGACCTTTGGAATTGGTCATGCTGATCGACTTCTCACGCGCGACCCAGCGAGTCTTCCAGTCCGTGGCCAGCGCCGCATCGAAGGCGCACGCCGCGTCGCCACAATGTTCGGAGATAGCAATTGCAGAATAACGATCCAAAGAGTGAAAACAAGGCTCTCAAGGAGCGCGCGGCCAAGACCAAGGACGTCGAAGGTCGTCTGAAGGGCATGGCGCGCGAACACATGCGCCCTCGTGAAAAGGTGCTGGGAGGTTCCCGCCCGAAGGACAAGAAATCTGCTCGTTAAGGAGCACCGAAGCGATGTCCGACGCTATCGCTTAGAGATACATTCATTGAGCGGCCGGACGAAAGCCGAAACAACAACACGTCGGTCTCTCTGCGGCGTTACTTACTCTGCCTTATCTTGAGCATCCTTCAAATGGCAGTCTCGTACGTGAACCCGTTGTCGAAGACACGTAATTGCAGCGAGCTACGGGAGAGCGTTGTCGTGTTCAAAGTACCTCGGCGGGGTGCGCTAAAGCATAACAAAGCGAGTTTGAATCAATGGTCGGGGTGACAGGATTTGAACCTGCGACTCCTACGTCCCGAACGTATGGCTGACAAAGCGTATATAAAACAATATTTTGCGGTGCAGCTCACTTGGCGTCCGCTGTCGTTGACAAGCCAGTGGCGAGACGCCACACTCCGATGCAGCAAAACATATAAGCATATTTATGCGTTCAACATTTGACTTACCGGATGATCTGCTCAAGCGTGCCAAGATCGCAGCCGTAAAGCGTGGATCCACGCTGCGCGATCTCGTTGCCGAAGCGCTTCGAAGGCTACTGGCTGACCAGCCTGCTCCTGAGCGAAAAAGAATGACCGAGGCCCCAGTGAGACTGCCGCCCGGGCACACAATTCCAATCCGTTCGAATAGCGAAATCGCGAAGATATTCGAGCAGGAAGACATCGCGCAACTCAATGACGTGTATCGCCGACGCTAATGTTCTTTTCCCGCTGCTCGTTCAGGGCCACGCTGCGCACCACGTTGCGCGACGCTGGTGGGAAGAGCAGCCCGACGGAAGTGTAGGGACCTGTCTTCTGACCCGCCTCGCGGTCCTGCGTCTGCTAACTAACAAGATTGCGATGAATGGTATGCCGGTTACGCCTGACGAAGCCGTGCAGGCTTGGCGGCAACTCCAAAACGATCCGCGGTCACTTCAAATAGAAGCGGAGCCGATCGATCATGAACCGCGCTTTGTTGCGCTTATATCCGGTCGTGAGCCCACGCCGAACCTATGGACCGACGCTTGGCTAGCTGCGTTAGCGCTGTCGCTGGACTATGAGATGACAACGTTTGATCGAGGGTTCAAGTCATTTCGCGGACTCAAGCTACGAATGCTTACCGCGCTCGAGGAATAACCGCTCCCTCTTGAAATTCGTCGGTCTCTACAGGGATTCAATTATGAATATTCGTGACGCTAGCAAAGCCGATGCGCAGATGTGCGGCCGTATTCTTTATGAGGCTTTCAATAGTCTCGCGGAACAACACAATTTTCCGCCGGATTTTCCCTCTGCCGAAGTCAGCTATCTGACCGGAATAGACACAAAATCAATGGTCGGGGTGACAGGATTTGAACCTGCGACTCCTACGTCCCGAACGTAGTGCTCTACCAGGCTGAGCTACACCCCGAAATTGCCGTTGACCCTAGTGCTTGCGCGCCACCGCGAATTGCACCAGCGCAGCCAGAGCTTCTCGGTACGGCGTTTCGGGCAGCGCCGCGAGTGCAGCCAGCGCCTGCTCGGCCTCGGTTTGCGCGAGCCGGGCAGTGTACTCAAGGCCCCCCGCCGATTCAATTGTGGCCATGATGCGATCGAGCCCCTCGCGGCCGCCATTGGTGATGACCTCGCGAATCAGCGCCGCGTGCTCCGGGCGGCTGTGCCGCAGCGCATAGATCAGCGGCAGCGTCGGTTTGCCCTCGGCGAGGTCGTCGCCGAGATTCTTGCCGCGGGTGGCCGGGTCGGAGCGGTAATCGAGCACGTCGTCGATGAGCTGGTAGGCGGTGCCCAGATGACGCCCGAAGTCGGCCAGCGCGCGCTGCAGCACGGTGTTGGCGCCGCTGAGCACCGCGGCCACTTCGGCGCCGGCCTGGAACAGCTGCGCGGTCTTGCGGCGAATGACCTCGAGATAGCGCGCCTCGGTGGTGTCGGGATCGCGCGCATTGACCAGCTGCAGCACTTCGCCCTCGGCGATCAGATTGGTCGAGTCGGCCATGATTTCGATCACGCGCTGCGAGCGGGAGGCGGCCATGAGCTGGAAGGCGCGCGAATAAACAAAGTCCCCCACCAGTACGCTGGCCTGATTGCCGTAGATCTCGTTGGCGGTGTCGCGGCCGCGGCGCCGGGCCGACATGTCGACCACATCGTCGTGCAGCAGCGTCGCGGTATGGATGAATTCGATGAATGCGGCCGCCTGGATGCAGGCCGATTCGGAGCTGCCGCAGGCGCGGCCGGCCAGTACCACCAGCAGCGGGCGCAGGCGCTTGCCACCGCCGCCGATGATGTGTTCGGCGACCTGGTCCACGAGCGGAACGGCGCTATGAAAGCCTTTGCGGATGGCCTCATCGACCGCTCGCAATTCGCCCTGCACCAGCGCACGGATGGCCTGGAGCGCTTCGCGGCTGCCGGGATCGCTGCTCAACTCTCTGTTTCTCCACGAGAATGCGTTGTTTGACCCGCCGGCCGCGCATCGTTAGAATGCGCGACCTTTTCGCTCTCCCCGCAGGGGCTTGCCCCACCCTGGGGCGGCGACATAAACGGAGTTTCGGACAATGTACGCGGTCATCGCCACGGGCGGCAAACAGTATCGGGTCGAGAAGGGCGGCGTACTGCGCATCGAAAAGCTCAGCGCCGACCTCGGCGCGACGGTGGAGTTTAACGAGGTTCTGATGATCGCCGACGGTGATGTCGTACACCTGGGCAAGCCGCTGCTGACGGGCTGCAAGGTCACCGCGACGGTCGAGAAGCACGCCAAGGGCGACAAGGTGACGATCGTCAAATTCCGGCGCCGCAAGCACTATCTGCGGCAGAAAACGCATCGCCAGCATTTCACGCAGGTGCGCGTGACTGAGATCAGCGCGCTGTAAGTCGCGCCGCAATTCTGGAGCAGTTTCATGGCACATAAAAAGGCGGGCGGCAGTACACGCAACGGCCGCGATTCCCACAGCAAGCGCCTCGGGGTCAAACGCTTCGGCGGCGAGCAGGTGCTGGCGGGCAACATCCTCGTGCGCCAGCGCGGCACCAAGGTGCGAGCGGGCGAAAACGTCGGCGTCGGCACGGATCACACCCTGTTTGCCGTGGCCACGGGCCGGGTGGAGTTTCGCATCCGGGGCGCGGAGCAGCGCATGTATGTCAGCGTGCTGCCCGAGTCGACCTGAACCGGGCCTGAGCCGGACTCGATTGCAAACCCCGGCCTGACCGGGGTTTATTTTGGCCCAGTGATTGCCCCATGAAATTTGTCGATGAGGCCAAGCTCAAGGTGCAGGCCGGCAACGGCGGGCGCGGTTGCGTGAGCTTTCGGCGCGAGAAATTCGCGCCCTTCGGCGGCCCGGACGGTGGCGACGGTGGCCTCGGCGGCAGCGTCTGGCTGCAGGCGGCCGAAGGCATCAACACGCTGGCGGACTTCCGCATCGAGCGCACGTTCAAGGCCAAATCCGGTGAGGGCGGCTCCGGCAACGACTGCACCGGCCGCGGCGGCGAGGATCTGCATATCTCGGTGCCCGTGGGCACGGTCGTCGGCGATGCCGATACCGGTGAGCAGCTGGCCGATCTGACGCTGGCCGGTCAGCAGTTCAAGGTCGCGCAGGGCGGCAAGGGCGGTTGGGGCAACGCCCGATTCAAGTCCAGCACCAATCGCGCGCCGCGGCAGTTCGGGCCCGGTCTGCCGGGCGAGCGGCGCACGCTCTCGCTGGAGCTCAAGCTGATCGCTGACGTCGGCTTGCTGGGCCTGCCCAACGCCGGCAAGTCGACCCTGATCCGCTCACTGTCCTCGGCGCGTCCGAAGGTCGCCGACTACCCGTTCACGACGCTTTACCCCAACCTCGGCGTGGTCTACTGCGGCCAGCACCGCAGCTTCCTGATGGCGGACATACCGGGGCTCATCGAGGGCGCCGCCGGCGGCGCCGGCTTAGGGCTCCGCTTCCTCAAGCACCTGCAGCGCACGCGCGTGCTGCTGCACCTGGTGGATCTGCTGCCCCCGGATCCGGAGGCCGACCCGGTCCGCGATGCGCGGGCCATCGTCAACGAGCTCAAGCAGTTCAACCGTGAGCTGGCGCGTAAGCCGCGCTGGCTGGTGATTAATAAGCGTGATCTGCTGCCGGATGCCGAGGCGCAAGCGCGTGCGGACGACATTGCACGGCGCCTGCGCTACCGCGGACCGCGCTTTCTGATCTCCGCGGCAACCGGCCGCGGCACGCGCGAGCTGGCCGATGCGCTGATGACATTCCTCGAGCAGCAGGCCGTGCCCGTGGCCGAGCCCGACGAGGTCGCTGCGCCGTAAGCTGCATTGGGCGAGAATGGCTCGATGCGCAACAGCAAAATTCGAGCGCGTATTGCCGCTGGCAAGCTGCGGCTGCGCATTCGCGATCTGCGCAATCTGGGTGCGCGCTCCGAGCAGCTGCTGGCGGCGATCGGCGTGCGAGACGTGGAGGAACTGCGTCGCCGCGGCGCGGTGCGTGCCTTCGCCGAACTCAGGCGGGCGGGCGTGGCCTCATCGCTGAACATGTTCTGGGCGCTGGCCGGTGCGCTCGAGCCGTGGCCGGAAGGTCGGCATTGGCGTGAAGTGGCCCGCGGCGACTCGCGCCTGTCGCTGCTGCTGTCGCTCGAGGACTATGAAGCCGGCGGCGCCGTCTAGCGGCCCGCGCCCGAGAGGGTCTTGACGCGCGCGGCCAGGCGGCTTTTGTGCCGGTCGGCCTGGTTGCGATGAATGATGTGCTTGTTGACCAGCGTGTCGATCAGCGGCACCGCGGCGCGATAGCTGCTTTGGGCCTCATCCTTGCTGCCCTTGGCCACGGCATCGGTGACCTTGCGGATGGCGGTGCGCATGCGCGAGCGCAGCGTGACGTTATGGGCCCGATGCTTTTCGGCCTGCCGCGCCGCTTTTTCCGCCGATTTGGTGTTCGCCACGCTCTGCTCCTGTATGGAACCGCGTAGTTTGGGCAGGCCTGGAAATGTTGTCAATCAAATGCCATCAATAGCCGCTTAAGGGCGCGGGCAATGTGGCTATAATTCAACGTCTTGAGCCGACGTGAGGCCGGCTGTCGGCGGCGCCCCGGCTTCCGCCTGATTTTGAGGACCATGCAGCTTATCCGCCGATTAGAAACCGTTCAGCCGCGCGAGTGTGTCGTTACGATTGGCAGCTTCGATGGCCTGCACCTGGGTCACCGTGCGCTGATCGAACGGCTGCTGCAGCACGCTGCGCAGAGGCAGCTGCCGGCCGTGATGCTGAGCTTCGAGCCGATGCCGCGCGAATATCTGCAGGCCGCAGATCCCCCGGCGAGGCTGACCAACTTTCGCGAGCGTTGGCGTCTGCTGCGAGACAGCGGGCTGCATCAGCTGTGTCTGCTGCACTTTGGCGAGCCGCTGCGGTCGCTGTCCGCGGCGCAGTTCATGGCTCTGCTGCAGGCCGCGCGCGCGCGCGTGATCGTGATCGGCCACGATTTTCGCTTCGGGCGCGGCGGGGCGGCGAACGCGCAGTGGTGCCTGGAGCAGGCCGCGAACTACGGCCTGAGCTTCGAGGTGCTGGCACCGGTGGAGAGCCGCGGCGAGCGCGTGAGCAGCGGGCGGGTGCGCCAGGCGGTAGCGGCGGGGGATTTTGTCACCGCGCAGCGGCTGCTCGGCCGACCCTATTCGATGCGCGGGCGCGTACGCCCCGGGGCCCGGCTCGGGCGCAAGTTGGGATTTCCGACTGCGAACATCGCCGTGAAACGGCGGCGCGTGCCGCTGTCGGGGGTGTTTGCGGTCTGGGTGCGCGGGGCGGGCACGGCGCGCGAGCCCTGGCCGGCGGTGGCCAGTCTGGGTACGCGGCCGATGGCCGGCGGCGGACTGCCGTTGCTCGAGGCCTGCCTGTTCGATTTTGACGGCGATCTGTACGGCCGCGAGCTCGAAGTGGAGTTCGTGGCGCTGCTGCGCGCCGAGCAGACCTTCGAGTCGATGGACGCGATGGTGGTGCAGATGCATCGCGATGCGGCCGAGGCGCGCCGCATTCTCGGCGCATGAGCTGCGCGTGAATTCAAGGTGACACGGGTGAGTGACTACAAGCGAACCGTCAATCTGCCGCAGACCGATTTTCCGATGAAGGCGGATCTGGCTGGGCGCGAGCCCGCGCAGCTCGAGCGCTGGGCGCAGCTGCGCATCTATGAGCGCATTCGCGCGCTGTCGGCGGGGCGCAGGCCATTCGTGCTGCACGATGGACCGCCGTACGCCAACGGGCCGCTGCATCTGGGTCATGTGGTCAACAAGGTGCTCAAGGACATCGTCGTCAAATCGCGCACCATGGACGGGTGCGATGCGCCCTATGTGCCCGGTTGGGATTGCCATGGCCTGCCGATCGAGCTGGCCGTGGAAAAGAGACACGGTAAGCCGGGACAGAAGCTCGATGCCGCCGCCTTTCGCGCTGCCTGCCGCGCCTTTGCGAGCTCGCAGATCGAGCTGCAGCGCGAGGGCTTCAAGCGTCTCGGGATCTTCGGGGATTGGGACAATCCCTACCTGACCATGGATCCGCGCTACGAGGCGCAGCAGATTCGCGCGGTCGGCAAGATCATCGCCAACGGCCACCTGTATCGGGGTGCCAAGCCCGTGCACTGGTGTCTGGATTGCCGCTCGGCGCTGGCCGAGGCGGAAGTGGAGTACGAGGACAGGACCTCGACCGCGATCGATGTGGCCTTTCGCGTGGTGGATGTGGCGGACTTCGCGCGCCGCACCGGCATCGATGCGGCCCGGCTCGGCAGCGTGGTCTCGGTCGTGATCTGGACCACCACGCCCTGGACGCTGCCGGCCGATGAGGCCGTGACCGTGCGCGATGAATTCAGTTACGTCGCGCTGCAGGTCGAGCGCGGCGGCGCCACGCAGGTGCTGGTGCTGGCCGCCGAGCTCGCGGCCGCGTGCCTGGCGCGCTACCAGCTCACGCCGTCGCTGTCGCTCGGGACCTTTCCGGGCCGCGCGCTCGAAGGCCTGAAACTGCAGCATCCGTGGCTCGAGCGGCAGGTGCCCGTGATCCTCGGTGAGCACGTGACGCTGGATGCCGGCACCGGTGCGGTGCACACGGCCCCCGCGCACGGACAGGAGGACTACGTGGTCGCCCTGAGCTACGGTCTGCCGGTGGTCAATCCGGTGGGGCCGGATGGCCGGTTCGTGGCCGGTACGCCGCTGGTGGAGGGCCTGCGGGTCGAGAAGGCCAACGATGTGATCGTGCAGCAGCTCGAGAGCAGCGGTGCGCTGCTGCGGCAGGAGCCGTTGCGGCACAGCTACCCGTACTGCTGGCGTCACAAGACACCGTTGATCTTTCGCGCCACGCCGCAATGGTTCATCAGCATGGATCAGCAGGGATTGCGCGCGCATGCGCTGCGCGATATCACCGGGGTGAGCTGGACGCCGGCCTGGGGCGAGCAGCGCATGACGGCCATGATCGCCAACCGGCCTGACTGGTGCATCTCTCGGCAGCGCACCTGGGGGGTGCCGCTGGCGCTGTTCGTGCACAGGCAGACCGGTGCATTGCATCCGCGCACCCAGGGGCTGTTGCTCGAGGTGGCCGAGCGCGTCGAGCGCGGCGGCATCGATGCCTGGTTCGCGCTCGATCCGGCGCAGTTGCTGGGCGAGGAGGCTGCGGACTACGACAAGCTGCCGGACGTCATGGACGTCTGGGCCGACTCGGGCCTGTCGTTCGAATGCGTGCCGGCGCTGCGCGCGGATTTTCATGCGCCGGTGGATCTGTATCTGGAAGGCTCCGATCAGCATCGCGGCTGGTTCCACAGCTCGCTGCTGATGTCCGAGGCGCTGTACCAGCGCGCGCCCTACCGCGGGGTGCTCACGCACGGCTTCACGGTCGATGACAAGGGCCGCAAGATGTCCAAGTCCCTGGGCAACGGCATCGAGCCGCAGGACATCACGCGCACGCTGGGTGCGGACATGCTGCGGCTGTGGGTCGCGGCCACCGACTATGCGAACGAGATGAGCCTGTCGCAGGAAATCCTCAAGCGCATGAGCGATTCGTATCGTCGCATGCGCAACACGGTGCGCTTCCTGCTGGGCAACCTGCATGATTTCGAGCCGCAGCAGGGGCTGCCGGCCGAGCAGCTGGTGGCGCTGGATCGCTGGGCCATTGCGCGCACGCGCGTGCTGCAGCAGGAGATCAGCGCCGCATACCGCGACTACTCCTTTCATCTGATCTATCAGAAGGTGCACAACTTCTGCGTGGTCGATATGGGCGGGCTGTATCTGGACATACTCAAGGATCGCCTCTACACGCTGCCGGCCGACAATGCCGCGCGCCGCTCGGCACAGACCGCAATGTGGCACATCGCCGAGAGCATGGTGCGCTGGCTGGCGCCGATCCTGTCCTTCACCGCCGAGGAAATCTGGCGCCATCTGCGCGGTGCTCGTCCGGAGTCGGTGTTCCTGAGCACCTGGCACGAGCTGCCGCTGCTGCCGGCGCAGGACATCGATTGGCCGGCACTGATCGCGCTGCGCACCGATGTGGCGCGCGAGCTCGAGCGGCTGCGCGTCGCCGGCAGTATCGGCGCCCCGCTGGATGCGCAGCTCGAAATCTGGTGCGCTCCGGCGCAGTATCGGCAGCTCAGCGCTTTGGGCGAGGAGCTGCGTTTTTTCATGATCACTTCGCAGGCCGTGGTGCACGCGCTGGACGGCACGACGGCGCCGCCGGATGCCGTGCCGGCGTTCAGCGTCGAGGGCGGCGGCGCCTGGATCCGCGTGCGCGTCGATGAGAATCGCAAGTGCGTGCGCTGCTGGCATCACCGTCCCGACGTCGGTGCATCGGCGGAGCATCCCGAGTTGTGCGCGCGCTGCGTCGGCAATCTGACCATGCCCGGCGAACGGCGGCGCCTGAGCTGAACCCATGAACGACACAACGCAGCATCGCGGCAGTCTTGGCTTCCTTGCGCTCTCAGTGCTGATCATCGGCCTGGATCAGCTCAGTAAATTCGCCATCGAGCGCGGCCTGGCGATGTATCAATCGGTAACCGTACTGCCGGTGCTGGAGATCACGCGTCTGCACAACACCGGCGCGGCCTTCAGCTTCCTGGCCGATGCGGCCGGCTGGCAGCGCTGGTTGTTCACCGCGCTGGCGCTGATCGTCAGCGTTGTGCTGGGGCTGTGGTTGAGCCGCATCGAGCGCGGTTCGCACGTGCTTGCCAGCGCCGTGGCGCTGATCCTGGGCGGTGCATTGGGCAACGTCATCGACCGCCTGCGGCTCGGCCATGTGATCGATTTCATCTACGCCCATTGGGGCCAGCATTACTTTCCGGCCTTCAACGTCGCCGATTCAGCCATCTGCGTCGGCGCGGGCCTGCTGCTGCTCGACACCTGGCTGACCGGTCGGGCTGCGGCGCGGCCGGCGCGGAAGTAATTCAAGCCTGGGTGGGCCAATACCGCTAAAATCCCCACCATGCGCATAGTGCTTGCCAACCCCCGTGGATTCTGTGCCGGCGTGGACCGTGCGATCGAGATCGTCGAGCGCGCGCTGCGCATGTTCGGCTCGCCGATCTACGTGCGGCACGAGGTCGTGCACAATCGACACGTGGTCGACGGCCTGCGCGCCCAGGGAGCGGTGTTCGTCGAGGAGCTCGAGCAGGTGCCCGATGGCGGCACGGTGGTGTTCTCCGCGCACGGCGTATCGACCGCGGTCGAGCGCGAAGCGGTGCGGCGCGGGCTGCAGGTGTTCGATGCCACTTGTCCGCTGGTGACCAAGGTGCACATGGAAGTGGCGCGCTTTGCGCGCGATGCCCGTGAGGTGATCCTGATCGGCCACGCCGGCCATCCGGAAGTCGAGGGCACCATCGGCCGGTTCGATAGCAGCTTCGGCGGCAGCATTACCTTGCTGCAGAGCCTCGAGGACGTGGCGACGCTGCAGGTGCGCGATCCACAGAGGCTGGCTTTCGTCACGCAGACGACCTTGTCGGTGGATGACACCGCGACCATCGTCGCGGCGCTGCGCGAGCGCTTTCCGTCGCTGCAGGCGCCGCGGCGCGAGGACATCTGCTATGCGACCCAGAATCGCCAGGACGCGGTCAAGAAGCTGCTCGCCGAGTGCGATCTGCTGATCGTGGTCGGTTCGCGCAGCAGCTCCAATTCCAACCGGCTGCGCGAGCTGGCCGAGCGCACCGGTGTCTCCGGCTACCTGGTCGACGGCCCGGAGGAGCTCGATCGCGAGTGGCTCACCGGCAAGACTGCCGTGGGCGTGACCGCCGGCGCATCGGCGCCCGAGGTGCTGGTGCAGCAGGTGGTCGAGCGCCTGCGCAGCTGGGGCGGCCAGCTGCCGACCGAGCTCAAGGGCAACGAGGAGACGGTCGTCTTTGGCTTGCCGCGCACACTGCGCGCGGGAGAGACGGTTTGAGCCGCCGGTCAGTTATGTCAACTCGCCAGCGGCGGGCGTCACCGCCGGGGCGCTATACTGCAGGCCATGGGCATGGATATCGCCAACGCCGAATCCAGTAGTGCCAAGGTCGCCTCGAGGCTTTCGGCCTGCGGAATTCGAATCACTGAGCAGCGCCTGCGGATTGCAAACATCCTGCTGTCCGCGCCGCAGCATCGCTCGGCCGAACAGATCGCCGAATTCCTGCGCCGCGAGGGCGCGCGGGTATCGAAGGCGACCGTCTACAACACGCTGAATCTGTTTGCCGCCCACGGCCTGATCCGCCAGCTCTCCGTCGATGGCGACTGCGCCTGGTTCGATTCGAATATTGGACCGCATTACCATTTCCAGGACGAGCACACCGGGGCCTTGCAGGACGTGGAGCCGGATGATGTCCAGTTCAGCCGGCTGCCCGAGCCGCCCGCGGGCATGGAAGTGGCCGGCATCGATCTGGTGATTCGATTACGGCGGCGTCGCGGCGTCTGAGCGGGATCGCAGAATCCGGCGGGGGTAGTGCCTTGGCAGTCACCGGAAAGGTGCTCGTGGTCGGTGGCGGCGTCGGCGGCATGTCCTGCGCGATTTCGCTGCGTCAGGCCGGCGTCTCGGTCGATCTGATCGAGATCGATCCCAGTTGGAAGATATACGGTGCCGGCATCACGATCACCGGGCCGACGCTGCGCGCTCTGCGGACCCTGGGCGTGCTCGATGAGATCAAGCAGCGCGGCGCGATCTGGCAAGGCGCCTACGTCTTCGACCAGACCGGCCAGCTCATCGAGGAGCTCAAGTTCCCGCCAGTTGCGGCCGACCTGCCCGGCAACGGCGGCATCATGCGCCCGGATCTGCACAAGATTCTGTCCACCCGGACGCTGGCCGCCGGCGTGCACGTACGCCTGGGTACGACCGTCGAGACGCTCTCGCAGGTTCCCGGCGGCGTGGAAGTCAAACTCACCAACGGCCATCGCGAGCGCTACAGCCTGGTGGTCGGGGCCGACGGCATCTATTCGAAGATGCGCGAACGGGTCTTCCCGCAGGCGCCGAAGCCGAAGTTCACGGGTCAGGTGCTCTATCGGCTGGTCGCTGAACGGCCCGCCGGCTTCGATCGCACGCATATGTACATGGGGCCGGACTCGAAGCTCGGCTTCAATCCGGTCTCGCACACGCACATGTATATGTTCCTGCTGCAGCGCTCGCCATCGAATCCGTGGGTGCCGGTGGAGGAGCAGCCGCGGCGGCTGTACGAGGCGATGAGCGGCTGGGGCGGCATCGTGCCGCAAGTGCGCGAGACCGTCATGACGAGCAACGCGCATACCATCAATTATCGTCCGCTCGAGACCGTGCTGCTGCCCAATCCCTGGTACCGCGAGCGCGTGGTGCTCATTGGCGATGCCGCCCATGCCACCACCCCGCATCTGGCCTCGGGCGCCGGCATGGCGGTCGAGGATGGGATCGTGCTGGCCGAGGAAATCATGCGCGATGGCGATATCGACGCCGCGCTGCCGCGTTTCATGCGCCGCCGCTACGAGCGCGGCAAGCTGGTGGTCGAGAATTCGCTCCGGCTCGGGGAGCTCGAGATGACCCACGGTTCCCATGTCGAGTACAGCCGCGTCATGATGGCGGCCGTTGCCAGGCTGGCCCAGCCGGCCTAGGCATTGCCCGCTGCCGGCTGGCTGCTTAACATACGCGCCCTTCGCCGGAGTAGCTCAGTTGGTAGAGCAGCGCATTCGTAATGCGCGGGTCGTAGGTTCGATTCCTATCTCCGGCATCAATTCACGCGAGAGCGGCCAGCGCGAGTCGAATTAGGTTGAGGGTAGCAACCGACTTGGTGTGACTGTGCCCGCCGCGCTGCCCCACAACTGTGTCTTTTTTGGGTCACTGCGCAGCATCGTTGTACGCGCAAACAATTCCGGTGCGGTTTTTACGGCCATCGTATGAATCCTTGCAACTCTGGGAGCTGTTGGCAGCACTAACGGTTGCTGCTGAGGCAGGGATATCCGCTACGGGCCCGGCACTCGATTCAGTTACGCGATTCAGTCGCGCGGAAATGCTTCGCGTTTGCGTTGATTGTATGTTCGGTATCGAACTTAATGCGAATGACTCGGCTATACTCGGTGCGCGCGACGCCACCTTCGCCACCGAATTGTCTCGATGAGCCGCGACCACGATTCGAAAAGAAATTATCTGCTGGCAGCATTGCAACCCGCGGAACGCGAGCGTCTTGTCCCGCACCTTGAACGAGTCCAATTATCATTCGGCGCCGTGCTCTATGAACCCGGCGTCATGCTGCGCCATGTTTATTTCCCCGCCGATTCGATCGTCTCGTTGCTGTACGTCATGGCAGATGGCGCTTCGGCCGAGATCGCCGTCGTCGGTAACGACGGTGTCATCGGCATTTCTCTGTTCATGGGCGGCGAAACCACGCCGAGCCGCGCTGTGGTGCAGAGCGCAGGGGTTGCTTACCGGCTGCCGGGCGAGCTGCTGAAACAGGAATTCACGCGCGGCGGGGCCATGCAGCATCTGTTACTGCGCTATACGCAGGCACTGTTGACTCAGATGGCTCAGACCGCGGTCTGCAATCGGCATCATTCGCTCGACCAGCAACTGTGCCGCTGGTTGCTGTTGAGCCTCGATCGGCTGCCATCCAATGAGCTGATCATGACTCAGGAACTGATCGCCAACATGCTTGGTGTGCGCCGGGAGGGCGTGACCGAGGCCGCGAAGAAAATGCAGGCGGCCCACCTGATTAGCTATAGCCGAGGGCGCATCGTGGTGCTCCATCGCTCAGGGATCGAAGCGCGCACCTGCGAGTGCTACTCCGTAGTCAAGAGAGAAACCGATCGCCTGCTGCCGCCTGGCGGCCCTGCGGGCGATCTTACGGATTGATTACCATTAGCGCGGCGGCGTTCGCGCCTAACTCCTCGCCCACGCAACCGTGCCGATGCCGGCAAGGGTCATGAGCACGGAGCCCCCCAGATGCACCGCGGCCGCACCGCAGGCGCCCAACGGCCGTCCCTGCTGCAACAGAGTCACGATCTCGGCTGAGAAGGTCGAGAATGTGGTCAGCCCGCCGCAAAAACCGGTGATGATGAACAGACGCCATTCCGGGGCCAGCGCCGAGAATGAGGCGAAGAACGCGCCGGCAATGCCGATGATGTAGCCGCCGATCAGATTGGCGGCGAGCGTACCGGGTGGAACAGTGGGGAAATAGCTGTTGAGAGTCAGTCCGAGCCACCAGCGCAGCAGGGCACCGAGCCCGGAGCCGATGAAGATCGCAGCAATTGGTTTCAATGGGCACCTGTCGTGGGATACAAATTCGGGCTTTCAACGTGCGCGGTGTCATTCATGCGCAGCACGGATAGGCCATGCTCGTTCGCGAGGATCTCGCTGATCCCGCAGGGACTCTGGGTGATGCGCCAGTAGGCCGCAAGCGGCAAGCCCAGAGCCTGCAGCAGCAGCACGCGATTGCCGCTGTCGTGGCCGACGACCACGACGGTGCATTCGGGCTGCGCATCGACGATTCGGCGCAGCGCGTCGGCCACGCGCGCGCTGAGCTGCTGCAGGGAATCGCCGTCGGGAAATCGGACCAGATCTGGAAACCGGCGCCATTGCCGGTATTGCGCCGGGAATCTCTGGCGGATCTCCTCATGGGTACTGTCTTGCCAGGCGCCATAGTCCAGATCATTGAAGTCATCGAGCACCTGGCTGGCAATGGCACACTGCTCGGCGATGTAGCGTCCGGTGGCGATGCAACGTTGCTTGGGACTGGTATAGACGATGGCCGGCTGCCAGTGCTGCGCGATCCGGCTCGCCGTGAGCTGTGCTTCACGCAAGCCGCGTGCGGTCAGTTCCAGATTGACCTGGCCGCGAAATCGCTCGGGTTCGATTCCCGGGACGTGCCCGTGTCGAACCAGAACGATGCGAGTCATAGCGGGGCCGCCGGCTGGTCGCGAATGTCAAACACATGAAACCCCGCGCGCTCGCCCCGTCCCTGCGCCGCGGGGACCAGGCCGAAATTCTTGAGCTCGATGTCGGGAAAGGCCCGGCGATCGAACTCGCACAAGCCGAGCGGTTCGCCAGCGTGGTCGCGTGCCACGTAGATCGCGAGCGCATCCCCGCCCAGCAGCGACTCGAGTGCCTCGCGCGGCATCGACAATCGCTGGTCCCAGCTAACGCTCTCGCCCACTCGCCGATACAGTGCGAGGTAGCTTGCGCAATCCATGCGCTCCGGCCCGATCCGTTCCGGACCGACGTAAGCCACCGATGCCGGCGCCGAGCGCAGCTCCAGATAGCACACGCGCACGAGTGCCGCGTCGCTTGGATCGCGGCGAGCGGGTTTCGCGCCGCAGGCTTTCAGCCGGCGTGTCCGGGGTTCGACTTCAGCACGTCGCCCTGCAGGCGGAAGTCCAAAAGGGAGACCGCGTGCGGCGTACAGCTGGTGCTGTAGTCCAGTCCGCGCCAGCTGAAGTTCTGTGTCAGCGTCTGTTTCATCGCCTCGACCAGTTCGCAATCGCCCTCGCCCATGAAATTCGGGCGCTGCGCATTGAGTTTGAAGGCGGTCCAATGGGCCTGCACGATCTGCGCCTCGGCAGTGTCGGCGGGCGCGGCGGCCAAGGTATCAAAATCCGCCGTGACCCAGGCGGTGCGAGTGAGCGAGTCCGGTCCGCGCGGGCAGCCGTGCGCCTCGACCTTCAGGTCGCGCCGCGCGCCGAAGAACAGCAGGATCTCGCGCACTTTGTCTTCCATGCCGTCACAGGTATAGAGCGAGGTGATGCCGAAGTAATTGAAGCTCGCATGATGATGCTGCCAGGCGGTGGCTTCAGGCTGGACCGTGGCGCTGGCCGGGGCATCCGCCGAGGCGTTAGCGGCCAGCGATGCTGCGGTGAGCGCGACCGCAGCGAATATTCCGTGCATTCGATTCATGGCAGTAACCTTGTCGCCGACTGGGCGACATAATCGTGGTTGACGTACCTATAGCGCACCATAGGGTACGCCGGCTGACAGGCCATGGGAATCTGCCTCGAGACTCGCTGCCGGCGCGGCGAATGCGGTAGGCTTAGCAGGATGTCGAGACGCAGCATTGCAGCCATGTGGGTCAGCGCGATCGTGGCCGTCTATGTGATCGGGCTTGCCCGCGCGGATATCACGGTCGAACAGCAGATCAACGTCGACGGTTTCGGTCCATCGAAGTTCGGCGCCATGGAGGGCAAGAACACGACTGCGATTTCCGGCGACCGGGCCCGTACCGAACGGCAGAGTCAGTTCAGCTCGCAGCTGCTGCGCACGCTGGCCAAGAGCTCCAGCACCGATACGGTGCAAATCATCCGCCTGGACGCCGAACGCATCGACGACATCGATACACCGAACCGGCAGTACACCGAAACTACCTTCCAGGAAATGCGCGATGCGAGCGCCAGAGCCCTGCAGAATGCGCAAGACGCCAAGCCGGCAGCGGGACAGCAGGCGCCCTCCGGCGCCCCTGTGGATGACAGTCAGTGCCAGTGGTCGCCACCCAAAGCCGAACTCAAGCAGACCGGTGAGCACGCCAGCATTGCCGGCGCGGACGCCACGCGCGCAACCATTACGGTCACGACCACCTGCACCGACGCCACCAAGGGCACCAGCTGCGACTTCGTCTTTCTGCTCGACCAATGGTTGGCAGCCGACATTCCCGGAACGGCCGAGACGCGCCAGTTCTGGAGCAACTACGCCCACAAGATGAACCTCGGCGGCGAAATGGCCGCGACGCTGCAGGCCAACTCGCAGGCGGTGTTCGACCGCTACAGGAAGGGTTGGGGTGAGGCACTCAAGCAGGCAGGCAGCCTCAAGGGCTATCCGGTCAAGTCCGTGTTCGCCATACAGTTCGGCGGTCCGCAGTGCAAGGACGACAGCAATGGCGGCAGCGGCAGTTCGAGCGGGGGCAGTGCCAGCAGCGGCAGCGGTGGCGACACGGCCAACTCCAGCAGCACGCCGACCACGCCGAGCGCTGCGGTCGGCAGCGTGGCGATGAGCCTGTTCAGCAAGCTGCATAAGAAGAACGATTCTCCGCCGCCGGCCGACGCCGAGCCGGCCGCGCCCGGCATGGTGCAGCTGTTCCAGATGACCACGCAGACCGTGGCGCTGCGCACCGATGCGATTCCCAGCGCCATGTTCGAGGTGCCGGCCGGCTTCAAGAAGGTCCAGAAGCCGGGCACAGCGAGCGCACCTTAGACGTTGCTGATGATCTTGGCCTTGAGCGCCTCGTACTCGGAATCGGTAATCAGGCCCGCTTCGAGCATGGTTTTGGCGCTGCGCAGGCGGCTCGCGGCATCCCCGTCGGCCGAGGTCGCCGCCGCTGCACCGCTCAGGCCGGAACTGCCGAGCTGAATGCCGCCCGAGCGAGCGCGCAACTCCTCCAGATCGCGCACACGGCGCTTCTCGCGCCACGCCTGGTCGTGGGCCTGGCATATGCGATACAGCGCCTGGGCCTGTTCCTTGCGCAGCCCTTCGTAGAACAGGGTGCGCGTGGGGCCCGACGCAGACGCCAGGTCCGGACCGGTAAAGGCCGTCAGGGTCAGGCTCGCACCCAGTATGCCCACGCGCAGATGAACATCCTTCAGATCCTGCCAGCGCACATCGGTCAGGTCGAAGCCTCCGAACAGCGGCCGCGTGACGGCCAGAAAGCGCCCCGAGGTGGCGCCCACGGCCACGCGGCGGTGCTGGATCGCGAACACGCGCCGCTGGATGGCCCAGGCCTCGAGCTTTTCATCGACCGTCAGCACCGAGTTGAGGTTTTGCAGCGCGGCGTGACTGCCGTGATCTTCGACGGCCGGATCGTCCATATTGGCTCCGATGCAGGGGTCCGAATCATGGCATATCGCCGGGGCCGGAACAGCCCCGCGAAGGGCCATGACACGGCCATGACACATGGCGCACACGGCACGCTAGCCTTTGGGTCCATGGAATTGCGGCTTCTCAACGTCCTGCAGTGGCGTACCGCGCATGTGGTCAGCACCACGGCGCCCGAGGCCGATTGCAGCCAGGACCTGTTCCGGATCGACACCTGCCAGCGTCGCGTGGCGGTGCTGCTCGGGCAGCAAAACCTCGATGCGGCCCTACAACTGTTTCCTGCCGACGGCGCGCTCGAACATTTTCAGGGCACCGACGCCTACGCGTTCCTGCTGCGCTTCTGTTGCGGGCTGGAGAGCAAGCTGGTCGCCGAGACGGAAATCTTCGGCCAGATCAAGCAGGGCTGGCGCGATTTCTCCGGACTGGCTTCGCCGCTTGCCAAGCAGCTCTCGCCCTGGATGCAGCACCTGTTTCAGGATGCCAAGGAAATCCGTGCCCACTACCTGGGTGGCCTGGGCAGCGCTTCCTACGGCTCACAGGTGCGCCGGCTGCTCGCCGAGCAGCTCGGCTCCGGTCCGACGCTGCTGGTGGGCGCGGGCCAGCTCGCGCAGGCCGTGGCGCCGTGGCTCACGGGCTCGGAGCTCTGGCTCTGGAACCGCACGGCCATGCGTGCCCGCGAACTGGCGCTCGAGCTGGCCAAGCGCAGCCCCGAACGGCCCGTGCGAGCCCTCGAGGAGGGCGCTGCCGCCGAATTGGCCGCCTGGCGCAGCGCCCATCAGGTCGTGGTCTGCGTGCCGCCCGATGCGCTCGCCGATCAGGCCCGAGTGGCCGCGTGGCGCGAGCGGCAGCAGCGTGGCGGGCGCGTCATTCATTTGGGTGTCGGCGCCGAGGGCGCGGCGCCGTGGAACGAGTTGCCCGAGTTCGTGAGCCTCGGGGCGTTGTTCGACATGCTGCAAGCCCACTCCGAGGTGCGGCGGCGGCAGCTCGAACGCGCGCGCGCGGGCTGTCTCGAAAAGGCGCTGTTGCGATCACTGGGAGCAAACTCCTCGCATCCCCACAGCTGGGAAGATCTCGCGGCCTTCAACGCGGTTTGAGCCATGCGGCCGCGCGTATTGAAGCTCGGCACGCGCCGCTCGGCACTGGCACGCGCGCAGAGCGCGGCCGTAGCCCGCGAGCTCGAGCAGTACCATGCCGGCCTCGAGGTCGAGCTGGTCGGCATCGAAACCCGCGGCGACCGGATTCAGGATCGGCCGCTGTCATCGGTCGAGGGTAAGGAATTTTTCACCGCTGAGATCGACACTGCGTTGCTCGACGGCGTGGTCGACTTCACGGTGCACTCATACAAGGATCTGAGTCTGGAGCGCACCGCGCGGCTTCGGCTCGCGGCGGTACCCGCTCGCCAGCGGCCTCACGACCTGGTCATCTTTGCGCGCGACGTGCCCGAGCGTCTCGCCGGCGGATGCGAGCTCGTGATCGGCACTTCCTCGCCGCGACGCATGAGCTTCGTGCCCGATTTCCTGCAACGTATGCTGCCGCGCGCGGCCGCCGGCGCCGCGCCAACCCGCATTCGGCTCGTGGACCTGCGCGGCAATGTCGATTCGCGCCTGCGGCGGCTGCACGAGCCACGCGGCTCGGCGCGCCAGCTCGACGGCATCGTGCTGGCGTTCGCCGGCCTGGCGCGACTGTGGGCCGATGAGGCCGGCCGGCCTCTGCTCGAGCAGCTGTTCCGACCACTGCCGCGCATGCTGTTGCCGTTGTCGGCCTGCCCGGCCGCGCCCGCCCAGGGCGCGCTGGGCATTGAATGCCGCGCCGAGGATGCGCACACCGCGCAGTTGCTCACCGCCATCGATCATGCTGCCACCCGACGTGCCGTCGATTGCGAGCGCGCGCTGCTGGCCGAACGCGGCGGCGGCTGTCACCAGCGCTTTGGCGCCACCCAGATCGAAGTGCCGGACCTCGGGACGCTGTTGTATCTGCGCGAGGGCGCCGGCGAGGCGCAGTTGCGCTGGACGCCGTGCGTGCCGCTGGCGGCCCCACAGGGCGCCATTCACGCCTGGGATGGCAGCCGCGCCGAGCGCGCCGCCGTCGAGCCGATCGCGACCGGCATTGCCTCGAGCCTGCAGTGCCTGCCCGGGACCGAAGCGCTGTTCGTGGCCCATGCCCGCGCGCTGCCCCAGGATGCCGACGCGCTCATCAACTCCGGCGCGCACATCTGGGTCCCTGGACTGTCGACCTGGCAGCGGCTGGCCGAGCGCGGGCTGTGGGTCGAGGGCTGTGCCGAGGGTCTGGGATTCGCGCTGCTCGAGCCGCTGCTGCGCGAGCCGCTGCTGGGGTTGCCTGCGCTGGCGCGCTGGACCGTGCTCACGCACGAGGACGCCGCCGGTGGTTGGGATGCCGGCCAGGTCATCGCGACTTATCGTCAGCGCGAGGATTCCGCGGATGCCGCCGCCGCCGCGGATGCCGCCGCCGCCGGGGACGCCGCCGGGCCGCCCGTTGATGCCACCCATTTGTACTGGCACAGCAGCGCGCAGTTCGAGCGCTGGCGCACGCGCGTGCGGGGCCCGGCGCAACACGCCTGCGGGCCCGGCAAGACCCATCAGCACTTGCTGCGCGCACGGGTGCAGAATCTGCAGATGTTTCCTTCAGCGGATCAATGGCGATCGTGGTTGGCACTGTGAAAGCCAGCGCCGGCAAAGGCGGCCTGAGCACCGCGCCCATGCGTCGCACGATGCTGCTGGCGATCGCCGCCGCGCTCTGGCTGTCATTGCAGATCATCCTGGTGGTGTGGTGGGCCACGGTCATCGAGCGCCAGGCGCAGCAGATTGCGGCGCTCGAGGCGCAGCTGGGCGGCAGCGCGGGGCTCGCCGCCGCGCAGCGATCGCGAACCCAGCTCATGCTGGTCGGTGAATCCAGCAGTTCGCTGGCGCTGTTGCTGGCGGTGTCGTTGCTGCTGGCGTGGCTGTACTGGCGCGAGCATCGGCGCGCGCGCGCCATGCAGGCTTTTTTTGCCTCCGTGACCCATGAGCTGCGCACGCCGTTGACCAGCATCCGGCTGCAGGCTGAGGCGATCGCGGAAGGCGAGCAGCGCGCTGAGCTGGCGCGTCGCCTGCTCGAGGACTCGCATCGGCTCGAGTCGCAGATCGACAAGACTCTCGAGCTGGCGCGTATCGAAGGCGGCGGACCGCTGCGCGAGCAGTCGATTCCGTTGCAGGCCTGGCTCGCGCGCGCGCTGCAGGACATCGCCCAAGCTCACGGGTCTGCGCTCGATGTGCTGGCGCACTTGGATGCGGAGCTGCCGCCGATCCAGGCCGATGCCGCCGCGCTGCAGATGATCCTGCGAAACCTGGTGGAGAATTCCGTGCGCCATGCGCGCGTGAACCCGGTACGGGTGCGGCTCACGGCCGTGGTGCGGGCAGCCGAGCTGGTGCTCGAATACCAGGACAATGGCTGCGGCGTCGCTGCCGCTGCCGGCCGCCTGGGACGCCTGTTCGGGCGCGGCCCCAATTCCAGCGGCGCCGGCGTGGGCCTCTACCTGGTGCGGCGGCTCATGCAGCGCATGGGCGGCCGGGCCAGGTTCAACACCGCGCCGGGTGAGGGTTTTCGCGCCGAGCTCTGCTTCCAGGTCAGCACCTGAGGCATGCAGCGCCGATGACTACCCCCGCGCGCCTGCTGCTGGTCGAGGACGAACGCAATGTCGCCGAGACCCTGATCGAGCGGCTCAGCGCCGCGGGCTTCCTGCCCGTGCGCGCGGATTCACTGGCGAGCGCGCGGCGCGCGATCGCCGAGGGGGCTTTCCAACTCGCAATCCTGGATGTCGGGCTGCCCGACGGCAATGGCTTCGAGCTTGCACGCCTGTTGCGGGAACGTGCCCCGACCACCGGCATCGTGTTCCTCACCGCGCATGCAAATCCCGAGGATCGAATCCGTGGGCTGGAGTTGGGCGCGGACGACTATGTGGCCAAGCCTTTTCACTTTCGCGAGCTGCTGCTGCGCATACAGAACTGCCTCAAGCGGGCGCAGGACCTGGCGCAGGTTCCGGGTGAGATGCGCGGTCAGGTGCGCATCGGTCGCGCGCTGGTCGATTTCGAGCGCTTCCTGGCGACCGTCGACGGCCAGAGCCAGTCGCTCACGCACAAGGAGTGCGCGGTGCTGCGGCTGCTGGCCGAGCGCGCCGGCAAGGCTGTCAGCCGCGACGAGATTCTCGACCGCGCCTGGTCGGCCGATGAATTTCCGACCTCCCGTACCGTGGACAATTTCATCGTCCGTCTGCGCAAACTGATCGAGGTCGACGCCGCCGATCCGCGCGTGATCCGCAGCATTCGCGGCGTCGGCTACCTGCTCACGGAGATCCACCGTGAGTGAGCCGCTGCTGCTGCAGGCGCTGTCATGCCGCAACCCCGGACGCCCGCCGGTGTGGTTCATGCGCCAGGCCGGCCGCTACCATCGCCACTACCAGGCGCTGCGCGCGCGCCACGAGTTCATCGAGCTGTGCAAGCAACCGCAGCTCGCCGCCGAGGTCACGCTCGGGCCGATCGAAGAATTCGGCTTCGATGCTGCGATCCTGTTTTCCGATCTGCTGTTTCCGCTCGAGGCCATGGGCATGGGCTTGCGCTATGTACCCGGGCCGCAGCTCGACTGGTACCTGCGCAGCGCGGACGATCTGGCCAAGTTGCAGGGCGGCGCCGAGCGCGCCCTGCAGATGAGCTTTCAGGCTCGCGCCATCGAGCTGCTGCGTGCACGCCTGCCGGCGCAGCTCTGCCTGATCGGTTTCGTCGGTGGCCCCTTTACGCTCTACGCCTACGCGGTGGCGGGTTCGCACGAGGGTTTCGTGCGCGGCGGACTCGACGGCCTGGACAATGGCTTGTACCAGGGCTTCAACGAGCGGCTGTGCGAGCTGCTGGCGGCCAACATGGCATTGCAGGCGCAGGCCGGCGCGGACTGCGTTGCCATCTTTGACACCGCAGCCGGCACGCTCTCGCCGGAGCAGTTCGCGCGCTATGCCGTGCCGCCGCTGGCGGTCGTCATGCGCGAGTTTCGCGCGCGCTGTCCCGACACACCGGTGATCTACTACTCGCGCGATACCGGGCCGGCGCACTGGGCCGCGTTGCACGGTATCGATCTGCAGTGCCTGGGCATCGACTGGCGCCACGACATGGTCGAAGTGCTGCGCTCGCAGGGCGCGCGCTGGAGCGTGCAGGGCAATATCGATCCGCAGTGGCTGCTGTTGCCGGCCGCGGATCTGGAGCGGCGGCTGCGCGATTGCTTCACGCGTTTGCTCGAGCAACCGGCGGCGCTGCGGGCCGGCTGGGTCTGCGGGCTGGGGCATGGCGTGCTGCAAGCCACCCCGGAAGCGAACGTGCGGCTGGCGCTGCGTATCCAGCGGGAGATGTTCGGATGAGCGCCCTGATCGCCGATGCGCTGATTGCCAAGTATGACGTCGCCGGACCGCGCTACACCAGCTATCCGACGGTACCGTACTGGGAGGCGGCACCGACCGAGAGCCAATGGCTCGAGCATGTCGGACGAGCACTGGATGCCGCGGACGGGCACGGCCCCGGCGAGGGACACGGCGCCGCACTGTACGTGCATATCCCATTCTGCCGCGCGCTGTGCACCTTCTGCGGCTGCAACACGCGCATCACCCGCAGTCACAGCTTCGTGATGCCCTACGTGCAGGCGTTGCTGGCCGAGCTGGATCTGTATCTGCGCCCACTGCAGCGCCAGCAGCTCGAGCTCGGCGAGCTGCATCTGGGCGGCGGTACGCCGACCTTTCTGACCACCGAGGAACTCGAAGCGCTGCTCAGCGGTCTGTCCGCGCGCACCCGACTGCGCTCGGATGCGATCTGTTCGATCGAAGTGGATCCGCGCGTGACCAGCGCCGAGCAGCTCAGCGTGCTCGCGCGCCACGGATTTCGCCGCATCAGCCTCGGCGTGCAGGACTTCGATCCGCGTGTGCAGGAGATCGTCAACCGCGTGCAAAGCGAGGAGCGGGTCGCGGAAGTGACCCGGGCCGCGCGCGCTCTGGGCTACGACAGCGTCAATTTCGATCTGATTTACGGGCTGCCGCTGCAGACCCTCGCCAGCGTCGATGCCACCATGGAGGCGGTCTGCCGCCTGCGACCCGACCGCATCGCTCTGTATGGCTATGCGCACGTGCCCTGGATCAAGCCGGGCCAGCGGCGCTTCACCGATGCGGATGTGCCGCAAGGACAGCAGAAGCGCCAGCTGTACGAGCTCGGGCGCGAGCGGCTGCAGTGCGAAGGCTACCGTGAAATCGGCCTGGATCATTTCGCGCTGGAATCCGACAGTCTCTGGAAGGCGCAGCAAACAGGCTCGATTCATCGCAATTTCATGGGCTACACCGAGGCGTTCACGCGGCCCCTGATCGGGCTCGGCGTGTCCTCGATCGGCGATGCCGGCGACGCCTTCGCGCAGAACGAAAAGGACCTCCGGCACTATCAGGAGCGCGTGGAGCGCGGTGAGCTGCCGATTCATCGCGGCCATCGGCTCGATGCCGAGGACCGCATTCTTCGCCGCCATATTCTGCGTCTGATGACGCGCCTGCAGACGCGCTGGGACGCGCCCGAGGACTACACCGACCACCTGGCCACGGCCATCCAGCGGCTGGCCGAGCCCGCAGCCGATCAGCTGGTCGAGCTCGATGCGGCGGGCGTCCGTGTCACCGAAAAAGGTCGCGGCTTCCTGCGCAACATCTGCATGGCCTTCGATGCCCGTCTGACGCGCCGCACGCCCGACAAGGTGCTGTTCAGCCGCACGATCTAGCGCCCGAAGGCGCCCCGACGACCCCCCGGCATGTCCGGGGATGCCCCAGCAATGCCCCGCCGGCGCCGCGTGTGGCCCCGAGCCGTAAAATCGAGCGTTATTACATGTGTAATAACACTCGATTTTCAAATTTCTGCCCTCACAGCCCGGTGCATCCCGTGGTCCGGTCCATGCTTTTGCCCGGTCCATGCCTCGCGCGGCTAGAAGGGTTTGACGACCGCCAGGATGATGATGGGCACCACCAGCAGCAGCGCGGCTTCGTTGAACAGCCGCAGCGCCAACGAACCGGGCAGCGGCGCGCCCCGTCGCACGCGCCCCAGCAGCACGCGACAGGCGATGTGGTAGCCGATCAAGCCCAGCACCAGCAGCAGCTTGACCATCAACCACAGCCCGCCGTCGTGAAAGCCGAGCCACAGCCACAGGCCAAACAGCAGCGCCAAGGTGCCCATGATGGTCATGAAGCCATACAGACGCCGTGCCATGATCACCAGTCGGCGCACGTCCTCGCCCTGGGACTGGCCTTCGGCGTAATGAACGAAGATACGCGGCAGGTAGAATAGGCCCGCGAGCCAGGCAATCACCGCGATCAGATGCAGCGCTTTGATCCAGAGCATGGTGGTCCAGCCTAAGACTATCCGACAGGAGATGCGACACCCTTTGAACGCGCGCGCGCCCGTGCCGCCGGATCAGAAGCCCGCGTTGTGGCTGCGCGCGCTCGCGCGCCTGCCGTTCGGCGCGCTGTATGCATTGACTGCCGTGATCATCTTCCTGCTGCGCCATGTGCTGCACTTCCGCGTGCAGGTGGCGCGCTCGAACCTGCGACGCTGTTTTCCGGGCAGATCGCCGGCTGAGATCGAGTCGTTGGTGGGCACGTACTTTCAGCACCTCGGGCAAGTGATTGCCGAGTGCATCAAGCTCGCAACGTTATCGGCCGAGGAAATGTGCCGGCGCATCCGCTTCACCAACCTCGAGTTGGTGCGCGCTGAAACCGATGCCGGCCGCTCCGTGCTGCTGGTCGCAGGCCACCTGGGCAACTGGGAGTGGTCGCTGCAGGGGGTGGTGCTGCAGCTGGGCGTGCCGGTCGATGCCGCGTACAAGCCGCTGCACTCCGCCGGCGCCGATCGCGAACTGCTGAAACTGCGCAGCCGATTCGGCGCGCGCATGATTGCGGCCAAGAGACTGGTCCGGGCGGTGGCGCGCCGTCGTCACGAGCTGCATGCGATCGCACTCATGGCCGATCAGATTCCTGCCTCCAGCGCCGGCCGTCATTGGTTGCA
>Ga0302324_100002420_pt1 | contig 43200 bp, 33 predicted proteins | sample Palsa_T0_1_FD_201949 | JGI IMG/M metagenome (GOLD analysis project Ga0302324, IMG submission 201949) | Peat permafrost microbial communities from Stordalen Mire near Abisko, Sweden - Palsa_T0_1 | ecosystem: Environmental > Terrestrial > Soil > Palsa > Peat permafrost | place: Sweden: Abisko... | reverse complement strand
GAGCTACGCTTCGTCGATCCTCGAGGAGGCGATCATCGAACGGCGCGCGGGCCGGGGCGCTCCGGGAGGGGTCGAAACGAGTTTCGACGCGCTTATGAAATGCGTCGAGCGCGAGATTGCGGATTTGGGGAGCGGGCGCGAGATAGTCACGTGGCAGGGAGCTACGGTGGATTTTGCCGAGCCGAGGCAGGGCGCGCCCAGGCTCGTCATTTCCGACGACGATCCCGCTGTCGTGAAGCTCCTCGCCGGCAGATTGAAGAGCATGGGCTTTGAGGTTCAAACCGCGATCAACGGAATTCAAGCGCTGATCACTGCACGTCGAAACCAGGCCGATATTCTGATCGTCGATGTCAATATGCCCGGGCTCAGCGGCCTCGATGTCTCTGCGCGCTTGTTGGATCCGCATTGCAAGCCCCTTGAGGTGGTCGTCATGACGGGGAGTGCGAACCCGGAGACGATCGAGCGCTGTGAAAGCCTCGGTGCATTTTATGTACGCAAGGGGCCTGAGTTCTGGAGCGGCGTCGCATCCGCGCTGGTCGAAATCGTTCCCGATATGGCGGAAAAAATAAACGGACTGGCGATGCCGCCGATGGGCGCCGATGTAAGGGCACGTCCGCGCGTGTTGATAGTCGACGATGACCGGGACGTAGAAATATTCTATTCCAGCAGACTTCGTAAACTCGGCGTCGACACCTTGTATGCATCCGATGGGATGCAAGGATACCGAATGGCGTGCAAGGACAGACCGAGCGCGATAATATCGGACTGCTTCATGCAGAATGGAGACGCACACTATCTGCTGTCCAGATTGCGCACGACGCCGGGGATGGAGAACATCCCTGTCTTCGTGATCAGTGGACCGCGGCTGGATCCATTGACCGAACAGAAGCTGGGGCGAGAGATTTGCGGCAGGCCGGGGGCGGCGCGGATTTTCAGGAAGTCGTTCGATACCGATGAGCTTTTTGGAGCGCTGCAGGCAGTTTGCGGCTTCGAAGTCAATCTGACGTCCGGTTCGGCCCCCGTCGAGCCTTGAGCCTTTCCAGCCTTGAGCCGGGATCGCGAACGAAGCCCGGATCGATGTCGCAGCACCGTCCCAATACCATTCTTGACCCCTCTTGCCGATCTTGCGCGAGCTTCCGCATGCGGGCACAAGGAAGCGGAGCACCTCCGATGTTCCGGTACCGCCCGATTTGCGATTTGAATCGCCGAAGCGGGGAGCAAGGGTTCGTCCTTGATTCGACACAAGACCTTCATGGCTGCACCCCCTTTGCCGCCCGCGGGCTTCGATGCCCGGCGAGCGTTCGAAGGCGTGCACTGGTATCACGAATGGGAGGTCTTCGAGGGCGTCCATACCCCGGGGCGGCGGCCCGTGAGCCGCATCTGCGCGAAAACCCGGCTGCCGGCCGACCTCACCGGCAAGCGCGTGCTCGACGTCGGCGCATGGAATGGGGCGTTCAGCTTCGAGTGCGAGCGGCGCGGAGCGAGCGAGGTCGTCGCTTACAGCCTGGAGAACCCCGAGGTGACGGGGTTTGCGCGCCTGAAGGAACTGCTGGGCTCACGGGTGAAATACGTTCAGGGCTCGGTCTATTCGCTCGCGCCTGAGGAGCTCGGTGCGTTCGACCTCATCTTGTTTTTCGGTGTCCTCTACCACCTGCGTTATCCGCTGCTCGGCATCGACCGGATAAGGACCGTGTCCCGCGGCGATGTCCTCATCGAGACCCATACGGTGACGAGCCGGTTCCTGCTGCGCTCGCCGCTCTGGATAGTCGGCTTGGTGCTGAATCTCGCGGCGCTGTTTCGTGCCACTCCGATCTGGAGGCAATACAAGGAGTTCGAGCTGCACCCGCAAGACCAGAGCAACTGGTTCGGTCCCAATACCGCCGCCGTCATCGAATCCTTCGAGACGGCCGGATTCCGCGTGGAGCATCTGGACTCCTGGGACCTGGGCACGCGGTCTTCTTTCCGCGCGACCGCCGTGCCGCTTCCGTCGCGCTTGACCGACGCGACATATGAAGGCCTCTCGAGCTTGAACGTTCATCTCACCGGGATCAAACGCAAGGACGCCGACCTGTTTCGCCGCGACTGAAACGGCGGTCGGGGATCGGGGGCTTCTCTTGATGATGCCGGTGATGACTTGGCTGCGATCTGCAGGCGGGCCTCACAGGTCCATATGCATGTCTGACGCAGGCACCGGGCTCCCGCCGCTCAAATCGCGATCTGGCGGCCGATCTCGACGACCTGCTCGCTGGGCAGGTTGAAGTAATCCGTCACGTGGGAGGCGTTGCGCTCCATGGCGGCGAACAGCGCTTCCTGCCAGCGCGGCAGGCCCCTTCCGTCCTGGCGCCTGGTCACCGTCTCGTGTCCGACGAAGTATGTCACGTCGGCGAGATCGATGGCGCAGCCGCGCTCCTTGAGTTGTGCCAGCAGGCGCGGAATATCCGGACGCTCCATGAATCCGTAGCGCACGGTGGCGCGCCAGAAGCCCGGCGCCTCCTGCGTGACCGTCGCGCGCGTCTCGTCGGCGATCCAGGGCACCGGCTCGATCAGCGTCGTGATGGCGAGCACATGCTCCTGCAGGGCGCGGTTGTGGCGGACGTGCCAGACCAGAACCGGCGGCGTGTCGCGTGTGGTGCGGGTGAGGAACACCGCCGTGCCGGGCACGCGGGGAACCCGGTCCTGCGCCAGCTTGGCCATGAAGGGTTCGATCGGGACGAGGCACTCGTGGATGCGCGCGTCGACGGCGGCGGTGCCGCGATGCCAGACCCACATGATGAGATACACGGCGCCGGCGAGCGCCAGCGGAACGTAGCCGCCCTCCGCGATCTTCAAGGTGTTGGAGACGAAGAAGGCGGCATCGATGACCAGGAATATCCCGGCGACGCCGACGCTGGCGAGCAGGCTCCATTGCCAAATCTCGCGCATGGCGATCAGCAGCAGGGCCGAGGTCATCAGCATCGTCGCCGACACCGCGATGCCGTAGGCGGCGGCGAGATTGTCGGATTTGCCGAACCCGACGGTCAGCGCGATGGTGACGACCATCAGCAGCCAATTCACCGGGCCGACATAGATCTGCCCATAGCCCTCCGCCGAGGTCTGGGTGATATCGATCCGGGGGAACCAGCCGAGCTGGATCGCCTGCCGGGTCATGGAAAACGCCCCGGTGATGATGGACTGGCTCGCGATCACCGTCGCCACGGTGGCGAGGACGATCATCGGCACCAGCAGCGGCGCCGGGCATAGGCGGTAGAAGATGTTTTCGGCGGTCACGCCCCGTTCGAGCACGATGGCGGCTTGGCCGGCATAATTGAGCACCAGGCTCGGAAACACGATGGCCGACCACGCCAACCGGATCGGCCCGGCGCCGAAATGGCCCATGTCGGCATAAAGCGCCTCGGCGCCGGTGACGCAGAGGAACACGCCGCCCAAAACGGCAAAGGCTTTGAACCCGTCATGGGCGAGATAGGAGATCGCGTAGCGCGGGTCGAGCCCGAACAGCACCGCCGGATGCTTCGCGATGCCCCACATCCCCAACAGGGCGATGGTGACGAACCAGGCCGCCATCACCGGACCGAAAGCACGCCCGATGCGCGCGGTTCCCTGCGACTGAATGGCGAACAGCGCGACGAGGATCGCGACCGCCGTCGGCACCACATAGGGGCCGAGTTCGGGCGCCGCGATGGTGAGCCCTTCGAGCGCCGAGAGCACGGAGATCGCCGGTGTGATCGCGCCGTCCCCGTAAATGAGGGCGGCGCCGAACAGGCCGAGCGCCACGATCGCCGGCCGCCTCTGGCGCTTGACGCCCAGCAGCGCCATCAAGGCGAGGATGCCGCCTTCGCCGTCATTGTCGACCCGCATGGCGATGGTAACGTATTTGATGCTGGTGATCGCAATCAGCGTCCACACGATCAGGGAGAGTACCCCCAGCACCGTCGCCGGGGGGGCCCCGCCGGTGAGGTCCAGCACCGTCTTGAGCGTGTAGAGCGGGCTGGTGCCGATGTCGCCGAATACGACGCCCAGCGCCGCGAGCCCCAGCGCCGCAATGCCGCCGGAATGTCTCGCATCACGTTGTTGCATCGTGTGCACCGGGGGAGCGCAAGAGGGAAGATGTTTCGCAGCGGCCGCCGACGGGCATGACCGAAATCCGACTCCCCAACTTGTTTCGTCTACATCGCCGTTTGCGTCAATCCCGTGCCCGGACCGGCGTTCCACGTCGCCCCGCAAGTCGTCCCGCACGTACCCCCGCACATGGGCTTGTCGTGGGCCGGCCGTCGACGACCGCGCTCTGTCCGATCAAAATTCAGGCCGGCTCGTTTTCACTTCCGCCCATTGCAGCCCGCAATCCGGCGGCGATGGTAACGACGCGACATCCGGCAGACTTCGCCGCAGCGACCGAAAATTCCAGCAGGCCGGGAGATACGCCGAATCTGCTCGGTTGCTCCCTCACGTCGTGACTGTAGAAAATCAGCCACCCCTTGGCCCGGACGTTTGCGGCGATGAGTTCGCCGATCGTCGCGCGATCGATCGCCGCGTCTTCGAGCGGCCACGCCCGCAGCGCTCCGAGATCCGCCGCACCGGCATTTATGCCCGGGATCACCGAGCGGCAGGATCGGAAGCGGCCCTCGAGGCGCCGCTTTGCACGAAACCGCATGTCGCCGTATGGATAGGCGAAATTCCGGGTGGCGCCGTCCCCGCCTATGTCCGCCAGGAACGATCGGTTGCGTTCGATATCCAGTTCGAGCTCTGGCCCGGACAGGCGTGCCACCGCGGTGTGCGAGTAGGTATGGCATCCGAGCTCGTGGCCCTTCGCCCAGATCGCCTTCACCTCTCCGGCCGTCGCCAATCGTCCGCACGGGCTGGCAGCGCCGCACCCCCCGCCGGAAACATAGTAGGTCCCATGAATGCCGTGCCGTTCGAGTATTGTGGCGCCTGCACTGCAGGCCGAGGCCGCCACGTCATCAAAGGTGAACGTCACCAGCGGCCGCAGGTTGCGCATCGTCAATCGCTTGGTCCGGACATTTCTCGCGAGGAATCGCGATGCCTTTTCGGAGATCTTCGCCAGCGTCGACGCCGTGTCCGGTTCGAGCGCGAGCGCAAACGTGGCCGCGGCTCGTTCCGAATGGGTGGGGTCGGTGGATCGAACCATGACGTGCTATGTCCCGACCGTATGCATCGTCCCCATCGGCGGCCGGCCCGTGCCGCATGCGGCCGGGTCGTCGAACAGAAACGCCTCAGCGTTCAAATGCTGCCTGCGACTTCGGGTGCGCATCAGTTTACCGACACGTCGCCGTCACCGGGCGTCGCTTCCCAGCTTCTGGCATCTATTTTGTCGGTCCTGATCTTGTAGCAATATGTCGCCGGCGGCCGCTTGACCTGGATACTCGTCGATGCGGGGATGGCCGATTCGATCATCGGGGTGTAGGCCCGCACAATGACCGATTGCGCCCCGTTCCGCCGTGCGAATTCGCGCGCGGCGCGAATCAGCTCTCGCGCGATATCCGGATCGGCGTCCCGGCAGCGGCATTCCAGCAGGTAGTAGGAATGCCCGCGCCACCGCTTCATCGCCAGATAGCCGACCAGCCGCGCACCCGAGCGGGCGACGAACACGGCCCTCGTGCTCTTGAGATACTGCGTGCCGAAATACAGCCAGTTGAGCGTCCTGACGTCGCGCCTCGAATAAGTCGCCGCCTGCGATGCTCTACAGAATTCGACGTCTCCCGCATCAAATTCCGCGAATCTCTCGGCCGTCACGATGGAGAGCGATTTGGACCGGCGCACTTTCAAGACCGGCGAGTCGAGGAGAAGCGCCAGGCAAGTCCCCGCGGCACGCCCCACGAAGTCCGGCAAGCCGGCTCTTTGCGAGAGAGCTCTCGCCAATGTGGCGCCGTCGGCCAGAACTCGCGAATTGGCCTGAAGCCAATGTTCCTTCAAAGACTCCATGCCGAGCGAACGCCAGAGACGGTAGGCGACATCCGTCGATTCCGTCCCCACCAGCAGGTCGCCGTGCGCCTGATCGACGAATTTCCGCCCAACCACCTTTGCCAATCCGAGGCCGCGCCAGTCCGGATCGACCGCGGTGCTTCCCGTGGCGCAGCAAATTGCCGCAGTTCCGTCGACCACATACGAGAAGGGGATGTTCGCGGTGAAGGCGATCAATTTCCCGGCAGTCGACCGCATCAGCCACCCGCGCGGCAGCGCCGGATTCCACGCCGGATTGAGGGTCCACCAGTGCCGGAACCAATCGTGCCAGAGGGCGACTTCGCCTCCGAACACGGATACGAGAAACCTCGTCAGATCGTCGATGTCGATGGTCTGCAGCTCGGTTGAAAATTCGTCGGCCTGTTCGGCGAATGTTTCCAACTGAGCATCCAAGCTGGCCAAGGCCATACACTCCAGATCCGGACGAACGCCACCCATGGCAAGACCCGACGCAAATGAAAGTACCAAGGGCGTTTCACACTTTGTACAGGCGATACCAAATAACCTTAACCGCGGCCGGTCCGATGCCGCACGCACGCCGTCTCCGAGCGCCCGTGCCGCCTCTCCGGATGGCCGCAAGATCGTCCGTGGCGGCACGACCGGGTCGCCTCGGCGGCGCTTAACGTTAATGCATGTTTGCGCACGGCGGCGTCCTTGATCGTGCGACTCGCCGATTCATTCCTGGTATGTATCGCCGCGCTGCCCGTCGCGGCGCCGGTGCACGACGTGCTCCGGCACCGGGCAAATTCAAGGTCCACAATGGATATCGTCCGATATGGGTATTGATCGTCACTTTGCGGATTTCCTGATGTTCGCGCGTGACGACGGGGTCGGGTTCGACCGGGTTGCCACCTTGGGACGGCTCAATCTCTTCGTCGACCATCGCTCCCTGGGCGCGATCTTTCGCAAGCACGGACTCCCCGCCACCGACGAAGACATCCGCACCGTACGCGGCGCGGCCGATGGATATGCGGAGAGCTTCCTGCAGCGCCTCGGCGCGCGCGAATGCGTCTCGATCGACGCCTCGAGCTACGAAAGGGCGTCGCTGGTTCACGACATGAACCGGCCGATACCCGACGAACTCAAGGGAAGGTTTTCGGTCGTCATAGATGGTGGAACGCTGGAACACGTCTTCAATTTTCCCGTCGCGATCCAGAATTGCATGGATCTGCTGCGCGTCGGCGGGCATTTCTTCGCCCACACCATGGCCAATAATTTCATGGGCCACGGCTTCTATCAATTCAGCCCCGAGCTCTTCTATCGCGTGCTCTCGCCGGAAAACGGGTTTCGCATGCACCGGGCCGTCGTGTTCGAATCCCGTATCGGAAAGCCGAGGTGGTACGAGGCCGCCGATCCCGCGCAATTGGGCGAACGCGTCGAACTCATCAATGGCAGGCAGACCTACTTGCTGATACATGCCGAACGGATCGCCGACGTGCCGTTATTCGCAGCGCCGCCGCAGCAGGCGGACTACAGCAAATTGTGGAAGCAAGGCATGCCGCCGAAATTCGATTCCGGCGGCCCGCGGTCACGGTTCCACCGTTGGGCGAGACGGCATAACGACTTCTTCCTGAGGTATTCACCCGGCTTCCTCTACGATCTGGCCCTCTCCGCCTTGGTCCGCGGGTTTCCGCGGCGCGGCTTTCGGCGCCGTCAGTTCATTCCGATGACCACCTTGCGCGGATAGGCACGCGTGCGAGTACCCGGCGCGGTTCCCTGTGTCGTAAAGGTTAACGCAATCTTTCCAGTCAGGCACCCTGGACCGGGAAATCGCTCCCGCGCATATTTCCGACGGACGCCGGCTTGCGGCGGCGTGGATGCGGCGTACCGCAGGTCGACCTGCCCATGAGCTCCAGCGATCAGCCCAATACCACACCTGAGCGGGGCGAGATTTTTGAACTGACGGGCTTGCGCGGTATCGCTGCTTTGATGGTCGCGCTGCTCCACCTGAATTTCGACATCGCCGGCGGCTTCGGGGACATCTACGACGACATCACGCGTACCGGCTTCCTCGGAGTCGACCTTTTTTTCATTCTCAGCGGATTCGTCATCGCCTACCGATACAACTACGTCACGCGATTTCAGTCCGGCGCCTATCTGAAGTTCATCTGGTTCCGGTTCTGGCGCATCTATCCGACTCACTTCTTCGTCACGCTGTTCTACGTGCCGGTCGTCGCCGCGGCCTATCTGCTCGGACGACACGTCGACGCGATGAGATTTTCCGTTTCGTCCCTGGTCGCCAACCTTCTGCTGGTCCAGAGCTGGCTGGGGTCCGATGCGATGACGTGGAACAGCCCGGCTTGGACCGTGAGCGCCGAATGGCTCGCCTATGTGGTATTCCCGGCACTGATGACGCTGAGCAGCCGGGTGCCGCGGTCGCTGGTGCTCCTCAACTGCGCCTTCCTGCTGCTGTCCGTCCCGGCCCTGTTTTTCATCTTCGATATTTCAGGCGCCGGGTTCACGGGCCTGGTCAGGCTGTTTCCGGAATTCCTGTGCGGGACCTTGCTCTGGAGGCTCTACGAGCAAAATCGGACGCGAACCAGGACGCTCGACGTCGGTCTCGGCATCGTCCTGGTCTTGATGTTGACCTGCGGCCTCTATGTTCCGGTCGATCGCCCGTTCCTGGCGCTTCCATTGTTCGCGGGCGCGATTTACTTGTCGTGCCGCTCCGCGGGCTTCGTCTCTCGGTGTCTTTCGTCTCGTGCGATGGTGTTCCTCGGCACGATTTCCTATTCACTGTATCTGGTCCACTGGCCGATATTTTCCTTGCTGCGCGGCGTGCTGCCGGCCGCAACGCCCTTGTCGGCCCGGCTCGTGATCGGACTTTCGGTCGCAATCTTGGTCGCGGCGCTGGCTTATCGTTTCATCGAGGCACCGTGCCGGCAGTATGGAAAGCGCCTGTGGGGGTCGGGCGCCGGCCTCGCGGAGTTCGGTCTCGTGAGACGACGCCCATGACCGACGCTTCCGAGCACCCGAGCCCGCCTTCAGCCGCAGCCATTTTGGCGCGCGATTTCAATTGGCGCATCGTGGTGTTTTCGGCGACGCTGTTGCTCGTCCTGATCACGTTGCAGCCATTTATCGACCGGTCGGCCATCGCGACGATCTCGGTTGGATCGCTCGACACCACCTATCCCATCATCGAACTGCTTCTTCTCGCTGCGAGCCTTGTGCTCTGTGTCCCTCTGGTGCGCGTCGCGTTGCCGTCGCTGGTACGTACCTTCAGCGTGCTGCTCATTTTGTGGCTCGTCGTCGCGGTCGCGACGTCGCAGAACGTCGATCTGTCGTTCCGCCGCTTGCTCGTCGCGTTGTTGGAAATAGGCCTCGCCGCAGCGGTCCTCCTGGTTCCAAAGACGCTCGAGGAATTCTCCGGTGCCCTGATCGCCGCCGTCGCTGGCGTGCTGGTTCTCTGCTATTTGAGCGTCCTGATCGTGCCGAACCTGTCGATCCATCAACTGACCGATGCCCTCGAACCCGAGCTCGACGGCAACTGGCGCGGCCTCTATTTCCACAAGAACACCGCCGGCATGATGATGGGAATCTTCGTCTTTGTCGGCCTGTTCGCCATACGGATGGAGTGGCGGATGGTCGGCGCATTCATCATCGGTGCGGCGCTGCCGTTCCTCCTGCTGACCCGGTCGAAAAACGCAATCGCCTTGCTCGTCCTCGTTTATGCCGTCGCGGCGGCGGCGCAGCGCGTGAAATCGTGGCGCTGGCGGGCCTTGATTTGCGTGCTGCCTCTGATCCTTCTCAATGTCTTCACGGTCGGCACGGTCTTTTTCGAGCCTCTGAAGCACTTCGTGGACCTCCTGGGGATCGATTCGACGTTTACCGGCCGCTCCGACATCTGGTCGTTCGTGACGGATCGCATCAAGGAACGCCCGATCACCGGCTATGGCTTGCGTGCTTTTTGGAATACCAGCGCGGCCTTCGCGGCGGGCGAACACGATCAGGATTGGCTGTGGCGGGCCGGCAGCAGCCACAATGCGTATCTCGACCTGGCCCTGACGATCGGAATTCCGGGGACGGTGCTGATGACCATCGTCGTCGTGATCTATCCGCTCGTGGACTATCAACGCCGACTGCGTGAGCCGGCCAACGAGCTTCTGGCAGGACTGTTCTTTCCGATTTGGCTGTTCCTGCTCTACTCGACGGCACTGGAAAGCCTCTTCCTGGATCGCAGCCCCACGTGGTTCATGCTGGTGTTTTCGATCTTCGGCCTGCGTTATCTGTCCGTGTTTCGTGTGAATAGCGCAAGCCGTCAACCAGCGGTAACAGCGGGAGGGACGGCCGCCCGGCGTTGAGCCTTGCGCGGCGGGACGCTCGCACGCGCGACCATCTGGCGCAGTTGTCGCCGTTGTGAAGGTTAACTTGCGTTTCTTGACGCCACGCCCTGGCATCTGCCATCGCATGCGGTCATATTTGCTGCCGATGCCGCCGCACGGCGGCGTGAACTATGCTGGTAAATTCTCACTGCCTATGGTGTCACGCAGACAAACGCTATCCACTGCTTTCAGCCTCGTCGGCGCACTGGCGACGGCTCCGCTCGCTCGGCGCCTGGCCGCCGCGGAGACCGCCCGCACGGCAGCGCTGGCGACGCGGCGATCGGGCCCGGCCGACGGACGGGTTCCCTACGGCACATGCGTGCGCCCCGATCCGATGGACAACGAGCCGGATTATCGGCTCACGCTCGAAAGCCATTGCCAGCAGCTCACGCCCGAGGGCGGGTTGTTCTGGGGATATCTGCGTCCGACCCGCGATCAGTTCAAATTCGACTTCGCGGACCGCGTGCTCGCATTTGCCGACGCGCACGCGATGACGATGCGGGGGCACACGCTGGTCTGGTATGACGCGATGCCGGGCTGGACCAAGGACATTCGCAGTTCGGCAGAAGCCGAGCACGAGCTCGTCAAACATATCGAGCATGTCGTTTCGCGCTACCGTGGCAGGATCAAGACCTGGCACGTGGTCAACGAGCCGATCGACGACGTCAAAGGGGGGGTCGCCGGCCTTCGCCCGAATGTCTGGCTCCAGAACCTGGGCGAAAGATACATCGATTTGGCATTCCGCACCGCCCATCGCGTCGACCCCTCGGCCGAGCTTTTGCTCAACGAACACGGCGTCGAGGGAAGAGATCCGGTGTCGCCGAAACGACGCCAGGCCTACCTCAAACTGATCCATGACCTGCTCGAACGGGGCGTGCCGCTCCATGGCGTCGGCCTGCAGGGTCATATTCTCGGCAAGTACCAGATCGATCGTGACGGGATGTTCGAGTTCGTTTCGGAAATCCGATCTCTCGGCTTGAGCGTCCACGTCACCGAGCTCGACGTCATCGATCACGATCTGCCCGGGCCGGTCGCCGTGCGTGACACGATCGTCGCCGCGCGCAGCTACGATTTCCTCGATTCGATCTTCGCCGCCATGCGCCCTTCGGTGGTCGCGACCTGGGGCATCACCGACCGCTACACATGGGTGCCCACGACCTTCAAGCGCAAGGATGGTCTGCCCAACCGCCCTCTCCCGTTCGATGAATTCTATCGGCCGAAGCCGATGTGGAACGTGATCGACTATTTCTGCCGGCTCGAGGGCTGAGAGTCCCGGTACGTGCACGGGGCGGCACCCTTTCGGTGACGGCCAGGACACGTTCGCGGTCTGCCGCTCCACCAAGATGTGCCAGTCCCGTTTGGCTTCGGCACCGCTTTACGCGCCGTCAACCTCTCGGCAAATGCACCCGTGACGCGTCGGCATTTAAGAGCCGCAAAGAACCGTGCGATAGTTGCTTCATACTCGCATTTACTTCAATATCGCGAAGCTTTCGAGGCGGCCACCGCTTGCGCCTAACATCCGCGGCATGTCCACGGCGAGCCGAGCCCGACCGATGAATCAGCCGATTCGGCCCGCTGTCAGCCTTTGTATTCCGACGTTTCGCCGCCCCGACGGGCTGCGCAAGCTGCTGTCGGATGTTGCGGCACTGAACTACCAGGGCACGCTCAGCGTGATCGTGGTCGACAACGATGCCGATCAGCGTGCCGGCGAGGCCGTGGTGCGCGCGATGTCGCCTCAGTTCCCGTTTCCGCTGACCTGCATCGTGGAACCGCGCCGCGGCCAGACCTACGCCTACAACACGGCGTTCGCGGCGGCGTGCCGGATGACGGGCACCGACTACATCGCGGTGCTCGACGACGACGAGTACCCCGCGCCTAGCTGGCTCACCGAAATGATCGCGACGGCCATCAGGTATGAAGCCGACATCGTGGGCGGCCCGGTGTTTCCGGTGTTCGAGTACCCCGGCCACTGGCTCGCCAAGAGCGGGCTCTATGCGCCGCGGCGCTACGTCACAGGTCCGATCGAGATGATCTACGGCGCCGGCAGCATGCTGATCCGGCGCGATGTTCTCACGCATTATCTCGACGAGCCGTTCACCCATGCGTTCGCCTTCACCGGCGGCAGCGATTATGAATTTTTCACCCGCTGCCGCCGCGACGGCCGCAGCTTCGCGTGGGCCGACGAGGCCCACGTGTTCGAGACGACTCCGCGCAGCCGGACCACGGCGCGCTGGCTGTTGCTGCGCTACTTCCGCAAGGGCACCGAGGCGACCCGCATCGAAAAGCGATATTCGCCGGGCCTCTCGAGCGCGATCCGCCGTTGCGGCATCGGCACCGGCCTGATCGCTTATGGGTTGCTCGCCGTGCCGGTCGCGGCATGCTTCGGCCGTGCCTCGATCATGGCAAAGCTGCTCGTCGCCGCCAGGGGCGCCGGGCGCCTCGCGGCCGAACGCGACGTCCTTTACGAGGAATATCGGGCCGCGGACGCCACGCTCCCGGGGCGCGCGCCTTGTTCGCAACATCAGATCGGCGTGTTGCACAGCCTCGCCGCATCGCCTCCGCGCGAAGACGAAGATCGACCTACACGGCCGTGATCTCGAATTGCGCCGGCCCGGTCCCTGCCGCGCGCAGGAACAACCGTACAGGTTGTATTTTCATCGCGATGAAAGACCCACGAATTAACCTTGAGAGGCGTAATTGCTTCGCCGGTGTAACGCCGCATGGCATCATTCGTTAAGATTATTTTCGGATCGCTTCGGGAGACGAGTTGTGAACGTATTGGAGTTGACGCGCCTCGGCACGCATCACGTCCGGAACGCGGTGGCGGAAGAACTCTACTTGCGCACCGGGCACGACGCCACGATTCCGGTGTCGATCTACGGCGAAGTGATCGAACGGTGCAACTACAAGTGCGGCTACTGCGATTACTGGCGACGGCCGAATTATCGCGAGGAAATGTCCATCGACGAATGGAAGAAGGCGCTGACGGATCTGCGGGATTTCATCGGCCATTTCCACATCGAATTCTCCGGCGGCGAGCCTTACATCAAGAAGGGCTTCGTCGACCTCATTACCTTCTGTGGCGAGCAGGGCCTCAAATGGGGCGTCACGACCAACGGCGGAGCCTTCCGCAACGAAAAGGTCGTCGACTGGACCGTGGCCGCCAAGCCCTTCAACATCAACATCTCGATCGACTCTCTCAACGCTGATACTCACGATCACGCGCGCGGCATCGACGGCTCGCTCGGCGACATCATCGCCGGAATCGAGGCTCTCACCCGTGCGAAGGCGAGGCACGGGGTCGATTTCCCGATCATCGTCAAATCGGTCGTGCACAAGCTGAATTTCCGTCAGCTCCCGGACATGGTCGATTGGATCCGCGGCATCGGGGCCACCGCGATCAACTTCCAGCCGGTCGAGCAATACACCGACGGGGCGAAGGACGAGTTCTGGATCGGGCCCGAAGATCTGGGCGAGTTGATCACGGTGAGGGACCGGCTGCTCGACATGAAGCGTCACGGCGCCCCGATCCTGAACACGGAACTCCTGCTGAGCCTGTGGCCGAACCACTTCCGCCGCGAGAAGGCGCCGCGCGAGGCCATGCCGTGCCGGATCGGAATGCGGAACTACTTCATCCGCTCGGATGGACGGGTGGAAGTGTGCTGGAATTTTCCGCCCATTGGCAACGTGCGCACCCAGACCGCACGCGAAATCTGGTACGGAAAGGAAGGCAGCGAGCGCCGCAAGGAGACCGTGGCCTGCGAGACGCTCTGCCTGTTCACGTGCCTGTCGCAGAAAACCCTCGGCGATAAGGTCAAGATGGGCATGAAGCTGCTCGGCCAGCCGAAGGCCGCAGCCGCCGTGGCAGCCCCGGCGATCCGCACCGATTGACGGCGGCGAGGCGCGCCGGCCGGTGTCACGCTCGGCCGGTACCGGCCGTTGGCCGCGTGGATCAACTGGCTAAAATATTGCGCAGCACCAAGACTCCGCGCTGCAGGCGGTCGCGTGCATTCGCCACGTTCGTCAGCAAGCACGCTCCCACGTAGGCGATGACGCCGGCCGGTATCAAAATGGCGAGCGCGAACGAGTCCGTGCCGACCACGAACATATCGAGACCTTTTACCGCGATCGCCATTACGATCGTGGCCAAAAGAACGAAAGCCAGGCGGCCGAATGCAAGCGGCACCGGAAACGCCCATCGGCTCAGGATGACGGCACCGAAAAAGCCGAACATTTCGGCGGCCAGCCGTGCCCACGCCGCCCCTATGGGACCGAAATGCGAGACCAGCAGGCAGGCCAGCACGATGTTGAATGCGATCGTGGAACCGGTGTTGACCAGATAGAACGCGTTGCGGTTCGACAGCAAGAAACTGATATGCAGGTATTGATAATTCAATATCTGGAAAATCACCGCCATTGACACGATCGGCATGGTCTGCGTCGCCATGCTGCGGAATTCCGGTCCGAGAACGATGTTCGCGACGTGGGCGGAGGTGATGGCGAGCCCGACACTCGCCGGCAGCGTGATTGCGGTCAGCAACTCGAGGCACTCCTCCAGGTGCTGCCGCACCGCCGCGGTGCCGCGGTTGGCGAGAATATGCACCGCCATCGGAAAGAAGGCGCTGGCGAGGCTGATCGCCGGCATGATCAGCGTCTGGCGGATCAGGTCGACTCCGGCGGTGTATTCGCCCGCCTGCGCGGCACCGGCGAAATAAGCCACGATGAAACGGTCGATGACGCTGGATACCGCGATCAGCGTCAGCGCCAGGGTGAGCGGCAGTCCGCTGATCGCAAGCTTCAACAGCCGGGACCGGTCGAACGCCAATGCGACGCCGCGCCAGACGTTTCGCGTGAAGACGAACGCGGCGAGCAGGTAGGCGAGTGTCGAGGAGGCGAGCAGGAGAACGCCGCTTTCTCCGAGCATGGCGAAGGCGAGGCCGAGACTCGGAACCAGCACCGCACGGACCCTGGTCGCCTTCATCATCGTGAAGGCTTGCAGCCGGGCGCGCAGCAGTTCCTGGAGGATTTCGTAATAGCTCAGGGAAAGCGCAAAGCAAACGGCGGTCGCCGCGGCCAGGGGGGCGAGGCCGACCAGGCGCGCGACGATATAGGTCGCGGGCCCGATCGTGCAGGACAGGACGAAGCCGGCCAACACGAGCCCGCGCACGTCGCTGCCGTCGCCGCGGGCTTGTTCGCGCATGATGGGCAAGCGCAGCCAGCTCGACAGGAACATGCTGACCACTGCGGCAAAACCGGCGCCGAGGACGTATATGCCATATTCGGCCGGCGCGAAGTAGCGCGTGAACACGACGACATTGAGCAGCCCGAAGGCCGCCGAAAACACGTTCGCCAGGAAGTTGATCGCGGTCTGGCCTATGAGCATGTCGTGGTTCCGGCGGCCGCGTCGACGTCAGCTCGCACGGAGCTTCGGCTCCGAGTGACGGGGGCCGGCTCCGCGGCGTGGGCGGAGAGCGCCGCTCGAATGACTTGCACGGGCGTTTCGGACATCGAGCTGACCGAAACCGCCACGTGATGATCATCGGCGCCGTCGATGATGCCGCGGATGCTCGCCGCATCGAGCGTCCGGCGCTCCCAATAGCTGAGGCAAGGCAACATGCCGGTGGCGCGATGCTGGGCCATGTGCGCGGGGTCGCCGCGCAGGTAATATCCGTACAACAGGTATTCCGAGAAATCGCGGGCGTTGCATAAAGCGTCCGCCCATTCGCAGCCCGTCACGCGCTCGATCCGCTCCAGCATGGCGCGCACGGTCCGCTGGTCCCAGAAGATGATATGCCCGATGAAATCGTCGGCCGGAAACTGCGGCGGGCCGAGCCCGAGCAGCCGATGGCTGGACCTCACCCAGGGAGCATGGAGCGGCGCGTTCGCCGTCACGCCGGCCAGCGTGCAGAATGCCGGAATCGCATGGGGCCGCCGATAGGACGACAGGTCGAACGGACGGAAGAACACCACATCGGAGTCGAGCACGCAAAACCGTTCGTAAGGCAGCGAGCAGGCGGCGCGGAGCTTGATCAACTGCTGGACATGCCAGCCATTCACGGGCTTCGCGCGCAGAGACCACCAATAACGGCGCTTCTTGCGCTGGAGGAACCCGGGCAACGGCCTGAGCCAGGGCGGCAGAAGCCGAGATGCGGGAAGGACCTCGCGCCGCGGACCGTTGAACTTCGCGAACAGCCGCATCTCCGCGTCGGCAACGACCAGATAATGTTTCGCATAGGAGGTGACGTGGCGGTCGACGCTCTCGCACAGCAGCTCACACAGCTCCACGTCACGCCAATAGCTGGGCGTCACCAGGCAGACTGAATTCGACTCGATCGGCCTCGTCATTGTGCCGGCAGGCTGGGTTTGGGGCGCCTGAACGGCAAGGTCACCGGCCGGATCGAAAGTGTTCATCAACTCATTTCCCAACGCGAATGGTCCCCGACTCCGACGACATGTTCCAGCCTCTCGCTGGCTCGGCGGCCGCGATCACCGCCGGCCGTCGGCATGATTGCGTCGGTCCGATGCTCGGACGCCGATGATTTCGTTTTTCATCGATTTGTGCGCACCTTCTCAGCTGGAAATCGACGTGTCCATTCACTGCGTCACGCGCGTCGGGTTACCGTGAATAATTAAGCTTAAGGGTGCGCCGCGGTCCGGCGCGGCGTTGCATGGCGACGTGGAAACTGCTGCCGCCGCCATCGACCTGCGGCAGAGCGTCGCGCTGGGCCCGATGTGACAGGGATTTAATCGCCCGGACAGGCGGCCGTAATGCCCGGAACCAAAAAGTGGCAATGGCCGTCTTATCTAGATGTCCATGGGCAGCAATTCACCACGGCGGCGTCCGCGCAAGGAGATGTTGTGGCTCTCGGCCATCGCCGGGGCCGCAGCCCTGATCTTGCTCGTCTATTTCATCGGCTTTCCCGGAACGGCTCCGGCAGCGCGCGCGAACCCGCCGGGCGCGATCCCGGTCACCGTCGCCACGGCGGCGGCGCAGGATGTGCCGATCTTCCTCGACGGGTTGGGAACCGTGCAGGCGTCCAACACCATCGCCATACGCACCCAGATCAACGGCACCCTGCAGTCGGTGAATTTCGTCGAGGGCCAGCAGGTCCATAAGGGCGACGTTCTGGCGGTAATCGATCCGCGCCCGCTGCAGGCCGCCTTGGACCAGGCGGTCGCCAAGAAGGCCGAGGACGACGCCCAGCTCATCTCGGCCCAGAAGGACCTCGCCCGCGACCAGACCCTGGTCCAACGCAGCTTCCAGACCCAGCAGGTACTCGACCAGCAGCAGGCCAAGGTCGACCAGCTCAAGGCGACCATCCAGGCCGACCAGGCGATGATCGAGAACGCCCAGGTCCAGCTCTCCTATGCGACCATTCTCGCGCCGATCGACGGCCTGGTCGGGTTCCGCCAGGTCGATGTCGGCAATATCGTTCATACCACCGACCCCAATCCGCTCACGGTGCTGACGCAGATACAGCCGGCCTGGGTCATATTCACTCTTCCGCAGTCCGATCTCGGCGCCATCCGCGAGGCGATGCTGCACGGGCCGGTCAACGTGCTCGCGTTCGACCAGGACAACGTCAAGCAGCTTTCCGAGGGCCGGCTGCTGCTGATCGACAACCAGATCGACCAAGCCACCAGCACGATCCGGCTCAAGGCCACCTTCGCCAATGTGGATGCTCGCCTGTGGCCCGGTGAGTTCGTGCATATCCACATCCAGGCCGAGACCCGAAAGAACGCCGTGACCATACCGCCCGCTGCCGTCGAGCGCGGGCCCAGCGGCCTCTATTCCTGGGTCGTCAGCAAGGACGATACCGTGGATCAGCGTGCCATCGAGACCATGACGGTCAACAACGAGATGACCATCGTGACTCGTGGACTTTCGGCGGGCGAGCGGATCGTGGTCAATGGCCAGTCGCGCCTCGAGCCCAGCTCGCGGGTCGCACCGAAATCAGCCACCGCAAGCGCGGCGGACGGTGCGTGATGAACATCTCGGAACCCTTCATCCGCAGGCCGATCGCGACCTCGCTCCTGATGGCGACGCTCGCTCTGCTGGGGATCGTCACCTATCCGCTGCTGCCGATCGCACCGCTGCCGCAGGTCGACTTTCCCACCATCCAGGTCCAGGCGCAGTTGCCGGGTGCGAGCCCGGAGATCATGGCATCGACGGTGGCGGGACCGCTGGAGCGCTGGTTCGGCCAGATTTCCGGCGTCACCCAGATGACGTCGACGTCGACGCTCGGCTCGACCCTGATCACGCTCCAGTTCGACCTCAACCGCAATATCGACGGTGCGGCCCAGGACGTCCAGGCGGCGATCACGTCGGCCGGGCAGACGCTGCCGCGCAACCTCGCCATGCCGCCCACCTACAAGAAGGTGAACCCGGCGGATTCCCCGATCCTGATCCTCGCCGCGCATTCCGATACGCTGCCGCTGACGACGGTCGACGATTATGCCGACACCGTCATCGCCCAGCAGATTTCGCAGATCCCCGGCGTTGCCCAGGTGATCATCGGCGGCCAGCAGAAGCCCGCGATCCGGGTGCAGGTCGATCCCGCCAAGCTGCAGACCCGGGGGCTGACCCTCGAGGATGTCCGCAGCGTGCTCAGCAGCGCGACCACCCAGTCCGCCAAAGGCCTGATCCAGGACGACCGGCAGAGCTTCACGATCGCTTCCAACGACCAGATCGACAAGGCCGAGCAGTACAACGACGTCATCATCGCCTATCGCAACGGCGCCCCGGTCCGCATTCGCGATGTCGGCAAGGCGGTGCCGGGTCCCGAGGATGTCACCATCGCAGCGCTGAACGGAACTGCGCCGAGCGTGATGCTGCTGGTGTTCAAGCAGCCCGGCGCCAACGTCATCAGCACGGTCGACCAGATCAAGGCGGCGCTGCCGGGCCTCTACAAGATCATTCCCAACGGCATGAAGGTCGACACCATCGTCGATCGCACCGTGACCATTCGCGCCTCGGTGGACGACGTCGAGTTCACGCTCGCCATCACCATCGGCCTCGTGGTCGTAGTGATCCTGCTGTTCCTGCGCAACCTCAGGGCGACGCTCATCCCCGCGGCGACGGTGCCGCTGTCGCTCATGGGCGCGACCGCGGTGATGTATGTCCTCGGCTACAGCCTCGACAATCTCTCGCTGATGGCGATGACCATCGCGGTCGGCTTCGTGGTCGACGACGCCATCGTCGTGATCGAGAACATCTACCGCCACCTCGAAGACGGCCTGTCTCCGCTGCAAGCGGCACTCAAGGGCGCCAGCGAGATCGGGTTCACGGTGGTGTCGATCAGCGTCTCGCTGGTGGCGGTTTTCATTCCGCTGCTGCTGATGGGAGGCATCATCGGACGGCTGTTCCGCGAATTCGCCATGACGGTCACGGCCGCGATCGCGGTGTCGGTCGTCGTCTCCCTGTGCGCGACGCCGATGCTCGCATCGCGCTTTCTGGAGCGCGAGCCCGAGCAACATGGCCGACTCTATCGCAGCATCGAATGGGGCTTCGAACGATTGCTCGACGCCTACCGCCGCGGCCTCGACGTGGTGTTTCGTCACCAGCGGATCACGCTCGGGGTCTTTCTTGCCACGGTCGGCGTGACCGCGGTGATGTTCGTCATGATTCCGAAGGGCTTCTTTCCAACCCAGGATACCGGCCTGATCACCGGCATCTCGGTCGGCGGGCAGGACGTGTCGCCGGCCGAGATGAAGCGGCGGCAGCTGGCGCTGTCGAAAGTCATCGCCGCGGACCCCGACGTGGCGTCGTTCGGATCGTTCTTCGGCAGCGGCTACGGCAACACGCTCAACACCGGCCGCTTCTTCATCGGGCTGAAACCGCGCGACGAGCGCGTGGCGAGCGCGGTCCAGATCATCGACCGGCTGCGGCCGAAACTCGCCGAGGTGGAGGGCGTCAACCTGTACCTGCAGCCAGCCCAGGATATCACCGTGGGCGGCCGGATCGCCCGCGCCCAGTACCAGTACACCCTGCAAGACGTGGATTTCGCCGAGCTCAACACCTGGGCGCCGCGCCTGCTCGCCAAGTTCAAGGCAATGCCGGAACTCGCGGACGTGTCCTCGGACCAGCAGAACGACGGTCCGCTCCTCATGGCGCAGGTCAATCGGGACGCCGCCGCCCGCTTCGGCATCCAGCCCCAGGTCATCGACGATTCGCTCAACGATGCCTTCGGCCAGCGCCAGGTCGCGCAGTACTACACCCAGCGCAATACCTACAACGTGGTGCTGGAAGCGCTTCCCTCCCTGCAGGCGAACGCGTCCGAACTCGACCAGATCTACGTGAAGGCGCCCTCGACCGGACAGCTGGTCCCGCTGTCCACGCTGGTGACCATCGATACCAACCATACCGGCCCGCTATCGATATCGCATCAGAGCCAGTTCCCGGCGGCGACGCTGTCGTTCAATCTGCGGCCGGGCGTGTCGCTGGGGCAGGCCGTCGATGCGATCCAGAAGGCCCGCGCCGAGCTCGGCGCGCCGCAGACGCTGATCGGGACGTTCCAGGGCAATGCCCAGGCGTTCCAGACCTCGCTCGCCAGCGAACCCCTGCTGATCCTGGCGGCGCTGCTCGTCGTCTATGTCATTCTCGGCGTGCTGTACGAGAGCTACATCCACCCGCTGACGATCCTTTCCACGCTGCCGTCGGCGGGGGTCGGAGCCCTGATTGCCTTGTGGGTGGGCGGGTTCGATCTCTCCGTGATCGGCATCATCGGGATCATCCTGCTGATCGGCATCGTCAAGAAGAACGGCATCATGCTGGTCGATTTCGCGATCAGCCGGGAGCGCGAAGGCTATTCGCCGGAAGACGCGATCCGCGAGGCCTGCCTGCTGCGGTTCCGGCCGATCCTGATGACCACCATGGCGGCGCTGCTCGGCGGCGTGCCGCTGATGCTCGGCACCGGATCGGGCTCGGAACTGCGCCAGCCGCTCGGCTACGCCATGGTGGGCGGCCTCGCGCTCAGCCAGATGCTGACCTTGTTCACGACCCCGGTGATCTACCTCTATCTCGACCGGCTGCAGAGCTGGATCTCTCCGCGCGCATCCCACGCGCCGGAGCAAATGCCCCTGGCCGCCGAATAGCGCGAGTCTAGCGGCGAACCCGGAATGACGGCTTCCCCCGCGCCCGCTCAGCGCGCGCCGTCCATCGCCTGCACGAAGAGGTCGAGCGCCGCCGCGGTGAAGGCGGACATGTTGCCGAAGCGGTCGGTGCTGCCGGTTTCGACGGTGAGGGCGCGCTCGGCCGGGCCGGCGACGGCGATGCAGCTGTGCCCGGCGGCGTCGCCGTAACGGTTCCCGGTCGGCCCCGTCGCCCCGGTTTCGCCGATCGCCCAGGTGGTCGCCAATCGCTCGCGCGCGGTGCGCGCCACCAGCAAGGCATAAGTTTCGGTCGAGGGGCGCATCCCCGCCATGGCGTCATCGGAAATGCCGAGCAGGGCCCGCCGCGCCGGCCTGGTATAGACCACCGCGCCGCCGATGAAATAAGCCGACGCGCCGGGGACAGACAGCAGGGCCGCGGAGATCAACCCGCCGGTCGAGGATTCCGCGACCGCGATGGTTTCGCCGCGTTGTTTGAGCCGCGCCGCCAGCAGCGTCGCGCGCGATATCAGATCCTGCATGATGGTCTCCAATCGCTCACGATCGACGAATGCACGCCGTCATCGCCGTGCTCGATGCCGACCGTCGGGCAGGTGCATTCCACAAAAAAACCGGGCCCCGTCGCCGGGGCCCGGTCCGTCACGAGATCAGATCAGGCTTGCGTTACTTCGCCTGCGCCTTGAGAGCCGCGATGTCGGCCTCGCTGCGGAGCGTCATGACGCCCATCTTGCTGTCGCGGTAGATCGGCACGATGACCTTGGTGACGCCATCGCGCTCGAGCAGCGAGACGTGGCGGATTTCCGTCCCGCGCACCGGCAGGTCGAACATCGTCCACTGGCCCTTGCTCGGATCGTACTTGGCGATCCGGTCGGCGGTCCACAGATTGCCCCACACATTGTGGTTCTGGTCGACCGCGATGTGGTAGGGCTGATAGCTCTTGTCCGGGAACGGAATGATCGACGTCTGGCCGGTCTTGGTGTCGATGCGGGCCAGCGTCGCGCCCCAGGAGTTGCCGACCCACAAGACGTCGGCGTTCTTGTCCGTGCCCATGCGGCGCGGGCCTTGCGACCATGGCAGCGGATTGTTGTTGGTGCGGTCGTCGAAGTTGTCATAGAAGGCGCGCGTCGCGTCGGGCAGGCGTGCCATCTCGTCCTTGAGTGCCGGCAGCGTGATCTCGGAGGTCTTGTGGCTGGCCATGTCGGCCTTGCCGATGGTGTCGAACGCCATCTGCGCCCACCAGCCGTTGCCGTCGCGGTCGCCCGCGGCGCCATAGGTACTGTTGGTGCCTTTGGCGTTCTTGTACGGCGTCGTCGACTTGAAGTCGGTGAACTTCTCGGTCACCGGATCGAACTGCACCACGCCATCGGGAGCCGACGCCCAGATCTTGCCCTTGCCGTCGACGTCCATGGTCACGGCGCCGCCGAGCGGCGACATCGGCTCCGGCGTCTCGTAGACGCTGATCTTCTCGGTCTTCACATCGAGCTTGCCGAGGCTGCGGCGGCCCGGATTGACGTCGAACCAGAGGTCGCCATTGCCGTCGCGGGTGAGGCCGTGGGCGGTGGCGGCATATTTGCCGTCCCGGCGATCCACTTTGAGATATTTGACTTCGCCGGTCTTGGTGTCGACCTTGCCGACGGTCACGCCGGGGTTCGGGTTGTTGACGGTGTAATAGAGATTGCCGTCGAGACCCATGGCGCCGTCATGGGGAAGCTGGCCGAGCTTGGACGGCGTGCCGAGCGACCAGTCGGAACCGTCATTGATCGGGTACTTGGCGCCGCGCGCGCCCATACCGGTGACCGGGTTGAGCGGCACGTCATAGGTGGTCCATACGACGCGGGCGGCTTCGCCGCTCGGACGCGGACGATCCTGGAACTTCATCGAGGTCGCGCCCGGGCCGCGCGCCCGCGCCAGATAGGCCGCGAGCTCCTTGCGGTTGAATTCCATGATGCCGTTGGGCTTCGCATTGGGGCCCTTATATTCACCGGTCCCCTGCACCATCTTCATCAGGTTGATGATCTTGTTCCAGCCGGATTCGTCGAACTTGAACTGGAGCGGATAGCCGGGAGTATGGCAGCCGGTGCACTGGTTGTGGAAGATGCGCTTCATGTTCGCATCCGCCTCGGTGTCTTCCGGCAAGGCCGCGGCGAGCATTTCAGACGGCAGCTGCCTGATCTTCTGGTCGGGATCGGTGATCGCCGCGAGCTTGAAATCCTGGTGCTTGGCGGCGGCGGTGAGGTCGACCTGGCCCTTGGAGGTCTCGAAGCCCAATGCCTGCGCCCATACGTTGTATTTGCCGTCGGACAGAGCGGGGAAGAAATAGTCGCCGTTCTGGTCGGTATAGACGCTGGTGGTGATCGTCGAGCCTTCCTTCTTGGCGGAGATCTGCACGCCATCCAGCTTCTGGCCGGACGCTGATGCGATCGAGCCGGTCAGCAGCTGATCGGCCGAAGCGGGGACCGCCAGTCCGATGACCACCACACTCGCAACGCTCGCCAGTAACTTGCCTCGTACCCGTGTCATGGTGTTCCTCCTGCTTTCATTCCCTGGAATTCATTCCCCGCCGCCGGGGGCGCGCGGTGCCGCGCTCGCGGCGGTCGCCTGGACCGGCACGGTCCTCACATACGAAATGATGGCATCGATCTCTTGCGGCTTGAGGTAGAACTTGAAGGCCGGCATGCGCGGCGTGCCGTTCTCGACGAACTCACGCATCACGTCGTTGTCGCCGCCGGCGGCTTCCTTGTTGAGCGCCGGGCCATAGGTCTTCGCTCCCAGGTTCGTCGGCAAATGGCACACTCCGCACGACTGTGCGAAAACCTGGCGGCCGAGCTTTTGCTGGTCGTTGAGATTGTCGACCGGTTGCTGGGCGAAGGCGCCTTGCCCCGATGCCAGCAACAACAAGCCGAACCACGCGATGCGCTTCATGTGTCGTCTCCCCTTCGAGCGTTTTTTGATTGTGCGTTTTGATGCGTCCTTTTGGCGCGACACTACGCCTTGGCGGACGCAAAGGGAAGGGGCCTTGCGCTCTTAGTGACCGGCCCCCGCAGCCGCGACCGTTCGGCGTTCCGGACCGGCGGCCGGCGCCACGAAGCCCCTTCACGCCGTCGCCGTAAGGAGTAAGATCGCCGCCAAGCACGGTGATTTCAAATCCGGCAACTCTTGGAGGATACTCGATGCGGCGAAGCGTTCTTGTTGCAGCGGTTGTTGTCGCGTCCGCGTCCGCTGCATTCGCACAGGCTGCCCCCGACGCCTCGTTAAATGATTCGCAAAAGCTGGGGCTGCGGCTGTTCAGCCAGTCCTGCGGCGTCTGCCACACCCCGGTGCAGCAGCGCGCGAGGCAATATGCACCGACGCTTTCGCGCGAAACGCTCGGCGGCGACGAGGAGCTGATCCGCGAATACATCAGCAACGGCACGCCGCGGATGCCGGGCTTCCGCTTCAATTTCGAGCCCGAGCAGATCGCCGCCATCGCCCAATATCTCAAGACGGTTCCGCCCCAGGCCGCTCCCGCGCAAACCCCCGCCAAGGGCGCGGCGCCCGGACAGAACGACGATTGACGCCACGGTTCAACCAACCCTTCACGGGACCACCGGATTCGCGCCCCCGCGCAACAGGAGAACAGCCATGAGGAACACCGGAAAATCAGCAATATTCGGCCTCGGTGCCGTAGTTGCCGCGGCCATGTCGGCGACCGCGCTGACCCCGATGACGGCGCACGCCGCCGACGCGGTGCTCAACGGAACCATCAAGGCGTCCGGCGGGGAAGCGCTCGGCGGCGTCACCGTGTCGGCGCGGGCGGACGGCTCCAACATCGTCACCTCGGTTTTCACCGACGAATCCGGCAATTACTATTTCCCGCCGATGGCGGATGGGAAATACAAGGTGTGGGCGCAGGCGGTCACGTTCGATACCGCCCGCGGCGACGTCGATCTCGGCGCCGCGAAGCGCCGGGATTTCACGCTCAACCCGCTCAAGGATTTCGTGCGGCAATTGCCGGGAGACATGCTGCTCACCGCCCTTCCCGACGCGACCGTGGAAGACGCCAATATGAAGCAGCTGGTGCAGAACAGCTGCACCGGCTGTCATACGCCGAGCTATATCCTGCAGCACAAGTTCGACGAGGCCGGCTGGAATGCCATCATCACCCTGATGAAGCACGTCAACGTGTCCGGCATCTACCAGGGGCCGGACCACAAGGCGGCGCCGGTCCTCGACCACGAGCAGAAGCGGCTTGCCGCCTACCTCGCCCGCGCCCGCGGTCCCGGCGAAACTTCGATGAAGTTCAATCTGCGGCCGCGGCCGTCCGGCGAGGCGGCCCGCGTGGTGTTCACCGACTACGAGGCGCCGCCCGATCCGGATGTCGGCATGCCCTACAAGGTGCGCACCAACAACGGCACCGATTGGTCGCTGGGCACGCCGTCCTACGTATATCCGGGCTTCGGCGTGCATGACGCCTGGATCGATGCCGACGGCAAAAGCGTCTATTTCACCTGCAACGTGCCGAACAACGTGCTTACCCTGGGCAAGTTCGACCTCAAGACCGGGGCGTTCACCCCCATCAAGGTGAATGCGGCGAACGGACACGCCGCGCCGGCCCACGGCATGACCCGCGATCCGAACGGCACCATCTGGTTCAACGTGAATCCCGGCAAGGGCGGCCTCGCCAGGATCGACACCAAGACCGACAAGATCGAGGTGTACATCCCGCCGGAAGGCATGGCGCCGACCGGCGGCGCCACCACGGTCGATTACGACGGTCGCGGCATGATCTGGGTGTCGTCGCCGACCGGGGCGCTGCGGTTCGATCCGACCACCGAGAAGTTCACCGAGTACAAGTCGCCGACCCCGAAATCCGCCACCGGCGGCATCGGCCTGACCTATGGCGTAGCTGCCGACCGCGACGGCAACGGTTATTGGGCCCAGATGGCGATCGACACGGTCGGCATCGGCGACGGCAAATACGGCACCGCCAAGGAACTCAAGCTGCCTCCGAACGCGGCGGCGCGCGACCGGCTCCCGCCTGAACAGGTCGCCTTCTACGACAGCGTCGGCGCCCCCGACTTCAGCAATCCGGTTCCCTATGCCCAGGGGCCAAGGCGCATGGGCACCGACAAGAACGACGACGTGCTCTATGTCGGCAATTCATGGGCGGGCACCCTCACCAGGATAAACACGAGGACGCAGGAAACCAGCACCATCCCGCTGCCGGCCATGCGTAAGCCCTACCAGATCGCCGTCGATTCCCGGCACAACGCTTGGCTCAACATCTGGATGACCGACCAGGTGCTCAAATACGACCCCAAGGCGAACAGCTTCACCGCTTTCGACATTCCGACGCGTGGCTCCGAGGTGCGCTACGTCTCGCTCTACGAGAAGGACGGCCAGATGAAGGTGGTGCTGCCGTCCTACCGCACCCGCAAGGTGACGGTGATGGGCTTCCGCAGCGAAGCCGACCTGCAGGCGGCGAAGGCCCAGGCCGCCCAGTAACGGGCCGCACCGATCCGAGACTGAAAATGGCCGGGCTTGCCCGGCCATTTTTCTGACTTGCTGGTTCAGGCGCGCGCCGCCCATCGCCTTGTCGCCCAAGGTTGCATAGCATTCGCGAGGCACGCTGGGTAAGCAAAGGAAATCGCGATATCCTTTGCTTATAAAAATCGTAAGCAAAGAATCCTTGCTTGAAGGCGGTTGAAAACAATCGACTTGGGACCTACGCGGTCAGTTCCATCGGTGCCGAAGCCGTGCGGGATCCCGCCGCCGTTTACACGAACTGCTGCAGAAGCGTCCGCTGCTGTCGATCCCGGCGGCGACAAGAGAGCTTTCTCTGTCCGAGCCCACCGTCGCCAAGGCGATGGACCATCTGGTCAAGCTGAACATCGTTCGCGAGCTGACGGGAAAGCGCCGGCGCCGGGTTTTCGCCTATGTTCGTTATCTGGATGCTCTCAGCCAGGGGACTGAGCCAGTCCGCGTTCGGCGATGATGCTTTGCCTTCGGGCCCCTACCGCCCCAGCGCCGCGCTCACCAGCTTCACCCCGTCCGGGCTCGCCCATTCGGCGGGGCCCGACAGTGCGGCGATCTCGCAGCCGTTGGGATCGATCAGCAGCGTGGTCGGCATGCCGATCGCCTTGCCGGCGACCTTGAGGTCCTGGAACACCTTGGCGTTGGCGTCGGAATAATAGGCGAGGTGGCCGACCCCGATGTCGTGCAGCCAGGTCTTCGGCTTGTCCAGGTTGCGGGTGTCGATATTGACCGCGACGACCTCGAATTGCGGCGAGCCGAGCTTGCCCTCCAGGGCGTCGAGCGCCGGCATCTCCTTGCGGCAGGGAATGCACCAGGTCGCCCACAGATTGACGAGCACGGTACGGCCATGCCAGTCGGCGAGCGATTTCGGCCGCCCGTCGGCGTCCTGGAAGGCGAGCACCGGCAGCTTGCGGGCGTCCTCGGCGGGCCTGACCGCCGCCACCTCGCCATGGACCAGCGGCTCGATGCGGCGGGCGAGGTCGAGGGCGGAGCGGCAGGCCGGGTCGCCCGGATTGCGCGCGAGGCCGAGAACACCGTATACCGCCGCCAATGTTCCGAGCCCGGCGAGCACGGCAACCGCGATCAGCGGGCCCTTGCGCCTGCTCGCCACCGCCGCCGGTTCGGTTTCGATCGTCATGTTCACAACCACGGGTCTGTCATGAGCAACAACCTGTCATGAGCAACAAGATGTGGGGCGGCCGGTTCAGCGCGGAGCCCGACGCCGTCATGGCGGACATAAATGCCTCGATCGACGTCGACTGCAAGCTGTTTCGCCAGGACATCGCGGCAAGCCGGGCCCACGCCCAGATGCTGGGACATCAAGGCATTATTTCGGCGCCCGACGCCGAGGCGATCGTTGCCGGCCTGGACGCGATCCTGTCGGAGATGGAGAGCGGCCGGTTCGAGTTCAAGCGGGCGCTGGAAGACATCCATATGAACGTCGAGGCGCGGCTCGCCGAGTTGATCGGGCCGGCGGCCGGGCGGCTGCACACCGCGCGCTCGCGCAATGACCAGGTCGCCACCGACTTCCGGCTGTGGGTGCGCGACGCCATCGACGGGCTCGATGCGAGCCTGGCCGCCTACCAGCGCGCGCTTGCCGAGCAGGCGCTGGCCCATGCCGGAACGGTGATGCCTGGCTTCACCCACCTGCAGACCGCCCAGCCCGTGACCTTCGGCCATCACCTGCTCGCCTATGTGGAAATGGCCGCCCGCGACCGCGGCCGCTTCGCCGACGCCCGCCGGCGCGGCAATGAATGCCCGCTGGGCGCCGCGGCGCTGGCCGGCACCTCGTTTCCGCTCGACCGCGCCATGACCGCCAAGGCGCTCGGCTTCGACCGGCCGGCCGCGAACTCGCTCGATGCGGTGTCCGACCGCGATTTCGTGCTGGAAACGCTCGCCGCGGCGGCGCTCGCTTCGGTGCACCTGTCGCGTTTCGCCGAGGAGATCGTGATCTGGACCTCGCCGCTGGTCGGCTTCCTCAAGCTGTCCGACAAGTTCACCACGGGGTCCTCGATCATGCCCCAGAAGCGCAATCCGGACGCCGCCGAATTGGTGCGGGCCAAGACCGGGCGCATCATCGGTGCGCTCGATGCCCTGCTGATCGTGATGAAGGGGCTGCCGCTCGCCTACCAGAAGGACATGCAGGAGGACAAGGAAGGCGCGATGGACGCGCTGTCCGTGCTGTCGCTCTGCCTCGCGGCCATGACCGGCATGGTGCGCGACATGACCGTCGATCCCGCCCGCATGCGCGCGGCGGCCGGGCAGGGCTATGCGACCGCGACCGATCTCGCGGACTGGCTGGTGCAGCACCTGAAAATGCCGTTCCGCGACGCCCATCACGTCACCGGACGCATCGTCGCGGCGGCCGAACAGGCCGGCGTCGCGCTCGACCGGCTGCCGCTGCCGGCGATGCAGGCGATCGAGCCGGGGATCACCATCGACGTGTTCAAGGTGCTTTCGGTCGAGCATTCGGTGGCGAGCCGCACCAGCTTGGGCGGAACCGCGCCGAAAAATGTCCGGACGCAGGCCAAGAAGTGGCTTTCCAGGCTCGGCGCAAAGGCGGAATAGGGCGCGGTGGCAAAGACTTGTTCAAAATGCTTTCGCCCCACCCCGCCGATCTGGTAAGATGCTTGCGGGTTTGGTGGAGTGGGGTTCGTGCACACAGCGTCGTTCGGATTCGGCCGGTTGGCCTTGCTTGCCGCGATGATCGCCGCGGCCGGCCTGGCTGGGTGCGGTCGCAAGGGCGGGCTCGATCTGCCGCCGACCGCATCCATCGCCGATCAGCAGAACCCGGGCGCCACACCCGGCGCGCAGGGCACCCCGCCGAACCACACGACCGCGCAGCCCACGCCCCCACCGCCGCCTCCGCCGCCCCCCAGGACAGGGTTTCTGCTCGATTTTCTGATCAAATGAGGCTGAGGGAATCTTCGCGGATTCCGGCGGTAATCGGGTCCGCGGCACCCACCGTTGTGTTTTGTTCCCACCCACCACATAGTGCAGCCCTGAGAACAGCGGCCACCAAATGGCCGATATCGAGCGCGTGACCGTGATGTTCCCGCAGCCCATGGCCGATCGGCTGAGGTCGCGGTCGAACCGGGGCCGCACGTGAGGGATGAACCAATGGAACCCGAAAAATTCGAGGTCACCCGCACCGACCAGGAGTGGCGGCGCCTGCTCACTCCGGAGCAATACGAGGTGATGCGCGGGCACGGCACCGAAGCGCCCGGGAGCTGCGCCCTGAATTTCGAAAAGCGCCACGGCACCTTCGTCTGCGCGGGATGCGATCAGAAGCTGTTCGTGTCGAAGACGAAGTTCGAGAGCGGCACCGGCTGGCCGAGCTTCAATGATCCCGTCGACGGCGCCGTCGAGACCTCTTCCGATCGAACCTATGGGATGGTCCGCACCGAGGTGCATTGCCGCCGCTGCGGCAGCCATCTCGGCCATGTCTTCGACGACGGGCCGCCGCCGACCCATCTGCGCTATTGCATCAACGGCATCGCCATGAAATTCGAGCCGGAGTGAGCGCCGAATTCCGGGCCGCCGCCTCGCCGTCGATGCCCGATGGCTGCGCCGCGTGCTATAGGCGGGCATCGCCGGCTTCATCACGGTTGCGATAAAGCATCATGCATCACTTCGATTACCGCGGCGGCGTGCTCCACGCCGAAGGTGTCGCGCTCGACCGTCTCGCGGCCGCGGTCGGCACTCCGTTCTACTGCTATTCGACGGCGACGCTGACGCGCCATTACAAGATGTTCGCCGCCGCCTTCGCGGACGTGCGCGCGCTGGTCTGCTACGCCATGAAGGCGAATTCCAACCAGGCCGTCATCACCACCCTGGCGAACCTCGGTGCCGGCGCCGACGTGGTCTCCGGCGGCGAACTGCAGCGAGCCCTGCGGGCCGGCATCGCGCCCGGCAAGATCTTGTTTTCCGGCATCGGCAAGACCGAGGCGGAACTCGCCGCCGCCGTCGACGCCGGCATTCTCTGCGTCAATGTCGAGTCCGAGCCCGAGCTCGCCCTGCTCTCCGCCGTCGCCGCCGCAAAGGGCCGCCGCGCCGACATTTCGCTGCGCGTCAATCCCGACATCGACGCACGCACCCACGCCAAGATCTCGACCGGCAAGTCGGAGAACAAGTTCGGCATCCCGATCAGCCGCGCCCGCGAGGTCTACGCCCACGCCGCTACGCTGCCGGGGGTGCGGGTGTCCGGTGTCGACATGCATATCGGCAGCCAGATCACACAGCTGCAGCCGTTCGACGACGCCTTCGCGCTGCTGTCGGAGTTCGTGCACACGCTGCGCGCCGACGGCCACGCCATCGACCATGTCGATCTCGGCGGCGGCCTCGGCATCCCCTACCGCGACGACAACGAGCCGCCGCCGGACCCGGATGCCTATGCCGCCGTGGTCAAGCGGGCGACGCGCTCGCTCGACTGCACCCTGATCTTCGAGCCCGGCCGGCTGATCGTCGGCAATGCCGGCATCATGGTGACCCGGGTGCTCTACGTGAAACGGGCCGAGGCGAAGACCTTCGTCATCGTCGATGCCGGCATGAACGACCTCATCCGCCCGACCCTCTACGATGCCCATCACGAGGTCCGCCCGGTCCGGCAGGCGCCGCCGGGCGCCCCGCGGATCGTCGCCGACGTGGTCGGCCCGGTGTGCGAATCCGGCGACTTCCTGGCGCTCGACCGGGCCATCGTGGAGCCGGCGCCGGGCGACCTCCTCGCGGTCATGACGGCGGGGGCCTATGGCGCCGTGCAGGCCGGAACCTACAACACGAGGCCGCTGGTGGCGGAGGTGATGGTAAGCGGCGACCGTCTCGCCGTGGTGCGGCCCCGCTTCGAGGTCGACCAGATCATCGCACTCGACCGCTTGCCCGACTGGATGTGATTGATCGGGCGCTGATTTACACAGCGGGCCGCGGATTCCCGGCGGCAGGCCGCCAAGTCGTGAACAGGCCAAAAAATGGCCTCCCCAGGGCCATCAGAAATTTGTTTTCGGGCGTTGCTTTGTGTGTGAAGATATATGGCCGGTCCGGAGAGTCGATTGACAGAAGCCAGCCATTCGCCAGATGCGCCCCAACCCGATGCCGCCGGGGCCATGCTCGCCCGCGCCCTGAACAAGGCGCGTTGGATCACCTTCTGGGAGCGGCTGTGGCCGCCGCTCGCCGCCATCGCCACCGCGGTCGGCCTGTTCCTCGCGGTGTCGTGGGCGGGCGCTTGGCTGTGGCTGCCGCCGATCGCGCGGGCCGTAGCCTTGTTCATCTTCCTCGTCCTCACCGCCGCAGCGACGGTTCCGCTCATTTTCGTGCGGTTTCCATCGCGCGCCGACGGCCTGCGCCGGCTCGACCGGATGGCCGGCCTCGCCCATCGCCCGGCGACCGCCATCGCCGATGAGCTGGCGACCTCCAAGAGCGATCCGTGGTCGGTGGCGCTGTGGCGCGCCCATGTAGAGCGGGCGCTGCTCGCCGCCAAGAGCCTCAAGGCAGGCCGCCCGGCGCCGCGCCTCGACTTGCGCGATCCCATGGCGTTGCGCGCCCTGGTGCTGATCCTCGTCGCCACCACCTTCATCGCCGCCGGCGGCGAGCGCGGCCGGCGCATTGCCGCGGCGTTCGACTGGCAGGGCGTGGTCGTGCCGGCGAACTTCCGCCTCGATGCGTGGGTGTCGCCGCCGACCTATACGGCACGCCCGCCGGTGATCCTGCCGGGGCTGCGGCCGGGAGAACATCCCCAGACCTCCGTCGCCGCGGTGTCCGTGCCGACCGGCAGCGCTCTCGTCATCCGCGCCAGCGGCAAGGTGCAGTTCGATGTCGTCACCTCCGGCGGGGTCGCCGAAGTGCCGGCCGATCAGCGGCCCGCCGCTCCCGCCGGGACCGAGGAGCGGCGCGACATCATCAACGATCGCGGCACCGCGATCGTGCGCGGCCTGAGCGAGGAAGGTCTCACCTTCGCCTTCAATGCCATTCCCGACAAGCCGCCGGTGATCGCGCTCGCCAAGGACCCGGAGCCGCAGGCACGCGGTTCCCTCCAGCTCAACTACAAGATGGAAGACGATTACGGGGTGGTCGAAGCGCGGGCGAATTTCGCCCTCAAGGGCGCTCCCACCGCCGATGCCGGCGCCAAGCGCCCGCTGTTCGGCCCGCCCGAGATGCCGCTGACGCTGCCCCAGGCCCGGGTCAAGAACGGCACCGGCCAGACCATCAAGGATCTGAGTGAGCATCCCTGGGCCGGCGCCGAAGTGGTGATGACCCTCACCGCCCGCGACGAGGCCAACAACGAGGGCACCAGCGCGCCCCACGAGTTCCGGCTGCCGGAGCGCATTTTCGTGAAGCCGCTCGCCCGCGCCGTGATCGAGCAGCGGCGCGATCTCGCGCTCGATGCCGATGCTCGCGACCGGGTGCTGATCGCGCTCGACGCGTTCGCCATCGCGCCCGAGCAGTTCACCCCCGAGATGGGCACCTATCTCGGCCTGCGCTCGCTCTATTGGCAGCTCGCCCAGGCGACCAGCGACGACGGCCTGCGCGACGTGGTCAACGCCATGTGGACGTTCGCCAACACGCTGGAGGAGGGCAATGTCTCCGACGCCGAGGCGCGGCTGCGCCAGGCCCAGGAGGCGCTGCGCCAGGCGCTCGAAAAGGGCGCTTCCGACGATGAGATCAAGAAGCTCACCGACGAGTTGCGCGCCGCGCTCAACCAATTCCTCCAGGCGCTGGCCGAGGAGATGCGCAAGAACCCGCAAATGGCGCGGCCGCTCGATCAGAACTCGCGCCAGCTCCGCAGCCAGGACCTGCAGAGCATGATCGACCGCATGGAGCAGCTCGCGCGCTCCGGCGCCAAGGATGCCGCCAAGCAGCTGCTCGATCAATTGCAGTCGATGCTGGAAAACCTGCAGATGGCGCGCCCCGGCCAGATGGGCCAGGACGGCGACGACGACATGATGTCGATGCTCGACGAGCTCGGCGACATGATCCGCAAGCAGCAGCAATTGCGCGACCGCACCTTCAAGCAGGGCCAGGATCAGCACCGCGGCCAGCAGGGCCAGCGCGGGCAGCGCGGCCAGCAGGGCCAACAAGGGCAGCAGGGCCAACAAGGGCAGCAGGGCCAACAAGGGCAGCAGGGCCAGCAGGGCGACCCGAACGCCTTCAACGACCTGCAGAAGAACCAGCAGGCGCTCCGCGAACAGCTCAAGAAGCTGCTGGAAGACATGAAGAAGCGCGGCCTCGGCCAGAATCAGAAGGGCGACAAGGGCCAAGGCCAGCAGCAGGGTCAGGGTCAGCAGGGCCAGCAGCCCGGACAGGGCGATGATTCGCTCGGTGATGCCGACGAGGCCATGGGCGATGCCGAGGGCGCACTCGGTGAAGGCAATTCGGACCGCGCTGTCGACGGCCAGGGCCGTGCGCTCGACGCCATGCGCAAGGGCGCCCAGGGCCTCGCCCAGCAGCTTCAGCAGCAGATGGGCCAGGGGCAGGGACCCGGCCGCGGCCAGCCCGGCCGAATGGGTCCGGCGCGGGCGCAGCAGGAAACCGACCCGCTGGGCCGGCCGTTGCGCGGGCGCGATTACGGCGACGACACCACCGTGAAGGTGCCGGGCGAAATCGACGCCCAGCGTGCCCGCCGCATCATCGAGGAGCTGCGCCGCCGCTACGGCGAGGCGTTCCGCCCGCAGCTCGAGCTCGACTACATCGAGCGCCTGCTCAAGGATTATTGAGCGGGGCACCCTGGCGCACCGAGGCAACTTCTGACTCGTCATCCTGAGGTGCGAGCGAAGCGAGCCTCGAAGGATGCTGCGTCGGCGATGCCAAGAGCACGTTTGCCTCACTGCCTCGGCGCCGCATCCTTCGAGGCTCGCGCGAAAAGCGCTCGCGCCTCAGGATGACGCGGTCTTGCCCCGTGTAGACCTCTGTCACCGCAGCCCCGAGAGAATCTGCTCATAGATCAGACAGAGTTCGATTTCGCGCAGCTGGAACCGAAGCCGTCTGATCCAGGTCACGAGCTCGTCCCGGGCCTTGGCCGAAACGCGGGTGCCGGCGGGCGGGCGCTGGGGGAAATCGGCGAATGAAAAGCCGGGGCGGTCGACCAGCGACCGCAGCGGCGGTCCGAGCTCGGAGATTTCCAGCGACGCGGCAAGCGTGCTCGCATGGGGGAAGGCGTCGCCGTAACGCAGGCCCTTGGCGACCGTCAGGTTGCGCGCCGGAAGCAGCGAGGTTCCGGGAAACGAGCGCCGGAGCAGGGAATAGGCTTTCTCCGCCTTGGGATCGGGGTCGATCATGAACAAGATCACCGGCTCGATGCCGCGCCGGCGTGCCTCGTCGAACAGGCCGATCTTGTGCGCGATGGCGAAGAACAGGCCGAACGCGCGGTGGCCGACATCGATGACCTTGGGCATCTCGTTGCCCGCGATCAATCCGTCGAACAGCGCCATCTGGCCGTGAATTCCGGAAATGTCCGCGGCGGCGGCGTGCCGGGGCAGGTAGTCGGTCAGCTGCGGCGCTTCGTCGGCGAGGTCAAAGGCTGCCACCAGACGCCCGTCGGCAAGGTGGTATTCGGTGAGAAAGCGCGCCACCAGGGTCTTGCCGACCCTGCGGCTCGGCGAGCATACGATGTAGAGCGGCGCCGGGCCGCCGGCCCGTGTGGGCGCGGAATTGCGCGGCGCCTCCCGTGGCGCAACCGCCGACGCGCACATCGTTTCGGCCCCCGCCGCGCATCGGGCGGCGCGCGGTGTGCGGCCCGATCGCTACGCCCCAGTTTGAATCGGATGAAGGCTGGAGTGCGATCGATTCAGATTGAATCGTCGCACTCTGAAAGCCTTTTCGGGATCATGCTCTAAGAGGCTTCCGCAACCGGCATGATCTGGCCCGGCGAAACTTGGCGCGGCTTGGTGAGCGAGCCCCTGGCGTCGATCAGATCCAGCAGCCTGACGCGCTCGTATTCCGCCCACACGCTGTTGAGCCAGTGGCGGACATAGCCGCGCAGCACGAACGAGTTCGAGGCGGCCTCGCCGTTCGCCTTGCGGTCGGCGATGAAGCTCGCAAACGGCACCGAGGACAGTTCGACTTGCTCGCATGCCATTTCGCTGAGCTTGGGAACCTTGATCTCGACGGCGTCCTTGATGCGGTTGAAATAGGAATTGTAGGTGCGCTGGTCCCAGTCGAAGAAAGTGGTGTCGTTGATGAAGTTCTTGACCAGGAAGTAGCGGGCGTCGACCAGGAATTTCGAGGTCTCCGCGATTTCGTCGAGCGAGGCGATCGAAGGCCCGAGAATGTGGAACACCGCGAAATTGAGCTGGTCCCTCTTGGCCATGTCGAGAAAGCCGATGTCGCGCAGAGCGCCGAGCGTCGGCAGCATCAGGCCGGCGCGGATGTCGATCAGCGTGATCTGCGCCGCGGACGACTCGATGGTGTCGAAAATCTTCATCTGGTCCGGCACCGAGGTGACGTCGACCACGTCGGTGATGTCGGGATGAAAGCGGTTGAGCGTGCCGCGCGGGCATTCGGTGTCGAAGGCGCGGACCGGAACCTTGCGCGAGGCGAAATAGTCGAGAAGCGTACGCGACACCGTGGTCTTGCCCACGCCGCCCTTGTCCGCGCCCACCAGAATCACTGCAGGTCTTGCCATATGATAATCCCCCAACCCCCGTTAGAAACGAGTGGGGAGCATCCGATGCGGCGGGTACGAAAACATGGCGGCACCGCAGCAAAGATATGGAATTTGGGTCGATGCCGTCATGCCGGCGTTGCAGGCGCTTGCCATCTGCCGGCATGACCCCAGGGGAGGACCAGCGCTGGAGGTAATTAGCTAAGCCGAATCAACGCATTCAGGGCCAAGCGTCGTCGCCTTTGATGTGGTCGTGAGCGGCACGGAGAGACGTAGGCGTCGCGGACAGGCTGACCTATTCAGGCATCCATTCGAGTCGGGTGAGATCACGGGCACCGTCGACGATGCGGACCACCTGCACGCCGTCTTCGACCAGCCGATAAAGGACTATCCAGCGTTCGATGACGAGTGCCCTTGCGCCCTCCCCAATCTCCGGGCGGGCAGGCCCGAGTTGTGGATGTTCCCTCAGTAGGTGACAGCGCTTCTCGATGCGGTCGTAGACTTGATCGGCGACGTTGGGGTTCCGCTGCTCGATGTAGAGCCAGATGTCCACAAGGTCTTCGCGCGCGCGGCGTGTAAAACGAACCCTGCGCACGCGCTCATTCTTTAGACGCGGCGAGACGCGCGCGAGCTTCCTGTTTCAGCGCTGAAAAATCGACTTCGCCGGCGTCGCCACTGTCGATCCCGTCTTGCCAAGCGTGGCGCAGAAAGCGGAGCTTTTCGGCCTCCTGCTGCTCGATCTTCTCCATCAACCGCAGGGCCTCGCGGACGACTTCGCTCGCAGAGCTGTAGCGACCGCCCGAGACCTTGGCCTTGACGAAATTGGCCAGTTCGTCGGTCAGCGATACGTTCATGTTCATGGCGGCACCTCCGTACGCGTATCATGATGGGGATGCCTGAAAATAGCAATCTTAGTCATACGCGGATGGCTCCGGACTACCGTCGGGTCCCGTCGTGATGGTTTCGGTCCCGCCATTCGCCGTGGGGATGCTTCGGCCCCACTGCCCGAGCCGTCCGTGCCCCTCCCCATCTTCCATGCTATGCTGCCCAAAATCGAGAACATCAGGGGAGACGTTCCATGGGTCACGTGATCGGCCGCCGGGCCTTCTTGACCGGCGCGGGCATCGCGGCACTTGCCGCGACCGGTGCGCTCGACGCGCGGCGCAGCGGCGCACAGGAGGGCGGCGCCGTCCCCAATTCGTCGGGTACCGAGGCGGCGAAGCTCAAGGCGCCGGCGCTGGCGTGCGATTGCCACCATCACATCTACGACGCCGCGCGGTTTCCACCGAACAAACCCGACGCCCGCATCATCCCGGACGCGCGCGTGCCCGAATACCGGCTGCTGCAGCGCCGGATCGGAACCAGCCGGAACATCGTGGTAACGCCTGCGGCCTACGCCTCCGACAACAACGTGACCCTCGATGCCATCGCCCAGTTCGGGCACAATGCGCGCGGTGTCGCCGTCGTCAATGCCTCGGTCAGCGATGCCGAACTCAAGGCCCTCGATGCCGGTGGCGTGCGCGGCATCCGTTTCAGCCTCCCGCCGTCGGACGCCGGCAAGATGGGCATGATCGAGCCCTTGGCAAAGCGCATCGACGCGCTGGGTTGGCATGTGCAGATCAACATGACCGCCGACCAGATCGTCGCCGCCGAGGATCTCTGGAACCGGCTCCCGACCCCGGTCGTTTTCGATCACATGGGGCACGTTCCGCAGCCGGCCGGCATCGCCCATCCCGTCTACAGGATCGTCCGCGGGCTGATCGACAAAGGCCGCACCTGGGTGAAGCTTTCGGTGACCTACGACAGCACCAAGGTCGGGCCGCCGACCTATGCCGACGTGAACCAAATCGGCCGGGCTTATGTCGCGGCGGCCTCCGAACGCGTGGTGTGGGGCAGCAACTGGCCGCATCCCAATGAAACCGCCAAGCCGGACGATGCCGTATTGTTCGACCTCGTCTCGGACTGGGCGCCCACCGAGGCGCTGCGCCATCGCCTTCTCGTCGAAAACCCGGCGACCCTTTACGGCTTCGACAAGACCTAGATGACCTGCGGCTTCAAGGCGGTGCCACGCCCCTGCGCGCATGGCTCGCGCGCTTGGACCGGCGGTGGCGCGGGTATATACCAGCTTCGACCGCGTCCTCGCGTGCCGCCCTCGTGAAGCGGCGGAGTGCCCTCATGAGCAACGTCAATCCCAATCCCTTCACCACGCGCCCCGAGATCGAGGGCACCTTCGGCGTCGTCACCTCGACCCACTGGATCGCGACGGCAGTCGGCATGGCGACCCTGGAGAAGGGCGGCAATGCCTTCGATGCCGCGGTCGCCACCGCCTTCACCCTCCAGGTGGTCGAGCCCCATCTCAACGGCCCCGGCGGCGATGTCCCCGTCATTATCCACGACATACGTAAGGGCCGCGTCGAGGTGATCTGCGGACAGGGCCCGGCGCCGGCCGGCGCCACCATCGTCCATTATCGCAGCCTCGGCCTCGACATGATGCCCGGCACCGGCCTGCTCGCCGCCTGCGTCCCCGGGATGTTCGATACCTGGATGACGGTGCTGCGCGACTACGGCACCCTGCCGCTCGCCGACGTGCTCGCGCCCGCGATCTCCTATGCGCGCGACGGCTACCCGCTGGTCGAGCGCGCCAATGCCACTATCGCGACCGTGGAAAAGTTGTTCCGCGACTATTGGCCGACCTCGGCCGCGGTCTATCTGCGCGGCGGCAAGGTGCCGGAAACCGGCACGCTGTTCACCAATCCCGCCATTGCCGACACCTATACGCGGGTGCTGCGCGAGGCCGCGGGCCCCGGCGGCCGCGAGCAGGAGATCGAGCGCGCCCGCAAGGTGTGGTCGCAAGGCTTCGTCGCCGAAGCGATCGACCAGTTCTGCCGCACCCAGGAGATCATGGACACCAGCGGACGGCGCCACCACGGCGTCCTCACCGGCGAGGACATGGCACGCTGGCAGGCGACCATCGAGGCGCCGCTGACCTATCAATACGGCCGCTACACCGTGTGCAAGCCGGGGCCGTGGTCGCAGGGACCGGTGATGCTGCAGCAGCTTGCGCTGCTCAAGGGTTTCGTGCTCGACGGGCTCGACGTGACCGAGCCGGAATTCATCCATCTCGTGGTCGAATGCTCCAAGCTCGCCTTCGCCGACCGCGAAAAGTTCTACGGCGACCCGAACTTCGTCACGGTGCCGATGGAGACCCTGCTGTCCGACGCCTATAACGAGGAGCGGCGCAAGCTCGTCCATCACACCGCCTCGCTCGAATTGCAGCCGGGCTCGGTGGAGGGCTTCGGCGCGGTGGTCAAGCTCAAGCGCGCCGAGGGTGCGCGCGAGGCGGTCGGCGCCATGGGCGCCGGCGAACCCACGGTCGGACGGTTCGGCGAGATGCGCGGCGACACCGTGCATTTCGACATCGTCGACCGCGCCGGCAACATGGTGTCGGCGACGCCGTCGGGCGGCTGGCTGCAATCCTCGCCGGTGATCCCGGAGCTCGGTTTCTGTCTCGGCACCCGTGGCCAGATGTTCTGGCTGGAAGACAATCACCCGGCCTCGCTGGCACCGGGCAAGCGCCCGCGCACCACGCTGTCGCCGACCATGGCGCTGCGCGACGGCGAGCCCTATCTGGCCTGGGGCTCGCCCGGCGGCGACCAGCAGGACCAGTGGACCACGCAGTTCTTCCTGCGCCACGTCCACGCCGGGCTCAATCTGCAGGAGGCGATCGACGCGCCGGCTTGGCATTCCGAGCACTTCCCGATCTCGTTCTGGCCGCGCACCGCGCGCCCCGGCGTGCTGGTGGTCGAGAGCCGGGTTCCCGCCGACAGCCGCAAGGAACTCGATCGCCGCGGCCACGTGGTCGAGGTCGGCCCCGCCTGGTCGGAAGGCCGGCTCACCGCGGCCTCGCGCGTAGGCCGCCGCCGCCGCGCCGGCGCCAATCCGCGCGGCATGCAGGGCTACGCGGCAGGACGGTGAACGCGTGACGTCATCGAAATCAGGGACATCGTCCTAACTATCTTCCACTTGGGCCAAAGCACATGATCAGAATCCTCAGCCTCGCCCTCGCCTTCATCGCCACGCTCGCCACCGGAGCCGTGGCCGCCGATTATCCGACCCGGCCGGTGACGCTCATCGTCGCCTTCACGCCGGGCGGGCCGAGCGACGTGCTGGCCCGCATCGTCGGGCGCCAGCTCGAGAAGATCCTCGGCCAGACCTTCGTGATCGACAACCGGCCCGGTGGCGCCGGCAATATCGCGGCGGAGACCGTCGCCCATGCGACGCCCGACGGCTACACGCTGCTGATGGGCAATAACGGGTTGCTCGCCACCAATCAGAGCCTGTTCAAGAAGCTCAATTTCGACGGCGAGAAGGATTTCGCGCCGATCAGCCTGATCGGCTCGCAGCCGAATATCCTCGTGGTCAATCCGAAATTCCCGGCCACCACCATGGGCGAGCTGATCGCCTATGCGAAGGCCAATCCGGGCAAGCTCAACTACGCTAATTCCGGCTTCGGGGCGGCCGCGCATCTGTCGGCGGAGCTGTTCAAGTCCGAGGCCAAGGTCGACATCGTGTCGGTGTCGTACAAGGGCGCTGCGCCGGCGTTGCAGGACCTCATCGCCGGGCACACCCAGCTGATGTTCGCGACCTCGGCCTCGGTGGTCGGATTCATCAAATCGGGCACGCTGCGGCCGCTGGCGGTGACGACGCTCAAGCGCTTCTCGCTGATGCCGGAGTTGCCGACCGTCGCCGAGCTCGGCCTGCCCGGCTTCGATGCCACCACCTGGCACGGGCTGGTGGCGCCGGCCGGCACGCCGAAGCCGGTCATCGATATACTCAACCACGCCATGGTGCAGGCCCTGGCCGATCCCGACACGGTGCAGCAGCTTCACAATCTCGGCGTCGAGGTCGGCTCCAGTACGCCCGCGCAATTCGCCGCCTACATCAAGAGCGAGATCCCGAAATGGGCCGCAGTGGTGAAGGCCTCCGGCGCGCAAGTGGAATAACTCCTTGTCCCGGCTTCGGTGCCCCGAAGACGGGAAGGGAAACGCGGTTGGCGACGCAAGACAAGATGCAAGCACTCAAGCCATCCCTCCTTGCCTGCCTCGCCCTCGCGGCGGCCGCAGGTCCCATGCGCGCCGACGACTTCGCGTTCGGCCGCCGGTTGTTTCTCGACAAGGCGCAGTGCTCCTATTGCCATGGCTGGGCCGGCGACGGCGCCGGCGAGCCGCAGTCGAACGGCGCCGCCGCCAATTTGCGCATCACTCCGCTCAAGCGCGACCAGTTGATCGAGGTGATCAGCTGCGGCGTGCCCGGCAAGGCGATGCCCCATTTCGACGAGCAGGCCTATACCGACAAGCGCTGCTACGGCGTCACCGAGGCCGAACTCGGCCGCGACACGCCGGCGCTGCCGCCCGGTTCCACCTTGAACAAGCGCGAGATCGAGGCGGTCGCGGACTATCTCCTCGCCAAGGTGATCGGCCGCGGCGTCGAGATCACGCGGGCGGAATGCGAAGAGGCCTATGGCGGGGGCGCGCGAATGTGCAACCACTATCCCGCCAAGCCGTGAGGCTGGACCGGAGCGTCCTGGCACAACACTTCACTGTCATCGCCCGGCTTGACCGGGCGATCCAGTGAGCACCGACCGGGAGTACTGGATTGCCCGGTCAAGCCTTGCAATGACACCATTAGAGCTGGCGCAGGCCTCAATCCGGCCTTGCGCCCATGTCGGCGCCGCGCGTCGCCCAACCCGTGGTGCGCCGCTCGATGAAGGTCGCGATCAGGTACATGCCGATCCCCATGATGCTGGTCACCAGCAGTCCGGCGAAGGCCAGCGGCACCTCGAAGCGCGATGAGGCCACCAGCATCAGGTTGCCGATGCCCTTGTTGGACGCCACCGTTTCGGCGACGATCGAGCCGACGAAGGCGAAGGTGATCGCGACCTTGAGCGAGGCGAAGAAGTAGGGCATCGCGCGCGGCAGCCCGACCTTCTGGACGATCTGCCAGCGCGTCGCGCCGAGCGCGCGGAGCACGTCCTGGAGCTCCGGCTCGACCGTGGCGATGCCGGCGGCGACGTTCACCAGGATCGGAAAGAACGCGATCAGGAACGCGGAGATGATCGCCGGAATGGTGCCGATGCCGAACCAGATCACCAGGATCGGGACCACCGCCACCTTGGGGATCGAATTGAACCCGATCAAGGCCGGATAGAAGCCGTCATAGACGAGCGTCGACGAGCCCAGCGCGATGCCGGACACGAGGCCGAAGACCACGGCGATGCCGAACCCGGCCGTCGTCGTCATCAGGGTCTGCCAGGCGTTGTCGAGGATCGGCCAGCGCCATTGCCAACCCGATGCGAACACTGCCGACGGCGCCGGCAGGATGAACTCCTCGATATGGAACAGGCGGACCGCCGCCTCCCAGAACACGAAGATCGCGACGATCACGAACCACGGCAACATGCGCCGCAACGCCGTCCGCGCAAACCTTGCGCGCGGTCGTGGCGATGGAGCGGTGGGGTCGATGGCCATGGTGCTGCCCGCAATAGTCGCGCCGCCGCCTCTTCTCCCTCCCCGAAAACGGGGAGGGAGAGACTCTCAGCTTCCGGGGATGATGCCCTTCGGCATGCCGAAGCAGTAATTCGCGATTTCGCCGGCGCGGGTGATCCAGAGCTTGTTGCCGCCCTTTTCG
>Ga0302324_100002419_pt1 | contig 43218 bp, 36 predicted proteins | sample Palsa_T0_1_FD_201949 | JGI IMG/M metagenome (GOLD analysis project Ga0302324, IMG submission 201949) | Peat permafrost microbial communities from Stordalen Mire near Abisko, Sweden - Palsa_T0_1 | ecosystem: Environmental > Terrestrial > Soil > Palsa > Peat permafrost | place: Sweden: Abisko... | reverse complement strand
CTGTAGGCAAACTCCTCAAATCATAGGCTTGCACGGCGCATACCTCCGTATTACCATTGGGATTGAGCGCCGATAGTTTCAGCGAAGCCCGCCTGCCAGCGGGTCTTTTGCTGTCTGCCTAATTTTCTCGCCATTATACTCCGCATCTCTGAGCTATAATCCTGCCCGCTATGCTCCAATTTCTCGGCAGTGGCGATACCTGGCGGGCGCTCCGCTCAATCTCTCAGCATCGAAATAATCCACTGTACGTTGCTGTTCCGTTTCTCGGAAAGGACGGCGGCAAGCTGCTACATCTCAAGCGCGGCGATGTTCTGGTCGTTGCCTTGACTATAGGAAATGCTCGCAATGGCTCCGTGTACCCCGCCGAAATAAAGCGCTTGCAGGCGAAGGGCGTAAAAGTATTCATCGGGTCCGCACTCCATGCCAAAGTTGTGCTCTGTGGCAGCACGGTGATCGTTGGTTCGGCCAATCTTTCGCAAACATCTTTTTCTGTTCTTGACGAAGCCGCGATCCTTGCGACCGATGCGACAGTTGTTAAACAGGTTCGCGTATGGTTCCAACAGAGAATGCTGGAGGAAGTCAGCCCGAAGTGGCTTGCCGTTTGTGCGAAGGCGTACAGGCCGCCGAAAGGCGGGTTTGGGCCAAGAGGAAAGAGAACAGCACATCCAGTTGGACGCGCCGTATGGCTCATGGGCTTGACCCTTACAGATTATCCCGAGGATGAGGCGGCATTCGAGGAGCGAGGAATCGCGCAAGCGAAGCGAGAGTTATCTGATCCTTCGACCTTCATTGTTGACCGGATTCGATGCGCCGGGGAAAGCGCGTTTCTCACTCAGATGCGGAAGGGTGACACCATCATTCAGATTATGGAGTCTGACGACTCCCGTTCCCATTATGTCGAAGAGTTAGCTCGGCTGACTGGAAAGCGAAAAACAAAATCACGGCGCGGAGGTCTAGTCACCTATCTGTTTTTGGAATCCCGAAAACGTCCCAAACGTATCCCGTGGCCCAAATTCAAGCGTGAGTGCCTTGCGTTTGGTCTAAGGCTGAAATCTACTGGCGGAACGCGACAACTCAAGAACCCCGCTCAGGCAGCGAAAGTGATCGCCCTTGTGTCGAGAGGGTAGAATTGAGCGAGAGGGAAGCAAGGCAAAGTTTGGACGGTTTGAAAACGGGAGCACAGAGCCGATTGAAACCTACGAAGCCGATTACATGCGGTCGCAAAACAGCCACGTCCGCCTTTTCAGGGGCGGCGCATTTCTGGACAGCGATCAGTTCGCAGACCTTGTGGTGACCATCCGGCTAGGCAAGGCTCAGAGTGTGCGGGAGATTGAAACGCCAGCGGAACCAAAACCAGAGCGGACGAAACGACGGAAGGCTAACGCGGGCGCTTCGCCTGTTTCCAGCGTGCCTTAGCAGCCTTCGCAGCGATCTTAGACCGCTGGGCCTTGGTCATGGTTTTGAGACGGCGCTTTCCGCCAATCTGCCCACCTTTGCGGCCTATGGCAGCCATGTACTCGGAGATGTTAGCTGGGGAAGCTACAGCGGAGACTGGCGGAACTGGCGCAGGCTCTTCGGCGGGAATCTGGCCCGTAGAGACTGCCACAGTCCAAGCGGCGAGTTGGTTCGGGTCACGCGGACGTTTGCCCTTGCCGATCATGGCTCCATGATGCCACAGACGGGATGCTAAAGCGAGGCTGTGGAAATTCAAACTGGCCCACTACCGAAAAATCCTTCACATCGACACCTCCGCAACTATCGGATATAGTTCGCGGGATGGATTTAGCGGTTGCTCACCGACGATCCGTCGCCCCCTGCAAAATCGAATCTCGGCACCGAGGATTTTTTCGATGACACTGTCCGGCCTTCATCGCATACAAAACAGGTTCACCTTCTCCCTGCTCCTGGTTTTTTCGTCAGCGCTCGTTCTTCCCGCTTCCGCCCAAACCTCGTTGGCACGCATCAGCATCGACAACCTCACCAACGCCGACAGCGATCACAAGACTGAAGTCGAACCCGACATGTTCGCCTGGGGCAACACCATCGTGACCGCGTTCCACGTCGCCCGCAGGCCCGGCAGCATCGGCTGGGGCAGCGGCGACATCGGCTACTCGACTTCCACCGACGGCGGCAAGACCTGGCACTACGGCGACCTGCCCGGCCTCACCGTCAATTACGAAGGCGGACCTTACGGCGCTGCCGCCGATCCTTCCGTCGCCTACGACGCCAAGCACGGCGAGTGGTTGATCTCGACGCTTCCGCTCGCCGGCCTCAACTCCGACTCAGGCGTGATCGGCGACGTGGCCGTGAGCCGATCCACTGACGGCCTCACCTGGGGCAATCCCATTAACATCGACAAAACTCATCTCGACGACAAGAACTGGACCGTATGCGACAACACGGCCACCAGCCCTTACTATGGCAACTGCTACACCGAGTGGGATCAGGCTTACGGCACCGGTGACGTGCTCATGAGCGTTTCCAGCGATGGTGGACAAACCTGGAGTCCCGGCCGGGCCTCCTCCGATCACGCTGGCGGACTCGGCGGCGTACCAGTGGTGCAGCCCAACGGCACCGTCATCGTTCCCTTTCAAGGCGGAGGCATTGACGTCTTCAGCTCCACCAACGCGGGTGCAAGCTGGGGCAAGAGTCAGGCCATCGCCGTCATTGACAGTCACCTGGTCGCCGCCGGCCTGCGCGATCCCGACTTGCCATCGGCGGGCATTGACGGAGCCGGCAACGTGTATGTCGTGTGGTCCGATTGCCGCTTCCGCTCCGCCTGCTCTTCCAACGACATCGTTATGAGCACCTCTGCCGACGGTAAGACTTGGAGCGCGGTCACTCGCATTCCGCTTGACGCCACCACCACGACGGTCGATCACTTCCTTCCCGGCATCGGCGTCGACCCCACCACCTCCGGCGTCAACGCTCACCTCACCATCGTTTACTACTACTACCCCGTCGCCAAGTGCACCCTTAGCAGCTGCCAGCTCGATGTCGGCTTCACCACTTCGACCGACGGCGGCGCCACCTGGATTGCCGGCGCGGAACTTGCCGGGCCCATGAAAGTCGGTTCGCTCCCCGTTTCCGACAATGGACCGATGGTCGCCGACTACATCGGCGTCGCCTACTCCAACGGCAATCCCTTTGGCGTCTTCGCCGGAGCCCTGGCGCTGAAGGGCACAACCTATAACGAGTCCATGTACACCACCAAGGCCCCGCTGCCGGTTTCCTACGACGCCCCTCGCTTCAGCTCAGTCAACGACCATCCGGTTCCGCACGCAAAGTCAGATCACGAAATGAAATTCTTCTATGATGACGAGGGCCATCGCGAAATTCCGCGCTCCCGCTGGATCACTCTCACCGAACCGCAGTAGGTTTGAGTGGAGATTTGCTGGTGTGGGGACGGGCGCATTCGCGAGCCTGCCCTGAGCGAGTCGAAGGGTCCAGGCAAATCAAAGCTCGCCTGGCTCTTTACAGCCGCTACCTCAACGTAGCTGCACAACATAACTGCACGACCAATTGAAAGCTGTCAGCACTTCGCCGACGGCCTTTTTCCTTCAATCTCAACATTACCGCCGTCACCCGCCACAAACTAAAAGCAGCTCCCCATCCGCCCGCTTCATCTAACATGAACAGCTGGTAAATAAAACAGCCGCATCGTTCTTATCACTCCGATCTCGCGCCGATCGGTACTACTATCTAGAGGTCGAGACTGCTTCGGTTTAACCCCCGGGCTCTGCCGCAGGATGATTAAGCAAACGCTTCGCAATCCGGCCCTTCGTAAACGCGCCACTCAGTTCGGTCGTTTGGTGCGCCACTCCGCAGTCACTCCGCGCCGCGGCGAGACCTACAAACCGCGCCTCGCCATCAACGGGGAACTCGGCGTCACCTTCATCGGCCACGCCAGCTTCTTCGTGCAGATTGGCGGCCAGAGCGTCATGATCGATCCTAACTTCGCGCGCTGGCTCTTCGTGTTGAAGCGCTTGCGCCGTCCCGGCCTGCGCGTCGCCGACCTGCCCGCCATCGACCTGGTGCTGGTTTCGCATGCCCACTTCGACCATCTGCATCGCCCGTCGCTGCGTGCCATCGTGCAGAACAACCTGCGCACCCGCGGCGTCGCTCCGTCCATCATCGTCCCAACCCACGTTTCCGATCTGGTCTCCGATCTCGGCTTTTCCGAGATCATCGAACTCGACTGGTGGGAAACTTCACGTCACCGCAACCTCTCGGTCACGCATGTGCCTTCGCGCCACTGGGGCGCGCGCATTCTGAAAGATTCCCACCGCGGCTACGGCGGTTTCGTGCTCAAGGCCGGCAAACATTCCGTCTATCACGCCGGCGACACCGCCTACTTCGCCGGCTTCAGCGAAATCGGACGCCGACTCGCCCCCGAGCTCGCTCTGCTTCCCATCGGCGCCTACAATCCGCCGCAGTTTCGCAGCGTCCACGCCAATCCCGCCGACGCTATGCGCGCCTTCCTCGATCTAAAATCCCGTTGGATGGTCCCCATGCACTACGGCAGCTTCCGGCTTTCGCACGAACCGGTGGATGAGCCATTGCAGTTGCTCGATGAGGAAGCCCGCGCCGCCGGCATCGAAGACAAAGTGGTCGTCATGGAAGAGGGCGTAACCAGGTTTTTCTAACCGCTACTCAGCATTACTCGATCCGCTTGATTGAAATGTCTTTCCCGTCCGCGTGCAGAATCATTGCCGTCACCCTGCCATTGCTGTCACGCTCGAAGGTATAAGTATCGTCAGCCGTCGCCGAGAAGAAGTCGGTTTCGCTCTCGGGAAGCAGATCCTGTTTCGGCTCGTCAGCCCCGTCCACCGATTCCTGCACGGAAAGATGATCGCCTTCGCGGCGCACCGTTTCAATCACGTTGGGCGGGAGCGAGTAGCGTCCCACATACTGCTCCAGCACCTTCCCATCCACAGCCACCTGCTTGTGCTTGCTAAGCGGCGGGCGCGGCGGCAGCTTGTCATAAGGCGTGTAGTTTTCCCATGCGACGGGAGCGAAGGTGTTCCTTAGAAGCGCTTCCTGCAGATATTCAAAAATGCCTTCCCCGTTCCCGCTGTTGGTCATGATCACGATTCCAGTTTTCGGCGTGTCGAAGCAGACGGTGGAATGCCTCCACCCATCGTCATGGCCTCCTTTGGAAAACGCTTCGCCATAAGGCGTCCAGTAAAGGGTCCACCCCAATCCCGAGCTGAGCCGGATCGCCTTGTTCTCGCCCGTAGTCTCTCCGCTGAGCGTGGGAAACATGCGTTTCGACACGACTTGAATCTGCGGGCTGAGCATCTGCTCTCGCGTTTTCGGGCGCAGCAGCCGGCCGTCCAGCACGGCCTGCATGAACCGTGAAAAATCGGCGAGCGTCGTTGACATAGAACCCGCCGCGCCTGCTTTGTGTTGTCTCAGCGGACCCAGCGAGCGTCCATATTCGTCATAGCCGTTCGCATAGTCGCTCTCGAAACGGTCCTGCCAAACCATGCTCGTCCGGCTCATGCCCAGGGGTTGAAAAACGCGTTGCTGCATGAGTTCTTCCAGCGGCGCTTTCGTAACGGTCTCCACCACCAGTTGCAGCAGGCTGATGCCCTCGCCCGAATACGCATATCTTGATCCCGGCTCAAAATGGATTTTCAGTTTGCGGTCGTCTTCAAACCAGCGCCAATTCGCAAACCCGCTGGTATGACTCAGCAACATGCGCGCCGTGATGAGCTTGTACCGTGGATCGTTCGCCAGATCGGCATAATTCGGATATTCCGGCAGCGGCTTGGGCAAATCTTGATAGACCGGCTTGTCCAGATCGAGCACGCCTTGATCGACCAATTGCAGCGCCAGGTAGGTAAACGCCACTTTAGACAGTGAAGCCGCGGACATAACCGAATCATTGGTCAACGGCAGATTCTTCTCTTTGTCGCGGAACCCATAGGCCCTCATATAAGCGATCTTCCCCTGGTTGAAGACCGCAATCCCCACGCCCGTCACCTCGGCCGCCTTCATCAACCGAGTCACCGTCGCATCGATTTCCGCCGCCGAGATTGTGCTGCCATCCAGCCGTGTGACCGCCGACTGTTGTCCAACCGCCAGCGCCGCAGTCCACAGCGCCAACGCGAACCACCCGAGTGTCTGCTTCATAGAATTGTCCTCAATTCGATCGACCCGCCTGCTCCACGTCCAGAAACGCTCATGCGGGGAAACCGCTCATGTGGGGACGGGCGCCTTCGCCCGTCCCGCCTGGGCGAAGCCCGGCGGAAAGTTCTCTGAATCACAGCTAGTAAGCCAGCAATATTCTCAAGTCCCGCAAGTTATTCCCCGTCGGCCCGGTCTCGATCGCATCTCCCAGCGCGTTGAAAACCGGGTAAGCCTCGAACGCCTCCAGCGCAGCGCGCACATCCAGCCCGCGCCCTCGCGCCCGCTCCAAAGTGCTGCCATCCGCAACCGCTCCCGCCGCCGGACTGTTTCCATCCACGCCATCGGTCCCGGCGCTGAGTACGGTAATGTTTTCGCCCGCAATCTTCTCGGCACACGCCAGGGCGAACTGCTGGTTGCGCCCGCCGATGCCGCCGTTCGTAACCTTCACCGTGACCTCCCCGCCAGAAATCAAACACACCGGCGAGAACTGATTTCTCAACTCACGCACTCGCTGCAACAAATAATCAGCGGCTTTTTCATAATCCCAGTCGTCGCAGGAATTGTCTACATGCACGACAAAACCGGCGCCCTCAGCCGCAACGCTGGCCTCTTCAATCGCCGTCTGGTTTGACAACACCGGCCACCAGCGTGCCCGAACAAATGCCGGATCGTCCGACTTCGGGGTCTCCTCAAGCGCATGCCGCTCAAACAATTCCCGGGTCGACGCAGGAAACTGCTTCTGCAGTTCGTACTTCTCCGCGATGCGGTAGCAATCTTCGACGCTCGTCGAATCCGGCATCGTCGGACCCGAAGCCAGCGCGTCCGGTGTGCTGTCAGGAACATCCGACACCAGCAGCGAAACCTGCTGCGCGGGATACGCCGCCTGCGCCAGCCGGCCGCCCTTCACCGCGGAAAGATGCTTACGCACCGCGTTGATCTCGGCGATAGGCGCGCCCGAATGCACCAGGGCACGATAGGTCGCAATGAGATCGTCGCGTGAAATCTCATCGTCGATCGGCTTCTCCACGATGGACGATCCTCCGCCGCTGATCAGGAAAATCACCAGCGCCGAGGCCGGCTGCGCCTCCAGCATGCGCAGCATCGCGCCCGCGGCCTGAATCGATTCGGCATTCGGCGTGGGATGTCCGCCGCGAAAATACCGGAATCCATGAATCTGCGGCGTCGTCTGAACCGAACTGGCGACAATTCCTTCCAGCGACGGCCCGACTTGGCTGGATAGGGCCTCAACCATAGTGTGCCCGGCCTTGCCCAGCGACACCACCAGCACGCGGGAATAGGCATGCAAATCGTAAAGGTCCTCGCGCACCCGCAACACCCCGCGCTGATAATGCACGTGCCGTGCGAATCCCTTGCCGATCGAAGCTTCGGCTAATGCCTGCGTGAAAATTGAGCGCGCAGATTCACGCATTTCGCGGGACTGCGATTCAAGATTGGGATCAGGCATGGTGAGGATTATAAAGACGCAGCGGTCAGCTTTCAGCCCTCAGCCAACCCTTGGTGTCATCCTGAGCGCAGGGAGTGCGAGCGAAGCGAAGCAATCCCGTAGCCGAAGGATCCCTGCCGCAGTCAAGCAATGTATGTGCAAATTACTGCGTCACACCGCAGGCCTTAGCTGATTGCTGAATGCTGAGTGCTGACTGCTGTTCTCAGCCACCCCTCAATCGCCTCCCGCAATTCGCGCAACCGGCCTTCGAAGAAGTGGTCCGCGCCCTCGATCACAACCAACTTCTTCGGCTCCGGAACCGACGCGATCAGCGCTTCCAGGTGCGCCCGCGGACCAAACTGATCACGCGCCCCGCTGACAAATAATTTCGGCTTGGCGCAATCCCTCATGAAGTCAAATGTATAAACGCGCGGCTCCTCACTGCCGGCCGAAACGGGAGCAACCGGCGTTCCCACACCGACCACCGCACGAACCCGGGCATCCTCGCAAGCCGCCCGCAGTCCAACCGCCGCGCCAAAAGAAAATCCCGCGAACACCAGCGGCAAGTGATATTCAGCGTCCAGCCAGTCGAACGCCGCGCGCACGTCATCGACTTCTCCGTTGCCGTCGTCATGCTCGCCCTGGCTCAATCCAGTTCCTCGAAAGTTGAAGCGCAACACCGGAAACCCAAAACTGTTCAGCGCCTTCATGGTGTGGAAGACGACTTTGTTGTGCAGCGTCCCGCCAAACAGCGGATGCGGATGACAGACCACCGCGGCGTGCGTCGCATTCTCCGCGCCCGTATTGAGGAGCGCTTCCAGGCGTCCGGCAGGACCGTCGAGAAACAGTGACCGAATCGATGAAGGAGCAGGCAGCACCGTCTCAAGATTACATGATCGGCGCGACAAGCCCTTCCCCACTCCCATCTGTCATCCCGAGCAACGCGAGGGACCTGCGTGTTTGCCCGCAGCGCCGATCGCGCGAGAGAGAACCAAGGCATCTCGCCTCGCTCGGGATGACACGCGTGGGTTATCCTTACCCGCATGGACGCTGTGACCCTAACCCGGCAACTCGTGGACATCGAATCCATCACCGGCAACGAAGCTGCCGTCGGCAACTATCTTTACGGCGAACTCTGCCGGCTCGGCTATCAGACGAGGAAAATGCCGGTCGAAGAGAATCGCTTCAACGTCTATGCCACCTCGCCCGAGCATCCCCATCCCGCCATAGTGTTTTCCACTCACATGGATACGGTACCTCCGTTCATCCCGTCGTCGGAAGACGCGGGGCGAATTTACGGCCGCGGATCGTGCGACGCCAAGGGCATCATCGCGGCGCAGATTGCGGCGGCCGAACGGCTGCGCCAGCAGAGCATTCACGTTGGATTGCTGTTTGTAGTCGGAGAAGAACGCGACAGCCTGGGCGCGCAGACGGCGAATGAATATGCTGCGAAGAGTCAGGGCGCGCGTTGCCGCTTTCTGGTCAATGGCGAGCCCACGGAAAATCGCCTCGCGCTCGCCTCGAAAGGAACCCTGCGCGTCGAGGTTACTGCCACGGGACGCATGGCGCACTCGGCGTATCCGGAACTGGGCGAGTCGGCAATCGACAAGCTGATCCCCGCGCTCGCCCGGTTGCGTGCCATGCCGTTGCCTTCCGATCTGGAAATTGGCCCGTGCACCATGAACATTGGCCTGATCGAAGGCGGGCGCGCGCCCAATGTGATTCCAGATTATGCGCATGCCGATTTGCTATACCGGTTAGTCGGTTCGTCAGAAGATTTGCGGCGCCAGATTATCGCCGCCGCGGGTGATTCCGTGCAGGTCACGTTTCCGCTGGAACTTCCCGTCCTTCGCCTGCGCACCGTCGACGGACTGCCCACCATGATCGTGGCTTTCACTACCGACATTCCGAAGCTGACCAACTGGGGCGAGCCGCTCCTGCTGGGTCCCGGCTCGATTCACGTCGCGCACACCGACGGCGAGTACATCGAGAAGCAGCAACTGGCGGATGCGATTGATCTGTATTGCAGGATCGCGAAGCAGCTTTTGGAGTGAAGTCGGAAAGCCAAGGGCGTTGATTTATATACGCTGATAGCGTATAGTATGGAAATATACCCCAATAGCGTACTGTATGGAATTCGTCGAAGCGCCGGCGTTTACGCGTCATCGGTCGGATTATCTGAACGACGATGGCTACCAAGAACTGCAGACCAGGCTCAGTGCCAACCCGGACCTTGGGGATCTGATGCCGGGCACCGGGGGATTTCGCAAAATGCGCTGGGCGGATGCCCGACGCGGCAAGGGACAGAGAGGTGGGTTGCGGATTATCTATGCGTATTTCCCCGCCGATCATCAGATATGGTTGATGACTCTCTATGACAAAAGTGAAGCTGCAGATTTGACCGAAAAAGAAAAGAAGGCTCTGAAAGCGGCCATGGCAAGCGAACTCAAGATGCGTGCGGCTAAACGGGCAAGCGGGGCTCGTCGGCTACGGAGGATTAATTGATGGCGAAGAGGGATGTTTTTTCCGAACTGATGGAAGGAATCGCGGCGATGAAGGCCCACCGGGAGGGCAAGATCACGCTGCGCAGTTACAAAGTCGAGGCGGCGCCGCTGCCCAAGGTGGATTCGAAGCTCATCCGGGACACGCGAAAGAAACTGCACTGCTCCCGCGCCGTCTTCGCGCGCAAATTGCGGATCAACGAGAGGACGCTCGAGAAATGGGAACAGGGACGCGCGAAGCCGAATCCGCAAGCCGCGGCTCTGGTGCTGCTGGTACGGCGGTTCCCAGACACGCTGGCACGGCTGGATGAAGTGGCAGAGGGGTAAAGTGAACAAGAAGGCCCGCGCCAGTCAGCTCTAGACCACGCCAATAATCTCGTAATGATTCGGGCTCGATACATGGGAGGGCGAAGCGCTTACAGGAGAGCTGACGGTGACTGCTGTAATCAGCCGTCTTCGTGCGGTTCTAGGAACTGAGGAGCTCAGCCGTTTGAGGGAAGATCTTGTAACCCGAGCCTTACGTAGCCTTGAGCACGCTGAATAAAACTTCCCTAGCGCCATATAGACTGAACCCATGACCACCACCACCCTCAACTCCCTCGCCCGCGCCTCTTCCGCATACCTGCGCTCTGCCATGCATCAGCCGATTCAATGGCACGAGTGGGGCGCGGAGGCCTTTGCCGCCGCGCAGCGTGACAACAAGCCCATGCTGCTCGACATTGGTGCGGTGTGGTGCCACTGGTGCCATGTGATGGATCGCGAGTCCTACGACGACCCGGAGATTGCGGCGATCGTGAACCAGCACTTCATCGCAATGAAGGTCGATCGCGACGAGCGTCCCGACATTGACAGCCGCTATCAGGCCGCGGTGCAGGCGGTGAGCGGGCAGGGAGGATGGCCGCTGACCGCGTTTCTTACGCCCGACGGAAAACCGTTCTATGGCGGCACATACTTCCCGCCCCAGGACGGCTATGGGCGCCCCAGCTTTCGGCGCGTGCTGTTAAGCATCGCGAATGCCTACAAAGAAAAGCATGGCGATGTGGTCGAGCAGGCGCAGATGGTAGAAAACGCGATTGCCCAGTCGGAGTCATTTGCCGGAAAAGACGGCCGGGTTTCGCCCGCTGTGATTGCCGCGATCCAGACCTCGGCATTGCGCATGTTTGATCCGCAGCACGGAGGATTCGGGCAGGCGCCGAAGTTTCCCCATCCCTCGGCGCTGGATCTGCTGATTGAGCGCTACGCACGCGGCCAGCAAAATCTACGAGACCTGATCGTGCCCACGCTCGAACACATGGCCAACGGCGGGGTTTATGACCAACTGGCGGGCGGCTTCCATCGTTATTCGGTGGATGAGCGCTGGGTGGTGCCGCACTTCGAGAAGATGTGCTACGACAATTCCGAGCTGCTCAAGAATTATGTGCACGGCTATCAGGCCACGGGCGAACAATTCTTCGCGGACGTAGCCCGCGACATCATCCGCTGGATGGACGAGTGGCTGAGCGACCGCGAGCGCGGCGGGTTCTACGCCTCGCAGGACGCCGACATAAACATGGACGATGACGGCGACTACTTCACCTGGACCCTCGACGAAGCCCGCGCTGTGTTAAGCGAGGAAGAAGCGCAGGTGGCGGCGCTGCACTATGACATCAACGAAGTCGGAGAGATGCATCACAATCCGGCCAAGAACGTACTTTACGTGCGGGCAAAACTGCAGGAGATCGCGCAGCGCCTGAAGCTCGCGCCTGAGCGGGTGCAAGAACTGCTGGCCTCGGCGAAAAAAAAGAAGTATGCCGCCCGGCTGCAGCGCCCGACTCCCTACGTCGACAAAACTGTATATGTCGGATGGAACAGCCTGTGCATTTCAGCTTACCTGGAAGCGGCGAAAGTGCTCGATCTTGACGGCGCGCGGCGCTTTGCCCTGCGCTCGCTCGATCGCGTGCTGGCCGAGGCCTGGAAGCCAGCCTCCGCGTCGTTGCTGCACGTGGTTTCTTACTCCGATCCCGCCGCGGCGCATCGCGAGGTTACAGGTCTGCTCGAGGATTATGGGTTCACCGCGCTGGCTTGCCTGGATGCTTACGAGGCAACGGCCGACCTCAGCTACTTCAAGTTTGCCCGAGAGATCGCGGATGCCATGATCGCGCGCTTCTTCGACCCAACTTCCGGCGGATTCTTCGATAGCGAGCCGGCCGCCGAAGGAACGAGTCTCGGCGTGCTGGCCACGCGCCGCAAGCCCCTGCAGGATTCGCCGACGCCGGCCGGAAATCCCATGGCGGCGATTGCTCTGACGCGTCTGCACCATTACACCGGCGAGGCCGGCTATCGCGCTAAGGCGGAACAGACGCTAGAAACCTTTGCGGGAGTCGCGGAACAGTTTGGCATCTTCGCCGCGACCTACGGCATTGCGGTGGTGCATCTGCTCGAAAATCCAGTGCAGGTGGTGGTGATTGCCGAAGACGGAGACGAGCAGAAAGCCAGCCAGTTGCTGGCCGCCGCAGTCGCGTCATTTGCTTTCCATAAGAGCACGCTGCGCTTAGCGGCCGATCAGGCAGTCGCGCAGAATCTTCCCCCCGCGCTGTCCGCTACGCTTCCCCATCTTCCCGGCCTGGGCGCGGGAAAATCTTTCGCGGTACTGTGTTCAGGATCGGCATGCCAGCCTCCGATTTTCGATGCCGCGGAATTAGAGCGCGCGATGCGCGCGGCGAGCCCAAAAGCCGGCAGCGACTGAAGGTTTGCGTTTTTGGAAGCTGGGCTTTCCGGCGTTTGGCTTCTGCTCTGCAGTTGCTTGCAGGGCGACTCTACTAGACCCGGCTGTTGGCCGCGGCTCCTCGAGCCACGCTGCCGGCCGCCGGACTTTCCTCGGCGGCGGGCGCATCCTGGTGCACCCGCGAAAGCGCGCGGTCCACCATGCCCTCGAACATCGGAATCAGCGAGTCGGGCGGAAGCGGATGGTGAATATCGGACAGGCTCTGCTCCCAGCGCTGCGGCTTGAGCAGCGACATGGTCACATCCCGCGCCGGCCTCTTCACCGCGACATAGGTAACCCACACCAGCAGGGCGAGATTATAGGCGCCCATGTTGAGAATGCTGATCCAGGGGCCCGAGAAATGTTTCCCGACCCAGGAGGAGATCAGCACCAGTTCCAGCACGGCGAAAGACCCAAACCCCAGAGCGATGCCAAAGCTGTGTTGACGCCGGCTGACGCCCACATAATGCGAGAAGAAAAGCAGGAATAGCACCATCCCCACCTGGATCATGCGCACGCATCTCTGCGAGGTCACAATGGCCTGCATCCAGGGTGGAACATCGGACGAGTTGGTCGAAACCGAGGCGACCACGGCAACCAGCAGCATCACCACGCCGGCCCACTTGAACAGCACCGTGCCCAGATCGCGCAAGGTCTGGAAGGCTTGGAACACATCCACGAAGACCTCGTGAATCACCGCGAAACCGAAAGCCACGCTCAACGCGTCCAGCACCCAGTAGACGTAAAAAGCCGGGGAATAACTGTGCCACAGCGTCGGAAACAAAACGGCGAAGGTCGCGATTTGAACCAGAATGTAGCCGAAGAAAAACTTGAACTTGCGGTGCAAGCCGCGACGCAGCATGACCGCGGCAATCCCTAACTGAAGCATGGGATGCGCGATCCAGAGCGCGTAATAAAGGACCTTGATTTTCTCGCTCATCGTTCCCGGTCGCCCGGCAAGGCAACCCTAGCAGGTTGTAAAGTAACGTTAGACGTTCCTAATCCGTTGTTCAATGCACCACGGTAATCGTTGGTAACGTTACCTTTGGGGTTGCCCCGCACGCAAGGTTACCTTCGTGCCACTTCGACCGCGCCATTTCGACGCCAGCCGCGGCGCTGAACCTGCCGGCCGAAAGCGCTACGCGTCGGGCATGGAATGGATGTAGGCGCGCATCATGCGCACCTCATCGTCCTTCTCATCCAAATCGTGCAGCAGGATGTCGCGCAGCGACACCATGCCGATCAGTTGTCCGTCTTGGCAAACCGGCAGGTGGCGGAACCCGTGGCGCCGCATCATGGCCAGGCAGGTCCCCAGGTCTTCGTTCATGTTGACCGTCAGAGGATCGTCGGTCATGGCCTCCGCCAGGCAGGTGCTGGCTGGGTCGCGGCCCTCGCCCACCACCCGCTTCATCAGGTCGCGTTCGGAAAAGATACCCACCAGTTGCCCGTTGTGAAGAACCGGCACCGCGCCGATGTTGCGCTCCACCATGGCCAGCACGGTTTCGAGCACCGTGTGGCCCAACTCCGCCTGATATGTGTCCTGATTCTTGATCAGGTCGCAGATCCGCATTTTGACACCTCCCGGCTGCAGAATTCCGAGCTGTCCAAAAGCCTCTACCGGGCCGCGAGTATATGCCCAAAGGAAGACGGAAAGAAAGCGAAAAAGGCCGAAAAAATGGCTTTCTCCCACTACGGGATTCCTTTTTCGGTCGGCCTCAGGCTGGTCGTTGCTCCGCTTCACCGTCTGAAATTGACAGCCGGTGTAGAATGCGGGGCATTCACAGGCCCGGCAAACAATTGCGCTGTGTGGGAAAAAGGGGCAAAGCTATGTTGATTGACGCCACCGTTCGGACTGCGAGGAATAGCGTAATCATCGCCGCCATCGTGGGCATGGCATGGTCGCAGCAACCGCCGCAGATCTCCAATCTGGATCGCGGCCGCGCTCAGGACATGCTCAAAATCATCGCCGGCGAAGTCCGCAAGCATTACTACGATCCTAAGTTTCACGGCGTGGACTGGGACGCCAAGGTCGCCGAGGCGAAGCAGAAAATCGAGAAGACAACCTCCATGAATATGGCGATGTCACACATCGCTGCGGCCTTGGACACCCTCAACGACACGCACACGTTCTTTCTTCCGCCGCGCCACGCTGACCGCCTTGAGTACGGCGTGCAGTACCAGATGGTGGGGGAGCGATGCTTCGTGAGCCATGTTCGGCCGAAAAGCGACGCCGAAGCCAAGGGAGTAAAGCCAGGAGATGAAATTCTCACCCTGAACACTTACAACGTGAACCGCGACGACCTTTGGAAGGTGCAATACGTCTTCTCAGTTCTGCGGCCACAACCCGCATTGCAGCTGCTGCTGAAGGATCCATCGGGAGCACAGCGGCCCGTCGAGGTGGCGGCGAAAATCCGCGAAGGCAGGAAGCTTACGGACCTCACGTGGGCGAATGGAGGAGTCAACATTTTCAATCTGTTTCGCGAAGGACAAGATGAGAGACACCTGATGCGCGCCCGCTCCCGCGAGTATGGCGACCCGTTGATGGTTCTCAAGATCCCGGAATTCGACTTCTCTCCGGTCGAGATCGCTGACATGATCGGCAAGGCGCGCAAACATCAGGCTCTGATCGTGGATTTGCGCGGCAATCCCGGGGGCAGTGTCGACACGCTCGAACACCTGGTGGGGGGCGTGTTCGACAAGGAGGTGAAAATCGCGGATCGAATTGGACGCAAAGACACCAAGCCTGAAATTGCCAAGCCCCTGCACGATCCATTTAAAGGCAAAATCATCGTTCTCGTGGACGCGGAGTCTGCCTCCGCCTCCGAGCTGTTCGCCAGAATCATCCAGCTCGAGAAACGAGGAACGGTAATCGGAGACCACTCCTCCGGCAGCGTCATGGAAGCCCGGGAATACGAAGAGCAAACGGGAACGGAGACGGCAATCTTCTATGGAGCTTCCATCACCGACTCGAATCTCATCATGGCCGACGGGAAAAGCCTGGAGCACACTGGTGTGACCCCCGATGAAGTTCTCCTGCCCAGTGCCCAGGACCTAGCCAGTGGTCGCGATCCTGTGCTGGCCCATGCGGCGGATCTACTGGGAGTGAAGCTCAGCGCGGAAGAAGCCGGTAAAATTTTTCCCTACGAATGGCCAACGGAAATCTAGTCGGCGAGTCTGCTCCGCGACGAGGGGCCCTCACCCGCGAAAACAAAGTAAGAAGAATTCCACAGCGCCGCGGGCAGGCTGCCGCGGGGGCGGGCGGTGATAACGATGTTGTACTCGTCGGAGGCGCCCAGGTTCATTCGGCGCAATCCGTCGCCGGCCGACTCTAACTTCTCCGGTCCAGGCATGGCCGAGTTTCCCGCCTCGATCTTTCTCGGTTCGAGCATTCCCGGTTCAACCACTGCCAGCCACGCCAGAAACTCATGCAGATCACGGGTCCGCGGACGCCCCGGGATCGCATACGAAACTTCCGCTTCCTGCGTGGAAAAGTGCCAGGCCAGCGACGCGGTAAGATCCACCGCCTTTTCATAGGCGCGTTCTGAAATCAGCCCCGGTTCAGGATTGTCGAACGCAATGCACAGCTTGCGCTCGTCCTCGCGGGCGAACTCGCGAACTTTCAGCGAGCCCGACTTCGCGGTCGCTTTCCAGTCCACGTGGCGTGCCGAATCCTCCGGCATGTATTCCCGAATCACATACAGCTCCTGGCCACGACCCCGCACAAAGCTTTCCCACTCGCCCCGCACCAGCGGCAGAATTTCGAACGCCTCCTCGGTCGGCTCGATGCGCGGGTAGACCAGCACTTCCCGCGGCAGCGACACATGCCGCGTCTTGGTGAGAAACGCGAAAGGAAAGCCCGTAGCCAGTCCGAAAGTGTCCTCGCGATAGCGGCCACGCTGGTCAAATCTTAATTCCAGGTCGGCGGAAACCTCGGCTTGCGGCGGCAGAAACGGAAAGTAAGCCATCCCCTGAAAAATTCCCGGTGGCGGTGGCAGCACGGTCACGCGCCGCAGCCGCCGGTCGGGCAGGCGCAGCCACTGCTCCTTCGACGGACGATTGAAAGGAAATGCAAAAGTCGTCGCTTCCCACTGCCACTGCTTGACCGGCTTCTTCCTCTTCTTGCGCGTGGAAACGACTTGCACGGAAAACGAAGGCAGGTAACGGCGCGGGTTGCGCAGCACGATGCGCCCGGCGACCGGCCGGCCGGCAAAAACATGCTCGGGAAGCCGGACGTCAAGTTCCAGGTAGCGCAGCACCCAGGCCGAAGCGACTCCCGAAACCAGAATCGCCGCCAGCATGGCCGCGACGATGATGTAGAGCAGATTGTTGCCGGTGTTGAGCGCGGCGATTCCAATCACGATCGTGACCAGCACGTAGACGATGCCGGCGCGGGTCACGTCGTAGTCGAAGGATTCGCGCAGCCGCTCCACCGCCACCCGTCGCGCCAGATAGGGCACGGTCACCAGTCCCACCAGGGTCGCGAGCACCAGAGAAGTGGAAGCCAGAATTATGGTCGCCCACAAGTTGCCCGCGTCGCGCGATACGGTGGAAAAAAGCGCGGTGGCAAAGGCCAATCCCAGGCCCACCAGGGCGAGCAGGAACTTCACCCAGACTTCCGCCGAGGCTGACTGCAGCCACTGCGCCACACGCCCCGTCCCCGGCGGCGTTGATTTCAACGGATTGGCGTATGCAGAACCCACTCCCTCGCAGCCTAGCATCCCCCGGAGGAACGGACAACCGCGATCGGCTTGCAAAGAAAGCGTTCGTAACGTCACAAGGTCGGCCGCAAGAGTCGAAAGCCGCGAAGCGGCGCAAGAATAAAGCCCACGGCGCAAGCCGTGGGTAAGCCCTGGAAAGACGAACCAGCCCCGGAGGGCGAAAGAAGCGCGGCAACCGTCGCGACCGCGCTTCGCGCGGCCCGAGAACTATTCTTTCGCCCCGAAGGGGCATGTGCTAGTCTTCTTCGCTCGCAGAATAACGACCTGGAGATCCCATGCCCATCGGCAAACGTGCAGCAGCGGAATTCTTTGGAACTTTCTGGCTGGTATTCGGGGGCTGCGGTGCAGCGGTCCTGGCCGCCGGCGTTCCCAACGTCGGCATCGGATACGCCGGCGTTGCCCTTGCCTTCGGGCTTACCGTTCTCACCATGGCCTTTGCCATCGGACACGTCTCGGGTTGTCATTTGAATCCCGCGGTAAGCCTGGGACTGGTGGTGGGCAAGCGTTTTCCTGCCTCGGAATTGCTCCCCTACGTGGCCGCACAACTCGCAGGAGCGATCGCCGCGGCGGGGGTGCTCTACATTATTGCCAACGGAGTGGCGGGCTTCGATATACATGCGGGGTTCGCGCTGAATGGCTACGCCGAACACTCGCCCCAGGGCTACTCGCTGCTGGCCGGCTTCGTCGCCGAAGTCGTGCTGACGGCATTTTTCCTGATGGTGATCATGGGCTCGACCGACATTCGCGCGCCCAAGGGATTCGCGCCCATCGCCATCGGACTCTGCCTGACCCTGATCCACCTGATCAGCATCCCGGTGACCAATACTTCGGTGAATCCGGCGCGCAGCACAGGTCCAGCCATCTTCGCCGGCGGCTGGGCCCTGCAGCAGTTGTGGATGTTCTGGGTCGCCCCGTTAATCGGCGGCGCCATAGGCGGCGGCATTTATGCAACTCTGTTCTCGCAGGATCCAGAGCCAACGGTAAGAAGCGCCATGGCAGCAGAAACCAAGGCGAAGACATAACGAAAAACAGCCACGGATTTCACGGATAACCCAATTTTGTTCTATCCGTGAAGATCCGTGAAATCCGTGGCGAAAGTCTTTACTGGCAACTGGCCACTGTTTTTCAGTACTCCACCAGTTCTTTCATCGCCAGAAATAAATCATTGGGCTGAGGCAGGATCGCATCTTCCAGAATCGGCTGGTAGGCAACGAACACGTCTTTCGCGGCTACGCGGCGGACGGGGGCATCGAGCTTGTCGAAAAGTTGGTCGGCGAGCCGTGCCGCGATCTCGGCGCCGTAACCCCAGCTGAGAGTGTCTTCGTAGGCTACGAGCGCGCGATTGGTTTTCGCGACCGAGGCCGCGATCGTATCCCAGTCGAACGGATTCAGGCAGCGCAAATCAATCAACTCGACCTTCACGCCTTCCTCGCGTTCCAGTTTCTGCGCGGCCTGCAAGGCACGGGGAACAACTGCGCCGTAGGTGATCACCGTCAAATCGGTGCCGGGTTGAACAATCTTCGCCTTGCCGAACGGGATCATATAGTCCGGTCCGGGATAAGCCGCGCGGCCAAACGATTCGCGATACAGCCGCTTGTGCTCGAGAAACAGCACCGGATCGTCGCAACGAATCGCAGTGCGCAGCAGGCCAGCGGCATCCTGCGAGTTCGACGGGAACACCACCCGCAGGCCGGGAATGTGGGTGAATACGCTCTCGCCGCATTGCGAATGGTAGATGGCGCCGCCGGTAAGATATCCGCCAATGGCCACGCGAATCACGATGGGGCAGGAGAATCCATTATTCGACCGCCAGCGGATCACACTGAGTTCGTCGCGTATCTGCATCATCGCCGGCCAGATGTAATCGAAGAACTGAATCTCAACCACCGGCTTCAGCCCGCGCGTAGCCATGCCGGTAGCACGGCCCACAATCGCGGCCTCAGCCAGCGGAGCGTTGAACACCCGGTCGCCGCCGAACTCGTTCTGCAGGCCGAACGTGAGTTTAAAGACTCCGCCCTTGCCCTTCACCAGCTTGCGCTTTAAGTATTCTTCGCGGCTGCAGTCGGCCACGTCTTCGCCGAAAATCACGATGCGCTCGTCGCGCCGCATTTCGTCGCGCAGCGTGGTCGTGATCAGGTCGGCCATGGTCTTGGCCGCGGGCTTCTTGCCGTCCACCACAAGTTCCGCCGCCGCGGGCTGGGTATCGAATGCCGACGATGTGGGGTCGATATCGGGCGAATACACGTACTGCAGAATGCTCTCGGGAGCGGGCGGCAGCGCCTCCAGCGCCAGATCCACCGCGGCCTGCAGTTCGGCGTCAACTTCTTTTTCCAGTTGGTTGATGCCCTTCTCGTCGAGAATGCCTTCGCGCAGCAGGAACATCTGGGTGCGCGTCACCGGATCGCGCTGGGCATCCCGTTCGCGCTCCGCGTCCGGACGGTAGAGCCGTTCATCATCCGACAAGGAGTGCGAATACGGCCGGATCACATGCGCATGCACGAACGCCGGTCCATGCCCCGCACGGCAATGCTGCACCGCGCGATGGAACGCGCCGTAGCTGGCTACCGGATCAGTGCCGTCCACTTCTTCGAAATGGAAATTAGGGAATCCTTGCACCAGCCGCGAAATACTTCCGCCCGCCGTCTGCACTTCGACCGGCACGGAAATGGCATACCCGTTGTCCTGCACGCAGAAAATCACTGGCAGCTTGCCTAAAGCCGCGGCGTTCATCGCCTCCCAGAACTCGCCTTCGCTCGATGTGCCGTCGCCCAGAGACACGTAAGTGACTTCGTCGCCCTGGAAGCGGACGTTCTTGAACTGGCGGTAATCGAGCGAGGACCCGGGTGCCCCATTTCTCGCGTCCTTTGCGAGAAGTGGGATCTCGGCGGCCTTAGGATGGCGCGCGAAGTAGCGTCCGCCCTCGGCGCAGCCAATGGCCTGCAGAATCTGCGAACCGGTCGGTGAGGACTGGGTCACAATGTGAAGATCAGGATAGCTCCAGTGCGAAGGCATCTGGCGTCCGCCGGAACTCGGGTCAGAGGCCGCGCCCACGCCCTGCAGGAACATTTCGTAAGGCTTCACCCCGATGGCCAGGCACAGCGCGCGATCGCGGTAATACGGGTAGAACCAGTCGTAGCCCGGCTTCAGCGCCAGCCCGGCGGCTGCGCCAATGCCCTCATGCCCCGCCCCGGACATCTGGAAGTAGATTTTCTGCTGGCGCTTGAGCAGGATTTCGCGGTCGTCCACGCGCCGTGAGGTGTAGATGAACCGGTAGGCCTGAATGAGTTGCTCCCGCGTAAGTCCTTCATAGAGCCTGCTCTTCTTCGTGCCGTTGGCCACCAGGGCCAGCTTCGGGTCGGTCTTCGTCGTGGCCATCCGGTTCCTGGGTCGCTAAATCTGGTTTGCTAAATCTGGATCCCTTGTGTCTTTAGACTCCGTCGAGTCTGTCCGTTGGATTCCTGGCAGCCGTGGGGAGATTCCGCGAAGCTGTCCGGAACCTGTTGGATTGTAAATGGTCGGCGCAGCGAGGAAAAGGGTAGAAATGCTCTATTACCGAAGTGCCGCCGGTCGCGCAACCGGACGACTGCACAAGATGGAGGAAGAGCGGCGCTTTGGTGGAAGGCGGCAGGTGGAAGAGCGGCGCTTTAGCGCCGCGTCAAGGCTCAGACAAACCGTCGGGCTTCAGCCCCGGAGGTTCCGTCCCAGGTGGAAAGGTTCGCAGGTGGGCGCGCTTGAGAAGCGACCGGTTGGTGAGGATTTCGGCGACCGCCAGGCAAACGGAGAGGATCAGTAGGGCCATGAAAAGGGGAGGTACGCTTCTCGGTGCTCCGCTGGCGACGAGCCATAAAGGCGGCATGAGCGGGCGGAGTTGCAGCGCTGCTGTCAGGAGAACGAAGAGAACTGCAACAAACATGAGATGACGGAGGGCTATCCGAGGGAACTGGCTTTGAATCACCCCACAGCGAAACAGGTACCGCGGCATGCCACGATTGGCACTGAACGTGTAAAGAACAATCGCTGCCGTGTAGCCAACGACCGCGACAATCTGAATTCCATATTGGTCGTCGCCCAGGGACAACAAGAGAGCGAAGCTCCCTGGAATCATGATCAGAAAGATCTGCGTGAAGAGAAAAAAACGTTCGAGCGAAAAGTTTGGAGGGGCAAGGCGGGGGTCCGGCGTTACGAAGCCCGATGCCTGAGACGATGCCATGCCGCTCATTGATCAGGTCCTCCGTGCTCATCCTAAATTCTACGGCGGCAGAAATAACGCGCGCAATTGCTTTATCCTCAACAGCACATGATTCGTACCCACCGCGCCTTCGACCCGCATTCCATCAAACTCGTCATCTTCGACCTCGACGGCACGCTCATTGATTCGCGTCTCGACCTGGTGCATTCGGTGAATGCCGCGCTGCGCCACATCGGGCGGCCGGAGCTGGCTGAGGACGTCATCGCCAGCTATGTGGGCGACGGCGCGCCCGTCCTGATTCAGCGGGCGCTGGGCGGCGAGGCGGTTGACGAGGCGCTGGTTCGCAAGGGGCTGGAGTTTTTTCTAGCCTACTATCGCGAGCACAAACTGGATCACACCACGGTCTACCCCGGAATTGCAGAAACGCTGGCGGCGATTCAACAATCTACGAACGGCAACGCACGCCAGCTGGCGGTGCTTTCGAACAAGCCGGTGGTTCCGTCGCGCGCCATCGTCGAGGCGCTGGGCCTGGGGCAATTTTTCTCGCAGATCTATGGCGGCAACAGTTTTGCCAGCAAGAAGCCCGATCCCGAGGGCGCGGCCAAGCTGCTCGAAGAATCCGGCGTGCGGCCCGAGCAGGCTGCGATCGTCGGCGACTCTCACCTGGACATCCGCACCGGCCGCAACGCCGGCCTGTGGACGATCGGCGTAACCTACGGCTTCGCCCCGCATACCCTCGCCGAAGCGTCACCGGATGTGGTCGTAGATCATCCCCGCGAACTGGCGACGGTATTTTCCAAGGCGAGTTAGAGCCGGGCCAGCTAAAGTCCGCCGAATCAATAACGGCAATCTAACTGCCACGCAAAAGGTGCAACGGCCCGCAATGCATTGATTTAATGGCACATACAGACTTAATCGTCTGTGATAAATATGGCCGCTATCTTACTGTTAACAAAAGACTTAATTACTGAAGTTAAATGCATTTAACGTCCCGCTCACGCCCCTCAAACCGGCCGCGACCTTCTCCTTGAGCCCAGCAGTTTCTGAAAGACAGGCGGCCTGGGAATCGCGGCACGGGGCATTTGTTGAGGGGGCTGCATCACGGAGAGTTGAACCTTAGATGTCTCCGCTATGGCCTATTTCCCTCTATCTCTTGTTCAAGGGAGCACGATACCTCATTGAACGTTTAATTGTTCTACGGCTGTGCGAACTCCGTTCTTGAAGGGTTGAAAATGGACGATGCTTGCTTTGCTGATCGCTGCGGTTTGATTAGTGCTTTCTACGATCCGGCAGTTCTGGCCGAGATTACATTGAATACGTGTGAAGGTTCCATCGCTATAGTCGATACGAAGCAACGAAACTGGATATCCATCCTGGCTGCTCTGTGCGATGCAAAGACAGCCAAGCAAAGCGACGGCTAGTACGATGAGTTTTTTCATTTTCCACCTCTCTGCAATCACGATAACGAGAGCGGGGCTGGGCGAGAAAGATTACTAGGGTACCCTCCTCAGCCCCGCATCCACTTACGCTACACTGCTGGGACGAGGGATCGCCCTCGGCTAAGGCATGACCTACGACCACTCCGGCTCCCCGCACGACTTCACGCCCAAGGAACTGCGCAAGCTGCGCAGTATGAAGAATCCTTACGGCATTCAGAAGTTTCTCGACGACATGCCGTATCACCTGGAAGACACGGCATGGTCGCCGCGCAAGGTGCTGGCGGAACAATCTTCGCATTGCCTGGAGGGCGCAATCTTCGCCGCCGCCGCGCTGCAGGCCAATGGATATCCTCCGCTGCTGCTGGATTTTGAAGCCGAACACGATACCGACCACGTGATCGCGATTTATCGTGAAGCCGGCTGCTGGGGTGCGGTCGCCAAGTCGAACTACACGGGATGCCGCTGGCGGGAGCCGGTCTACCGCACGCTGCGCGAGCTGGCGCTGAGTTATTTCAATGCCTACTTTAATCTTCGGCGGGAGCGCACCCTGCGACGCTATTCGGGTCCGGTGAATCTAAAGCGCTTCGACCGGCAGCACTGGATGACCACCGAGCAGCCGGTGTGGTTTATCGTGTATCACCTGTTCGACATTAAGCACTATTCGCTCATGACCAAGGCGCAGGAGAAGAAGCTGCATCGCGTGGACGAACGGCTGTTTCAGGCCGAATGCCTGGGGAAAGCTCATAAGGTCCGGGACTGAGAATGAGGACTGAGAATCAAGAGTGGCCGGGCCAAGGCGGCTCAAGTCCGGAAGCATTTGTGCCGATTCGCTGGTCAGGACCTTTGTGCTTGCTTTCGTGCGGCGGGAGACGCACTCTGGGGAGGAGTCTGCCCCGGCAGAGGTTTTGGTCCGGGAGAGTATTTTTGGAAACACGCAGCCAATTCAGGACGGGCCCGGATCAGGATTTTATGGAAGCTCGCCGCCATCCCCGGTTCAAGCTGGACGTGCCCATCCGGGTTTATCCACGCGACTGCCCCGTGGTGCGGGGCGACACCGTAGACATCAGCGAATCGGGGATTTCCGCCCTGCTGCTCATCGAAATTCCGTTGGGCGAAGTGGTCCGCCTGGAGTTCGCGGTGCCCCACGGCGAAGTGGAAGTGCTCGCCATGGTGCGCCAAAGAAACGCTTTTCGCTATGGCCTTCAGTTCGTGGAAGCCAGTTCGGCGAAGGACGTCATTGGCCGCACCTGTAGCCAGCTGGCGATGGAACAGCCGGGGCGGGGGGAACACGGGTTTGGGCCATCGTCTGAGTCTTAAAGGTCTTAGGTCTTGCGTCTTCGGCCTTCGAGCACGCCTGATGTCTAACGCCCGCCCGCCTTTGCTGTATTCCAATGGAACTCGCTGCCGTCGAAGCACGTAAGATTAGCTCATGACGCTGCGCGGTCTCGCCTTCTCTTCCCTTCTGTTGGTCCGCCTTCTGTTGGTCGGCTTTCTGTTGCTCTGCCTGCCGGCGATTGCGCAGCAGGAAGAACCATCCGCCGCCGCTTCTGACGGCGCGCCTGCGGCCGCGCCGAAATCGCCTGCCGCTTCCCTCCCCGATCTGACGCCCGGAGCCGACGGCAAGCTGTCGCAGGAACAGATGCGGGCGCTATTTCGCGTGGTCGCGGACAAGGATCGTGAGAACCACAAACGGCAGCGCGACTATACCGGCATCGAACGCGACGTGCAGAACACTCTTGACGCCAGGGGCCAGACCAAGTCAACGGAAGTGAGGACCTACGAGATTCTGGAGATCGAGGGCGAGCCGGTGCAACGGCTCATCGAAAAAGATGACAAGCCGCTCGACGCCAAGGACGCGGCCAAAGAAGAAGAGAAGATTCAGAAGATCATCGATAAGCGCAAAAACGAGTCCGACGCCGACCGCAGGAAGCGGGAAGAAAAAGAAGTGAAGGAACGCGAGGATGACCGCAAGTTCGTGCAGGAAGTGGCCGACGCCTATGTCTTCAAACTGGTCGGAAGCGAAGCAGTCGGCGGACGCGAGGCCTGGGTGATTGACGGCGAGCCGCGGCCGGGCTTTGAGCCGCAGATGAAAGAAGCGAAATTTCTCTCCAAGTTTCATGGGCGGGTGTGGATTGACAAGGGCGATCTGCAGCTGGCGAAGATGGACATTGAAGCGATCGACACTGTGTCAGTGGGGTGGGTGCTGGCGCGCATCCACAAGGGCACGCGGGTGATGCTCGAACAGACGCGGGTGAACAACGAAGTCTGGCTGCCGCGGCACGTGACCTTCAAACTGGACGCGCGCATCGCCTTGTTCAAGGGCTACAAAATTGACGGCGAACAGGAATATCGCGACTACAAGAAGTTCCGCACGTCGTCGAAGATTGTGGGCGTGGGCGAGGTGAAGGAGCCGAAGTAGAGGCTGGCGAGGGCAACCTCCAATTGTCATGCTGAGCGCAGCAGGACGGTCGAAGACCGTCCTGCGAAGTCGAAGCATCCCTACCCCTGTGCCGAACCCTGTCAGCCAATCTTCTTCATCCACGGATACCAATCTTTAGCCAGATCCAACCAGTGCGGGTTCCTGGCCTCGATCAGCGCCACCTTCTTGACCCTCGACCAGCCCTTCAACTGCTTTTCGCGCCCAATGGCCTTGTGCACGTCGTCGTAGGAGGCCCAATACAGAAGCCGTTCCACGTCGTACCTGGCCGTGAAGCCTTCCATCTGGTGGAACTTATGTTGGAACACGCGCCGATGAAGATTGCCGGTGAAGCCAACGTATTGTGTGCCCGAAAGGCTGCCCATGATGTACACGCAGTAGCTTCGGCGCTCTGGAGGGGCCATGAGAAGTAGGGATGCTTCGACTGCGGAGAATCGTCCTGGGGACGATTCTCCTCCGCTCAGCATGACAGGGTTTGGGTTCTTGTCGAAGAACAAACTGTGAAATTCGTGGCGGATGGGACGCAAAAGCGCCAGATTGGAACTCGTGCGGCCATCTACTCCCAGCGTGCTCTTCGGGCTTATAATGCGTGGTCCCAAGTACGCGGGCCATGCCGTCAAACTGCCTGGACGCTTGGTACACGATTCCAAATTCCATTTCATTCGTGAGGAACAGAATGGGCTCTTTCACTCGTCGCGACTTGCTGCGCTCCGGTCTTGCGGTTTCTGCCTCGACACTGGCCGGCGGCTCCATCGGCCGCGCCCAAGCGTTGCTCGCAGGCTACCCTTATTCGGATGCGGCGTCCGCGGAGGCGCTGGCCGCGGTCGCTCCGCGGGAGCATCTGCTGTTCGACTTTGACTGGAAGTTTTTTCAAGGACACGCCAGCGATCCGCGGCGCGACCTGGGATTTGGCATGGGTCAGGGGGATTTCGCCAAGTCGGGCGAGTTTCATTTTGCGACGGAGAAATTCGACGACTCGAACTGGCGCCCACTGAATCTGCCCCACGACTGGGCCGTGGAATTGCCGTTTGTGCGCGACGAGGAGCAGAACAGCCACGGCTACAAACCTCTGGGGCGGCGCTATCCGGAGACCAGCATCGGCTGGTACCGGCGCACGTTCGATATTCCGAAGCAAGACGAAGGCCGCCGCGTGTGGATCGAGTTCGATGGAGCGTTCCGCAGCGCGCTCGTCTTTCTCAACGGCTCGTTCATCGGCCGCAACGATAACGGCTACGCGCCGTTTCGTTTCGATCTGACCGACTTTCTAAATTATGGCGGCAAGAATTATCTGATGGTGCGCATGGACGCCAGCTTTGGCGACGGCTGGTTCTACGAGGGCGCTGGGATTTACCGGCATGTGTGGCTGACGAAAACCGATGCGCTGCATCTTGAGCAGTGGGAGAGCGCTGTACGGGCGGAGGTCAGGGGCGAGTCGGCCGTCCTGAGCCTCGGCACCATTGTGCGATATGCGGGCAGCGATCCCGAGAGTTGCCGCGTACGCTGGCGGATTTTCGACGCAGCGGGCAAAGTTGTAGCGACGGCGGACTCGGCAGTGAAACCGATAGGGCCCAACGGATTCGCCACCTTTGTCACCGGTGCCAACCTGCCGAATCCAGCGCTGTGGTCGCCGGAAACGCCGAATCTCTACACCGCCATAGTCACAGTCGAGTCCGACGGCAAGGTCCGCGACGCCGAGCGCGTCAGTTTTGGCGTGCGCGATATCCGTTGGGACGCCGACAAAGGATTCTTCCTCAACGGGAAATCCGTAAAGATCAAGGGCACCTGCAATCATCACGACCACGCGGGCGTCGGCGCGGCGCTGCCGGATCGCATGCAAAGCTATCGCCTCGGCGTATTGAAAGATATGGGCGGCAACGCTGTCCGCACCTCGCACAACATGCCGACGCCGGAGTGGGTGGACGCCTGCGACCGCATGGGAATGATGATGATGTGCGAGACGCGGCTGATGAGTTCGAACGCGGAAGGCGTGGCGCAGCTGGAGCTGATGGTGAAGCGCTACCGCAATTCGCCGTCGATCATTTTGTGGTCAATGGGCAACGAAGAGTGGACGATCATGTATGAGCCGCAGGGGCCGCGTATTGTTTCCGATATGATCGCGCGCACCCACGAACTTGATCCGACGCGGCTGTGTACAGCCGCGGTCAACACCGCGTTTGACCAGCACTTTCCCGAAGTGCTCGATGTGATGGGCTTCAACTACAACCTGAAAGATATTGACGGGTATCACGCCAGGCATCCCAAGCAGCCTAGTGTCGGATCGGAAACCGCGAGTACCGTTTCGACGCGCGGCGTTTACTCGACCGACAAGTTGCGCAACTGGGTGAGCGCCTATGACTCGAACCACACCGAGTGGTCGGAGTTGGCCGAGGAGTGGTGGAAGTTTTATGCGGCGCGCGAATGGCTCTCGGGAGGCTTTGCCTGGACCGGCTTCGATTATCGCGGCGAGCCTACACCTTACGGCTGGCCGTCGATCAATTCGCAGTTCGGCATTGTGGACATGTGCGGCTTTCCCAAGGACAATTTTTATTACTATAAGGCGTGGTGGGGAGCGGGGCCGGTGCTGCATCTGTTGCCGCACTGGAACTGGGGCGGGCGCGAGGGCGAGCCGATCGCGGTGTGGGTGCATTCGAATCTCGATTCAGTCGAGCTGTTTCTAAATGGCAAGAGTCAGGGATCAAAGAAAGTCGAGCCACTCACGCATTTGGAGTGGAGCGTGAAATACGAGCCTGGAGTGCTTGAAGCGCGCGGCACAAAAGGCGGCAAGGTCGTGCTGACCGAGAAGCGCGAGACCACAGGCGATCCGGTGGCGATCCGGTTGACGACTGATCGCACCGAGATCAACGCCGACGGCGAAGATGTGGCTGTGCTGCGCGTGGAAGTGCTCGACCAGGAAGGCCGCGCAATTCCCACCGCGGGGAACATGATCAGCTTCAAAGTCAGCGGCGAAGGCGCGCTGATCGGCGTGGGCAACGGCGATCCGAATTGCCAGGAGTCTGACAAGGAGCCGAAGCGCAGTTTGTTTAACGGCCTCGCGCAAGTGATTGTGCAGTCGACGCGCACTCCGGGGACGATCACGGTTGAGGCTTACACGGAGCCCTGGCCGCGGCCGAAGCTGCCTTCCACGCAGGTGACGATTACGACGAAGAAGGTAAATCTGCGGCCCGAGGTAGCGTAGACATTTCGCGAACGAAGCCGGGTTTTTCGTCGTCCTGGTAATGCAAGCAGGTATGCAAGTTCTTTCATCTTGACCGAATCCACCAAGTGGATCAATATGAGGTGCCTGAAACGCGGCCCCAAACCGAAGTTCAGCCAACGTAGTTGCCAAGTCCACGAAGTACGACGAAATTCACTCCCAGGGACTACCTAAAAGGATCAGCCAATGAACAAAGTTTCACGGACACTCGCAGTAGTAGTTCTGCTCGCCCTGTTTCTGGCGGTTTGCGGAAGCAGCGCGTACGCGACCACACATTATTATGTCGTGGCCAACAACAACACGAACCCCAGCAACACTGTTTCTATCTACGAGATTTCGGGTACTTCGCTGGTCCCGGTCAGCACCGTATCGACCGGCGGGGCGGGCAACGGCGCGGGTTATTTCGCCGAGGTGACGCAATCGATCGCGCAGGACGGCGCCAACACCTGTGTTTTCGCCGGGGACGCCAATACGCCGGACGTTGCTGCCATGAAGCTGAGCGCCAGCAGCCCCTTTTTGACCGTCGTCGGTAATTATGTGTCTCCGGATGGGGACGCGGCGGGCAACGATGGCCTTGGCATCATCGTTTCCGGTGGTTACCTCTATGCCAACTACACCGGCAATACCTTTATTGGCGGTACCGTCAATCCGGCGATTGGCGTCTGGAAGATCAACTCAGGATGCCGTTTGACTTTCGTCACCCATCTCGCCAACACGAGCGGACTCAACGGGGGAACGATTGACGGCATGGCGGTGACGCCCAACGGAAACACTTTGGTGGTGGGGTACGGGGATGGCTCGGTCGGTTCTTATGCCATTGGTGGGGGCAGCATCTCTCTGATCGGCCAGGAAATCATCGCGGGCAACGGCGTAGGGGCGGGAGCTTATGCCGGAAGCGTGGCGATTTCCTCGAACGGGCTGTGGGCAATTTTTGGAGATTTTTCGCCCTCCAACAACACGCAGCTTGACGTGGCCAGCATTGGCTCGAACGGCGCCCTGGCTGCGACGACCACCTATGGCGGAACGGGAAGCCTGGGCGCAGGTGTGGATTCCAACGGCATTCAGCTCAGCCCCAACAACAAGTTCATCTACGTTGTGGATAGTCTCTCGGGACAGGAAACCACAGTCTCGTTTGATGCCACCACGGGAGTCGTCAGCTATCCCAACGCCTGCCTGACCAGCCTGAACGGTTTCAACACCAACTGGGCATTTGCGTCACAAGCGGCGGCGGTGGTTAGTTCGGGATCAGGTTCGGGTCTCTATATCTCCGAAAGCTTCCTGAATGGTGACTCTTACATCGGGCTGCTGGAAGTCAATGCGACGACGGGCTGCGCGAGGGAAGCGACAGGCTCTCCATTCATCGACAGCAACAGTGGGGGCCTGGAATCGATTACGGCGTTCTCTCACTGAGAAGCGATTGCCGCAGAGGTTGGTGGTCGAAGGGGCGCGGCGCAAGCCGCGCCCCTTTTAACGAGTTGGCCATCTTCAATGTCGCAAGCAGGACCGGAGGCCCGCCAGGGCGTTCAGGCCTGCGCTCAAGAGGCTCGATCCGCGTTATTCATTTGACTCACAACCGATTTGCGGTGTATCTGTATGGCCTCGCAGTCTATGTCGAAGCGCCTGGTATTGCTTTTGCTTCTGCTCGCGGCCGCGCCAACCCTGGCGCGGGACAAAGCCGAGTCCTGGACAGAAGTGCGCAGCCCGCACTTTGTGGTGGTCACCAACTCCAACGAAAAAGAGGGACGCCGCGTCGCCGATCAATTCGAGCGCATGCGATCCGTGTTTCACGTGGCGTTTCCGAAACTGGAGATTGATCCCGGATCACCCATCATCGTGCTTGCCATTAAAGATGAAAAAGATTTCAAGGCGCTCGAGCCGCAGGAGTATCTGGCCAAAGGGTCGCTGCAATTGGGCGGGCTGTTCCTGCGGGCTCCCGACAAGAATTACGTACTGATGCGGCTGGACGCCGAGGGCGAGCATCCCTACTCGGTGGTGTACCACGAATACACGCACCTTGTCTTAAGCAAGTCTGCTGAGTGGATGCCCTTGTGGCTGAACGAGGGCTTGGCCGAGTTCTATCAGAATACCGAGATCCACGAGAAGGACGTCTCTCTTGGCGAACCGAGCAGCGACGACATCCATTTCCTGCGGGAAAACCGACTCCTGCCGCTCACAACCCTGTTCAGCGTTGACCACAAATCGCCTTACTATCACGAGGAAAATAAGGGCTCTATCTTTTATGCGCAATCGTGGGCGCTCACCCACTACCTCCGCGTCAAAGATCGTCGCGATAATACGGCGAGATTGAGTCAGTACGCGGAACTTCTCGCCGGGAAAGTTGACCCGGTTACGGCCGGCACACAAGCCTTCGGCGACTTGAAGCAACTGCAGGCGGCGCTCGAAGCCTACATCCGGCAAGGCAGCTTCAGTTATTTCAAGATGGCGGCCACCACCGGAGTCGACGATGCCGCCTTCCAGACGCAAGCCATGACGCCGTCGCAGGCCGACGCCGTTCGAGCTGACTTCCTGGCCTACAACCAAAGGACCGCCGATGCCCAGGCTCTTGTCGCTCGTGTGTTGCAGGAGGATCCGAAGAACGTTTTGGCGCAGGAGACGATGGGCTACCTGGAATTTCGGCAGGGGCATCTGGAGGAAGCGCGCCAGAGATTCGCCCAGGCGGTGCAACTCGATTCCCAGAATTTTCTGGCACACTACTACTTCGCGGCCATGTCAATGAACGGTTCGCTGGCCCCGTCGGACGAACCGCAAGTCGAAGGCAGCCTGCGCACCGCCATCAAGCTGAATCCTTCGTTTGCGCCACCTTACGACCGGCTGGCGGTTTTTCTGGGGATGCGCGGCCACGATCTGGAAGAAGCGCACATGATGGGGTTAACCGCGGTATCGCTGGACCCGTCCAATGTCGGTTACCGCATCAACGTGGCCAACGTTCTGATGAGGATGCAACAGGGCAAGAACGCGGTCGAGGTACTCCGGCAGGCTGAAAAGTTGGCCAGGACTCCGCAGGATACGGTGGCCGTCGACAACATGCTGATGAATGCCGAGGCGTATGCGGAAGCGCTGGAACAGGCGCGGAATCAGCAGATGAATGAAATTCCCGGCACCAGTGCGGAAACACCTGTTTCGGCAGTGAGTGACGTTCCGCACCTCGCTCATCGCAAGGAGAAAGAGTTCGTCCCCAGCGGGCCTCACCGTTTTGTAGTGGGGGTGTTGAAGAATGTGCATTGCGATGCCCCCGACCTGGACTTGGCGGTCACTTCCGGTGCGAAGACGCTCGCTCTGCATAGCGACAACTACTACAAACTTCAATTCACCGCCCTCGGCTTCCAGCCCACCGGCGATCTCAACCCCTGCAGCGATCTGGAAAACAAGTCTGCCAAGGTGGAATACGTTGAATCCGCTGACAAAGCGGATGCTCCGCATCTGATCGCCATCGAACTGCATAAATAGCCGCTGCCTGCTCTCGCAACAGTTTGACGGGACGTTATAATAGAAAGATTCTCTGTCGGCGAAATTCTGCTCTGTGGAGCTGCCGGCAAAACCGAGCCGAGCTTTGCTCGGCCGGACAGCCGGGGGCGGCTGCCGTAAGATTTTAGGTTCAAGCTAAGAGCTAGTAGCTAGAAGCTTCTGTTATGGACTTCAAACTCGTTTCCAGTTACAAGCCGCAAGGGGACCAGGGACGCGCGATTGAAACCCTGCTGCGCGGGGTGTATGACCGCGAGCAGCATCAGGTTTTGCTCGGCGTCACCGGGTCGGGCAAGACTTTTACCATGGCCAAGGTGATCGAGGCGGCGAACCGCCCGACGCTGGTGATGGCGCATAACAAGACGCTGGCCGCGCAGCTTTATCACGAATTCAAGAATTTCTTTCCGCACAACGCGGTCGAATATTTTGTTTCTTATTACGACTACTACCAGCCTGAGGCCTACGTACCGGCCGCCGATCTCTACATCGAAAAAGAGGCGACCATCAACGATGAGCTCGACAAGCTGCGGCTGTCGGCCACGCGGTCTTTATTTGAGCGGCGCGACGCGCTCATTGTGGCATCGGTGAGCTGCATCTATGGCCTGGGCTCGCCGGAAGCGTATTACGGAATGATGATGTTTCTGGAGAAAGGCCAGAAGATCAAGCGCGAGGACATCACGCGGCGCCTGGTCGATATTCTCTATGAGCGCACGAACGGAGACTTCCGGCGCGGGACGTTTCGGGTGCGCGGCGACGTGATCGAGGTTTTCCCGACTTACGACGACATGGCGTACCGCATTGAGTTGTGGGGCGATGAGATTTCGTCGCTGACGCAAATCGATCCGCTATTCGGCACGGTGAAGCAGAAATACATGCGGCTGCCGATTTATCCCAAGACGCATTATGTGATGAAGGAAGAAACGCGGGCGTCGGCGGTGGCGTCGATTAAGAAAGAGCTGGCGTGGTGGGAAGCGGAGTTGGAAAAGCAGGGCCGACTGGTGGAGGCTCAGCGCATTCATCAGCGGACCATGTTTGATCTGGAAATGATCAAGGCCATGGGCTTCTGCCACGGGATCGAAAATTATTCGAGGCACTTCACGGGACGGCTGCCGGGCGAGCCTCCACCGACCCTGCTGGATTATTTTCCGCGCGACTTTCTCATGTTCATCGACGAGTCGCATGGGACGGTGCCGCAGTTGCGCGGCATGTATGCGGGCGACCGTTCGCGCAAGGAAACATTGGTCGAGTATGGCTTTCGCATGCCGTCCGCTCTGGACAACCGTCCGCTGACGTTTGCGGAGTTTGAACATCGCACCAATCAACTCGTCTACGTTTCGGCGACGCCGGGGCCGTACGAGCTGACCAAGTCGGCGGGCGTGGTGGTGGAACAGATCATCCGGCCGACCGGTTTGATTGATCCGCCGGTGGAAGTGCGTCCGGTAAAGGGACAGATTGACGACTTGCTGCACGAGATTCGCGCGCGCGTGGAACTCGGCCAGCGCGTGCTGGTGACCACGCTGACCAAGCGCATGTCAGAAGATCTGGCCGAGTATTACGCCGAGGTCGGCGTGAAATGCCGCTACATGCATTCGGAAATCGAGACGCTGGAGCGTGTGAAGATTCTGCGCGATCTGCGTAAAGGCGAGTTCGATGTGTTGATCGGCATTAACTTGCTGCGCGAGGGCCTCGATCTGCCGGAAGTTTCTCTGGTGGCGATTCTGGACGCGGACAAAGAAGGCTTCCTGCGGTCGACCGGTTCGCTGATTCAGACGATCGGCCGCTGCGCGCGGCATTTGAACGGGCGTGCGATTCTTTATGCGGATCGCCAGACCGATTCGATGAAGCGCGCCATGGATGAAACACTGCGCCGCCGCGCGATTCAGACGGCCTACAACGAAGAGAATGGAATCACGCCGGAGTCGATCGTGCGTCCGCTGGACATGACGCTGGCGGGAATCGTAGCCGCGGATTATGCCGACCTGACGGCGGGCGAGGCCGAGGGTATGCCCGAGTTCAAGTCGCAGGAAGACGTGGATGCATACATCGCGAACCTGGAAAGCGATATGCGCGAAGCGGCGAAGAAGTTTGAGTTCGAGAAGGCCGCGAAGCTGCGGGATGCGATCAAGGAGTTGAGGACGAAAGAATTCTTATTTGCGTAAGATTTTCTCGGGCAACCTCCATTCGCTAGTCGATGATGCTGCCGTGCTCTGCGATGCTTGCGGCGAGTCGTTTGGCGGTCGCATCTTGAACGTGACGGCCCATGACTTGCGGGGTCTTATCTTCCCAGTCCGAGTCCGTCAGCACGGGGGCATCTTCAAAGCTGGCAGCGAGGGCCTCGCGCCCATCTATCACTTCAAATCTGCAAAAGGCCGCTCTTAGCTTCTTCTCCACTTGTCTTTGGTGGTATTCCGAATAATGCTTGCGCCAGTCGTCCGGCTTCGATTGAGAAGGCGTCAACGAGACATTTTTCGAGGGATGGACGATGCAGCACTCACGCGACGCAGCCGCATCCGGTTCCACGCTGTGTGCGAGGCCTGGAGGATACGGAGTCACCGCGGGAGCTGCAACGTACCGGCGGGGTGAGAATCGTCGCGCGGCCTCCCCGTGCGAAGGCTCCACGCTCGCCACAATCAGTGATGCAACACCCAGGTACCACCGCCCCGCGGTTCCGATCCAGCCCCGCTCCCGCGCTGCTTCACGGCAAAGGCGCGTTACGTAGACATATCTGTCGCCCACGTTGAAATTCCTAAGACAACGGCAAAGTCCTGTAATCATGGGCTGTCTGTCGCGGACCTTTGGTGCAAAAAGATCGAAGAAAGGATCCTGACATTGCGAACGGTCGGATAGTATGAACCGTATTTCGGTCAAGTGTGACCTGGCGTACTCAAACCATTTCGCTTTGGTTGCCCAACTTTCGAAAGTCAAGACCTTACTTTGCATTTATAACCTCTAATTCGAGAGGTAGTTTGCAGGCGTGAGAATCGGGACCTCCCGCCACGGGTGCAGTGCCAGCAAATCTGCATCTCCAGTGATGATCGCGTCTGCCCGGCCGTTCAGTGCAACCTCCAAGAACTTGTCATCCTTCGGGTCGCGGCATTCGCGGATTGGGTGAATGATGGGAACAACTTCTGCGGTATGGGCTACGAGCCGGATGAATTGCAAGCGCTGTTCAATCGTGACGTAGCGATCGAACTTGGCTTGCGCTAGAACGTCAGCCAGTTCGGTCAGTGTCGCCTGAGATACGAGCAGAACGGCGTCGTGGATGGCCCTTTTGACCGCGCGTCCGGGAACCGAGTCAAAGCGCAGGAGCCTGCTGACGAAAACATTGGTATCGACTACGATGCGCTCCGGATCGCGCATCAGTCCTTGAGAAGATCGGCGAGGATCTTATCCGTCAATCCGCGCTTAGCCGCTTGTTTGCTGACGCGCTCGCAAAGACGGTCGAGTTCGTCGATGTTCGCACCTCGAATCCGGTCATATTCTTCCGCCGACAAGATCACGGCGACATCGCGGTTTTGGCGGCGGACCCGGACCGGCTCCCGTTGAGCTGCGTCAATGAGAGCGGCGAAACGCTGCTTGGCATCGGTGGCGGAGACGGTCTTCATTTGTCTATTGTAGACAAAATGGACAGAATAGACAATCCAGCCCCCCGAATTCATCGGATATCGCAGTGGCGCGGCTACCGGGCTTTCCGACTGGAGGGACGAAAGCGTCCCATCCCCCACTTAGTTCGAGACACTCCAGTGGCGTCTCAATACACTGTTTTCGTGTTACACTGTTTTCGTGTCATCCAAATCTCAACTTCGGAATGTGACCGTCACCCTCGAAGAAGACGTGGCTCAGTGGGCTCGCATCGAGGCAGCGCGGCGGGATACTAGTGTTTCCCGGATGTTGGGGGAACTGTTGAAAGAGCGCATGACCGCGCAGGACGGCTATGAGCGGGCGATGCGGAGGGCTCTGGGTCGCAAGCCTTTTCTTCGGAGCAGTGGCCGATACCTGACGCGCGAGGAAGCGCATGACCGCTCCCGTCTTCGTTGATTCCAATATATTCCTTTATGCGGTCGACGACGCCGACCCGCGGAAGCAGCGGGTTGCCAGGGATTGGTACGCTGAATTATGGAAGAGTCGGCTGGGACGGGTCAGCTTTCAGGTCCTGAACGAGTTCTATGTCAATGCAGTGCGGCTCAAGCCCGCTGCCCACGACGAGGCTCGGGCGGAGGTTCGCGATCTGCTGGCGTGGAATCCTGTGGCCGTGGACGCGGGTGTGATCGAACGCGGATGGAAGCTGCAGGACCGGTATCAGCTTTCGTTCTGGGACTCGTTGATCGTTGCGGCCGCCCAGAGTTCGTCGTGCGGATTTCTTCTTACTGAGGATTTGCAGAATGGACAGAAGTTCGATGGCGTGGAAGTCGTGAACCCGTTTCTGCGCGGGCCCGCCTCGGTGCTGTGACCGGAAAAGTACCGTTTACCACAGGGGACAAAGAGAAACACGGGTAGAATCTGAACCGCTCTGCGATTCCCCGTGTCCTCTGTGGTTTTCTTTTAGCGTCCGTAGGCCGCGCTGGCGGCCAGCGGTTTCCGGTGGAAGGTGTAACCGTCGAAAGTTTCTGCGCGGAAGTTCAGGTTAGAGGCGCTGAGCTTTTCGGTCTGGCTCAGGAAAAGATACCCGCCGGGTTCGAGATAAAGGTGAAGTCGTTCCAGCAAAGCAGTCCGCTGGGCGCGGGAAAGGTGCGGCAGCACGTCCATGCAGAAGATGCAGTCAAAGCGCCCAATATAAACCGGCTTGGTCAGGTTCATGGTATTGAAAGTGACCAGGCTGCGCAGGCGAGGCTTCACCAGCAGGTGCGCGCCATTGTTGGAGTTACCGGCCGAGTCATCGACAGCGCCGTACCCAGAACCATTCCTGACTCCCCTGCTCGATGACCCGTTGCTCGATGATCCGTTGCTCGATGACCCGCTCCTCGATGACCCGTTTCCCGATCCGTTTGCCATCCCGTTAAGGGCAATTAGCGCTTCCTGTGGATTTCCGTTGGAGATTCCAGTCGGGCTGCCAATTTTTGAGAAGCAGGATCGTATGGATGCCGGAGGCAACCCTGCCAGCGCGGATTGCGGATACAGCCCGCGCTCGGCGACTTCAATTGCAGAACGAAGCAAGTCACTGCCCACGATGTGGATCGACCAGTCTCTTATAGTCTGTGCTGAAACGCTTGGCACCGAATTCTCAGCGATCCCGCCGCTGCGTGCCGCTGGATTTTTGTCCTTGCCGTCCTTTTCTCGGCCGCTGTTGCCATTACTCGAACCGCTCGGGGTGCCGTTGCCCGGCAACACGCTGCACAGCGCCATCGCGATCGAATACGCCTCTTCGCCGGTGCCACAACCCGCGCTCCAGATGCGCAAGCTGCAAGGGCCATCATCCGATTTGCGCGCATACAGTTGCGGAATCACCTGCCGCGCCAGTGCATTCATCGCTCCGGGATGGCGGAAGAATCCTGTATTCACGTTGAGCACGCCATCGAGAAAGCCCGGCAACACAGATGGATCCTGGTCCGAGGCGCGCAGCCGATCCAGCAAGGCGGCGGGGGATTCCAGTTCCTGGCTCTCCAGGTATTCGGAAACGTGAGCGGCCAGAGCGCTGTTGGGGCAGTCCAGCAGGATTCCCGTCTGGCGTTCCACCAGCAGGCGCAGCTCGGAGAGTTCGTGCTCCAGAATAGTAGTGCCCGCCATCAGTCTATGCATAAATCCTTCCCTCAAAGGGGATGCGCCATCTTCATCCGGCGAAATCGTGTTCGCTCGAACCTGTCGGATCGGCGTCGTACAAGGGGAGGATCGGTTCTGAACAGTTCGTCAGTTCTCAGTTCTCGGATCTCAGTTCTCAGTTGTTTGTACTCGATACTCGGTAGTCAATTGTTAAATTTCCCAATTACTGAATTCTTTCCGCGCCCGCGCTCACGACTGCATACGATCGACCCGAATCCTGTTCTGCCTGCAGCGCCACCACGTTCATCTCCTTTTCGAGAGATGAAAAGCGCTGCATGATCTCGTGAATCCTAAGCGTCATGTTCCGGATGGTTTCCATCTGGGCGCGGGTCTGGGCGGAAAGACTGCCCGGCTCCAGCAGCAGCAGATCCGAATTGCCCAGCACTGAGGTCAGGGCGTTGTTCAGATTGTGGCGCATCTCCAGCATGTAACGGCCAAGCGTGGCGTGGCGCTGCAAAGTGGCGCAGGACAGTTCTGCCGCGCGGGCGCGAGTTTCGGCTTTCGAACGATGCACCGCCTCGCTGGCAGCCAGGACCAGGGTCTCGAGCCAATGCTCACTCGGCCGCAGAATGGAGATCCGCGGCCAGCGTTCTCTGATTAACTGCGCTGTAGCTATATCCTGGCCGACGCAGAAAACCGGCTGTCCGGTGGAGTGCAGCGGCTCCAGCACGACGGAAAGAAGATCGCGGCGCAACTCTCCGACGATCGCCACGTCGAACACATCGACCGCAAAGCGCGGCCACAACTCCCCACTCAGCAGCGTAAAAGTAGGAACGTGGCGCTCCATCTGCCAGCGCGCGGTGACCCGCCGGGAGAAATCAACTTCATCGGAGATGATCAGTACGGTCGGAGCTTCCACGTGCAATTTTCCTGTCGATGTCTTTCGGTCTGGCGATTGCGATCTTACGACCTGACCCAAACCAACTTGACTCAAGCTACCGCGGCAATTCAGCTTTTCGTTCCGGTAGACGCATCCGGATCCCATGCAGGCGCAGACGAAACTTCAAATTCTGGGGCATCCGCTTGAGCCGGCGCGGCGGGCGCTGGCGGCTTTGCCGGAATCACTTGTTTGGGGGCAGATTTCGCGGCCACGGAAGCAGTCGTTCCTGCCGCCGCAGCTGCCTTTGCCGCAGCGGGGGCAGGCTTGACGGTGGCCGCTGCGTTGGCTGAGGCGGCCGGTTTCACCGGAGCCGCCACTCCAGGCGCCACCGCGGCAACCGCAACTTTTGGTTTGGGGGCAGCTTCGGGCTTGACGCCAAGAGCAACTGTCGCAGTCGTGGCCCCAGGTTTCGGCTTCGCCTCGGGCGCAGGAGGTTTGCCGCGGCCCAGGGCGTTCTCCACCGATGCCCGCAGGTCCACGAGCATGCGCAGGGGCGACCCCGACGAATACTCCGCCTGAAACATCACTTTCCACGACTGGCAAATCATGCGCAGGCGGATGATCGGTTCTTGCGCGGAAAATTGGGCGCGGCGGCAGTCGATGGTGTCGATCCCTTTCTCTTCCAGTTCAGTCAGTCCGTCGAGAATGCCATTCAGATCGCCCAGCATCAGGCGAAAGAAAGCCCGCCGCATGAGATAGCCAAAGCGCGTAAAGGCAGTCAAGGCAACCGGCAGATAAAATAGTTCGCCAGCCTGGGCCTTGGCTTTGCGTCCTTGTTCCAGCACACCACCGTGCAACAGTTCATTCAGAGACTTGCAACGCCGCGCCGTTTCTAGGATGCGATCCAGCGCATTCAGCCACACCGGAGCTTTCAATTCCACCTGGCCTAACACCGGCTGCAAGGACTGCGCTACATAGCCCAGGTCCACCTCGGCATCGTCGATGCCCGTGGGCGCCAACTGGCTGAAGTACTGCACCAGAAGAAAATCAACTTTGTCGCGGACTGCGTCGGTCTTGGGCGTTTTCCCCAGGAAGTGCTGAAGCAGTGTGACCACGCCCTCCGGATTCATCACCGCGCTGGTTTGCAGAAACTGCCGCAACTGGTGCACCTGAATGCGTTCATCCATCTCATCCAGCCAGCGCAAGGCCTGCTCGACCGCCTCTTGGCCAGGAGCTTCCACTCCGGTCTCGAGATCGGGGTTGGCCTTCACGTCAATGGCGAACTCGCGTGCCAGTTCGAAGTAAATGGGATACAGCCGGCAGGCGTAACTCCACTGCGTAGCCAGGTCCGGTACGGGTACGGGCGATGGAGGATTCATGATTTCACGATCCAGTTGGGCACTTCCCCGCGAAAGCGGGCGGCCACTAAGGTGGTGCCGGGGTGATACTGCACGGCTACGACCGAGGCTTCAAAATCGAGAGAACCGTCGGAATTTCGAAAACGTAGGACGTCGGCGAACTCCAGCGGCATGTTGCAGGCGAACAGAACTTCGCGGGGTGTGCCAAATTCGATGACAGTGCTTTCAGTGAAGGCAGCAGATAAGTCGCCCGGCTGTAACGCTCGGGCCAGTTGCACCGGCATGCGTACGGGAGTCGCGTCAGGAAAAAAACGGGCGAGTCCAGCCAGTGCGCTGGTGTTATGCGGCGTGCGTCCGGTAGCTGTGCCCTGATGCCCCAAGCGATTCCAAAACCTCTCACCGATCTCGTATGAGTCCGGCCTCGTAGGCGCGAATCTTTTATCGCGAACATCAACTTCCTGATCAAGTTGCGGCAGCGCTCCCTCTCTTCCCGGTTAGGCAGAGCTGTAGGGAGCCACCAACCGCGGTTCATTGGAGTAGGAGCAACATTGCGACCAACCCAGGGAACGGAAGGTCTAGCACTCAGGTGATTGTGTTTTCAGCGGGTTAGCAGGGATTCTGGGAGTGTTCGATGAGAGCAAGCTCCCCTAATATCTCAGAATGAGACGGCTGTCTCAACAATCCGCTTCCGGCGCCCCCAGAATGGCTTGCCGTCTATGAGACTGCGGACGAGACGCATCCGGCCATCCTTCGTACATCGGAATTTCCTTCCGCGGATCGTGAAAATTCCTGTGAGTCCGCAACGAAAATTGATTTCTTGAGGTAGGATTGGTCCGCCTTCTCAAGGAGGTTTCCGTGACAGAAAACACTGTAGTCGAGAGCGTACGTCACGCTTCTACTGCTTCCATCGTGTGGGGCGTTTTGCTGATCCTGCTCGGCATGGCGGCGATTGGATCGCCATTCCTTGCCGCCCTGGCGGTCAACGGGGCCATCGCGTGGCTCATCATGCTGGCAGGCGTCGTCCACCTCGTGCTCGCCGTTCGCACCCATGGAGCGGGCAGCATGATCTGGAAGCTGCTGGTTGGGGTCGCGTATGTTTGCTTCGGCGTGTACCTCGTGCTGCATCCGCTGCTGGGCGTTACATCGCTCACCTTAGTGCTGGCATCGCTTTTCCTGATTGAGGGCGTCCTGGACATCGTTCTGTTTTTCAGGCTGCGCTCCCTGGGAGGATCGAGCTGGGTGCTGGTGGATGGCATCATTACCCTTTTGTTAGGGCTGATGATTTACATGCAATGGCCCTCAAGCACCGCCTGGGCGATCGGCACCCTGGTGGGCATAAGCCTGGTCTTCAGCGGAGTATCACGGGTAATGACGACGTTGGCGGTGCGCAAGGCAGTGCAGGCGACCTCGTCCCCATCATCGTCAAAGTTGGCGGCTTAGAGTCCGTTGCTACCGAGCGGCAACGCTCGACGTAGTGAATCGGCGAGGCGTGTTCCCATCCGACGCGCGGGGAAAGAACCGTGCCGGCCAGCCGGTTCGTCTGTCGGCGATTCAAATACCGGCAGTCAGAGCTTAGTGAAGCCGTCGGCGCTCCACTGTTCTGAGCCTACCCCGTTGTGCACGAAGAACAGGCCGTCGGGATCGTATTTCTTTTTGATCTGGGCCAGGCGGGCGTGATTGGCGCCCCAGTACGAACGCTCAAAGTCGGACTCGAAGAAGTTGCTTTCAGAGACGTAGGCTCCGCCGTTGGAAGCCACGGTGCGAAGTTCGTTCATGCAGCGGTGCACTGTGTCCGCGGCTTTACGGCCCTTCGCCACGTCGGGCTCGTGGCCGGGAATTCCCGCATAAGCAGGACCCTGGCCGTCGGCGACAATGGCGAGAGCGAAGGCGCTGCAAACCGAGGGATTCATGGCAGTGTGTTTCGCTGCCTCGATGGCCTCCAAGGGCGCGCCTGCAAGGCCCTTATTGAAATGAAGCTCGACCTCGCTGTAACGCGAAGCTGCGAATATTGCATTGGCCAATTTTTCCTGGGAATCATCGGCCAGGAGCGACGCGGGCAGCCACAGCGACTCGAATCCCCATACAACCCAGGCGGCTTGCCCACCGTCGCCTTTCCACCAGACATTGTTGGAGCTCGCGCCCGAGCGCGAGTCTGCTTTAAAAACGTCGTGATGATGTTCTTTGCGCCAGTCTACGTCCCACCAATGCCGAAAAGGCATGCTTCCGATATCCGGTTCAGATTCGATCGTATATGCGCTAGAGGAAGACGACTGCGCCAGCCAAGTAAGGAACGGTTGCCAGACTTTTCGCGATTGCTCAGTATCCAGGCCAAGATGAACCATGCTGATTTCAAGTTTGTTATCGGGAGAGAAGTGCGCCTCTTCGCCCCAGTGATCGTTGAACAGCGCTTCGTGGTAGAAGCCGACGAATTGCCGGATCAGGCGTCGATAGGCATCATCGGAAGCAGCTTTGACGGTGAAATTAGCGCCACCAGCCAGTTCAGGCAGGTCGCGCACCTGCAGGGTTAATTTGCTAACCGCGCCGAACGTACCGCCTCCGCCGCCTTTCAAAGCCCAGAACAAATCAGGATTCGTACAAGCGTTGGCGATTCGCACCTGGCCGTCGGCGGTAACAACTTCCGCTTCCAGCAGGCCGGCCGCGGCCATGCCGTAATGTTTTGAGAAGCTGCCGAAACCGCCGCTTTGAATCAACCCGGCGATGCCAACGGTGGTGCATCCGCCGCCTTGAACGTAGGCGCTGGCCTTGGTAGTGACGGCGTCGTAAGCCTGCATCCAGATGGTTCCAGAGCCCACAGTGACGGCGCGCTGAGGAGCCTGCGTGCCTTTGCAGCCGCGAGCCACGAAATCGTCGTGGATAGTGACGTCATGCATATGGCGCGTCCAGACCAGGAGTGAATCCGGCGCATTCGAGGTGCCTTGATAGCTGTGACCGCCGCCCTTGACGACGAGGCGCAAGTTAT